>Ga0209253_10000093_pt1 | contig 60968 bp, 41 predicted proteins | sample FrelakmetBRP12BR_FD_187145 | JGI IMG/M metagenome (GOLD analysis project Ga0209253, IMG submission 187145) | Freshwater lake sediment microbial communities from the University of Notre Dame, USA, for methane emissions studies - BRP12 BR (SPAdes)... | ecosystem: Environmental > Aquatic >...
CACCCGAACGTCTCTGGAAGAACAGGCAAACGCAGGCCGTGAAGAATGCCGGGGGAAGGGCGACGAGGATAAAACTCCTCCTCGATGCGTACCGTTTCGATGCCGTCGGGCTGTCGGAGACCCCGCGAGTCCTCATCGTTGATGATGTGATTACCACCGGTGCGACGCTCAGCGCTGTTGCTTCGGCAATCCGAAAAGCCTCCCCCGCCGCAGAAATCCAGTTCCTCGCGCTCGCCCGGACTGAGCCGCATCTCGCGCTGTCCCACCTGGAGCATGTGCTGACACCCGTTCCGGAGATCACCATTGATCTACAGAAGGTAAACGCCCATCTCGATGAGCGGTACTTCTTCGGGACCACCTCGCCCGTCGCATTCCGGCCACGGCCGGTTCCTCTCTCGCCGCGGCCGTCACCTTCTGCAACACGACCCGCACCGGCTCCGCCGGTTGTCATACGCATGGAACCTGTGGTTCCCCGAGCGATGCCGGAGATCGGGCCGATCGCGAAACAGCCAACAGCAACGTTTGACGAGACGCCAGAATCCGGCAAAGAGTCGCATGGAAGTCCGGCGCCGACTGCGGCGGCAGGAGAGACAAGAGTTGACGAGCGGACTGGGGCTGAACACGTTGCTCCGGCTCGAGCCAGGCTGAGGAGCTTTGGACCCGTTGCGGCCGCGTTGGCGATTGCGGCAGTTCTCTTTGTTGTCTTTCTTCTCCTGAATCCCCCGGGGGAGGCGCCGGCGCCAGAGCCAGAGCAAAAGACCGTTCAAGAAGGCGCGCCTGCAAGGAACACCTTGGCTCCAAGCTCCGCGAAGCCGGATGTCCAGTTGCCGCAGGTTCCGAAGGGTCCTCCGCGGCCCCGCATGGAGATCGCCGTCCCGAGTGTCGGGCTGAGGTCCAATCCCGGCTTCGATGCCGCTCCTCTTTCCATCAATCTGACAGAAGGGGAAAAGGTGACGATACTGGACACCTATGTTGCCGTGTCGGGTCCCAGTTGGGTCCGGGTGCGGACGAAGAGTGGCAAAACGGGCTGGGTGTTTGCGGGGGGGGTGAGGGTGGATACGGCGAAGTCAGCGGCAAAAGTGAAATCACCGTAGGTGTTTTCACATTGAAGACTGGGCATGTGCGGTGAGTCACAGTGTTGCCCCGCGCACGGGCATCTCGAAGTCGTTTTGGTTATCTTTGGCTCACATGACCACACGCATCAACAACATTGATTGATCATGAAGACGCAGACCCTTTCATCGAGCGAAATTGAACAACTGAAGTTACAGGGTTGTACCGCTTCAGACTGGACCGCTGTTCTCATCCCGGCGGACATTGATCTCACGCGGATTCGGAACGTCTGTTTTGCCGGCCCTGTTACTCTAGGCCAGAACAAGGGGACTGTCGCGGTCGGGGGAGTGGCCCTGGCGTGTGGTGTGTACGATGCCACAATCTCCGATTGCATCGTTGGATCCGGTGTCCGCATCGCGAACGTCAGGACGCTTCTGGCCGGATACGATATCGAAGAGGCGGTCTGCATTCAGGACATTGGCATGATGGTCGCCGAGCCAGGGGCAGCATTCGGCAATGGCACGGAAGTCGACGTTGTCAACGAGGCAGGCGGTCGCGGGACAGTGATTCACAACCGGCTCACCGCACAGGTGGCATTCCTTGATGCCATGCATCGCCATGATCCGGCATTCAATGCAGCCCTTCGAAAGCTCACCGATGGGGAACGTACCGCATCGGCTCCCCCGAGAGGTCGCATCGGCCTCAGAGCGAACATCACCGGCTGCGGGTTGATCAGGAATGTCGTGGTTGGGCCGTATGCCCGCATCGAGGGTGCCGGCGTCCTGGAGAATGGAACGGTGAACAGCTGCGAGGAACACCCTACCGTTGTCGGGCACGGAGTGCACGCCCGTGAATTCGTGGTTGCGGAAGGGGCGAAAATCGATAGCGGCGCCATCCTCGACAAGGTTTTCGTCGGCCAGGGCGTGAAAATGGGGAAACAATACTCGGCGGAGAACTCGCTCTTCTTTGCCAACTGCGAGGCCTTCCATGGTGAAGGCGTAGCGCTGTTCGCCGGTCCGTACACCGTAACCCATCACAAATCGACGTTGATGATTGCCGGCCTGTTTTCATTCTACAATGCGGGGAGCGGGACAAATCAGAGTAACCACATGTACAAACTCGGCCCCGTCCATCAGGGGCTATTCGAAAGGGGCTGCAAGACGGGGTCATTTTCGTACGTCCTGTATGAAAGCCATGTGGGCGCCTTCAGTGTCGTGATTGGCAAGCACTTCACCAATATCCGGACTCCCAACTTTCCTTTTTCCAATATTTCAGAGAAGGGGGGCGAGTCTACGATCGTACCGGGAATGAACCTCTTCTCCGTTGGGACCGTCCGCGACGGGGAGAAGTGGCCGAAACGGGACAACCGCAAAGCCCGCGAAAAGCGGGATCTGATTGTGTTCGATGTTTTTTCCCCATTTACGGTGGAACGGATGCGGCGCGGGAGGGACGAACTCCTTGCGCTCAATGAAATTACCTCGAAAGACAGACAGACAGTGAATGTCGGGGGCATCATGATGAGCCGCGTGCTCCTGAGGAAAGGAGCGAAGTACTACTCCTCCGCCATCACGCGGTACCTCGTGGACAAGGTCGCAGAGCGACTCGCCGCCTCTCTTGGCTCATCCCCCAACTGGGCATCGGCGACATCCTCGCTCAAGCCGCGGACAGCACTTCGCCAGGCTTCGGAGTGGACGGACGTCTGCGGACTCCTGGCCCCCTCGGAGCTGGTCCGGGAGCTCGAGCAAAGTGTGAAGAACGGGAAGATCAGATCCTATGACGAACTCCTGGCTGCCCTCTTGCATCTGTATGACAACTACCGTGAGTACGAATGGCAGTATGTGTTCGAAGCGTTTGAAAGGGAATTCGGGTACAAGCTGAGCTCCGTCCCCAAGGAACAGCTCCTCAAAACCATCGAAGAATGGAAGAAGGCTGCCCAGACTATCCACTCGGCAATCCTCGAGGATTCCAAGAAGGAGTTCGGGCCTGCTGCGAAGCTGGGGTACGGACTGGATCTCACTGATGCAGAGACCGAGGCCGATTTCACGGCTGTCCGGGGTACGATTGACGGAAATGCCGTCGTGCAGAAGCTGACGAAGGAAGGTGAAGCGATCGCCCGTCGGTACGAGGAGATGCGGACGATGGTGGAGGGGGCGGAGGGCTGAGGTGTTGATGTGCCTTCGCGCTTGCTCCGCGTTTTTCGCAGGCTGTCCTGACAGCTCCAGCCGCATCAATCACTTGCTGGGGTGAAAAAGCGACTGCCGAAGAACGGCTGCGCCCCCGGCGGGATGGCCGGGGGCGCAGCTGTTTTTGGATGGGGAGATCGTCTCAGAGGTCGGGCAGAGCGATATTTTCTTTCTCAATGTCCTTGAAGTACTTCACCGTCGCAACTTTCAGCTCCAGCGTGGCCTCTTCATCGCACACGATCATGCCATGCCGATGCAGCTGAAGCATGGATACGGTCCACATGTGGTTGACCCCCTCCTCGACGGCTTTCTGCAGCGCTCGTGCCTTGCTGATGCCGTTCACAATAATCAGGACTTCTCTTGCGTCCATGACGGTGGCGACGCCAACCGTGAGAGCGGTTTTGGGGACTTTGTTTGCATCGCCCCCGAAGAAGCGGGAATTTGCCACGCGGGTATCGTACGTCAGCGTTTTGATGCGGGTCCGGGACGACAAGGATGAGCCCGGCTCGTTGAAGGCAATGTGGCCGTCGGGGCCGATCCCTCCGAGGAAGAGATCGATCCCGCCGATCTTCCTGATCTTCTCCTCGTATGCCTCGCACTCCTCCTCCAGGTCCGGAGCATTGCCGTTGAGAATGTTCACGTTCTCGGCAGGAATGTCGATATGACTGAAGAGATGATGCCACATGAAGTAGTGGTAACTCTGGGGGTGATTGTCCGTCAGTCCAACATACTCGTCCATGTTGAACGTGACAACATTCTTGAACGACACTTTCCCCTGGCGATGCAGGTCGACGAGTTGTTGATAGGTTCCGATCGGCGATGAGCCGGTCGGCAGGCCGAGAACAAATGGCCGGTCCTTTGTTGGCTTTGCCCGGTTGATGGTCTGGGCCACGTAGTAGGCCGTCCATTTGCTGAGCGCTTCGTTGCTGTCATGGATGATGATGCGCATGGGGTTGAGATCCTTGTCTAGTGATGGAGAAGGATTCTGGCGTCCGCAACGAACGAACCCTGTCCTTCGTCACGGACGATCAATGGATTGATGTCGAGCTCTGCGATCTGTGGACAGTCCAGGGCGAGAGCAGAGAGTCGCTGGATGCACTCCTCGATGGAAGAGACGTCGCGCCGGGCTTTGCCGCGGGCCCCCGCGAGCATCCTGAATGCGCGTATCTCGCGGATCATCTCTGCAGCATTGTCCGGTCCAACCGGAGCGATCCGGAACCGGACGTCTTTGAAGATTTCGACGAAGATCCCACCGAGGCCGAACATGATGACCGGTCCGAACGACGGATCGCGCTTCACCCCCAGGATCACCTCTTCTCCGCCCGTGACCATTTTCTGGACATACACGCCGCGGATCATGGCGCCGGGATTGGCCCTTTTGCACGCTGCCATGATCCGATCAAAACCCTCCGAGGCCTGCTGTGTATCCCGTATGCCAACCAGGACTCCTCCGACATCGAACTTATGGACAATATCTTCGGAGGAAACCTTCATGACAACGGGGAAACCGACCTGCTTCGCCATGCGTTGTGCTTCGTCACTTGATGTGGCGACACCGAACGGAAGAACCGGTAGTCCGTATGCCTTGAGGATTCCGATCGCCTCTTCTTCCCTTAGATATCTCCTTCCGGCGGAAGCGGCTTCGCCAATGATTCGTGCTGCCTCGGCTGGGTGGATATTGTCAAATCTGCGCGGAGGATCGGGTGGTGCAGTGCGCTGCTTTTTGAAGAACAACGATCCGGCATACGCCCTGCACATGGACTCCGGAAGGATGTAGTGGGGGATACTCCGCCTCTGGAGAATGCTGATGCCGGACGCGACATCCGCCTCCCCCATAAAGGATGCGTACAAAGGCTTGTCGTACTGGTCGGCGACGTTCGCCACTTCCTCCGCGATGTTGTCGATATCGGTCATCGACTGTGGAGTGAGGATGACCAGCGTGCCATCGACCGCCGGATCTTTCAGGGCACTGGCAAGGGCAACTCTGTACCGGTCCGCCCGCGCGTCGCCAATGACGTCAACCGGATTCTTGATGTTGGCTGTCGAAGGGAGGCTCTTCTTGAAAATCTCGCGCGTCTCGTCGGAAAACTGCGCCAGCACAAGATTGTTTGCTATTGCCGCATCGGTGGCGAGCACGCCAGGTCCGCCTGCGTTGGTGACAATGGCAATGCGTTTGCCTCTGGGGATGGGCTGATAGGCCAGAGCGATGGCGATGTTGAACATCTCTTCGATGGTTGTACACCGGATCACTCCCGCCTGACTCAAGGCGGCGTCGGTTACCTCATCGCTCCCCGCAAGCGATCCCGTATGAGACGCCGCGGCGGCCGCGCCTTCCTTTGTCCGTCCCGATTTGATCACCAGAACCGGCTTCCCCGCACGGGTAATGATATCGCGCGCTGCATTCATGAAAGCCCGGCCGTCTGAAATCTCCTCCAGATAGACTAGAATGACTTTCGTCTTCGGATCATCGCGTAGGTAAGACATCAGGTCGATATCGCTGATATCGGCCTTGTTGCCGAAACTCACGAATTTTGAGAACCCGATGTGCTTCGCCTGAGCATAGTCGAGGACGGCGGTACAGAGAGCGCCGCTCTGCGAAAGGAAACCGATGCTCCCTTCCTGCGGCATCTTTCTGGCGAACGAGGCGTTCAGGTGGGAGGATGGATCGGTGTTGATCACCCCGAGACAATTCGGACCGATGAACGAGATCCCGTATTTGTCGGCGATCTCCTTCATCTGCTGTTCCCGTTCCAGTCCGGCTCCACCCACCTCCTTGAAGCCCGCAGAGATGATGATGGCCGCCTTGATCCCTTTCTGCCCGCACTGCTCCAGAGCGAGGTGGACCACGGAGCTCTGGAAGACGATGATCGCGAGATCCACGGGGTCGGGGACATCGAGCACATATTTGTACGCCCGTACGCCCGCGATGGACTTTGCGTTAGGGCTTACCGGAAAGATGGTTCCCTGAAAACCGTCTTTCAGGATATTGTAGAAGATGTCGAAGGGGACCGTCCCCGGTATTTTCGTTGCACCGAGCACCGCGACCGATGTCGGATAAAAGATCTGTTCAAGATCTCTGATCCGCTCTTCGGAGGTCAAAGACATAATGCCTCCGGGGTGCTAGTTCTTGGGGAGGTACTGAGCGATGAACTCGACTGCCTCTCCGACCGTTTGGACTTCACGCGCCCTGTCTTCCTCCATTTCGACATCGAATTCCTCTTCGAAGGCCGCAACGAGAGCGACGCTGGACATGGAGTCGGCCCCAAGATCAAAGGCAAAATTGGATTCGGGTTTGAGGTCTTTGGGGTCGACTTTCAGAACCTGCGCGACAACCTTTTCCACGCGTTGTTGGATTTCCGCCTTTTGCATGCACTGGCTCCTTGCATGATGATGTCGTTGGGTACGCCGCCAGCTTCCTCTGATAGGTCGGCGTGCCATATTGGGATTTTGGAGAGCTGAGACTGGAATGAAAGAAAAGAATGGAAAGAACGCTTTCTCACTTGAAACTAGCAAGAATCCGGTACAGACGCAACCTATCGATGTCGCTGTACGGAATGCGCGCACACAACTACTGATAGTTTCTAAAATCTTCATCGGCTTAAGGTGAGACTGTAAAGTCACATTTCCTCGCCCTGCAGGAGACAAGGCGCACGGCCGGGCCAGGGCACTTGATTTTAGCCTGGAATTCATGTATCAAAGTGCGTCCAATTTCCAGTACGGTTCTTTCACGGCAGTTCTTCAGGCGAGGAGGATCACAGCCATGAGTCTGCAGCTGGGGCTTTTGGATGAGTTTTTCCCCGGAATTGTCGCACCCCCCACCGCCGTTGATGAGAACGGGAGGACATCGTGAAGAAGACCTCACACTGTCCCCTCCCGGTACTCCTCTTGATTCAAATGCTGGTTTTGGCATTCCTCTCTCAGGAGGGACAGACCCAGCCATCGATTGTCGCCAAGTTCGTCGCCCGTTCGCTCACGTACAACGGCACCACGTTACCGTACCGCCTCTTCATCCCGGAATCGTACACCCCATCCAAACACTATCCCATCGTTCTGGCCCTTCACGGTTCTGGTGAGCGGGGATCGGACAACCTTGTCCACATCCAAAGATTCCGATTGGCGACCTCGTGGGCCGACCCAATCAACCAGGCGAAATACCCATGCTTTGTGGTTGCTCCGCAGTGCCCCGATGGAAAGGACTGGAGTGGGCCAGAGCTCGCGACGGCAAACAACATTCTCGACTCCCTTGCCACGGAGTTCTCCATCGACGCGAACAGGAGGTACGTTACTGGCCTCTCCATGGGCGGCATTGGAACTTGGAACATGATCACGAGCTTTCCTGATCGTTTTGCGGCGGCCGTTCCCATGAGTGGCGGTTGGGAGAGCAACGATGCCCCCGCCATACTACGCGTCCCGATCTGGAACTTTCACGGTGCGCAAGATGAAGTCGTTCCCGTTCAGTGGTCACGGGGCATGATTGAGGGGTTACAATCCCTCGGGCGAAAGGTTGTTTACACACATTGCCACAACGGGGATTGCACTGGACTTCCCGACAGCGTCGTTGCGGCGAATGTCAGGAGCCATGCCGACCTATTCTATACTGAGTATCAAAACGGGCATCACGTTATATGGGATGAGTCCTACGACTTTCCCTACCTTTTCCCCTGGGTATTCGGCAGATTCAGAATGACCCCGGGTGCAGTCACTTTGAGTGGCCTGAAATCCTACAGGGTTCTGCGGGGCTCGGAGGCGATCTCCTGGACCGCGGCAAACCCGTCGGATAGCGTGGAAATCCAGTTTAGCCCGGATGCGGGGAGTACGTGGAAGATTCTCGTTTCTTCTCTTCCGAATGTCGGAACCTTTCTCTGGAACACAAAGAACCATGGGGATTGTGCATTCGGACTTCTGAAGATCTTTCTGAAGAACAGCGATGGACACATCTACAGCCAGGATCAATCGAACTACTTCGCGATAGACAATGGCACCAGCGCATCACTTTATGCCGGTCTGGTCAACAAGGACTCCTTCTTCGGCGCCACACTCGTCAAAGACACGGCCTCGTTGAATCTCCTTCTTGGGGGGTCCAAAGGTGGGTCGTTGACCGCGAGCCTTTCGTACAGTGCCGACAACGGCAGTCATTTTGTTCCATTCGCCGGTTTCACGTTCCAGAGTGACACGACAGCCCGTGTCCGGATCGCGACGATAGGTCCTTTGCCTAATTCGGATAATGCCGTCATCAGGATTGATGTCAGCAACGGCACGAGCTCCGTCTCTGACAGAACTCCTCGATTCGTCAAGCGTACACCGAGGTCTTCCGGCCCCATAGCAAGCCACATCGCGGGGTCAGGCGGATCCACGGTGGTTGTCAACGTCGTCGATCCGACAAAGTTGACAGGAAACAGCTATCGGGTGACCTTCGATGATACCTCGTCTGGCACTAAGACGTACGACGTGAAGAACCTGACCACGGGAGTCACGGTTGTGCATGGCGCCACCGAACTCGACGGAACAACCGAGGGACCTCAGTTCGATGGCCTACGGCTAGTGATCAAAGACTACCCTGAGGCCACTGTAGACGCCGCGAACACGAAGTGGAAAGTCGGTGCCTCCACTTTGCTGCGTGGTTCTCCATACCTTCCCACCCTGCCTGTCGGGACAGGGGAAATAAAAGGAATCGCTTACCCTGCCGATTACAGCATCACGTTCTATGACCATGTTGTTGATACGTCGAGCGGTGCCTTTGTGGACTACCCGGCCGTACCCACGAAGTTCATGGTTCGGCAACTGACCGACAAAAGAGAGGGGCAATTCATTTTTTTCGACTCCAACAGCGACGGGCAGCTCTCGAATTTTGACGAGATTCTCATCCTCGAAACGGATTCGCTGGGAAAGCCATTCCCTACGTGGAGCGTCCTGTTCACCGGCGCGCAAGGACAATTCACATTGCCGCAACCCGGGGACGAATTCGATTTCAAGACGGTGAACCCCCTGACTTCGAAGGATGTCTACGTCTTTTTCATCACATCGGTTCGAAAGGAAGATATTCCGGCATCATTCAGCTTGGAGCAGAACTATCCGAACCCGTTCAATCCGACCACAAGGATCAAGTATCAGATCCCGAATTCCGGTCGTGTCTTGCTGAGAGTGTTCGATCTCTTGGGGAGGGAAGTGCGCACGCTGGTGGACGAAACGAAGTCGCCGGGACTCTATGAGGTGACGTTCGATGCAAAGGGGCTGGCGAGCGGCGTCTACTTCTACCGTCTGTCCGTCTCGCCTCTAGCAAGACGAAACCTCGTCACGCGGGAGCGTGACGGGCATCAGGGCGATTTTGACCAGACCCGCAAACTGCTCTTGGTCCGGTAAGCCGAGATCAGAGCCCTTGCTCACCAGACAAGGATCTGATTCTCAGTCAGGCTGTCATGCCTGGCGCATTTCTTACGCGGGGATATTCAGGGCGCATCGAACCGCTGATCCAGCTGGCGGGGGAAAGCGAGCGTGCCACGATGTGGGCCGAGTGGCGTTACTTCGCCCGCGAGTCCGGTCGCCCTCGTCCTGCATGAGTGGGGATATCTCACCTGCAGGAGATCAGAATCTCCGCTATCGATGCACCGTCCAGAATAGGTCTCTTCCCGCTGGCGCCGAGGAACCTCACAAGTCGCATGTCCCACGCTTGCTTCATTGGGCGGAGACATCCGCCGTCATCCGGAACCTCGTCGGGGTCCGGCCCGAAGTGGATTCTGCGGCTTCGGGCGAGAATCAGAGAAGTATTTGGTCACAAAGCAAAGGCCGGGGAGCAGCCCCCGGCCTTCTTCGCATCCGCGGTTTGGCGGAAAGCTACTTGAGATAGACCAGCCGTTTGCTCTCAATGAATGTTCCGCTCTGTCCGTTCCCCTCCGCTTTGAGCCTGTAAATGTACATTCCGCTTGCCACGTTCTCGGGCGTCCAGGTAACTTTGAAGGTCCCTGCATTGTAGTCGCCGGTGGCCAGAGTGGCGACTTCCTGCCCCAGCAGATTGAAGACTGCCAGGGTTACCTTCGCCTGTGCCGGAAGGCTGAACTCAACAGTGGTCGCAGGGTTGAATGGATTGGGGTAGTTCTGCATCAGCCTGTACACGGCGGGCGTCCCGGGAATCTGTTCCACGGAGGTGAACCCGGTGCCGCTGGCGACGATGGCCCTGATCCGGAGGTTATTGGGAGTAATGGAGGACCATGCGGATCCGTACAACCAGGCACTCCTGTTGGCGGACCCGGTGCCTCCATCCAAGAGGACGTTTAGCGTGTCACCGGCCCCGGGAGCTGAAAGGACAATATGGTAGTCGGTTCCCGACGTGACATTCATGGATGCATCGAGCATCTGGATATAGTTGTTTGTTGCCCGGCTGACGAGGGGCAGGGGGACGGTTACAGTATTGCCGATCTTCGTGTCCGGGAATCCGCCTGTGTTGCTGTAGACCTCGCAGAGCAGATTCCCCGTCCCCGTGATGCCGTTCGCGTTGAGGGTGACGTTGAACTGGACGCCGGTCAGTCTTCCTGAGACGCCGGGGGTGAATCGGACCGCAACCTTGACCGGACCGCTCACTGGTGTGTAGACGCTAGATCCGGGGAGGTCGTAGGCATACGTCGTCCTGGTGATGGTTGCAGAAGGGATGCGGTCCTTCGCCAGCGCCTCCAGAATATCCATCTTCCCGGAGCCCCAGGTGTAGTTCGGGACTGCGCCGATGAAGGCGTCGGTATTCGCGGTCGAAGTGAGGAGCGCTTTGATCTGTGAAGCGGTGAGGTTAGGGTGTGCGCCCAGAAGCAGGGCGGCGGCGCCGGTCACATGGGGTGCAGCCATGCTTGTCCCCTGGTTGATCCTGTGGAGGAATCCGGGGAGAATGGAGGTGGCTCCCCTGGTCGTGTCGTAGCTGCTCGAAAGCGCCGAAGCGATTCCCTGTCCCGGAGCGGCGATGTCGGGTTTCTGCCGACCGTCTCGTGTCGGCCCGATGGAAGAGAAGGCGGAGATATTCGCGGTCCGGTCAGTTCCTGAGTAGGTTCTTGACGTACCGTTGAACATCGGCCAACTCCACTTTGTCACATAGGCGGCGACGGTAATTGCGCCGCTCGCCGTGGCGGGCATGGCGACAGACTTGTCGTTGTTTCCGCCGGTGAGTGTCACCGTGGCCGTCCCAACGGTTCGACTGGAGAGCCAGCCGTCGTACTGGATGAGGGAAGCGGAGTTGTTCTTGACCGCGAAAGTCCAGGTCCCCGTCTTGGGAACCTGCGCCCCCTTATCGTGAACAAAGAGCTGCACGTTCCTGTTGGTGTTCACACTACTTAGGTAGTTCCAGATTGCTATCGTGCCGTCGACGGTGCTGGGGGCTTCGCCGAACTCGTTCCTGTTCCGTGTATAGGTGATAGCCGTGGGCGAAGTCACGGTCGCGCTGACGTCCGGGTCGCCGTTGAACCAGAGGTCGAAGAAGAACTTATCGTTCTCTGTCCCTGAGGTCGGTGTATAGACTGGAACCGTGAACGTGAATGTCGCCGTAGCTCCTGCGGCGATTGTGCCGCCGGTGTGGATGTTCTTATCGCCGTCGTTTCCTGCGGAGACGACGACGACACGACCGGGGCTCGAAACAAAACTGTTGAGAGCCATCTCGTATGCACTGGTTCCGTCGTGCGGTCCCTCCTGACTCCCAATGGACCAGTTGACGGAGACCGGCTTTCCGAGAGCGCTCGCCTTGTTTGCCACGTAGGTCAGGCCATCGATCATCTTGGCATCGGTGAACGACGTTTCTCCACCTCGTATCACGATGATATCGGCCTGGGGAGCCATGCCGGTGTATTTTCCGTTCAGCGCACGCCCGTTGCCGGCGGCGGTGCCCGCAACGTGCGAACCGTGACCGTCAGTGTCCTTTTCGCGTACGAAGCCGGCCGGTGTGCCATCGATTTCGTTCTCGATCTGAGCTTTTGTGTATTCCACACCGTAGCTGAAACCCGCGGGGATAGCTTCTGATCCGGTAGCAGTCAGGGTCTGGTCCCAGATGAAGAGTATGCGCGACTTCGTGGTGTCGGTCGGGTTGCGGAAGTCGAGGTGCTTCCAGTCTATTCCGGTGTCATAGATGACGACGATTGTGCCCTGCCCCTTGTAGGGAGTATTGTTGACGAACCCGGCATGAAGGAGCGATGCACCGGTTTCGGCGATGGAAACATCATTGCACAATTCATTCACGCGTCCCGGGTCGACGTACTGCACCGCCGGGAGCGTGGCGAGCGTTCGGAGATCAGCGGTGGAGATTTGCGCGGTAACGAATGTCTCGAGGACCGAATTTACCTGGATTCCCGCAGCCCGCAGGGCCGCGGCGTCCCTGGTGTAGATGATGGCATCGTGCGTGGGCTGGGATCCTTTCAGTATGGGCGCACCTGCGCGCAGCAGGCCGTCCTCCAGGATCATCTGGAATTTCGGGTGGAGCCTGTCTTTTTCTGCATCCGTCAGATTCCCTGCCCACGTACCTGCCACAGAAGACAGCACGATCATACAGAGCGTCAATGCACGCAAGAGGTTGTTCATGGGGAGGCCTTTTGCTGATGATTCGAATTTAGTGGGGGATATTTCTGCCGGAGTTCTGAACGGCGCGCACAGACTGGAGCGCAACCACTTTGCGAAGCTCGTCGGTTGTCAGTCGGGCCGTGACAACATCGCCGAAGACGCTCTGAACCTGGATGCCGATGGTCCGGAGTGCGTCGGTGTTATTCGTGCGGATAATAACTCCATACTCCTTCTGTCCGTCCGGGCGCATGGAGACGTCATAGGCAGCGTCGGACACGCTGGATGAGTTCAGGAGTTCAATGAGGCGAGGATCGAGTTTTGCCCTCTCTTCGTCGGAAAGCTCCTTTGGTCCGCCGCAGGTGAGAGCGAGGATGGCGATCAGCAGGACAGCGAACTTGATCGGCATGTGCGTTCAGGATTTGTGTGAATCCTTGCCGGAGTATAACAAATGATTTCGAGAGACTCAAGTGCCAGGGGGCCTGAGGGATGTCCTTTTCGGAAGGTCCTTGTTATGCGGGAAAGTAGAGATGAGGAAAGCAATCAGAGAAAACCTGCCCGCCGTAAGCTGCTCCTCAGGCGGAGACGGGCTTTGCGAGATCGCAAGGCATGAGGGGGGTCTGGATAGGCTCCGTGTCAGAGCGAGCGGCTTCCATGATATCAGCAGTGGACCGACGCAATCTGGCAAAAAGCGCCAGATTGCGTCGTCGTCCGCCTCCGGTCGATCTACGGTTCTGCTCTACGAGCCCACAGCTCGTCGGCCAGGACGCCATCGGCTCGAAGGGTTTCAGGAGGGCATGCTAAAAGGCGAACTTCATCGAGAAGAGCACATTGTGGTAGTAGATGGTTTGCACCAGCCCGGGGTTGGTTGATGTCTGCACTTCATCCTTTCGCTGATCCCGCCACCCATACATATAGCCGATGTCAACCAGCAGTCTCTCAGAGGAATTGATGCCGAAGCCCAGGGTGACGAACTTCTGGTCGTAGCGCGAAGGATCGCCCTTATAGGGTGACGGCCTGTACATAACCCCGGCCCGTCCGATAAGCCCCGTGAACGGGAGCCTGAACTCGCCGCCGACATTCAGATTGAGGACGCGTGTGAATTCCTCCTTGATACGTTTATTGATGTCGCTCTGTGCTGTGTAATCTGTTCCGCCGGAGTACTTCATCTGGGTGTAATCCACGTATGTCGCCTCGGCCGCCCCGGTGATGAAGAAGATATTCACCATGGCGCCGATTGTGGCTTCATACGGCGGCGTGATTTTGTAGCTCATCGACGACGCCACGGGTGCTTCATCCAGGACTGCCCCCGTCGCAAAACTACTGCTTCCGCTCAGATACCTCGTCCCGGTGACGGTGTGTACGAACGGGATTTTGAAGGAGGCGCTAATGCCAATGAAATTCTCGAATCTGTACAAAATGCCGAAGCGCGCTTCCCAACCCTTATATTCGGCCGTGCGGACATCTCGGAAATTCGCCTGCTGGAAGCCAGCTGTTCTCGGGTCAGCGGGGTTTGTCCTCAATGTGTCGGGATAGCTCCCCTTGGTGTTTTGAGCGTCATACTCCCGGTCACTATCATACGTGCCGATATTGTAGCTTCCGCTGAGCCCGAAAAAGACGCCGGGTGCCGCCTGCAGGGATACGCCTGCGACGATGTTCACCAGGCCGCCGCCATCGAGGATATAGGCACTCTCCTGAAAATTTCCGCCCAGGACCGTCTGATCCCCGAGGTACGCCCCCGCAGAATTGTACGTAGGATAGGTTAGTCCAAGCTTCCGCGCCACGTCATTCGGGCTTTCAACGAGCAACTTTGTAAATGACGTGCCTCCCTCATTGTATCCTTCGTACTTCCCGCCTGCATTGAAGTCTTTTGACTGCGTATACCCGAGACCGAAGACTGCGTGCCGGGTTGAATCCATTCTGACCGGGAAGGTAAAGCCGGCCTGGCTCAAGGATGTGTTTGTCGTTGTGAATTTTGTCGGGGAGCCGTAGAAATCGCTGGAGTACTGAAAGCTGTTGGTGTTGATTGACATCGAATATGTCGCTCCTTCGGAGAACCCGAGTGTCGCCGGGTTCATCCGGAGAGCTGTGAAGTCGTAACCGATTGTTGAATAGGCATTTCCCATTCCCAGGGACCGTCCGTTGAAATTGATCCCCTGACGTGATATCCGGATTGCGTCGTCCACGCTCTGCGAAAAGAGTGAAAACGGAAAAAGAACGATGATGCCAAGCACTGCCTTCACAGCACGACCAATTCCGCGCACGATCATAGTGTTCCCCGTTGAAAAATGGATGCAGTGACCCTAAAGAGGCTCGTTGTTTCCCCATGTGTACACCGGAGATGATACCAACGGTTCCATGGCACAGACAATGTACGATTTCCCCCCCAAAAAAAACAGGTAGGATATTTGGAGATATGCTCTGAAAGATCGTGCTGAGACAAGAACCACGCCGGAAATGATGCCGGATTTCAGTTGTGCAAATGGTTCGATCGCAGGGAGTTATGGCGACAGGGGTGGTAGACCTGGGTTTTCGCGAGGCACGATGTTATGCTGCAGCTCACGCATCTCCATTGAATAGGCGCCGCGAGAGATTGCGGGGATCTTGATATTGCAGGGGCGAGGATGTATATTGAGTGCGTGAAGGGTGCTTAGAGGACGAGTTATTGTCCCTTGCGGCGCCCGAAAGGCCGCAGGATCGCTGAAAAGAAAGAGATTGTGCGGGAGAAGTGCTGCGGGAGTAATTCAGTGGTAGAATGCCAGCTTCCCAAGCTGGACGTCGCGGGTTCGAGTCCCGTCTCCCGCTCTTCGACTCGCTGGAGTGTTCGGCCTGTAGGCTCGCTCAGAGCTGGCTTCCAAAACGACACGAGTTAGCGTTTCTCAGCTAACTCGTTTGTCGTTTTGGTCACCCTACCAGGCTCCCAAGTGGCCTGCCTCCTGGCCTGAAAGACAAGCCAGTCTATTCTCCCTCTCTTGGCTTCGCAATTCTCTCATCAGGGCGATATCCATCGTAGGAGGGTGGAAATGCCAAAGGCATGGGTTGTCTATGTGCTGAAAAGTCCAAGGGACGGGAAGAACTACGTAGGGATGACATCCAGTCTCCCGGACCGACTGCGTCAACACGAAAATGGGAAAACGAAAACTACTCGTTCGCGAGGCCCCTTTCTGGTACTGTACACGGAAGAATTTCCGACGCGAGCCGAGGCCCGAGCAAGGGAGAAGTATCTCAAGACAGGCGCTGGCCGGAGGTTTCTCAAGAAACATATCTCTTGCCACCGTCAGAGTCGCGGGTTCCCCGCCCGAACGACCGAGTCATCGGCCGCACATTCGTTCGGTCGGGCGGGGAGTCCCGTCTCCCGCTCTTCGACTCGCTGGAAGCAAGCTACCAAAACGACACGAGTTAGCGTTTCTCGGCTAACTTGTTTGTCGTTTTGAGGACCCTTAGCCCCTTGACCCTTCGGTTCCACTCAGGGCTTAGCCCCGAGCGAGTCCCGCGAAGCGGGACGAGTCGAGGGGTCTCACTCCAGGTATCCTGCGAGCCAAGGCCTTTGCAGCTGGACTGCGGGATCCATTTCGTGCCTTTCTCCGGCAGGCTGGCTCAGCGGTAATCATTTCGAAAACGCGACCATAGGAGACTCATCCGTGGATTGACGCTTGCCCCGAACGAGATGACATCTCGCTCTACACAATTGGGAAAAAATCGCTGAATCCTTCTCCCTCGGAGTGGGTTGACTCGGCAGTCCTTCGCTCGCATGCCCGTGAACCCGACAAAAGGATGTCGGGCAGGCGGTCACGCTGACAGAAGGAGAAGCCCGCTTAAGCGGGCTGCACACGACCGCAGTCCACCTTGATGCGCGATATTGACTTTGTACCGCCTCTTCTGTAGAATGGCTGCATGCAATTAGTGTTGCCACAGCAATTCCCACTGCCCAACCGCTCATACCTGGAAGGTACGATCATGAGAATGTTCCGGCCACCGGCTTTTCTTTCCCTGATTGCACTCCTCCTTTGTTGTTCACGTGTCTTCGGTGGAGATCAGACCAACCTCGTCAGTGCCAAAGCGGGTGCACGTATCGTTAGCTTCAGCAGCAACTATGAAGGGTCGTGGGATGTCACCAACCTGATTGGAGGAGGTGAGGATTGGTATGGCGACCTTCCCGTCTGGTGTACCGCGCAGAACGCTCCGTTTCCTCACTGGGTGGTTATCGAACTCGCAAAGCCTTCGTGGTTCACGACACTGATTTTCAACAATTTCATCCCCGATGAGGCAGGAGGGTGGGAGGGGATCTCTGCAAAAGACGTTGAAGTTCAGGTGTCTGACGTGAGTGCCACAGACGGATTCAGGAAGGTAGCGAGCTTTCAGCTGGAACGAAACAAGAACAATCAGGAGGTTCGCGTCGAACCCACCCAGGGGAAGTGGCTGAAGATCATTGTCACCGCAAATTGGGGGCACGAGGAATACACCGAGTTGGGCAAACTGGGAGCCCTGGACGATGGCAGCCGGCCCCTTGACATTGCCCAGGAGCTCAAGAACAAGGGGTCGGTAGATATTTACGGTGTCTATTTTGATTTCGGTTCCGCCAGCGTGCGGCCGGAGAGCGGCCCGATTCTCGAGAAGATCGCGAAGTACATGAAGGACAATCCTTCCGCGAAGCTGGCTGTTGAAGGCCACACCGATAACATTGGCGACGCAAGGAAGAACCAGGCCCTGTCGGAGAATCGCGCCAAATCCGTCGTTGCCGCCGTGACAAAACTGGGAACGGACCCGGGACGATTGAGGGCGGCTGGATTTGGCGCCACGAAGCCGGTGGCAGACAACAAGAGTATCACCGGTCGGGCAAAGAACCGCAGAGTCACATTACGCGTGGGGAAATAGGTGGCGAACGATTGCCGCTCGGGCGGGTCCGGAGAAGGCGGCGTCGTACCATCTTCTTCTTTTCAGCGATACAAGTTCACATCGCTCGCCTCGTCCTGCCAGACATTTGGCGGGACGGGTCGAGGTCAATCGGACACTGTGCCGCTTATTGGGCAATATCGGTTGGTTCGAGCGGTGCTAGCTGTGCCGAATCGAAATGATATCGCCGTCCTTGACGAGGTATTCCTTCCCCTCGAGCCTCCAGACACCGGCCTCCTTGGTTTTGGCGAATGACCCACCGTGAGCCATGAAGTGATCATAGTGGACCACTTCGGCCCGAATGAATTTGCTGACAAAGTCGGAATGGATCACGCCGGCGGCTTCCTGTGCCGTCATGCCGTTTCTGATCGTCCAGGCCCGGCACTCGTCTTCTCCGACCGTGAAGAACGACCGCAGCCCCAGGAGGGCGTATGCTTCGCGGATCAGTGTGTCAACTGCGAACTCCGTGATGCCGTACTCCCCCATGAATGCCTTCGCCTCTTCGGCAGAGAGTTCCGACATCTCCAGATCGATCTTTCCGTAAAACGATACCACTTTCGTGCGCTTCCCCTCTTTCAACGCCGCGGCGGGCTTCACGGTCTCCTCGACGATGCCCAGCTGGGACTCATCAAAGTTCAATGCGATGAGCATCGGTTTGATGGAAAGGAGCTGGTAGGTCTTGAGGATGTGTAGCTCATCCTGCGTGAATTCGGCCTGTCGCAAGGGTTTCTCACTCTGAAGGATTTGATTGCACTTCTCGAGAACGGGAAGCTCCCGCTTCATGAGCTCGTCGTGCGACTTCTGTATCTGTTTCTTGATCTTTTCAATCCGTGTTTCGACGACGGCCATATCAGCGATGATAAATTCCGTCTCGAACGATGCGATGTCTCGCAAGACATCGACGGTGCCGTCGGGATGGGGGACGGCAACGTTGGCGAAGGCGCGGACCACCTGCACGAGGGCATCGTTGGTTTTGACGTTCGAAAAGAAGTTCGTGGTGAATTGCGTGGATCCCGATTCTCCCTTCTTTAGCCCAACCACATCGACGAACTCAATGGTCGCGTGGACGGTGCTTTTCGGGGAGAAGAGCGCCGAACATCTGTCCAGCCGGTTGTCCGGGACCTTCACAATGGCACGATGGGCTTCCGTTTTTGTGAGAGCGGCAGCGTCCAGGTGCGTCCTGGTGGCAGCCTGGAAGAGTGTTGTTTTTCCGGAAAAGGGGAGTCCGACAATGCCAATTTGCATGGGGTTGCTTTCGCCATGTGAGTGAGAACAGAACAAAATACGAAATTCCTCGCATACGTGCAGTCTCCTCCTGAAACCGGAACATCATGTGGGAACGGATCGGGCAAATCCCGGAGTTGAAACTCAGTCTCAGAATAGGTAGCTTAAAAAACTTGTTTCATTCACTGAGGAGCAGATAACCGATGAAGATCCGGCTTGCGTTCGGCATTATGGGATTGGTCCTGGGGGTCTCTCTTCCTTCAGTGGCCCAGATCAACGCACGGATGTTCCAGTACCCCGATGTCTCCCAGACCCACATCGCTTTTGCCTACGGAGGCGACATCTGGATTGTGCCGAAAGAGGGAGGGACTGCCACCAGGCTCAGCTCGCCTCCTGGCCAGGAACTTTTTCCGAAATTCTCCCCCGACGGAAAGTCGATTGCTTTCAGCGGCAACTACGACGGGAACGTCGACATCTATGCTGTGCCGGCCTTCGGCGGTTCACCCGTGCGGGTTACGCACCACGGAGCGGTGGAAAGGCTCCTCGACTGGTACCCGGACGGTGAGCGCCTCCTTTTCGCTTCTGCAATGGCGAGCGGGCGACAACGCTTCAGCCAGCTCTTCTCCATCTCCGCAAAAGGCGGAATGCCGGCAAAGCTCCCGATGCCCTACGGTGAAATGGCGTCTCTCTCTCCCGAAGGAGGGAAGATCGCCTATACCCCGCGGACGACAGTGTTTCGTACATGGAAGCGCTACCGGGGGGGAATGACCACGGACATCTGGATCTTCAATCCGAAGGATCTGAGCGCGGAGAACATCACCAACAATCCTGCCAACGACGAACTGCCGATGTGGCACAAGTCGACTATCTATTTCCTCTCCGACCGCGGGTCGGAGAACCGGGCAAACATCTGGGCGTACGATCTGAACACGAAGCAAGCGCGACAGATCACGAAGGTTGCAGAGTTTGACATCCGTTTCCCCTCGCTCGGTCCTTCAGACATTGTGTACGAAGCTGGTGGCCGCCTCTACCTGCTCGACCTGCAGACCGAACAGTCACGCGAGGTGAAGATCAGTGTGGTGACCGACCAGATGAGTCTCAAACCCGGGATCGAAAGCGCCGGCGGCTATATCCAATCCGTGCGGATCGCACCCGACGGGAAGCGTGCTCTTGTCGAAGCGCGCGGCGATGTCTTTTCCCTCCCCGCCGAGAACGGCGTCATCAGGAACCTGACCGGAACGTCCGGGATTGCCGAGCGGAGCCCCGCTTGGTCGCCAGACGGCAAGAAGGTGGCGTACTGGAGCGACAGGTCGGGCGAATACGAGCTGACGGTCCGCGACATGAGCAAGCCGGACGAGGAAAGGAAACTCACATCGTATGGCCCCGGGTTCCGATACAAGATCACCTGGTCGCCGGACAGCAAGCTGATTGCCTTCGTCGACAACACGATGGCGGTACGGATCTTTGACGTTGAAAAGGAGAAAACGATTGACGTCGACAAGGGGCTCTATATGTTCCAGGGTCAGCTCCAGAATTTCGGCGTCAGCTGGTCTGCCGACAGCAGGTGGATGGCCTACGCGCGCGAGCTGGAAAACCGTAACACGGCCATTTTTCTCTATGACACGGAGAATAGCAGTAGACACCAGGTGACGACGGGATACTATTCAGAATCCACCCCCGCATTCGACCCGGACGGCAAGTATCTCTACTTTCTGACGAACAGGACATTCAGCCCGGTGTACGGCGATGTCGACAATGCGTGGGTCTATCCCAATACTACGAACATCGCAGCAGTGACGCTCAGGAAGGATCTCCCGTCTCCTCTCGCCCCAAAGAATGATGAAGTGGAGTTGAAGAAAGAGGAGAAGAAGGACGAAAAGAAGGACGAGAAAGACAAGAAAGATAAGGACGGGGAGAAGGACAAGGAGAAGAAGAAAGAAACGGAGAAGGTGAAGATCGACCTGGAGGGGTTTGAGGGCCGGGTCGTCATCCTGCCCCCCAAAGCCGGAAACTACGGTGCCGTTGAGGCGGTTTCCGGAAAGGTTGTCTACCACAACCCGCCGAACTCCGGATCTCTCGACAAGAAAAAGCCGGTGAAGTATTTTGAGTTTGAGAGCCGTGAGGAGAAAACTCTGATCGACGACGCGGACGGCTTTGACGTCTCGGCCGACGGGAAAAAGGTCCTGGTGGCCCAGTCCGGCTCGTACGGCATGGTCGACCTGAAGCCGGATCAGAAGCTGGACAAGAAGCTGAACACCGGCGATATGAGAATGACCGTTGACCCGCGCGCCGAATGGAAGCAGCTCTTCACCGAAGCATGGCGGCTTGAACGGGACTTCTTCTATGACAAGAGCATGCACGGTATCAACTGGGGCAAGATGCGGGAGCAGTATGGGGCGTTGATCGACCAGGCGGTGACGCGATGGGACGTCGACTTCATCATCGGGGAGTTGATCTCCGAGCTCAATGCGTCCCACACCTACAAGGGAGGTGGCGCAACGGAGAAACCGAAATCCCTGAACGTGGGATACCTTGGGGTTGACTGGGAGCTTGCCGGCGGCGCGTTCCGAATCACCCGGATTATCCGACCTGCGGGCTGGGAGACCGAAGTCCGTTCACCTCTTGTTGCCCCAGGCGTTGATGTGAAAGAGGGGGACTACATTCTTGCCGTGAATGGGATTCCTCTCGACGCGACAAAGGATCCCTGGGCGGCGTTCCAGGGACTCGGTGGCAAGACCGTTGAGCTGCTGGTGAATGCGAAGCCGTTGGCGGAAGGCGCGAAGAAGGTCGTTGTGGAAACCTTGAGCGATGAAGCCCGGTTGCGGCAGCTTGCATGGGTCGAGTCGAGCAGGGCGCGGGTAGACAAGGCCTCTGGCGGAAGGATCGGTTACATTTACGTGCAGGATACTGGCGTCGAGGGGCAGAATGATCTTGTGAGGCAGTTTACCGCGCAGTTCCAGAAGGACGGGCTGATCATCGACGAGCGGTTCAACAGCGGTGGACAAATCCCCGACCGGTTTATCGAGCTTCTCAACCGGAAGCCGCTGGCCTACTGGGCTGTTCGTGATGGGAGAACGTGGCAATGGCCACCGGCGGCGCACTTCGGCCCGAAGGCGATGCTGATCAACGGCTGGAGCGGTTCCGGTGGCGATGCGTTTCCCGACTATTTCCGCAAGGCAGGGCTCGGTCCGCTGATTGGCCAGCGCACATGGGGCGGACTGATCGGCATATCCGGCGCCCCCCCTCTCATCGATGGCGGGTCGGTGACGGTTCCGACGTTCCGGATGTATGATCCGGACGGGAAATGGTTCCGCGAAGGGTACGGCGTTGATCCCGATATCGAAGTCGTGGATGATCCTTCAGCCATGGCGCGGGGCCTGGATCCGCAGCTCGACCGGGCCATTCAGGAGGTTGACAAGCTGCTGAAAGGCAAGCCGACCGGCATCCCGGATCATCCGCCGTATGAGAAGCGGTAGCGGACCGGAGCATCGGTCGGCAGATTCCGGATCTACAGGTTTCCCCGCGAGCAGCCATCTCGGGACGGACGATTCAACGCAGACAGAGCAGACAGGCAGCTTCATTGGAAGACGCGGTGTTTTATCCTATCTTTCACGTTGCGGGATATCTGAGAAGTTGAGGGACCTTCTGTGAAGACACGTCTTCTATTTCTTCTTTTTCTTGCTGGAACGAATATTGCGTTCACGCAAACCTTTCCCACCGATGATCCCGTCATAAAGAGGATCTGGACGGAGGCCATGGATTCCTCTCAGCTTGGGCCTCTCGCGCACCAGCTGCTGGATGTCATCGGGCCGCGCCTTGTCGGCACGCCGCAGATGATCAAGGCAAACACCTGGGCCGTGGAGAAGTATCGCTCATGGGGAATCGACGCCAGAAACGAGCAATACGGAATGTGGCGCGGATGGGAGCGCGGCATCACGCACATCGATCTTCTCCAGCCGCGTGTCCGGACTCTCGAGGGAACGATGCTCGCGTGGAGTCCCGGGACGAAGAAAGGCGGTCTCACAGCGTCGGTGGTCGTCCTTGGGGACATGCCGGACTCACTCGCGTTCCTGAAGTGGCTTCCGAGCGTCAGGGGGAAATTCGTGCTGGTTTCGCAGCCGCAGCCCACGGGAAGGCCGGATAAGAGCTGGGAGGAATTCGGGACCAAAGACTCTTTCGACAGTCTGAAGGCGTTACGCGAGCGGATCAAACAGAACTGGGACCGGCGGATAAAGAACACCGGCGTCAAAGCTGACACCCTCCCGGTGATACTGGAGCAGGCGGGAGCGGCAGGTGTCTTCACTTCGCAATGGTCCTCGGGATGGGGATCCTACAGAGTCTTCGGAACACAGACAACGAAGATCCCTGTCCTTGCCCTCAGCCTGGAAGACTACAATCTTCTCTTCCGGTTTGCAGAGAACGGTGACAATCCTCTTGTCCGGGTCGAGGCGGAATCGCGGGTGCTTGAACCGATGCCGGCGTACAATACGGTCGGGACGATGCGCGGGTCGGAAAAGGCCGGCGAGTATGTCATGCTTTCGGCTCACTTCGATTCCTGGGATGCCGCCTCCGGCGCGACAGACAATGGCACCGGGACGCTTCTCGTGATGGAAGCGATGCGGGTCCTGAGGAAATGCTATCCGTCCCCCCGGCGAACGATTCTTTCGGGGCACTGGGCGAGCGAAGAACAGGGACTGAACGGGTCCCGTGCGTTCGTGAAAGACCACCCGGAAATTATCGAGAAGATGCAGGCTCTCTTCAATCAGGACAACGGTACGGGACGCATCACGTCGATGAGTGCGGCCGGCTTCCTGAATGGAAGCGAGCATCTCGCGCGCTGGCTTTCTCGGGTGCCGGTTGAGGTGACGCAGAACATCAAGGTGAACTTCCCCGGTATGCCGGCTGGTGGCGGAACCGACCACTCATCCTTCGACGCGGTCGGAGCGCCGGGATTCGGCCTCGGGGCGACAAATTGGGATTACTCCTCCTCTACGTGGCACACCAACCGCGATACGTATGACAAACTGGTCTTTGACGACCTCAAGATCAATGTCGTCCTCGTGGCATGCCTTGCCTATCTCGCCTCGGAAGATCCCGAATTCCTATCCCGGGAGAGGCGCGTGATGCCCGTGGACAAGGAGACGGGGAAGCCACGGGAATGGCCCAAAGCGGTGGATCCCGAGCGCGAAGGCGGGCTGAAAAAGAGGACGGCGGAATAGAATCAGCCCATTCAAGGCAACTTTCCTCATCAGCAATCTGTTTATACAACAAAGGAGATATTGACCAGTGGGAGATAGCTCAAACACTATGACTTTGCCCGTGAGTCCTGGAAAGGAATCCTTGTGAAAAAGGTCTGGAAAATTGCAGGAACTATCGTGGCTGTTGCGCTGGTCGGCAGTCAATTCATTCGTCCGGAGAGGACCAATCCCGTCGTCGATCCGGCGATAGGGATTTCACAGCAAGTCCCTATGGATGCCGGGGTGGAGAAACTCCTCCGGGCCGCATGCTTCGACTGTCACTCCCATGAGACGAGCTGGCCCTGGTACAGCGCTGTAGCACCGACCTCGTGGCTGGTTGCCGGCGATGTCACAGATGGGCGAAAACACCTCAACTTCTCCATCTGGGGAAAATACAGTCACGACCGGCAACTCGTTGCCCTCAGTGACATCACGGAGGAGGTTTCCTCGGGGGAGATGCCTTTCTGGCCCTACGCTATCATTCACCCTGAGGCTCGCCTTGACAGCTCCGCCAGAAACACGATCGTGGCATGGGCCCAGCGGGAAAAGGAACGCCTCTCGGCTGAACCGTAGTGGTCATCACTCCGCCAGCGATCTGACATTCCCGCTCGGCTCCGGTTGGCATCGGTCGTGAATGATTCTCTCCGCTTGCAAGGACGGCCGGTGGGAACTTCTTTACCCCTGGATCTCAACACTTTCAATCCCTCTATCCCGCCACAAACACCTGCCCTGCCCGTGAGAGGTACGGATACGTCTTTCGCTTGTTGCTCGGCTTCCGCCTTGACGCGGGGATTTCATGGCAGGCCATTTCACGCACGGCAGCTTCAGCAGTGTTGACTGCCGACGAGGTCTCATTTCTCGGGAACGTGAATTTGCACACCGCAGACACAACCTCCCAGAAGCAGGCAATGCCGGGATATTTCTTACGCTCAGGCCCAACCCCGCGAAGGTGAAATGGCCGGTCAGCTTCTCTGTGTATGTGGCGCTTAACCGCCAGACGCTCTTTGATTCCAGACAGAGAGAGATGACGGCGGTTCCTTTTCGAATACCCATTATCGGGCACTCATCCGGCGAAGATCCTTTGACGGCTGCTTCGTTCATTACGGCAACACCGGGACTACACGTGCGGATTTCCGGAGGGACCCGGGTGGCTGCCGGAGTACGGGTGATGTGGGATCTTTCGGAAACGCTGGTGGAGCCATCGAAGATCACCTTTCCGTTCGTCCAATTCGACTTCACGATCCCTCGCAAGGCGGACAATCCGGCGCATGACATGCGGGCAAATGCGCTTCCTTTCTTTGTTCGTTACTCGTATCTTGACCAACAACCTCAATCAGGTCCGGTATCCCATGTCATTGATACGACCCGTTTCGGTATGCGTTCTCCTGATTCTGGCGACCGTCTGCAAAGCCCAAACGCCTTCTCTATTCGATCCAGGGAAGAAAGAGAAGAGCTGGATGCTTGGACCATTTCAGAAGCAGGATTCTATTAACCCCATACTGAGCCCGTTGACGACAACAACGTTTGCCTGTCCGGTCCAGGGTACGGATGTCCGCTGGGAGGGGAAGTACGTGTTCAATCCAGCCGCCGTGGTGAAGGATGGAAAAGTGTATCTTCTCTACCGTGCTGAAGACGGGTTCTGGGGTGACAGGAGCACATCACGTATCGGGCTCGCGTGGAGCAATGATGGCATTCGCTTTCAGCGACGGACGGGACCTGTTCTCTTTCCCGACAGCGGCGCAATGAGCTTGTACGAATGGCCCGGGGGGTGTGAAGATCCAAGAATTGTCGAAGACGGAATCGGGGGTTACGTCCTGACATACACTGCCTGGGATAGACAGACAGCCCGCCTTTGCGTCGCGACATCGTTTGACCTCCTCCGATGGACCAAGCACGGCCCCGCGTTCAAGGATGCCTATGCCGGGAGATACAAGGACTTCTGGTCCAAATCCGGCGCTATCGTCTGTGATGTCAAAGAGGGGAAATTCGTGGCCAGGCGGGTCAATGGACGCTACTGGATGTATTGGGGGGACACCGACATCTTTCTGGCGTGGTCCAAGGATCTGATCCGTTGGACGCCGGTTGAGCGGATCGAAGTCACCGAGGGGCGGTCTGCGAAGGAACCAGTGAAGCAGCGGCTGCTCCCTGTGGTGAGTGTCCGCAAAGGGGAGTTCGACAGTCAGCTTGTAGAGCCGGGACCTCCAGCCTTTGTGACATCACGCGGTATTCTGCTCATATACAACAGCTGTGCTGCTGAAAATTCGAGTCTTCCACAAGGGACGTACGCGACCGGTCAGATCCTTTTCGATTCCGGAAACCCGGCGCAGATGATCGAGCGCACGAGAGAGCCGTTCCTGAAGCCGGACCGGGAATACGAAATCTCCGGACAGGTGAGCAGGGTTTGCTTTGTCGAGGGGCTTGTGCAGTTCAAAGGGCGGTTCTTCCTCTACTACGGAAGTGCGGATTCCAGGATAGCCGTTGCAGTGTGGTCGCCGGAATGAGTCGGGTGTGCGTCCGACGGTCGATGTCCGTTGAAGGACTTTTCGGCATTTGACACATGTGAACTGCATTGTTCACCTGGGGAGCCACTCTCTGATCTGGCGCGCAATTCGTTCTGCGCTGGGCGGATCGTAGTTGGAAAGCACGATAACCGTAAAGTCTCGTTGTGGGTCCCAGTCGAGGGCGGCATTGAGTCCGGGAGCACCACCGGCGATGCCGAGCCCGCTGGCGGCAGAGGGCTCCGGCAAAGAAAGTGTTCCCTCTTTAAGTGCCACTGTGAACTTGAGGATGTCTGCGGCAGTGGAGTGCCCGCCGCCTGCAGAACTTCCCCGGGCAGGGAGGGTTGGTAGTTTTCTTTCCGGACTCCGGCTGCTGTGCCGTCCTGTCGTGTGTATCCCTTGGCTCTCCTGGAGACAGGCCGGTCTTTTTCAAATGAATCGCTGTCGAGCATCCCCGCAGGTTTGTAGACGTGCTCTCGAATGTACGCATAATAATCCGTCCCTGAAGCCTTCTCGATGATCGCTCCCAGGACGACGAAACCGCCGTTCGAGTATCGTCGTCTAGTTTCAGGAGCGAATTCTAGGGGTTTGTCGGCAAAGAGGGGTAGGAAATCGTTGATGGACCGGAGTTGCTCTCTAGGAGTATCCCGGTACCGATCGCCCAAAAAATCGCCGATGCCCGAGGTCATGGAAAGGAGATGTCGAATGGTCACTTTCTCCCGGGCGTCCTTGTTCGGATAGTTGGGAAGGAACTTCAATATGAGGTCATCCAGCGATAGCTTTCCCAGCTTCGCGAGCTGGTGGATGGCAATCGTTGTGAAGCTCTTGTTGATCGACCCGATAACCTCGTCTTCAGATCATTTCCTATCTTCTGGTCCCTGTCCGCAAACCCGCGGGCCATCTGGATGAGCGGTTTGCCCTTCCCACTGACCTGGACGACGCCGGAAAACTCATCGACTTTTGAGAGGCTGTCGACGTAAGCCGTTGTTGCTGCAATAAATGCCCTGATGGTCGTCTTGGCTTCACCGACTGATCCGGGTGCTGCCGGACCCTCCGTGTCTTCGACCCGGATGCCGATCAGACCGTGAGGCGGGGAGGGCTCGAGAACGAATGTCATCACGAACTTGTTCCCCTTCTTATCCCGCATCGACGCCTCTATCCGGTCGTTGCCGGCTGCCAGGATTTTCTGTAGCTCGATCTGTTCCCTGTTCTGCTTCATTTCCCGATACCGATCAAGGCGCCTTTCGATCGGGATCTGCTCGAGCCCATCCACGGCGACATGGGTCTTCAAGAAGGCACGCATCAGTGCCTCGTCGGAGGCATTGAATGCCGTGATGTAGTCGGTGACGAACTGGCTGGCTGTGCGGTTCCACGGACTTTCCAGGGGGCTTCCGTGCGAGGGAGCAGGTGACAGAGACAGCAGTACTATCCAACTGAGAACGATGTTGCCTTTTGTGGTCATCCGATTTTCTCAGTTTTGTGCGGAGGATCATTCCGGTGGTCTGCACTGAAACAAGATACGCAATTTCAAGGGATTTCTATTTCTTCAGGGATAAGGAGGAATCATTTCCACGAATTGTTCGTATATTCCGGTACCGCTTCATCCTCCGCTGAATTTCCTCACTCATGGAAAGGACAAGGCCATGGGAAACACCATTAACCGTCGCGATTTCATTTTCCGGTCAGCGTCCCTGGGAACGACAATAGCCTTTGGCGGAGTGCTGGAACGATTGGTCGGCACGGCTGGGTACGCGGGCGCCGAGATGCCCGATCTCGTGGTTGTTGAGGGTGCCAACTACTATGACTCGACGAGAAGAGCCGTCGAAACACTCGGCGGTATGAAGCAGTTCGTGTCTAAGGGCTCCCGTGTTGGACTCCTGGTGAATTCATACTTCGACAAGCCGGGAACGTACACCAAACCGCAAATTGCGCTGGCCGTTATCACGATGTGCTACGAAGCCGGGGCCGCATCGATCACCAGCCTGGAAGACGCGCCCCGCTCGTACTGGCGAAGAGCAACTCTGTCGAAAGAAGACAGCGAGCGGATAGACAGCGTGAGAAGCCCCGGTGGTACTGTGACAATCGACCTGCCGCGCGGGGTGAAGTTGAAGTCCGTGGAGATCCTGCGAGATCTGCTGGAGTGCGACGTCTTGATCAATATGCCAATCTTCAAAGACCATGAAGGGACGAGGTTCACGGGCGTGCTCAAGAACATCATGGGCACAACCAGTTCCTCTTCCAACCGGTTCTTCCACAAGGGAGCGCTCGTCAGCGGATATTACGACGACCCGGCGTTTCTTTCGCAGTGTATCGCCGACGCGCATCTGGTCCGCAAGCCGACGCTCTGCGTCGCGGACGGTACCGAGATGATCGTGACGAACGGACCGTCCGGTCCGGGGAAAATCGCGAAACCGCACCTCGTTGTCGCGGGAACGGACGGGGTTGCCGTGGACGCCTACGGTGCAACGATCCTTGGCTTGCGTGTAGAGGATGTTGAGATGATCCAGAAGGCGCAGGATCATGGGATCGGGTCTGCGGATCTGAACAAGCTCCGGATCACAAAGCTCTCCGTCTGAATCCATGTTAACGCTGGCACTTGTATGGTTTTTGACAACCGCGGTGGCGGACACTTCCAGGCCGGCCGCTGAGGGAGCAGACGTCCTGGCCTCATTTTTTCCCTCCTCAAACGAGATTGACCAGTGGGTGCAATCAGACTCGTTGCGCATTTTTGAAGGGAGGGATCTGTATCTGCTGATCGACGGAGGGGCCGATATCTACTTTGAATACGGCTTCATACGGGCCGGGTCTGCGCACTATGGAAATACGGGGGGAAATCAGCTCAGCCTGGAGATCTATGAGATGAAGGGTCCGGAATCTGGCTACGGCATCTTCTCGTTCCTCGCAGCGGGAACCGGCCGGCCGGCATCCTTCGGACAAGCTGCGATCTCCGGTGAGGATTTTGTCATCTTCTGGAAGGGCCGGTTTGTTGTCTCTGTCACCGCTCTGGACGAAGGAGGGCGGACGGGGCTTTCTGAGCTCGTGCGGGCCGGGGATCTCAAGATGAAATCTGAGGGATCGAGGCCAATCCTCACTGAGGTTCTTCTCCAGCCGCAATTCGCCAATTCCGAGGTCGTGTACCTGCGCGGCGCCCTCGGCTTTGATCGCCAGCCAGGTCCCGGACGCGGAAGCCTCTTTCGGTTCAGGGAGGGCGTGTCGGGCGCATTCGGCAAATGTCAAACGTTTGTTCTGCGGTACGAGACGGCGGCGGAGCGCGACTCCGCCCAGCAGAGAGTGCTGAAAGTGATGGTCAATCAAGGCGGTTATGCGTATGTATCACAAGGGCGTTCCACCGGACTTCTCAGGAGCAATCGTGGTGCGTATCTCCACGTTCTGGGTTCCGAGCAGTATCTCCAGCTGGTCTCTGGAGAGGGGAGGGAAGACGTGCTGGAAACAGCGAAGAAGCTGAGAATTGCGGCCACCGGGCAAAAACGACAATAGATCCACCGGGTCAGGTGGCGGCATTCCTGTGCAACAATCGATTTGTCCAGAACGTAATCATAATAGAGAAGACGGCTCGTTTCGACGCGATTTTGGACTCTCTCGTCGCGCTCAAGAATCGTTCTGTCGTAGGATCGTTGTTTACGTCCCCAAGAGTTGATACTCTGGGGCTACTAGTAGCAAACAAAGTTGCTTTAGCAGGGGACGGAAACATGCATGGTTTTCGTGCATTTGTGATACTTCTGTCCGCCCTTCTGGCTCTTCTCTTCTTCCCCCCCCGGCAGGTGCGCGCACTTGATCCCTCGAAGGATATCGTTCAGTACAGCCATCGCTCTTGGGTGAAGAGAGATGGTCTGCCTCAGAACTCCGTTCTTTGTATTGCGCAAACACCAGACGGATTTCTCTGGGCGGGGACAATGGAAGGGCTGGTGCGGTTCGACGGAACGAGCTTCCGGGCATACAACACCCGGAACACGCCGGGTCTTAGATCGCAGTATATTTCCGCGCTGACAGTAACGTCTGACGGCACCCTTTGGGTAGGAACCGGAGGGGGTGGCATTACGGCCATGAGGGAAGGGAAGTTCACGCACGTTGCCGGTTCTATGAAGGTCGAGGATGCGTTCGTGCGCTGTTTTTTCCAGCATGGAGAGGAGGGGCTCTTGGCGGCGACCACCGCCGGCCTCTGGAAGGTCGGTCATGATTCGGTGATGGCGAGGTTGACCGTGTCGGACGGTCTTCCGCACAATGCTGTCATGTCAGTTGCAGGTGACCGTGAAGGGCATCTGTTCGTATCAACGAAAGGTGGCATTGCGGTCCGGGAGGGCGGCCGCTTCACGCCGTATCTTCCGGCGGGGGCGATTTGCGCTGTGGCGACGCGGATATACTGTGATGCTGCCGGCAGTCTCTGGATAGGCACACCTGATCAGGGTCTCTACTGTCTGCGACGGGACTCATTACTCCATTATACGAAGAAACAGGGTCTGGCCTCGGACTTCGTCAGTTCAATCGTCGGGGACAGGGATGGGTCGATCTGGATCGGTACCATGCCTGGGGGATTGCACCGCTTGTTCAAGGGGACTATCGATTCGTTCACTGCCCGGGATGGGCTGATCGGCGACCTGATATACACGATCGTTGAAGACAGGGAAGGAAACATCTGGTTCGGCACATCCACGGGCGGGCTCAATCGTCTTGTGAACAGCAAGCTGACCACGTTTCGACTCGGGACATCCGTCTCGCAGAACATGGCTTGGACTCTTTTTGAAGACCGGCGGGGGACGCTGATCGCGGGGAATGCGGAGCGTGAGTTGTACCAATTGGCGAACGGGAGGTTCGTTCCCTATGCGCGAATGAAAGTTGCTCTGCCGGGTCTCCCGAGAGCATTCTGCGATGATACGGAGAGAAATCTCTGGATAGGCACGGAACGCGGTCTCTTCCGAGAACGAAACGGCCGGGTGACCTCCTACCCATTGGGATCGATCATGTCCCTCTTCCTGGATTCGAAGGGAAGACTCTGGGCTGGATCAACGGGGGGTTTGCTGGTCCGGAAAGGTGGCACATTCTGCAAGTTCCCGTTGCCGGATGTCGGGAAGGCAATCGATGTTCGAGCCATAGTTGAAGATAGCAGGCACAATCTGTGGATCGGGACGATGAACGCCGGCGCGATCATGTTCCCGCTTCCGGGAGACTCTCTCAACACGGCAACCGACAAGAATCCGGTTATCTATCAATACAACCGGAACAACGGATTGTTTTCACTGTGGGTCACCTCGATCCACGAGGATTCGGATGGGGCGATCTGGCTGACAACATACGGTGGCGGACTGGCTGTGGTCGAGGGGGAGCGGGCGGTATCCCTGACAACCGAAAATGGGCTCCCTGAAGATGGTCTCTACACAGCCCTTGAGGATTCGGCGGGCAATCTCTGGATACCCACAAACAACGGGATTCATCGCATACAGAAGAAGCAGGTCCTTGCCTGGGTCAGAGGCGAATCGAAGACTGTTCCGGCGACCTCATTCACCACGAGCGACGGTATGGTGAGTGATGAATGCAATGGCGGCTACCAGGCGGCGGGAGTGCGGACACGGGATGGCAGGCTCTGGTTCCCGACCACGGCGGGGGTAGTCATGGCGGATCCTGCATCTCTTCCTGTCAATTCCGTTGCGCCGCTCGTCGTGTTCGAGAAGGTGATCATTGACCGACAGGAGGCTCCGGAGAAAGAGAAATCCACCTTTCCGCCAGGTGATGGCGAGATGGAATTCCATTACGCGGCCTTGAGCCTCTCGGCGCCCGAGCATGTTCGCTACAAGGTGAAGTTGGAAGGGTTCGACCGGGAGTGGGTGGACGCAGGCATGCGCCGGGCGGCGTACTACACGAACATCCCTCCGGGGGAATATGTCTTCCGGGTCATGGCCGGCAATAGTGACGGTGTTTGGAACCGGGAGGGTGCTGCGGTGGCGTTCGTTTTGGAGCCGCACTTCCGTCAGACCATCTGGTTTTTCGCGATCCTTGGCGTCTGCGTGATGATGCTGGGTGCGGGGGTCCATCACCTTTACCGGAGGGACCGTGACAGGCAGTTGATCGCGTCGCAACTCGAATCGAAACTGGCGCGAGCACAGCTGCAGGTGCTCGAGATGCAGCTGCAGCCGCATTTTCTCTTCAATACGCTCAATGGCATCATGGTGTTGATCCGCGACGACCCGGAGAGGGCCAGCCGGATGATTGCGCGTCTCAGCGAGTTCCTGAGGCTGGCACTGGAGAGCCGAGACGTCCGCGAAGTAACGCTACAGAAGGAGCTGGAGTTTCTGGATCGATACCTCCAGATTGAGCAGCTCCGTTTCGGCGACCGCCTGACCGTGCACCAGCAGATTGCCGATGACAGTCGCGATGCGCTGGTCCCGTCGATGATCCTTCAGCCGCTCGTGGAGAATGCTATCCGCCACGGCGTGTCCAGGCGTCGTGGGCCTGCGACCATCCAGATCGAAGCCGTTCACACCAATGGAAGTCTTGCCATCCATGTTCGCGACAACGGCGCAGGTCTCACCGGCAACGGTGGACAGGAGATCAAAGAGGGGATCGGGTTGCGCAATACGCGGGCCCGGCTGCAGCAGTTGTACGGAGACCGTCACCGGATCGCTCTGACGGGAGCGCCCGGGGGCGGCGTCGACGTCCTGTTGTCCATTCCGTTCCACAAAGACCAGGATCCCTCATGGACAAAATCAGAACACTGATTGTTGACGATGAGCCTCTGGCCCGGCAGGGAGTGAGGAGGCTTCTGGAGGCGGACCCTGAAGTCGAGATCGTCGGCGAGTGCGGTGACGGGCTGGAGGCGGTCGAATCCATTCAGGCACTGCATCCTGGGCTGGTATTCCTTGATATTCAGATGCCTGAGATGAACGGCTTCGAAGTGCTGGACGCCCTCGATACCGAGTCGATGCCGCTGGTTGTTTTTGTGACGGCCTACGACCAGCACGCTGTCAAAGCGTTTGAGGTCCATGCTCTGGACTACTTGCTCAAGCCGTTCGACCGGGAACGGTTCGAAGAAGCGCTGGGACGGGCGAAGGCTTCTCTCCGGGACAACCAGCAAGGGGCAATCGCCTCAAAAATCGCAGACATGCTCGTGCGGAGCGAGCGCGTGCGCGGCGAGCGGTTCATGATTAAGTCGGGAGGGCATATCACCTTCCTACGGACCGAAGAAGTGGACTGGGTTGAGGCGCAGGGTGATTACGTTTGCCTGCACTGTCAGGGGAAGAAGCACCTGATGCGGGACAAGATCGGTCACATGGAGAATCAGTTCAATGGCGGGACCTTCGTCAGGATCCATCGATCCACGATCGTCAACGTCGGGCGGATCAAGGAGATGCAGCCACTGTTTCACGGTGACTACGCCGTCGTTCTGAACGATGGGACGCGTCTCACCATGAGCCGTTCGTTTCGGGAAAAAGTATTCCAGCGGCTTTCTGCAGGTGCTTGAGGGCGAGTCACCAAGGCCAGTCGTTGCGGGGAAGAGCACATGCACCATGGGATGAGGCGAGGATTCGTCTCGCTCCCGTGGTGTTTTCGTCTCTCTGCGGAGAGGGGGCGCGGACAGAGCGCCGGCGGGTGACCGGACGAAGCGTCCCGGTCGCCCGCGGTTATCTTCGTCGATTGTCCTATCGTTCCACGGCAAGCTGTGTGGGCCACGGGCGTTCGGCCAGCACGAAAGCATAGGTTCCCGGCTCCACGTATTCGTTGAAGAACCATGCGCAGAGCGTTCTCACCCTCTCACTCTCATCGAATTTCGCCGCACGCCTGACGGCATATGTTCCTCTCGCCTCCTTCATCCTGCAGAGTGCGAGCGCTGCCACGATCCGCGAAGATTCATCCGGGCATTCGTGCAGTATCTTCATGAGCGGGATCACCGCCTCGGTAAATTTCCCCTCGCCCAGCAGAAAGGCCGATTTTTCCCTGTCGCACTTATTGCACGACGTGAGCCTATCCACAAGGGTGGCAATCCCTGGGTTTTTGTTGGCGAGCTGCACGATCTCTTCATCCCCCTGCGCAAGTGCGGGTGCGGCAAGTGTCAGAGCCAGCAGCACGGCTGCAGATGTGTTTGCGAGCGTCCTCATGTGATCCTCCTACCATCGTGATGGATTGGTGACAGCATCCCGCGGGGTTTCTCCCTGTATCAAGGTACGATCCTTCTACGGGGATGGTTCACGGATTGAGATGAACGCGGACGGCCATGCGACGGGCAGGAGGAATCCCGCGACAGGATGGCCATCGCTGTGGCAGGCTCTGCGTTATGACGTGCAGTGCGGTGCATCGTGCCTCGGGGACGGTTGGCCGCTCCATCTGGCTGAGCGGGAGAGCGATTGTCGATCTAACTCGAGGTGATGTTCGCGAGGTCCGGCCAGAGCCTCTCTTCGTTGGTACTGCCTTTGATGCCAGAGAACTCGTTCGAGACAGGGAACCCGGGGGGAGAGTGGCCGGCACAGGACGTGACTGAATTCCGAGCTCCTTGCCCGGCGTGCTCTTTCCTGCAGAAGAGGGTGTTCGTCTCACTTCCAAGGGTCACGCATTGAGATACAATGGCCGGTGAATTGGCCCATTGTTCGTTGATAGTGGCCCAGCAAAGGACTGGAGCCTTTTATTGCGTAGTGCAGGGCGCAAGTGGAGGTCGGCGGGGGAGTGCAACATCTCCGCGTGGTACTCGTACAATAGAACAGGGCGAGTTCCCTTCGTTCTTTCCCAGATCCTCGAATATCCCCGGAGGAGATTCCAATGGATGGCGGTGGCAGGGCGAGAATCAAAGGTGGGTCAGAGGACTTCAAGTTGCTCATGGGGATTGCCGTTGGAGTCAGTTTCGGTCTGGCTCTGGGCGTTCCTCTCGGATCCCTGTGCGGGCAGGCCGCTGTAGGGGTGGCAATTGGCATCATTTTTGGAGCAGCGGCGCTGTCAGCCGCAAGGTATGCGTTCGAGCACAGGCGGAGAGGAATGCGAGGGAACGTGGTCGGAAGGAGAACTGGCGAAGTGGTTTGAGCGGCAATTCCAGAAAGCACTCGAAGGCCCGGAATACCCGGGCCTTTTTTTGAACTTCTTGCGCCGATCTCATTCACCGTGAACGTCGAACCGACCATGGTGACACGCCGCTGCAGTTCCTCGCCCAGACTGCCATCTCCGCTTCTTGATTCCCCAGAAGCTTATCCCTACCTTAGGCGCAAAGATCCGGGTAGCAATTTCCTTTCAATTCTCGCGCGGACTCCCTCCCCCAAGTGAAACAGGCCACTCGGTTGAACCTCGATACTCGGAGCCAATGATGTTGTCCGGATCCAAGCTGGGGCAACGACAAGAGGTGGGTCCAGTGTGGTTCGCCTACTGCACACGAGATGAAGATTCGATTATCCAGTAGAGAGTAAGTCATGAAGAGGGTCTTTGCCGTCGCGCTCTTTGTGTTTTCGGACTTGGGGCTTGGCCAGGCAACACTACCGGGTCCCGGGGGGACAGGCTATCCCGCCAAATACGATGTTGTCTGGGATTCTCCGAGCAGCGACCACACGGGATCGATGCCCATCGGCAACGGCGATGTCACTCTCAATGCCTGGGTCGAAGAGTCGGGAGATCTGCTTTTCTACATTGGCAAGAGCGACAGCTGGGAGGACAACGGGAGACTTGCCAAGGTCGGGCGAATGAGAATTTCACTCGTCCCGCGTTCCAAGATGCCGCTGAGGATGTTCCAGCAAACGCTGAGCCTGGTCGATGGGACAATCCGGGTTCGCTCGGGGGAAGGTGCCGACGCAGTACGCCTTGTTCTGTGGGTGGATGCCAACCATCCAGTCATTCATGTGGAAGCAGAAAGCGGGCGGCCCACAATCGCCGTTGCGTCGATCGAAAACTGGCGGAGTCGACGCGAGGTCCTTCCCTCGATTGAAATCAGCGACGTTCTTTTCGATCAGGAAAAAGAGAACAAACAGCATGGCACCACGACGGTGGAGCCGGATTCGGTGTTTGTGGGACTGCGCGGCCGTATTGGCTGGTATCACCACAATGTGAAGTCGGTGGGTCCCGGGCTCTGCGCGACAATCCAGGGGTTAGGGAAATTCAAACGAACCGATCCGCTGCTGCATCGGATCTTCGGTGCTCTTGTCGCGGCGGAGAATGCCGAGCGTATTGATGACACGCACCTCCGCTCGCGCTCCTCAAATCGCCACGCTTTTAGTATCTGTGTGCTCACCGGGCATCCATCCACGAGACCACAATGGCTAAGGGCAACAGAGAATGCGCTGGAAAAGTCCATGCGCATTCCTTTTCACGATTTGCGGCAAGCTCACGATGATTGGTGGATGGCGTTCTGGAATCGAAGTTGGATTCATATCACCCCCAAAGCGGAGGGCGACTCATTGCAGGATGAGGCGTACCTGGTCAGCCGCGCCTATGCGCTCCAGAGATTCATCAATGCCTGTGCAGGGCGCGGCAGGTATCCGATCAAGTTCAACGGGACTCTCTTTACGGTACCCTACCCCGGCAGACCCGGTGATGCGGATTACCGGCAATGGGGTCCCGGCTATTGGTGGCAGAACACCCGTCTCCCGTATCATAGCATGTGCGCATCCGGCGATTTCGATCTGATGACGCCGTTGTTTCAAATGTATGGCAAGGACCTCATGCCCCTCTTCCGGTACCGGACCCGCCTTTACCTGAATCATGATGGGGCCTTCATACCAGAATGCATCTATTTCTGGGGGGATGTTTTCAGTGAAACGTACGGCTGGACGCCTTTCGAGAAACGGGCGGATAAGCTTCAGGAAAGCCGATGGCACAAGTGGGAATGGGTGTCCGGGCTGGAACTGGTATGGCTGATGTTGGACTACTACGAGCATACGCTCGATCTGCATTTTCTCCGGGATATGGCGCTGCCTGCCGCCTATGAGGTCCTGACCTTCTTCGATCAGCAGTACAAGACCGGTCCGGATGGCAAGCTGGTCATGCATCCGTCGCAGGCCCTGGAAACCTGGTGGGAGTGCACCAATCCCATGCCCGAAATTGCAGGTTTGCACGCCACGGTAGACCGCCTTCTCTCTCTACCGCGTAATCTCACGTCAACCGGGCAGCGTGAGTTCTGGACCAGATTGCAGAAGAAACTGCCGTCCATTCCGGAACGAGTAGTCGGGGGCAAGCGTATGCTCGCCCCCGCCGAGAAGTTCGAACGGAAGCAGAACATAGAGAATCCCGAACTCTATGCAGTCTTCCCATTCCGTCTCGTTGGGTTGAACAAGCCGAAGAAGGAGCTTGCTGTTGAGGCGTTTACGAACCGGGTGGACAGGGGAGATTCGGGATGGCGTCAGGATGATATTTTCGCCGCTTATCTTGGGCTTGGGGACACCGTGCGCAACTATGTCGTTGGCCGGGCACGGAACAAGAATGCCGAATCGCGGTTCCCGGCATTTTGGGGTCCGAACTACGACTGGGTTCCCGATCAGGACCATGGGAGCATACTCCTCAAGGCCCTTCAGGCAATGGTCATGCAGGCTGATGGTGGGAAGATCTATCTTTTACCAGCCTGGCCAACGGGGTGGAATGTCGACTTCAAATTGCATGCACCTGATCGTACTATAGTTGAGGGCTCCTTTATTGATGGGAAGCTCGTGAAATTACGCGTCACACCTATCGAACGGTCCGGGAGTGTTGTCAATTGCTCACTGCACGACCCTGGATAGCAGTCTGAACGGACACGGTGATGCGAAGAACAATCCGTCTCAGAATGTAGATCCGGGAATTGCTTCGACGTTTCCGTGAGCACCACGTTGGACAGCGTGGGTGTAGTTTGCAGGGGATGGTCCTGTGGGATCCGATCTGCCGGGGAAAGCTCATTCGACATGGGGAGCCAGCTTCTGACCATACCGCGCGTGCGATGAATCTCCTCGGGATTTGTTTATGCGCTGCAACCATGACACACATACTACCGGGTCTAAGACATGCGGGCAATTGATTCACCGGATGTTCCGACGAACTGTCGGACGCCCATAATGTCGGAGAGAATTGCGCTGGCGGTTGCGTTTTCCGTCTTCTTTTCTGTCTTCCAGAGTGCTTTCGCCCAGGAGGTCAACTGCACCGTCCAGGTCAACACTTCCGCACTTCCCTCCGAGAATATTGACAGGCTGAGAGATTTCGGATCGGTGGTGAGTGAATACGTGAACAGGTATGAGTGGGGAGGTGGCGGGACGGGGCGCAAGGTCCGATGCACCCTTGAAATCGCCATTCGGTCAGTGGTGGGCCCAGATCGATACAGGGCCCAAGTATTTATCGGGACCAAACGGCCCATCGCGAATTCTGATCGGCACACGGGTGTGCTCCGGCTGTTCGATCAGAACTGGGAGTTCACGTATATCAAGGGCCGTCCGCCCGTTCACAGCGCATATGAGTTTGACGAAATGGCCAGTTTCCTGGACTATTACATGTATATCATTATCGGGTGCAGCCTCGATTCATACACCCGGCTGGCGGGGACGCCGATGTTTCAGAAGGCTGCTGACATAGCCAATCTGGGCCGCTCCAGAGGACAAAGTGGGTGGCAGCTACAAACCGGGACATTCAACCGGGTGAAGTATGCAGAGGAGCTGCTGAGTCCCACGTACGAGCCCGTACGGCGGGCAATATGGAGGTACAATTCCGCAGGTTTGGATTCCCTTGTCATCGACAAGCCGCGGGCGCAAGGAAATATTGTTCGCGCGCTAGGAACTCTCGAGAGGATGAAGCAGCGATCGGGCCAGGCGAGTCTGCTGATGAAGGTCTTTTTCGACACGAACCATCAGGAGATTGCTGCAGTGCTATCCGACTACACGGATCCGACGATCTTCAGCCGCCTTTCGCGGCTCGATCCGGCCCACCAATCCACATACGAAAACGCCAGGGCCACGCCGTAGGGCGCTTCATTGGTTGCGGGGAACGTTGACGGCACGGAATGCTCGGGCCTTCTCTCCTGCGGTGAAACGGGGCAGAGGGTGGGGTGTCCGGCGCCGCCTCTATTATACCATAGTAGGTGACAGTCACTTAGGTGACTGTCACCTACTCTAGGCAAAGATCCGTCAAAATTCTGCGCTTTTTGCCTAGATTTCCGGGAGGTGTCCTCAAGTCCCTTGGGCAGACTGAGTGGCGCAGCGAATGATACATTCCTGATGATTCCGTGACATCTCTCGAGACAGATACTTGTAGATTGGACTAACACTCAGAAAGGAATTAGTCGTGGAGTCAACAAGAATCACGCTGATACTGTGTGCCCTTCTTGTTTTCCAGGTGCCCGGTTTCTCGCAGGTAGATACCGTCACCATACTTCACGTCAACGATACGCACTCGAATCTTGGCACATTAGGATCCCGCGATGCTTCTCTTGATGGCAAGCTGGGTGGCCTGGCGCGGGCCGCTTCATTCATCGGGTCCCTCAAAAGGACTACTCCGACCGCACTGCTCCTCCATGCCGGAGACATATCGATCGGAGATCTCTTCTACACGAAGTACTTCGCCGTTGCCGAGTTGCAGCTTTTGCTCGGGCTCGGCTTCGATGCCGTGACATTGGGGAATCACGATTTCGATCTCGGACCGGCGCCTCTCCAGCAGATGCTCGACAAAGCATTTGCTGCAGGCTCGTTCCCGGTTCTGTCGGCGAATGCCGTCCTCGACGATCCTGCTGTTCACGGGCTCAAGAAGCACGTGTCTGCATACGCCATAAAACACGTGGGCACCAGAACGGTTGGCATCTTTGGTCTGACGACTCCGTCAACGAACCTCATCTCGAACCCGGCGCCGGTTGTTCTCGATACGAATATCGTCCCCATCGCCGCAGCCATGGTCGATACGCTGAAGAGAAGGGGGTGTGATGTCATCATCTGCCTTTCGCACCTGGGCTTGACTCTTGATCGGTTGCTTGCCGGCTATGTCCCGGGAATCCATCTCATCGTTGGAGGTCACGACCATTATCTCCTTGGGAAGGCGGTGCATGCGCTCGATCCTGCTGGCGACACAACCTGGATCGTCCAGGCAAATGCCTTCTACATGAATGTGGGACTCGTGCGGCTTCGTGTTGACGGGAGAGAAGTCCGGCTCGTCGAATGTACGCCTGTTCCCATCGACCGTTCTGTCCCGAAAGAACCAACAACCGAGGCAGTTGTGAATGGCATGGTTGCGGGTATCGAAAGTGGCTACGGCCCGTTCTTCACCCGGCAGGTCGCAACTGTCGGTTCTTTTTTCAAGGAAGTGCCGGATTCCCTGACCGCTCCCGGCTGGAAAGACACGCCGATAGGAAATCTGGTGACCGATGCGTATCGGGCAGCCCTCGGTACCCAGATCGCAATACAAGGCGGCGGGTCAACGGCACAGCCGCTGTACCCCGGGCCGATCGTTTCGGCGGATCTCTTCCGCGTCGTCGGGTACGGATTCAACACGGACAACGGCCTCGGATATCATCTGGCCAGATTTGAAATGAAGGGATCTGATCTCCTGGCAGGCCTCGAGTTCGGCCTGTCTGCGATTGAAGAAAACGACGAGTACCTGCTCCAGGTATCGGGGATGTCCTATGAATACGCACCCGGCAACCAGCCGTTCAAAAGGGTCGACAGAAAGGATGTGAAGATCGGGAGGGCGGTGTTGGATCCCGCAGCGGTCTACACCATAGGAGCAAATGAGTTCGTCCCGATGTTCCTCTCCGCTATCGGGATCCCGTACGCAAAGCTACATGTCTTCTCCGGAGACACAACCGAGTTCCAGACGCTGCTCGCCTACGCGATAAGCTCCGGGACGCTCTGGCCGAAGACTGAGGGGAGGGTGCAAGCGATTCGTGCTACGTCGACTGACGGTGGAGCCTGGATTCCTTTGGACTTCCAGTTGAACCAGGACACTCCGGATCCCTTCAATCCTGAAATATCGATTGCCTTCACTCTCGGGACCCCGGTTCATGCGTTGCTGCGGCCCTACTGCTCGGTCAACAGGTTGCGGCGCTGATCGATGAAGCTCTGCCGGCAGGGAGTCACAGCATCTGCTGGCAGGGAAGCGGCCTCGCCAGCGGTATGCATATCTGCGGTCTCGGAAAGGAGGACTTCGGTGCCGCCCGGGCTCTGGTCCTCATGCGGTAGGATGGACGCTGTCGCGCAGCCCGTCTGAAGTCGCAGTCCCTGTATCAGTCTCTCTCGCCAGGGAATCCAACGAATCCTCACGGATGAATTCACCGAGGCCCGGAATTGTCGGGCCATCCTTCTTCTCGCGTGCGTAGTCTGCAAGTGACCTGACGGGATGTACGGCTGACTTGAAGATGGACACAAACAACAGACGGCGTAAGGATTCGTCGATATGCCCGCAAGATTTCGTATATTCACCTGAGTCATCCCGGCAATCCACAGGAGATTCTGATGTTCACCAATAAGCTCCCCAGAGTTGTGTCTGGCGTCGGTCTGGCGGCCTGCCTCAGCCTCCTACTTCTTCCAGGATTCGGCTGTGGCAGGCAGCCCGAAAATGCGGTGCCGCCCGCTCCCTCCGCGCAGCGATGGGATCCGTTCCTTGACACGCTCCAGGCAAAGACCCTCCGGTTTTTTCTTGATGTGACGCCACGAGCCACCGGGCTTGCGCCCGACCGATGGCCAACACCGGCTCCATCAAGTGTGGCCGCCGTAGGATTCGCCCTGACCTGCTATCCGATCGCGGCTGAGCGCCGTATGATCACGCGTGCCGATGCGGCCGCGCGCGTCTTGACAACCATGAAATTCCTCTGGAACCTCCCTCAGTCGGAACACCCTTCAGGGACTTCCGGCTTCAGGGGATTCTTCTACCACTTCATTGACGGCCGCACGGGCGAACGAGCGTGGAAATGTGAGCTCTCAACCATCGATACAGGGCTTCTCCTTGCCGGTGTGCTGTTCTGCCAGTCCTATTTTGACGGAGAGGATGCTGCGGAAGATTCGATACGAGTGCTTGCCGATTCACTCTACCGGCGTGTGGACTGGAATTGGTTCTGCGGAGATCGGAAGGGACTCATCACCGCTTGGTATCCCGAGCGTGGGTTCGGAGAACATACCTGGAAGGGATATAACGAAGCCTTCATCCTCTATCTCCTCGCCCTCGGCTCGCCCACTCATCCCATGCCCGACTGGTATATGCGCACCTGGTATGACACATACAAGTGGGGATCTTTCAACGGGATCGAACATCTGGGCTTCGGTCCACTCTTCGGCCACCAGTATTCGCACTGTTGGATCGATTTTCGTGGGATACGCGACAGATACATGTGGGGGCGAGGGCTCGACTACTTTGAGAATTCCCGGCGGGCCACATACGCGCAACGCTCCTACGGAATAACGAACCCACAGGGGTTCCGCGACTATTCGGGCGAGATCTGGGGTTGGACTGCCTGCGACGGTCCGCACGACACGAATTTCGTTGTTGACGGCAATGCCCGGGGATTCTACTCGTACCGGGCGCGTGAGGTTACGTTCGACTGGGTGGAAGATGACGGAACTATCGCGCCAACAGCAGCGGGCGGTTCGGTGGCGTTTGCTCCTGAGATTTGTGTCCCGGCGCTCAAGGCTATGCGCGATCGTTACGGCCCCCGACTCTGGCGCGAGTACGGCTTCGTGGACGCATTTAATCCGACGTTCCGCACGGCGCCTGCCTGGCCTGACGGCTGGTTCGACAAAGACTACCTTGGCATCGATCAGGGACCGATCGTTATCATGATCGAGAATCTCCGGAGCGGGTTTGTCTGGGAGACGATGAAGAGGAACACCTACATTGTTGCAGGCCTCCGGCGGGCTGGTTTTGGCGGCGGATGGCTGAACCTTCTGAACACCCCGAAAGAGGGAGGATAGTCGACCCTCTACACACGAGCGCTAGCCGGGTATTCCTGTCGCGATTCCTTCCGGATCCGTTTGGTAGGAGAAAGGACGGGGATCAAGGAGGCGGCACAACGCGTTGATCCTGTCGGGCCGCTCCTCTGCTGATTCCGACACGATTCTGATATGTCTAACCTTGCGGTTCGGATTAAGCCTCTTGCCACAGAGATGAAGGTACGTTCCATGCATCTGCATGATGGGCCTGCGATCCTGGGCCGATGACGTTCGCTCGAAGAGCAAATCGAAGGAGTGTGGGGAAGAGATTTCGCGGACTTTACCTGGAACGGTGAGATTGTCAAGCGTTCCAGCCGCGCGTGTGAGGGTCTCCCCATCCGGCTTTGATCGCGTAATGACCCCCACCAGCGGGGCTGCCATAGACCTCTCTCCTCTGAGGGCTTCCGCGGCGACAAAACACGGTATCAGCGCGAACTCGTTGACGTAGATCTGGGAGAGACAAGGGAGGATCCTCTCTGCAAGACGGGCATTGGACTGCGGGAACGTGACAGTCACTTAAGTGACTGTCACCTACTATGGTATAATAGAGGTGGTCACCCGAAGAGACTGCCCCCATGGCCGCGGCCCCACTCCACCGTCAACGGGTGGGGCCAAAATTGTACGCAAACCCCACCCATGGGATGAGGGGAAATCCGCTTGTGCTTTCATCGTCAGCAAGAGGGTACATGAACGCAAGGTCGGCCGCAATGTGCTCGCCAAAGAATCGAATCCCGAACGATAGGAGCCGGGCATCCTGCCCCACAGGGAACCAGTTCTCGCTGATCAATTTGATGCTGTTGGAAACCTGTGCCTCTCCGCCTAGCACGAAGACAGGATTCCTGGCGAATTCTCCTCCAGTAAAGCCGTACCCGAATCCCAGCGTCACCGCCGTGTATTGGGAACCGAACGTTCCTACACCGTAGACTATGCCTGCCCCGTCCAAGTCACCGGAAAAGACATTCCCGTAGACGACCCCCGCCCCAATGTTGACAACCTCGCTGTGAAGTGGGATCGTCAGCTTCGGCGCGACATAGAAAAGCTGATCTTCCGCACCGGGCATGAGAGTCATCCCCCCGGCAAAGGAGAGAAAGTCCGCAACTCCCACGGAAACGGAAGCGAAAAAGATCTCATAGGCAGAGACATAGCCCTGCCCGGCGCGCAACGCACGACCTGTTGGTGCCAGCAGCAATCTCGTCCGGTTGGGATCGACACGCCGGTACTCTCCATTGATCACACGTCCGGTGAGCTCTTCAATGTTCTTCACCTGTGTGCGGGAGATCGTTATCGTGAGGCCGGAAACTGTCTGGAAAGTGAGTGAATCGGTAGTCTGCGCCGTGATGGTTCCGTATAGCTCCGATCCGTCCCGCAGGGAGAGCCGCGAAACCTGCTCAGTGCGAGTCGTATCCGATTGCACTCCTGAGAGGCGTGACCAGGCAGAGCCGGGGAAAAGCAGCAAGAGCAGGAGGAGAATCCGGCAGAGGAATGCTCCGAGGGAAGTCGGTTCTTTCGCTTTCATGATGGTCTCCCGTCAGCAAAGGATAGATGACCTCACATGAAAGATATGAATTCTCCCGGCGGGATTGTCAGAAAAATGTCACAAATTGGCATTGCAGATGGGAGTATCCGTAGAACCGTCCCGCAAAAGCCGCTTGAAGGGGGTGCCGAGGAACAGAGAGGGGTTATCGCGCCCGCTTCTCACGGAAGGGACGGGCGCGACAAACCGCATGCTTGAATGGGTTAATCCGGGAAAATGCGTTTGAAAAATTCCTGCAGGTCCGCCCATGACTGTTTGTCAGCCGCTTCGTTGTACGCCAACGGGAGCTTGAACTTCTCGCCGAAGGCGGTCGCTTCAGGATTGGTGAAGCTGTGAAGTGCGCCTGGGTAATTGATGAACCGATAGTCAACACCCGCACTGTCCATTTCGTTCTTGAAGCTCTTGATGAGTTCAGGGGGAATGAACTGGTCGTCTGCTCCGTTGCAGACCAGCACCTTTGCCTTCACCTGCCCCGGCTGTGCGGGTGACGCAGTTGCCAGACTTCCATGGAAACTGGCGACACCAGCCAGGGGAAGTCCTAACCGTGCCATGTGAAGTACTACGCCGCCGCCGAAACAATAGCCGATGGCAGCTATGCGCTCGGGATTGCAGGACTCCTGCTGAACCAGAAGACTGTAGGCGGCGGTGAACCGGGCCTTCGCCGTCCCCATGTTCTCCATGACCTCAGTAGCGAACTTGCCTGCGTCGTCGGGATGCGTGGCTTGCTTGCCGTCGCCGTACATGTCCACGGCCATCGCAACATAGCCCATTTCCGCAAGCATATGCGCGCGTTTTCGCGCGTACGAGTTCAGGCCCCACCATTCATGGACAACCAGGACCCCCGGTCGCTTACCCGTTACATCGCCATTGTACACCACGTATCCCTTCATGACCGTCCCGCCGGAGTTGTACGTGACTTCCTTCTCAACGATCCCGATTGGCTTCTTGCCGCAGGAAGTGATGGCGAGCATGCTGAGAATACAGAAAATGACAAGACCTCTGACCATGCAAGTCTCCTCTCTAGTAAATGAAGGGGTTCCCCGTCCGGGGCTGATGAGTGGTATACTAATCAACAGGCTCCTCCCCAGGGTGGTTCCCGCCACGAGGAGGATTCCACCTCCCGGTGAGGTTCCTTTTGTCAACTCAATTTTGTAGTTTTCCCTGCAAAGTCTGAGGCTCCTACCATGAGAACAAAGCTCTGCCGCACTGGCCCGGTCCCTCTTTTGGCTTTTCCAGTCGCCGCTCTCGTTTTCTTCCTTTACGGATGCGCTTCGGATGTCGTCACGCGTGCCGTGCGGACCGACCGCTTCGAGTTCAACGAAGCAATTGTGCAGTCATGGAACGAGCAGTTGCTCTTGAACCTCGTTCGGCTCCGATACCGAGACAACCCCCTGTTTCTCGAGATGGGATCGATCATTACCGGATACACCCTGAAGGGGAATGCGGGTGTCAGCGGGGGGATCATTTTCACTCCGCAATCTACCGAGGATCTCAGACTCAACCTCGGAGGCGAGTACACCATTGCCCCCACCCTGACCTACACCCCGCTTCAGGGAGAGGACTTCGCGACGCGCCTCCTGTCGCCGATGACCCCGCTCACCATCCTATACCTATCGCATTCGGGCTGGAGCGTCGCAAGGCTCTTCACGGTTTGCGTGCAGGAGGCGAACACCATTCCCAATGCGGTCAGCGCCTCGGGGCCCACACCGGATAACGCGCCGGAATTCGATTCCTTCCGCGAGCTCACGGACGCCTTGAGGGAACTGCAGGTCAAAGGGCTCCTGCTCATTGCTCTTGATACTGACGGCAAGACCGTGCTGCTCCACATCATGAAGGGGAAGGGGAAGGTGGAGGATGCCGCTGTAGCGGTCGTCAGGAGGATTCTGGCACTCGAACCCGACACATCGGTCTATCGTGTGAAGTCAGCACTGGTGAGGGAGAGTGCGAATGAAATCGCGGTCATGGGGCGATCACTCCTGTCGGTCATGTTCTTCCTCTCGCAAGCCGTTGAAGTGCCCCCCCTCCACGAGACTCAGGGAAAAGTTACCGTGACCCGACGGAGCAACGGCCAGAGGTTCGACTGGTCCGAGCTAACCGGGAAAGTGTTTCGCGTTATGTCATCGGAAGTTCTACCGGAAGATGCCTTCGTGCGGGTCTTCTATCGCGGTCACTGGTTCTATGTCGCGGACACGGATCTCAATTCCAAGACAACGTTCAATCTCCTAACGTATCTCTTCAATCTGAAAGCCGCAGGTAAGACCACACAGGAACCCCTGATGACATATCCGGTCAGGTAATGTCTCAACGACAATCAGATGGCCGGCCGACAGTCAGGGGGCGTTTTGAGTGTGATGAATACACGAAGCCCGGCGCGGGCGGGCCTCGTGTCATCGCAGGGATGGCTTCTTACTTCGTTAGAATTTCAGATTCCCTTTCAGGAGATTCAGTCCCTGGGCGAGAAGATCATCGGTGGGCAGCTTACCGTTGGGCGTGAGCTTGTCGACGAGGTTCGGGAGTACCTTTGCAAGTGCTGAACTGACGGTATCGGGCGAAATCCCGAGCTTGGATGCGAGATCGGCGACATGCGAATCCCCGAGGGCTTTCATAATCTGGTCTCCGGCGATCGGCTTGTTGGCGCCAGTGCCAACCCACGACGAAGCGATGTCGCCCAGGCCGCTTTTCGACAGTGAGTCAACAATGCCGCTCAGTCCGCTGCTCCCCTGATTTCCCAGCATACCGACGACTGCGTTGAGGATCTGTGATTCGGTACCCCCGCCGGCTCCGCCGGTGACTTTTCCGAGAAGGCTATCGAGCAATCCCATAGCAAACCTCCATTTGACAACTGCGTCGTGAGAACACGTGAAGGTGAAGAACACTGCCAGAAGAAAACACAATTCCATCGCTTTTGCAACAAGAACAAAGCGGGTAGGAGCTTCTTGCTCCCCGCTGTGATCCGTTCCCGGGAGTGCCCTCTGGCTTGAACGGTTCGCAATGTTTGAGTATACTTGATTATACGGTCCTCTCTGTGACTCTAATCCAACGGTCCCATGCCCTCAGGCTTTCAGATCCTTGCTGCGATGATCACTCCCGCGGTCTTGATCTCTGCGTGCGGGACGCTGGTCTTCTCCACCGCCAACCGGCTGAGCCGCGTGGTTGACCGCGTCCGGTCACTGGCCGACCAGATCGAACGGATGGGCCCGTCTCCTGACGGCTCGACCGGCATTAGGAAGAAGGAGCTTTTCCTCGACCAGTTGACCCGACTTTCCGGGCGGGTGCTTCTTCTCCGATCGGCGTTGACAAGCTTCTATGTCGCGATCGGATTGTTCGTAACCACCAGTATTGCCGTTGGGGTTGTCTCCATCATACATGTAGACCTGTCCTGGATTCCCGTCCTCCTGGGGCTCCTCGGGTCTCTGGTTCTTCTCTACGGGACGGTTCTCCTGGTTTCCGAGGCGCGACAGGCTGTCAGCTCAACGCTTAAGGAGCTGGAATACGTGACCGGCCGGATTACGAGCGCCAAGCGGGAAGACGCCGGATTCTGATCTTCTGCACTCCGACGAATGTCCAGCAGGGGATTTGTATTCATGAATGACGAAGTTGGTAGCTATGCCGACAACATCGCGTGAACTCTTTCGCCTGACGTTCCCCCGGGTTCTCCAGTTCTCGTACCTCAACACCATGCGCGGGATGCTGGCCGATTGCCGCACCTGCCTCGATATCGGCTGCGGCGGCTGGTCGCCCGTCCAGCACCTGCGATTCGAGTATTCGGTGGGCGTCGAGGGTTTTCCTGCCCTCCTTGATGAGGCAAGGAAAAACAAAACGCACACCGAGTTCGTGTTCGCGAGGGCCCAGGATATTGGAGGGCGATTCACTGCCGGACAGTTCGACTGCTGTGTGGCATTGGACCTTATCGAGCACCTGATGAAGGAAGACGGGCTGAAGTTAATCCGTGACATGGAGCGGATTGCCGCCAAGAAAGTCCTCGTCTTCACGCCGAGCGGGTTCCTCTCTCAGCGGAGCCACGATGGCGATCTTCAGGAGCATTTATCTGGTTGGTCGGCCGATGAAATGCGGTCGCTGGGATTTGAAGTATTCGGGATGCACGGCCCCAGGTTCCTTCGGGGTGAGGAGCACCGCCACCGGTTCAGGCCGCAGGCGCTCTCCGGCGTCGTGTCAGCGGCGGGCCATTACATCCATACGATGAGACACCCGGAAAAGGCGGCGGCGATACTCTGCGTGAAGAAGGTGGGGTGAAAATCGCCCCACCCCCCCCCGACCATCCCGCTCAGAGCCGTTTCCCTTTCCTGACTGTTCTCCGTGTGGGTTTTGCTCCCAGCGGATCCTCGGGCCAGATGTGCTTCGGGTAGCGGCCACGCATTTCCTTGCGGACGTCGGGATATACGTTGAGCCAGAAGCTCCGGAGATCCTGTGTGACAGCGAGTGGGCGGCCGGCAGGAGAGAGGAGGTGAATCAAAACCTTGGCTTTCCCATCGGCGATCAGGGGGGTGTCTGTTTGCCCGAATAATTCCTGAAGTCGTACGCCGAGCACCGGTTGTTCCCCCGAATAATCAAGAGTAATCCGCGATCCAGTCGGTACTGTCAGCGACGCTGGCGCGAGCCGGTCAAGCTCTTTCATCTGAGCAAAGGAGAACCGGGAACGGATGATGGCCACGCAATCGAGCTTTTCGAGGTGCTGACGGCGGCTGACGCCGTCGAGGAAGGGGCCGAGCCAATCGGGCAAGGTTGCCAGAAGAGACCCATCGCTCAGGTCCGGCCACTCTGCGGGGACGAGATGCCGCAGACGCAGCCACTCGCTCCTGCTCCGCAGAAATGCCGACTCCTTACCCCAGGGGAGGTATGCAAGTCCCATCTGCTTCACCCCTTCGAGAACGGCGGCACGAAGGAGGTCACCGTGCGGTCTGATTGACTGTTCGTGAAGGGGAAGGGCGTCGAGAAGTTGAACGCGTCGCGCGATCACCGCTTCGTCAGATGTGGACCAAATCACCTCCTCCCTTATAGTAATCCTGTCCGCGAACGCATCCAGGATCTCCTCCTTCTGAAGGGGTGACGCCAGGAAAACGCGCACTTCAGTTCCGACACCGTCAACATCACCAATCGCCAGGAATTCCTCGCGCGCAAGGAGAGACCATTCGGGGAGCGACGCTCCCGTGCCTATGGCCATCTGGTAGCGGCCCATCTGTCCTTCTCGCCGTCTGGCGATCCGTTCGGGATAGGCGAGTGCGAGGAGGATGCCGATTGATTCCTGGTGCAGCGTCTCGTCCGCACTGCCGATGAGAGCACGCAGCCGGCGGGATTCCGCAAGTGCCCGTTCGCGAGCGCCTCGATCGATCATGTCTCCCGAGCGGAGAGCGCGCCACCTCGATTGAAGATCGATGTCGGCATCCCGTTCCCCCCGCAACAGATCGCGTTCCTCAAGGAGGGCTGCGACGTCGCATGCGAGCGCAGCCAGACCCCGTTCCTTGCCACGGAGGATCATATGCGCTAGACGGGGATGAACTGGGATTTCCGCCATGGCGTGGCCATGAGGAGTCAGTTTCCCCCGGCTGTCCAGAGCACCGAGCCGTTGCAGGAGCCCCCTGGCCTGTGCAAAATGGGCGCCAGGCGGGGGGTCAAGAAAGCGAAGTCCCTCTGCTTCCGGCGAACCCCATTGGGCGAGGTCCAGTGCCAACGGAGCAAGATCAGCGACGAGAATCTCTGGTGCCTGGTATCGTGGAAGTGTCGCATGCTGATCTTCTGTCCACAGTCGGTAGCAAACGCCAGGCTGCTGACGGCCCGCCCGACCGCGGCGCTGGTCTGCTGCCGCCAATGAAACCGGGCCGGTTTCCAGTCCCGACATTCCTCGACGGGGATCAAAGCTCGGTCCGCGTGCGAGACCCGCGTCAACGACAATGCCTACCCCCTCGATGGTCAGGCTCGTCTCGGCTATGCTCGTCGAGAGAATCACTTTCCGTTGGCCCGCCGGGGCGGGCGCTATCGCGGCTTGTTGACGGTCGGGGTGTGCTTCTCCATAGAGAGTGTGGAGGCTGATGTCTGACGGAAGACCGCGCTGCTGCAGAAGGGCCTCAACGCGCCGGATCTCGCGCTGTCCGGGGAGAAAGACCAGGACGTCGCCCTGCTCTGCCCGCAATGCTTTTCCAACCGCCGCGGCAACGATTGGCTCAATTGGCCCTGACGGGCGAAACGTAAGATAGTGTGTCGCAACCGGGTATTCGCGTCCGGTGCTTTCCAGTATGGGTGCGTCGCCCAGGATACGGGAAACGGCCAAGCCATCGAGTGTTGCGGACATCACCAGGAGGCGTACGTCCTCGCGGAGATGTGCCTGCGTGTCGAGCATGAGGGCAAGTCCGAGGTCGGCGTGAATACTTCGCTCATGGAATTCGTCGAAGATCACCATGGCAACCCTCGGGAGGTCGGGTTGATTCAGGAGCATTCGCGTGAGTATCCCCTCGGTCACCACTTCGATTCGCGTTGTGTTGCTGATACGGCTCTCGCCGCGTATGCGGTATCCGATGGTCTGTCCGACCGTCTCTCCCAGGCACGAAGCCATGAACTGTGCGGCGTATCTTGCCGCAAGCCGCCGCGGTTCCAGCAGGATGAGTTTCTTCCCCTCCATCCAGTCGGCACCGAGCAACGCGGGCGGCACCCGTGTGGTCTTACCCGCTCCTGGAGGTGCCGATAACACTCCATTGCGCGTCGCGCGAAAAATCTCGAAAAGTTGGGGAAGGATCTCGTCGATGGGAAAGCGCTGTTGCCTCATGGAGGAAAGATAGGGGTTTTTCGACTACCGATAAAGCCGAAAGGAGCCTTCAACTCGCGCCAGGGGGCGCCGAATATTTGCATTTGTAACTCTTTGCCGATATTTTGATCATGAACAATCCATGACAGTCGAAGATCATTCTCCCTCCCGTCGCACCTTCCTGAAGGAATCACTCCTTGGTGTCGCGGTTCTGTCTGCGGCAAAGGTCCATCCGCGGTTACTTCTCTCGGACGGCGTTCCGGCAGAAGTCGCCACGCAGCTTCACTATTTCTCGGGACACGAATACATGATCGTCCGCGCAATTGCAGGGTGTATGGTCGGGCGGGTCCCAGCCGAGACGGAAGACCCGATCGATGCGGCTCTTCGGGCTGATCAATTCCTCTCGACTGCGGATGAAGAGGTCCAGGATCAGATCCATCAACTTCTAACTGCTTTCAACGGGCCGTTCTTCACATTCCTTTTCGATTTTCGCTTTTCCAGCTTTCTCCGGATGAAGCCGCAAGACCAGGATTCGTATCTGGAAGACTGGATGACCAGCACGCTCGCGTTCCGCCGGAAGGGATTCCAGGCACTGAAACGCCTGACCCTCAGCATGTACTATACCGATAGAAGGAGTTGGGCTACGATCGGCTATCATGGCATGACTCCTGAGGTGCGGCCGTGATCATCCGTGGAACCGCAATCACAAAACCGCTCCGCGATTCAGCCGATGTCTGTATCATCGGCTCGGGCTGTGGAGGAGGCGCGAGCGCGAAGGTGCTGGCAGAAGCGGGGCGGAAAGTGATCGTCCTGGAGGAAGGGGGATACCACACGGCGGCGGACTTCGACGGCAATGAGGAGACGGCATACCAGAACCTGTACCGGCAGCGTGCCGGGCAGGCTACCAGCGACCTTGCGGTGACCGTCCTCCAGGGTCGCTGCGTTGGAGGCAGCTCTACCGTCAACTGGACTACGTCGCTCCGGACACCAGAATTTGTTCTTGAGGCTTGGCGCAGGAACTTCGGCGTTCAGGGTCTCAGCCCAAAGGACCTCGAACCCTATTTCGAAAGGGTCGAACGGTATATCAATGTTCACCTCGAGCCGGACAGCAACCACAGTCCGAACAACCGCATCATCCTTGACGGAGCCCGGAAGCTCGGGTACCGGGCAAAAGCGGGGGGGCGGAACACCAGAGATTGCGTGAAGGCAGGAGCCTGCGGACTGGGGTGTCCATTTGACGCCAAACAGACCGTTGACATCACATACATCCCTGATGCAGTGAGAGCGGGTGCAACGGTGTTCGCAGACTGCCGCGCCGAACGGATTGACCCTTCCAGCCGCATGAAAAGGGTAACGGGGGTGGTGCTTGATCCCCTCACTAACCGACCAAGGACAGACTTCCTCATTGAAGCGCAGGTCGTGATTGTTGCCGCAAGTGCTATTCATTCGCCTGTGCTCCTCTTGAAGTCAGGTCTGGTTAATAGCAGCGGACAGGTTGGCAAGAACCTCACGCTCCACCTCACGTCCGCCGTTCTGGGGCTCTTCGACGAGGATATCTACGCTGGAGGTGGGATCCCACAGTCGGCGTTGTGCGACGAATTTCTGAACAAGAAGGGCGATGGCGGGGGATTCTGGATCGAAGCGGTTCCGGCATATCCCACCCTGGCCGCGCTTGCCCTTCCCGGATTCGGTGCATCGCATCGCGAGACGATGCGTCTCTACCCGCACATCGGAGCGTCAATAGTCCTTGTCAAAGAGATCGATTCGGTGGGGAGGGTAATGGCAGGTGAATCCGGTCAACCATCGATCCACTACACGGTCGGGCGCAAAGATCTTGCGTACATGAAGCACGGCCTGAAGATTGCAGCAGAAATCCAATTCGCTGCCGGGGCGAAGGAGGTCATGACGCTCCATGCGAGGAAGATAGAATTTCATTCAGCAGCGGAGATCGATCGCGGGTTGGGTTCGGCTGGCTGGGACACGAATGAGGTGGCTCTCTACAGCGCTCACCCTCTCGGGACGTGCAGGATGGGGGCGGATCCTCACCGGTCCGTGGTCGACTCCCATTGTCAGGCTCACGATGTTAAAGGGCTCTTCGTGATCGACGGGAGCGTTACGCCGACGTCACTCGGTGTGAACCCCCAGATAACGATCCTGTCCATCGCGGAGAAGAGCGCCGAGTGGTTGGCGGAAAACTTTGATCGGGTGGTCTAGACGAATTTCAAAGGAGGACAATGGCGAAGAATGCGATCGTCGAAATGATGGTTCTTCTCTGTGTGCTGCTCTGTTCGACAAGCTGCAAAAAGGGAAGCGACGCCGGTCCGCTTCCCAACCCGAACGATTCTATTCCCGTGCTCCCGGGCTGGACGCTCGTCTGGCATGACGAATTTGTCGGCCCCGCGGTGGACAGGACCCGGTGGTCATACGAGGTCAACGGAGACGGGGGAGGCAACAACGAGTTGCAGTACTATACGGATAGCCCGAAGAACTCCTTCATCGACAGCGGGACGCTGGTTCTTCGCGCTCTGGAAGAGGACTACATCGGCAAGCACTACACTTCCGCCCGTATGCGTACGTTGAACAAAGGTGACTGGACCTACGGTCGGTTCGAGATTCGTGCAAAGCTTCCCTACGGTCAAGGACTCTGGCCCGCGATCTGGATGCTCCCATCGGATTGGGAATACGGCGGCTGGCCGCAGAGCGGCGAGATCGACATCATGGAAATGCTTGGCCACGAAACGACGAAAGTGTATGGCACCATTCACTACGGCCTACCCCCGCCGAACAATCAGCGGAGCGGGGGCAGTTATGTTCTACCCGTAGGGACCTTTGCTGGAGGCTTTCATACCTTCGCTCTGGAATGGGATTCCAACGGGATGAAGTGGTCTGTCGACGGCGTGCTCTATCGTACAGAGCTCCGCGGTCAGCCATTCGACAAGCGCTTTCACATGCTCCTGAACGTTGCTGTCGGCGGGAACTGGCCCGGAAGTCCCGATGCTTCGACGACGTTCCCCCAGATGATGGTGGTGGACTATGTGAGGGTGTTCCAGAAGCCGCAATAGAGTCGACCATGAATCCACATCAGGATACCGGCATCTCGTCGATGCAGCCCAAATGTCCTGATGCGGTGAAGGCAATCAGCGGCTGATCACCCGCGGATTGGTGCAGTTCTTGCACTGAATATCGCGGGACCTCCTCGCCCCGAGAGAGGTCACCCAAGATTTGCAGTCTATGTACTGGTCATTGGCCCGGGAGGCTTTATGCAGCTTGGTAGCATCAAGAGATGCGTGGCGCGATCGTTTGTCTGTTATGTTGTGGCAGCCTGTGGACTTCTGCTCCAGCCCGTGTCATCGGTGCTTGCCGCCCCGCTCGAGTTCGTTCCGCAGCGGCTGATCCAGCCCGACGGCGTCATCCTGGAATGTTTCGCCAGCGGAGACGAATATTACAACTGGCTCCATGATGCAAACGGGTATACCATCATCCAGGATCCTATCACCGGGTACTTCGTTTACGCTGTGAACGGGAAGGGGAGAATCATCCCCTCATCGCATGTTGCGGGGAGGGTTGATCCGGCCGTGCTGAATCTGCAGCGATGGCTCACCGACCCGCCGGAAGTAATGCAGCGGGCGCGGGACCAGATTCTCTCTGCTTCGCCCGCTCCCATCGGCCTTGCACCTTCAACAGGGATCTTCAACAATATCGTTGTGTTTATCCGGTTTTCCGACGAACCCGAATTTACGGACCAGGCGTCCACGTATGACACAATGTTCAACGGTAACGCGCCCGGGGCGAATTCTCTCTATAACTACTATCGCGACGCGTCATACGGCAAGCTCTCCATCACGACGACGTTTTACCCGCCCACCGCGACAGCTACGGTTGTCTCATATCAGGATTCCCATCCGCGGGCATACTATCAACCGTACAATGCAGCAACCGACACGATCGGCTACAATGGCGGAGACAACGGGACCGAGCGGAGGGACCGTGAACAACTCCTGCTCAAAAATGCCGTCGTGAGCGTGGGATCCCAGATTCCCACAGGCCTCGTGGTGGACAACGATGGTGATGGTCGGGTCGACAACGTCTGCTTCATCGTCAAAGGGAGCACGACCGGGTGGTCGTCGCTTCTCTGGCCGCACATGTGGGCGCTCTACTCCCAAACCGTGTCGATCAATGGCAAGAGGGTGTGGGATTACAACGTCCAGTTGCAGAACAGCCTTCTCCCGGGGAATGCCGGGGTTCTGGCTCACGAGATGTTCCACACCATCGGCGCGCCTGATCTGTATCATTATACATCCAGTCCGGTCACGCCGGTCGGATCGTGGGACCTGATGGCGTCAAACACCAATCCCCCCCAGCATATGGGGGCGTACATGAAGTACAAATACGCAAAGTGGATTGCCTCCATCCCGACCATCTCTGCGCCGGGGAGATACTACCTCCGTCCTGTGACTTCGCCTACCGGCAATTGCTTCAAGATTCCTTCACCATATTCATCATCGGAGTACTTCGTGGTCGAGTACCGCAAGAAGACGACCCTTTTTGAGAGCAGACTTCCCGACGAGGGTCTCCTCGTCTGCAGGATCAACTCGGCGAAGAGCGGCAATGCCAACGGCCCGCCCGATGAAATCTATATCTACCGGCCCGGCGGGTCTCCGACCGTCAACGGTTCGTTGAGCAAGGCGACGTTTTCGCAGGAATCGGGCCGGGATACAATCAATGATGCCACTGATCCCCCTTCGTTTCTCACGAGCGGGTCGCCCGCCGGCCTGAACATCACGGCAGTCGGCTCGCGCGGCGACTCGATCGGCTTCACGCTCGGCACGCCCATCCCGGCGGTGATCCAGACTGTCACTGCAGTGGCCGTGCGTCCGGACAGCATTCTGGTGACCTGGACGGCGTTGGCGGAATACAGGAACAAAGGGTTTGAGGTGCAGAGCGCGTTTGCGGATACCGGCGTCTATGTGAACGCGGCCGGCGGATATGTGCCGGGGAGCGGCACCTCGACTGTTTCCCGCGCCTACTCATTTGTCGACCGGACCAACGCCGGTCAGCGCTTCTATCGTCTGAAAGAGATTGATTCGACGGGGTTTGTGTTCTTCAGCGATCATGCACTGCTCCAGATACCCACCGCTGTCAACACGCTTCTCCCGGCGACTTGCTCGCTTTCGCAGAATTATCCGAACCCCTTCAACCCGAGCACAAGTATCAGATATGAAATTGCGGTCGCGGGATATGTGTCGCTGGGCGTGTACGATCTGCTCGGGCGGGAAGTCTCAACATTGGTGAACGAGCGAAAGCAAGCCGGTGCCCATACGGTGATATGGAATGCGGAAGGGGTGGCAAGCGGAGTGTACTTCTACAGAATTCGGGCGGGAGATTTTGCGGAGACGAGGAGGCTACTGCTCCTCCGATAGGGCTCTCACACTTTCCTAAGCCCCCGATCCAACAACGTCTAAGAAGCCCACGACTTGAATCGAGGGCTTCTTGACAAACACGTTCCCTCTTGCTTCTTTCGCCGGAGTGTCCTAGGTTCTCCTGATCGTACACGGAACCGTGTCTCACGATGTAGCTGCGTTCGGGCTCTCATGCAGTTCCAATTAGCGATACTCTCCCATCCTCCTTTGTTCGTGATCACTGCAGATCCGCAACCCCGTATTCGGCGCTTACCCCCGGGGGGCGTCCGGATGTCGCGGTCGTTCCAAGTTGGACGCCAGAAGACAAAGAGAAGTATGGCCGGGATGAGCCGGGACGCCACGGTGATCTATCAGGCAATTGAAGAATGGAGCCAGTTGGTGAGAAGCAGAGGACGCCATGTGGAGCTCCGAATTCTGGGCCCATTCTTTGTGAATGAGGGCCGCGGCCGGTCTAGGGCCGATCCGTTCCGCTCCGAACTGTTTCTTCAGAGTTCTCTCCACCTATTTCCTACGAAGAGCATTTTCGTATTCTTTGGTGGTAACTCTCTGACATCTGGCAATCCTGGCAGGATATCTTTCTCCAAAGAAAGAGTCGGTTGGTCCTTACGCCGGAGGTACTCATGTCAAAAGACCTTCACCTGATCTTCGCAGTGGCAGGCCTCTTGGTTTACTCAACGGGGCAACTCCGGTCGCAAGACAGCTTGAAGATCGTCATCCTCAGCGAGAGGGTCGGTCGGGAGGTTGATGCTGCCGAGCACGAACGGTTTCGTGTGTTCTCGCAAATCAAAGGGTTCCGGAAGGCTGTTGTCTTGCGTGCGGCCGACGGCAAGTATTTCGTGCAGTTTGATGTGATCGGCCCCGGCAACACAGCCACGCAGATGGTCGTTGAGTACTCGGAAGCGACACTGTTCATGATTGCCGAGAAAATCAATCATTTTGAAGAAGCTGTCGATGGGAAGTACGTCTGGGGAAGCGATCGTCCAACCCTGGATGTTGTGGGAGGGAAGAGCGTCACGTGGAAAGAGTTGGAAGAGAAGCATGCCGTGTCATCCGGAGGCCTGTCGCAGCGTCCCGATCTGTTTCCCTTCTATGCCAATGAACCGCCCGAACAACCTGAACCGTTTCCCCGCCTGAGCTTTCGAACCGGGATATCAACATCCGCCTCCGATTTCGGAGGAATCCAGCAGCTTGTCACTACTGTCGAAGATCATTACCGCGAGCAAGGGTATCCCGTCAGAGAGTCGAGCGTGGACCCCAAACTCGGTCCGCTGCTCTGGTTTTCACTGGGTCTCGATCTTGCTCCCGCATTCGGGTTGACCCTCGAAACCAGTACGGCGCTCGGCGGCGATTGCACAATGAAAACCGTAGCGGCGTCGGTCGTCTATCGCCCTTCCTTTCTTGGATCGAATGCCTTCCGGCCGTACGTGGGCGCAGGCGTCCTCTCTACCTTCTTTTCGATCGAGCAGGTGTACCTTCACTCTGATCGTGTCAGCCCCGTTGATTCCACCGACGGCTATTCTGTGCTGGCCGCAATCGGCGTTCAGGGAAAAACCCGCAAAGGCGGGGGCCTGGTGACAATCGGATTTGAATGGCGCGAAAAAGTGTCGGCGTCCTTTGCCGTTCAGGCATTCGCCAGGTATCTTCTTGTCCCCCCGATGACGGTCACATCATCCTACGGAGAGACTCGGGATATCTCTCTGAGAGGCTTCGTCCTTGGGGGAAGTCTCGCATTGTACTTTTAGAGGAGGAAGTGACAATGAATCGAATCGCCACGCTATCTCTCCTTGCAGCGTGTCTGGGCATCCTTGGGGGTTGTGAGACGACCGAGAAGATCACGCGCAGGTCGGAACTCGAGAAGACGGACCGGTCCAACCCACTCTCCCTTATCACCAAGGATAGTCTGTCATACGTTCTGAAAACCTACTCCCTAACGGATTCTACCATTGCCGGGTCCGGTTTCCGCATGGAGGATACCATGCGTGTGCCGTTCGACGGATCGCTGCCGCTCTCCAGCATTTCCTACATGCAAATAACGCGGGGGAGCGGTTTCAAGACGGTGATTGCCATCGCTGCGATTGCTGTTGTCGGGTTCACGGCTGGTTCCTACCTCTCTGGCAGTGAAGCGCCAATGATCGTCCGCGATGCGGTGACGTACTATAACCCTCATTATCAACCTTCGGGAGGGACTGGAGGTTCCTGTCCATTCGTTCACAGCTGGGATGGAAATCGGTACACACTTGAGGGAGAGGCGTATGCCGTTGCGTGGGGGAAAGCACTTGAGATGACGACGTCCACTGTTCTGCCGTCGGTGCGCCCCGACCACGGTGAGGTGAAAGTGCGTATATCCAACGAACGTCCGGAGACGCATTACACCAACAGCGTACGGTTGAAAGCGGCGCAGGTTGAACGGGGCGCATATGCGGTGTCTGATGCTGATCTTTCCCTGTGGACCATCGCAAAACCGCTTGCTCCATTTCGGGCCATTGACAAAACGGGAAAGGACATTGCTGCATCGGTCGGTGCCAGGGACAACGTCTTCTGGGAATCGAATTTCTCGGACATCTCGCCTGCCTCGGAATTCGAGGATGTTATCGAGCTCACGTTCCCGAAGCCGTCCGGCCAGGCGTCCGGTACATTGGTTGTTCGTGCCGTGAACTCGGACATGTTCGATGTCGTTCTGAGGAATATCTCAGAAATGGTCGGGGAAGAGTCGCTGGAATTCGTCCGGGCTCTCGAGACTGACCGCGAGCTCATTGCCCTCATGCGCCGGTGGAGAGACGAAGCTTCGATCAAGGTCCATGTATGGAACGGACATGCGTGGGATCTAGCCGGCTGCATTGTGCCGGAGGCGAACGTGGTGCCATTCTCAAAAGCTGTCCGGATCAGGTCGGGCGGCACCACCGGCGATTGCGTGCGGATCCGTTTGAGCTGCCTCGCCGATGTCTGGAAGGTCGATGCCGTGCAGGTGGACTGGACCCCCGCACAATCGCTTCAGCGGGTCGGTGTACCTCTGCTTACGGCCTCCGGACCGGGCGACCGGGACGTTGGCGCCCTACTATCCCACGACGATGAATCGTATGTGACCACTCTTCCGCCGGACAAGATTGATCTGAGATTTCGGGCGGTCGATCCGCTGCCAGGCAAGCAAGTGGTCTACGTGCTCGAAGTTCGTGGTTATCTGCACGAATGGATGCCCGCAGCTCATCCGTCGGGTTCACGCAAGGGATTTGCCGGGGCAGCAGGGTCGGGAAGGATTTCCGTCCTGAAGAGCCTGCTGCAATTGAGGAATGTCATCCTCCCGCCGATTTACGCGGAATGGATGGCGACCAAACACCGGATTCCCACGTCGAAATAGCTCAGGGGAATACGCATTGATAAGTGGGACGGATTTTTCTATATTTCGTACGCACGATTCGGACGCTTAGCTCAGCTGGTTCAGAGCGCCGCCCTTACAAGGCGGAGGTCGCAGGTTCGATCCCTGCAGCGTCCACGCCGAAGGGCGCGGGTCTTTGATGGCTCGCGCCCTTCCGTTTCCCGCTCGCCCGAGCAGAAACAGGAAAAAACCGCCACCCACAGGTAACTCCACGCAGATTCCTGGCTCGGCGACTGCTTCGGAGCGATGCCTGGGAAATGGCCAGCGACCCCCAAACCCGCGCTTGTGGAAGGAATCAGATCCCTGCCAGTCACCGTCCCCTGACGCAGTACCAGAAGGAAAGATCTGGTCCGGGATGGAGGAAGAGCGCTCCCTATCGTGAAAACCTGGAGTTCGACGAGTCATTTCTTCGTTTTCTGATTGCCGACCC
>Ga0209253_10000094_pt1 | contig 60354 bp, 67 predicted proteins | sample FrelakmetBRP12BR_FD_187145 | JGI IMG/M metagenome (GOLD analysis project Ga0209253, IMG submission 187145) | Freshwater lake sediment microbial communities from the University of Notre Dame, USA, for methane emissions studies - BRP12 BR (SPAdes)... | ecosystem: Environmental > Aquatic >...
ATGGCCAAGTTCCTGATCAAGGGCTCGTACACCGCTGAGGGCGCAAAGGCGCTCGTAAAGGAAGGCGGTTCACGCCGTAAGGCCGCCGTCGAGCAGATGGTGAGTGGCTTGGGCGGAAAGATCGAGGCGTTCTACTTCGCGCTCGGCGACAGCGACGTCTATGTGATCGTGGACGTACCCGACACGATATCGGGGGCGGCACTGAGTCTCGCCGTCAATGCGTCCGGCACGGTCAGGCTCAGCACGATCTTGCTGATGACGCCCGAGGAGGTCGACGCGGCCTGCAAGAAGACCGTGACTTATCGGGCCCCGGGGCAATAAGCAACACTCGACCAACGGCGCGGCCGGAGATGGTCCGGCCGCGGTTTCTGCAATCAGTCGAGGGTTACCTTCCTCCATTTTCGAATCGGAGAGAATCATGTCATCGATTACGGGGATTGCCAGGAAGTTCTTCGAGGCCTGCGAGACGGGCAAAGGGTGGGACGAATGCAAGGCGTACTGCACGCCGGATGCGACATTCTCCGCGCAGGCGGAGCCGCTGGCCGACGTGAGGAGCCTGCAGCAGTACACCGACTGGATGAAGGGTCTGCTGACGTTTGTTCCGGATGGCCGATATGAACTCAAGTCATTCGGCACGGACGATGAGCGGAAGAATGTCTGTGCCTATGCCGTGTTCTCCGGCACTCACACGGGCCAGGGGGGGCCGTGTCCACCCACCGGCAAGCATGTGGCGAGCGACTATGTGTACGTGATGGACTTCGAAGGCGAGAAGATCCGCCACATGACGAAGATCTGGCATGCAGGATGGGCGATGAAGGCGCTCGGATGGATCTAGCTCACCGCAGGTCGGCGGCCTGATCGAATAGTGTCGCGGCGGGCCCTGGCGAATGGTCCATTCGGGCCAGGTGGGATCTGAGTCAAGGCGGTCGGCCGCTCTGCAGCCTCGTGCGATAGTTGAGCCGGTAGCCGTCGCCGGTGATCTGCGCGATGTGCGTGTAGTGCCGCAGTCGGTCAGCAGGCGGCGGTCGGCGTCGCATCGTTCAAGACCTCCAGATAGCGCAGATTGGCAACGCTGCAGACTCTGCTTCCCGGCCGTACAATTGAGCCGCCATCAAGCGATTCCTCAGCCAAGTGATTGATTTGGCCAAGTCATCCGGGCGGCTCCGACGATCGATCGCGCTTCGATGTAGATGCGGGTGATCTTTGGATGTTGTGCGCGGATGTCGTGTTCGATATTCGCGACGGCGGCGACGATCTCGTCGGCAGTCGAATCGCGTTCGAAATCCACGTCGAGCGTCAGCAATATTTCGTTCGGTCCGAGATACATCGACAGTGGGCTGGCGGCGTCGCGTACGCGAGGGTTGCGCAACGCGAGTGCGCGGATCGCCAATGCCGTCTCGGGCGCGATACCCTCGCCGATGAGCAGGCCCCTCGACTCGGCAATCAGCAGCACCGCAACGCCCGCAAGCAGAACGCCGATCACGACCGATGCCGCTCCATCGACGATCGGCAGGTCGTAGCGATGACTCACGTACACCCCCACAGCGGCAACGGCCAGCCCCCCGAGGGCCGCGGCGTCCTCAGCGAGTACCGTGTAGGTTGTGGGATCCTTGCTGGCTTTGAGCGAGCGCCAGAACGGAAGCTTACCCTGGGTCTGGCGAAACTGGCGCAGTGCAACCACGAAGCTGCCGCTTTCGAACAGCGCCGCAGCGCCGAGCACAATGTAGTTCCAGGTTGGATCGCGCAATGGCACCGGGTGGAGCATGTGCAGCACCCCCTCGTAGGCAGAAATTCCGCCGCCGAGCCCGAAAATGAGCACCGCGACCATCAGGCTCCAGAAGTAGAGCTCCTTGCCATGCCCGAACGGGTGCTCGGACGTGGCCTTCCGCTTGCTCAACCTCATGCCGACGAGCAACAGCACACCGTTACCGCAATCCACGGTTGAATGAATCCCTTCGGACAGCATCGCAGAGCTGCCGGTGATTCCCGCCGCGGCGAACTTGGTGATCGCAATGGCGCCGTTCGCTGCGATCGCGCTATAGACGGCAAGTTTAGACTCGGACAATTGACACTCACCTGTTCACGCGCGCAGCGAACTGCGCGCGTGGCAATGCCTCGCTATTCCGACGTCTTGCCGTCGAAATGTTCGGTGTCAGCTTGCGCGTCCGCCCCGGTACGGTGGACAACACCGTCCCGATGATTCGGCGGCGGGCGGATACAGCGTGTACAGCTTCAGCGGCGTGATACCGGTAATGATTCAGAGTTGACTCATTGAGTCTCGCTTCGATGCGGAGTCCGCGCGCCCAATACTGCAACGGGTTGGTGCCCGCATGGCGCCGCCAACCACACATAAAGTGTGGTCCAGCGCGCCCGTCGCCTCTGTGCGGTGGAGTACCGATGCGGGAGACACCGAGTCGATCTTGATTTGGACAGGGTCCTGACTGTCGTGCAACGCGGTACGCCGCGCCTAGAATGGACGGGTGGGCGCTGCGAGGTAGTTCTCTGATGGAAACGGTCACGGTCAATCGGGCGCCGGTACTGACGCTGTGGGCGGCGATCGTGGCTGAGCGGTTGGGGTTTGAGCACGAGGAAGCGCTGACGCTGGGCAAGAGCGTGGCGGGGCTCACGGCTCAATCGAAGGGACAGCGGCTCGGTATCTTCACGCCGTCGCCGGCCGAGGTTCGTCGCAAGCGGGCCGAGAAGGCGCGCGAAGCGGGTGTGTTGTCGGTGGTGCTGCTCGGACGCGCGGTGCCGGTGCTGCACACGGACGAGGGACTCCGCGCCGTGGGCAAGGATCAGAAGCCCGTGACGCCAGAGAGTGTCGAGAAGTACCTCAAGTCGAAGTTTGGTGGGGCGCTGCCGCAGGTGCGTGCGGCAATGGTGAAGCTTGCCAAGGCACGGTCGCCGGAGAGACTGGCGGAAGAGGCCTTTCGGCTGTACGAGCAGTTCAGGCCCGAGGTTCCGGCGGGTGAGTCGGGGTGGGGGGCGAAAGGGACGTTGAGCTTGAAGAAGATCGAGGCGTTGGCCAAGAAGCCGAAAGGGTAAGGGGCGCTGGCGTGGCTGGCCCGCTTCGGACGGTTTTACAAGGGACGGTCAGTCCGCGGCCGGCGGAATCACGCGCCGGAGCCACGTGCACTCACGGTCGGCGAAGTCCTCGAGATCCTTCGCATGCTCCGCGATCAGTGCAGCAAGGGCCTCGCTCGGGAGCGTGATGATCTGGTCCTCATCGAGTTCCCTGCGTGCGGACTCCGGCGTGTAATCCCAGAGTCTGGTGTCGACGTAACACCAGCGCACGCGGTCACCCTGCCGGTCGAGGAGCGCATGTTCGATGGGCCGAGTCTCGTCCGAGGTGACCTGCTGCTCTACGACGATGAGATCGGCGATCCGGTATACGCACCAGGTCCAATCCGGCAAGTAGGGACTCCGCGACCACCATTCGCCTGACGGGTTGCCGTTGCCGTCGAACAGTGCGACGCGCACGGTCATGCAGCCGCGTTGATCGTGCAGTAGTCCTGACACGACGATGATGCCGGGATCCGATTCGTCTTCCGCGGTGTGATTCGGCGTGACGTCTGCCGTCCAGATGCCGCGCAGATCCGGCATCTGCATGCGGGTCTGCTCGGGTAGCGGATTCTCGGTACCGGTGTCGACGCAACCAGCGACTGCGCACAGTCCCAGGACTGCCAGCCAGAGTTTGACGAGGCTCCCAAGCGGTACGGTGATCAAAATGCTCCCGCTCCGTGAGGCGACGCGAGTTCAGGCTACCCGCCAGCGTTCTGGTGTTCATTCGGACAAATGCTTAGCGGGAGCGCGGCGCAGGCCAAACGCAAGGGCTCATCGGCGAATGAGCTGAAACACCGGATCGGATGCTTGCGACGGACGCTGCCCGCGTCCCCGCGCTGCGGATCAGCGCCTGGGAGCCGTGCTGTGACACGGCATTCCGGCAGGGCGAGAGATCGTCAGGCCTGGCGAGAAATGCGGATCGAGAGCAACGCGTGGTCGGAGAGCGCGGGGCCGTGGCCGTTCGCGGGGCCGGCGAGTGTGTGGCTGCCGGTCTTGTAGACGTAGCGAGCCTCTTTGACCGAGAGGGTGGGGCTCGCGAGCGCGTGGTCGATCCGCGAGCCGCCGTGGCCGTTGCCGGAGTGGTAGCTCCATTCGCCCTTCGGTTCCGGCAGGCGAAAGCCGTCGGCCTGCAGGCGCGGGAAGACCTTCGTACAGGGACGCGTGTCGGTAAACGGATCGCAGTTGAAGTCGCCGAGGAAAATCACGCGGCGGTCGCGCGCGATGCGGGCGATGCCCTCGACCTGGTTCCAGTAGCCGGTGCGGTCGTCGGCGGCCAGGTACATCGGTGCGCGGAAGCCAACGACCTCTAGCCTGAGCCCGGGCAGCCGGCGGTGTAGCCAGTTGGTCGTGGCGGCCTCGGTATGGCCGGGGAGCGGCAACAGGCCGTCGTCGGCCATCGCGGTGCGGGCCGCAATCAGCACCTGGTTCTGACGAGGGGCCTTCACCGAGACGGCGAGGCTCTCGAAGCCGATGTCTTTGAGGCTGTCCTTGAAGCGGACCTGATGGTCGCCGTCGACGAACTCGGTCAGGACCAGCACATCGATGTCGAGTGCGGCGATTGCGTGGATGACGGCGGGCGGGATCACCTTCTTGCTGGTGCGGTGGTTCAGGTTCCAGGCGGCGAGATGCAGGGTGTCGGTCATTGGTTCAGTCGTACTTTCTGGCAAGGATCCGACGGTAACGGATACCGTGGGGCGGATGTCATTGCGAATTTGTGGTGTGAATGCACAGAAATGCGTGACCCGGCCGCGGCACTGCCAGTACTTGCTCGTGCGGACACGCCGTGGCTCCGTCGCGGGCGCAGGGCACTCCGCACAGTGGCTCATATTGTGAATATCCGCAACTTGCGTATAGTGCGCTGTTGAAAGCGACGTTCGTTGAGTTACCGGCCTTCGAGCGGTTTCGCGCCAGCCACCTGTCAGGCGACGACTTTGCCGCTTTGCAGCTGGCGTTGCTTGAGACGCAGCGGATGGCGCGGAGGCTGGATGGCTAAACGATCGATGGCAAGCGACAAGACCACGGCGCGTCGTGATCTCTTCGGCGAACTCATCGAAGGCATGGGGGCCCTGGAAGCTTCTCGTGGAGGCAAGCGCACGCTGCGCACGCATGCGGTGGTCTTCAAGCCAGCGCCCGAGCTGACACCGGGCGAACTCGTCCAGGTGCGCGAGCGCCTGAATCTTTCCCGAGGCGTGTTTGCGGCGTACCTGCGAACCAACGTCCGGACCCTGGAGAACTGGGAGCAGGGGCGAGCCCGACCGAATGCGCAAGCCGCGTTGCTGATTCACCTCGTGCGACGCTACCCGGATACGGTGGCGCGATTGGCCGCGCTCTAGGCGTAGGCACGAAGCGCCCCAGGGAAAGCCCTAAGAATGTCGATATACCTGGGGTCCTCGTGAATCACTTACGCGATGCGGTAGTGCCTGCAGTGCAGGATGCGCACCTCCTGGTCAGTCACGTAGTGGTACCGCTGTCGAAGCGATTTTGCCGGCCGGCAGGCTCAAGGTATGCGCCTGAATTGACGCGTTTGCGGAATGAATACGCGGCGACGGCCGAGATGCCGTGGTGCAGCGTGGCGATGGTTCCATCCATTGCCACGAATGTCCCGGATCTGAGACAATCACCGTGCTTCGACCTGTCGTGTTTCACCTTCGGGCGAAGGAGGAGATCCGCGCTTTGCCGCGGGATGTGAGGCTCAAGCTCGGTAGCGCGCTTTTGGCATTGCAGCGTGGCTTCAACCTCGGGTTGCCGTTGTCCAGGCCGATGCCAGTCGTGATGCCGGGCGTCGAGGAGCTTCGGTTGCGGGGCGAGTCTGGACAATACCGGGTCTTCTGCTATCGCAAGGCGAGAGCGGGCATCCTCGTGCCCCGGGCGTTTCACAAGAAGACGCCGGAAACTCCGCCGTCCGAGATCGAGCTTGCACGGCGACGCCTGACGGAGATGCTGCATGAGCACAAACAAGACCCTCGTCGCACGTAACTCGAAGGAGCTTACCGATGTGCTTGGGCTCACCGACGCGGACCGCGCGGCCATGGAGATTCAGCTCGAGTTGGCCGAGCAGATAGGCGCGGAGGTCCGCAGGGCGGGGATGACGCACGCGCAGCTTGCGCAGCTCGCCGGAGCGTCGAGGCCCAGGGTCACGTCGATCCTCAATGGGAACCTGGACGGCGTTTCCACGGACCTCTTGCTGCGGATCCTAGCCGCGCTGGGTGTCAGGGTGCGGCTCAGGTTTCACCGGGCTGCTTGATTCCCAGCTGCGACCTTGGCAGCGGGCTCGTCCGTGAGCCCGCCACCGCACGTCTTTCGATTTCGAGTCAAGCCTGAGGCGGCTTCCGATCGGCCTTGCCCTGCTGCGGTTTGCGGCGCAGGTACGATGCCGCAGGCGTGGCGTCGTGGATGCTCAGCGACTCGTGGCTCGCCGCCAGCCGCGTGCTCATCCGCCGCGACGCGAACGCCGACTCCTTCGAGAACATCACCTCGTCCTTCTGCGCGGCGTGCGACCGCGGCGGTATCGCCCGGCTGCGGCCGGGTTATCGGCGGCGATATTGCCGCATCCGGTGCGCTATTTCGTCGTTGGGGACGACGCGACGGGAATCAGGATCTCGTTGCGGCGCATGAAGGAGGGCATGAATGGTGGGTTGTAACGGGCGAGCACCGGTTCGCCGATGATGGTGAGCTTGCGCGCGGCGATTGCTGCGCGCAGTTCGGCTTCGTGCTCGCGGTAATTCGCCTCGGTCCAGCGGCCCGAGTAGCGCCAGCTGGCAATCAGTTGCGCCGGGACGGCGCGGATCTGCACGGCGGGATCGCGCGGTTGGGGCACGGTGTCGCGCGAGAACTTGGCGGGCACGACGAAAGCGACCCAATAGGCGTCGCCGTCGGCCCGCTGTGCTACGGGCGCGGTCATGGCAATCTTCTCGCCGCGCGCGGTGTCGGCTGACTGCGTGACAGGAGCAGTCATGGCAATCTTCTGCTGCGCGACGTTGTGGCCACTGATGTAGCGGAACAGCCGCTGGAACGCGATATTACCGGCGCCAGTGAAGCTGGATTCCACGCGCGTTTCGGCGACCAGGTACGGCGCGTACTCGCGTAGCTCGAATGCGCCGTCGCGTTCGACGAGGCGGAAGGTGGGTTCCTCGATGGCCATGGCCGTAGATGATGCCAGCAAAGACACGGCAGCGAGGAGACCAGTGGGCAAGCGGCGGATGGGCATCGCGGTTGTCCGAATAAGCGTAGAGAGCCTTGGATCAGTTCGGCCGGTGGTCGGGGGTGGATTTCGCAAGGCGCGACCCTGGCAGCGGGCTCGTCACTGAGCCCGCCACCGGTTGAAGCAGATTAGCCTGATCAACTCCGCGGCTGCTTCGGATCCGCCTTACCCTGGTTCGTCTTGCGCCTCAGGAAAGAAGCAGCAGCCGGCGCTTCCACGCTCCAGGCTTCATTCCGCTCCGCCAGCCGCGTGCTCATCCGCCGCGCCGCGAACGCCGACTCCTTCGGGAACATCACCTCGTCCTTCTGCGCGGCGCGTGAGGGACAGCACGCCACCGGTCAGGATGACTTCGTCGCGCGGCCGGGACCGTGCTCCGAGGCCAGGAACGATTCGTAGATGAAGCCGACCATCGATGACAGGTGACCCACGCGGTGAACCTCCTCGAACAGCCCCTCCTCGTCGAGGCCGAAGTCTTCCGGAATCGTGCCGAGCATCGTGGCGTGAATCTGCACCGACGCGGCGATTTCGTCGCTCGCCACGGGTCGGGTCATGCGCAAGTGTTGGGGCCGAAGAGCGATATCAGCGGGGCCCGCACGACCCCGCTGTTGGCGAAGGCCAATGGCACTTGCGGCGATGTATATACAAACGTATGCTGACGACCGAGTCTTCTCGTGGGACCGGCGCAAGAGCGAGGCGAACCTTGCAGAACGCGGCTTCGACTTTGAATTCGCTTCCGCGATTTTCTCCGGGCCCACGCTCGAGCGCGAGGACACGCGGCAGGATTATGGCGAGCGTCGAATGGTCGCGATTGGTTCCGCCGACGGAATTCTGCTTGTGGTCGTGTACACCGACAGGGCCATCTCAGGCGACCGGGTCGAACGTCGGGTGATCTCCGCGCGGCGAGCAAGCAAGAGGGAGCGTATTGCGTATGAAACGGCAATCGAAGGCAAAGGCTCCGGGTCGCGGCCGCGCGGACCTTGATCGGCTCCGCCGCATGTCCGATAGCGAGGTGCGCGATAGTTCGCCGCCGGAGCTGTCCGGGCTTCCGAGCGATTTCTGGGACTCTGCGGAGCTGGTCGAGCCGGTCCGGAAACAGGCGATTTCGTTACGCATAGACGAAGACGTGCTGGACTGGTTTCGGCAGCGTGGTCCACGCTATCAGTCCCGCATGAACGCGGTTTTGCGCAGCTACATGAATGCGCGATCGAGAGGGCGGGCTCGTCCCTGAGCCCGCCACCGCTCGAAACACGCCCGCCTAATCAACTCCGCGGCTGCTTCGGATCCGCCTTACCCTGGTTCGTCTTGCGCCTCAGGAAAGAAGCAGCAGCCGGCGCTTCCACGCTCCAGGATTCATTCCGCTCCGCCAGCCGCGTGCTCATCCGCCGCGCCGCGAACGCCGACTCCTTCGAGAACATCACTTCGTCCTTCTGCGCGGCGAGCGCCCGAAGCTCCTTGACCGACTCCGCCACCCACGGGTTGTTCGCAGCGGCGCGCTCGGCCTTGCGCAGCGCCGACTCGACTCCGGCCCAATCGCCATTGCGTGCGGCTGTCCGTGCCTTGGTCTGCAGGTAGGCCGCCTCGAGTTCGCCGGCGCGGCGTGCGACCAGCTCGTCCTCGGCGATCGCGTGAAACGCAGAGGCGGGCAGCGCGGGCAGGGCGAGTGCGTATGGCTGGATCGCGCGGGGTTCGCCGTCGAGGGTGGTGTAGCGCACGGAGAAGGAGCAGAGGGAGAGCAGACCCTCACCCTGCCCCTCTGCCGCTGAAGCGGGAGTCGGAATACGCAGGCGCACTACGGCCCACGCTTCGCCGGCGAAGGCGAGGTTGGGCAGCAGCCACGCGTTCTGGCCGTCGGCGACGTAGTCGTTGAGCAGTTTCGCCTTCATGCCGGGCGCGGGCTCGATCTCGAGGCGCAGGCGACGCGCGCAGAGCGCGTTCAGCAGCTCGAACTCCTCGCGGAACGGGTCCATCAAGTCGTCGGCGGTCTGCCCGTAGTACGAGCTGCCGTGGCCGTGCTTGGCCATGCCGATCATCAGTTCCTCGTTGAACCCGTGGCCGAGGCCGTAGGTGGAGGTGCTCACGCCGGCGCGGGCGAGGTCGGCGCACTGCGCCCAGATCGGGTCGTGTTCGGTGAGGCCTTCGTTGGCGCAACCGTCCGAGAGCAGGATCACGCGCGAGGTGACGTCGTCCTTGGTGTGCGGCGCGAGCGTCTCGGCGCCCTGCAGCCAGCCGCCGTGCAGGTTGGTGCAGCCGCCCTCGCGGATCTCGCGGATCGCGCGGCGGATCGGTTCCTTGTCGGCGAGCGGCACGGCCGGCACGAGCGTCTGCGCGTGGCCGTCGTACATGACCACCGACAGCCGGTCGGTCGGCTGCAATCCGTCTAGCACGAACTCGGCACAACGCTTCGCCTCGTCGAGCGGCTGGCCCGACATCGAGCCCGAGCGGTCGATCACGATCGACAGGTGCAGCGGGTTGCGCTTGGGGAGCTCAGCCGGCGCGTCGGGCGCCTGGATGCGCACGAGCACGTCGAGCTCGTTGTCGTGACCGGCCAGCAGGGCGGGGCGGCGCGCCGTGATGATCATCTTCGGTGTCGTCATGGTCACTTTCCTTTTTGTATGCGCTCTTCCTGGAGCGCCTGGGTCAACGCGGCCCCGAGGGTCTCGGGAGTGTCTTCACTCATCTCGCCGAGCGTTGCGGCATCGACGTGCACGTGGCACCACGGCGTGAGGTCGATGCGGACGATGCGGCTGCGGTCGGCGCGGCCGGTGGTGTTGCCGAGCGCCTTGAGGTTCTCCTCGAGCGACACGCGGCGACGGGTGATGCCGGCGGCGCGGGCGAGGGGTGCCGCGGAAACGCGCTGCGAGAGATTGTCGGACGAGGCCCTCGCCGATACAGGCGCCTCGAGTGGCCGGCCGCGGCGGTATTTCGCGACCACTTCCTCGGCGCGGGTGCGGGGTCGGTCGGTCGGGATCATCCCGGCGAGGCCGTCGAGATCGGTCGCGCGGACCATCTCGGCCACCTTCGCGAGCGGCCAGCCGTCCTTGATCAGGTAACGGGCGGCCAGGAACTCGACCACCTGGCGCAACCCGAACAGCGCCTCGCGTCCCTCGCGCTCGGGCGCCGTCAGCACGCCCACCTGCACGTAGTGCCGCACGAGGCGTTCGTTGGCCGAGCCCGCGTCGTCGGCGAGCGAGGGGATGCCCGTCAGCACGGCGTTGAGCCGGTCGGCCAGCTCGGCGGCGGTGCCGCGCCATTGGGCCAGGTCGTCGGGCAGGGAGAGGAGGATGGGGTGCATAGGATGTCGGTGAGCGTTGTCAATGTCAATTGTCGTAGTATACGTGATCGAATGTCAATGTCAGCATGCAATGTAACAATAATGCTGGAAGCGAGGTTTGGCGGACGCGACGCTGGCACGGGACGGCATGCAAAGGATGCCAACGCGGAGGCTCACGCGATGAGCCAGCGCGGCTTTAGTCTCGAGGCGTGGCAGACAAGAGGAGGAAAGATGCTCACGGATCGCTACAAGCAGGCCATGCAGTTCGCGGCTACGGTGCACGACGGTCACCTGCGCAAGGGCACCCAGGTGGCGTACCTCTCGCACCTGATGTCGGTGTCGGCGCTGGTGATGGAGAACGGCGGCAGTGAGGACGAAGCCATCGCCGCGCTGCTCCATGACTCGATCGAGGACCGCGGCAATGATTACGAGAGTTCGTTCCAGGTCGAGCCGCGGCACGGCCGCGAGGCGCTCAAGCGCGACATCGAGCTGCAGTTCGGCGCCGACGTGCTTGCGCTGGTGAAGCACTGCACCGACGACGAATACCTTCCCGCCGGCCGCCCGACGAACAAGGGCACGCCGGAGGAGTGGCGCGTGCGCAAGGCGGCTTACCACGAGTCGCTACGGAACAAGGCCGAAGTGGCGCCGTTGCGCGTCTCGTGCGCAGACAAGCTGCACAACGCGCGCGCGATCCTGGCCGATTACGAGGTCGAAGGCGAAAAGCTCTGGCAGCGATTCAACGTCGCGTCGAAGCAGGAACAGCTCTGGTACTACGAAGGACTCGCCGACGCGTTCATCGAACGCAGCCTGTTGCTCGGCGACGATGGGCTGCAGCGATTGGCGCGGCAACTGGCGGCCACCGTGGAGGCGATTGCACGGCATCAGCCGGCTTGAGCGACGGTCAGACCGTTGACATGGATCCGCTCTGTCAGGGAGACGCGATCGGTCGCGGCAGGGTTTCAGTGCCGTCCCAGCTGGAGACGCGCGACAGGTTCGTATCGCGCGTGGCGCGCGAGCGAAGGTTGTTCATCAAGGGCGACGCGCTCGGCCGCAGCTGGATTTTCCGCGGCAATGTAATCGTGGATGTCGCGCAGCCAGAGGTGCGCTTCTGCCGTCCAGGCTACTTTCGCCATTGCCGGATCCGATGGGCCATTTCGTCGTCGGGGACGACGCGACGGGCATCGGAATCGGCAAGGCCACGCTCGACCATCACGCTGAACGCCAGCTCCCGGATCAGCTCTTCACGCGAGCTGTCGTCGGGTTGTTGCTGCAGCAAGCGGACGAGGTTTTCTTTGGGTGTGGCCACGAGCGGACTCTAGCACCGGCTGAAGCCAAGTTACAAAGTAACCGGGATCCGGCGCATTGCGTATATGTGGCATAAGCGCAAACAAATGCGGGCACTTCGTCGATCGTTGCGGATATGTCATAGATGACATGCGATGCCGGCAGAACTTACGGATCGGCCGCTCGTGCCAATAAGGTGACGGTATGCGAGCTGACGTTGCCCGGCGACTCAAATCCCGCGGCTGGAAGGTCGGCGATACGACCGAGTTCCTCGGTCTCTCGGAGCAGGAAGCGGCGCTCGTGGAGCTCCGCCTGGCGCTGAGCCGTTCGGTGCGCGAACGCCGGCTTAAGCTGGGGCTCTCGCAGGTCGAACTCGCGTCCCGTCTCGGTTCGAGCCAGTCGCGCGTCGCGAAGCTCGAGGCAGCCGATGCCACGGTCTCGCTCGACCTGTTGATCCGCGGGCTGCTCGCGCTCGGTGCGAGCCGTCGCGAAATCGGTCGCGCGCTGTCTGAGTGAATCCGCCTCCGAGCCGCCGAGCCCAGAAACGCGCGGGCCGAGCGTCTTGCTAGGGCGCTCGGCCTCGGTGCTGGCTCTCACAGCTGGGGCGTCTTGCCGACGGCGACGGTGTCGCCGATCTATCGGCCCGTCCCGGCACCCTTTGCGGCGGGGGACCTCCAGCAGGAGTAAAAACCTGCGATCCTGCCCACCCGGGCCTCGTGCGGTCGGCGGCCAGCAGGCACCGACGCTCGGGGCTCAACTACTTTGTACGCCAGGCAGCGGCGGCGCAACAGTTCCGGATCTACGTACGCGGGTCGCACAAGGCGAAGACGCAAGTCGTACATGGCACAGGCGTCAACTCATAACCCCGCTCGCCCAGCAGCAGCACGCCGCCGATTGCAGCATGGTCATCAAGGTCGCGGCACCGGCGACGAGCCGGATCACCGTGAAGGACGCGGGATCGATCGGAGTCGTCTTGAGCGCCAGGCGGCAGAGGATCGAGTTCGCCGCAAACGCGATCATCGTGAGCAACGTCAGGATCAGCAGGCGCCCCGCACGATCGGCGCCGACCATCAGGAACTCTGCGGTGACTGGTCCGGACGGCGCGGTCGCAAAGCGCCGCTTTGGTAGGTGAGCTCCAGCGCTGAAATGAGCCAAGCGAGGCGTTGCTCCGGGGTACGGCGCTCGAAGGACCAGCGACGCAGGGCCTCCGCATCTTCAAAGGTGCCCCAAGCGCGCGGCTCCTGGTCCGGGTCGAAGGTTTTCATCCGATCAGCCTTTGAGCTTCGTCCGCAGGCGCTCAATGTCTGCAAGATCCTGCGGCCGGCCTGCGGCAGCTTTCATCCGAATCAGGTGCTCGATTGAGGCGACGCGAACCTCGTGACCACCGATGTTCATCACCGTGGCCGCGGCCCAGAGTTCGTCCAACGGCACCTCGGGCGACAGCATGATGTCCACCGTCGGGCGTATGTTCGAGCTGTCCCAGAAGCTGAACACTTGCATGTTGCGGACGGTTTGCCACTCGCGGCGCTGCGCCGGATCGGCCAGCGCGATCGGATCGACAGGCGCCAGCGGACGGTAGCCCGCCACCGTGAGAGCCTGGACCGCAGCCTGCGCGGGATCGGCCGACAGGTCGATGACCAGGTCAACGTCGGCAGTCAGGCGATCGAGCCCGTGCAGTACCAGCGCGAGCTCGCCGACGAGCACGAACCGTACCTTGGCGGCGGCGAGCAAAGCGAAGAGGCCGATGAAGTCGGTGGGCTTGGCCCATTGTCCCTTCCGACCATTCGATATGCCAGATGTGTGGTTGGCCCTCGCGCCACCGGGGGCCAGCTTCATCGCGGCCCAGCGCCGGAGTTCACCCACTTTCTGCGGACCGCTGCCGGGCTGGCGGACCAGCGTCTCGATGCTGCGCATGACCGCGGCGATCTCCAGGTCAGCTGCGTTCCCGTCCGCCTTCACGCCCCACAGATCGATCCGGCGCTCGCAGCGTTCGCCGAACCGCAGCACGGCATGAAACCACCGCGGCCGTCGCCAGTTCCCCAGCAGCAGGTCCAGCGCGGCCGCCGCGAGCGACACCGGGATCAGCGTGATGTCCAGCAGCGCCTCCGCGCCCAGCTTGACCTGAAACACGACCACATCGCGCACGAGTCGCCAGCGTGAGCCGCGATTGGCATTACCTGTCATGACCGTCCCCCGCTGCAATGCGTGCTCCGGGCGAGTTTAGGCGTCGCTTGAGGTGCCGGTGTTACGGTTTCGGTTCGCGCCGCACGAAGAGTCCGCACATGAAAAAGCCGGGCGTCGACTGAGCGCGCCCGGCCGTGCTGGCTCCGGCTTGCCTAGCGTGGTGCCGACGGCGACGACGTCGCAAGCATCGGCCAGCCACGGCACCGGTCGCGTCGATGCGCGCCGGTCTCGAGGGGCGAACCTCCAGCAGGGCGATAGCCTGCGGTCCGGGCCCGCTCGGCCCCGTGTCGCCGACCGCCAGCAGGCATCGACACGCGGGACTCGTCTTCTTTCTACGCCCCGCGGCCGCGGGGCGAAACCTCCACATCTACGTATTGCTGCCGAATTCCCGGGCCGCAGCGCCGATCCGCCTCACGAAGCGCTACCCGGGGATACGGTGGAGCCGCTGGCTTCGCGTCAGGTCGGGCGCACGACCGCTTCTCGCCGAACACGCCACTTTTGGCAATTGAGGCTCGTCCGTGCCATGCGCAGTCTCGCCAGGAGCTGATATCAGTCTTGACGAAGATTCGCGCAAAAGCGAATACTACAAATGGACGTCCGACACTATCTGGCCCGAGATGGGCGGGATCCGTTTCAGGAGTGGCTGGACGGGCTACCGGATGTTCGCGTCCGCGTCGCCGTGCTTCGCCGTATCGACCGCCTTGCAGCGGGGAACCCAGGCGATCACAGGTTCTGCAGGGCGGGCGTCTGGGAGTTGCGAGTCGATCTTGGCCCGGGCTTCCGCGCGTACTGCGCGACGGTCGGGACCGAGTTATTGCTGTTGCTCGGTGGTGGCTCGAAACGCACACAGCAGACCGACATCGAGAATGCCATAGCACGCTGGAAGGACTACAGGAGCCGTCGATGACCGCCCGCCGCAAACCGAAAGCCACCGCATCGCGGGACCATGAGGAGGCGACGATCGCGAGCCTCCGCTCGGATCCCGAGTTCGCTGCTGCCTATCTCGATGCGGTCCTCGAGGACGGTGACCAGGACGAGTTCCTGTTGGCCTTGCGGCGTTTGTCCGACGCCTGCGGTGGTGTGCAGAGCGTGGCCGTCCGGGCACGCCTGAATCCCACGACGCTTTATCGAACGCTTTCCGCCCGCGGCAATCCGGAACTTAAGAGCATGCGAGCACTATTGCGCGCGTTGGGTCTGCGGCTCTCGGTCGAGCCGATCCGTCGCGCGGCTTTGCGCCGCTGACGAGCGCAGAGAATGCTATCGTCGCAGCCCTCGGCTCACGAATAGCCCGTCAAAGAAAGGACAACGAATGAACTGGTATCTCGCAGCCTGGCGCAAGTTCGCAGTGTTCACCGGCCGGTCCCGCCGCAAGGAGTACTGGTTCTTTGCGCTGTTCAATTTCATCGCGTTGGTGCTGCTCGCGACCGCCGATTACGCCACCGGCACCTTGGACGAGGAAATGGGCATCGGCCTGCTGAGCGGGATTTACACGCTGGCCGCCATCATCCCCAGCATCGGCGTCTCGATCCGGCGACTGCACGACATCGGTCGCACGGGGTGGTGGGTCCTGATCGGTTTCGTCCCGCTGATCGGCAGCATCGTGCTGCTGGTGTTCGCGTTGCTGGACAGTCAACCGGGCGACAACCAGTACGGGGCGAATCCGAAAGGCGTGTGAAGGTGCCGGTGTTACGGTTTCGGTTCGCGATCGAGACGCGCTCCGTTCACGTCACCGGCTCATGCGGGTCCGTCGGAAAATGCCGCCGGACCCATTCCCGGGTCTCCTTGTCCTGCTCCAGCACGATTTCGTTGCTGGAGCCGTAGGCGCATTCGAGCCAGGCGGCTCGCGTCACCGGTCGGCCCAATGAACGGAGATGCTCGGCGATCGGGTCGCCGCGCAGCCAGTGCGGCAGGTCGGCTGCGGCCGGGCGCGCGCCATCGGTGTTGGAGTTTTCCACGTCGCTCAAATCCCGCTCCGGATCGGCTTGCAGGCACGATGATAGGCTATCGAAAATCGTGTCAGCGCAGGAGATTGCCAAAATGGCAGCAACACCCAAGGCCATCGCACGATGGCACCAGCTCGTGGCCGCACGCGACCTCTCGGGCCTCGACGACCTGCTCGCCGACGAGGTGATCTTCCAGTCGCCGGCGGTGCATACGCCGCAGGTGGGCAAGGCCGTGACCCGGCGATACCTCGAAGCAGCGCAGCACGTCCTGATGAACGACAGCTTTCACTACACCGGCGAATGGTTCGGTGAGACCTCGGCGGTCCTCGAGTTCGAGACCGTGATCGACGGGCTGCAGCTGAACGGCGTCGACATGATCCACTGGGACGAATCCGATCGCATCGTCCGCTTCAAGGTCATGGTGCGGCCGTTCAAGGCGCTGCAGGCGTTGATCCCGCTGATGGCGCGGGAACTCGAGAGCCATCGGCCCGGACCGACCGCTTAAGCGCTGCGCCGCTCGAGTGAGGCCACGAGCCCAACGAGCAGAAGCACGGCGCCCAGAACAGAGCCGAACCAGGGCGGTGTCGCCGGCGTGTTCAGCGCGACCAGCATCATCGCGTAGAGCGATCCTGCGCACATGACGAGTCCGGCCGCCGCGATGGTCCAGCTGGCCCAGGCCGCGCCTTGCCGGAACGGAACCAGCAGCAGTACGAACTGGACGACGGCCAGCGACAGGCACGCGCCGCCAACCGCGCGCATCAGCGCCAGGATCAGGATCTGGAACGACGGATCCACCGCGGTCCACGGCAGGCCGACCGCGACCGAGTGGTAAGGCATGAATTCCGGCCGGAAGAGATAGACGATCCCGAACACGGCCAGGATCAGCATGGCCGCCGCATAGCACCAGAAGGCGATCTTTCTGCGCGTGTTCATCAGATTGCTTCCCTCGTTGGACGGCGATTCAGAATATGCAATTCGCCCGGTCTTTGGCACGCCGCACGGATTCGCTTTGTTGCCAGTACTACGTACCGCGTCCGGCGTCTCCTTCATCAATCCCGACTTGCGGCTGCATCGTGGCGGGCGAGACTTCTCGATGTGGGGGCCGACGACGCCCCGCTCGTGGCGCGGCCAGCCCTCGCCATGGAAGGAGGGAGACCATGAGAAGGATTCTCTGGGCGGCGGGTGCTGCCTTGTCGTTGCTACCCCGACTGCTCCTGGGCGCGTCGGACATCTCGGTGCAGATGACCGTCGATGTCGCCGTCCCGGCGGTGGGGCAACCTGTCCACTTCAACGTCACCGTCGCCAACCTCGGCGCCGACGCGGCGACCGATGTCCAGGTCACCGATCAGCTTCCCGCGGAATTGATGATTCCCACGGGGATGGCCGCGTTCCCCAGCACCGGCACGTACGACGCCGCGACGGGCGTCTGGTCGGTCGGCTCACTGGCCCCTGGGGCCAACGCGGCACTGGTGCTCCCAGCCGTGCTCGTGGTGACGAACCAGCCCGCGTGCAGCGTCAACATCGCGGTTTCGAGCCATGCCCTGGATGCCAACCGCGCGAACGATCGGGCTTCGGCCGCCGTGCGGCGCAGCGTGGCGGACCGCTGTGTCGATCTGTCGACGCACGTCGAAGGCGCTTATGTACCGTATTGCGTCACGTCGAACCGGATTGCCAATTACGTGCGTCTGGCCAATGCAGGGCCCGACGCCGCCAGCAACGTTTTCATCGACTTGAGCCAGACTCCCACCGTCGCGCCGCGACTGCGCCTGACCGTGAGCAATACCGTGGCCGGCGTGACCTGCAGCGGCACTCGCTGCACGATCCCATCCCTGGCCGCCGGCGCGACCATCGACCTCGCGGCGGAGTCCGACCCGTTCCTCAACAGCACTCGACAGGAGTTGACGCTCGGCGTCGCTGCGTCGAGCACGGACACGGACTACGCGACTGCGAACAGCCAGTCCACGGCGACCGTGAGTCTTCCCGCGGTTTCGACTGCATGCAATGACATCAACATCGACGAAGGCTGGGGCGTTGGGGCGGGTGCCGAATGCTTCATCGCAACCGCAGCCTACGGCTCTGCACTCGACCCCCATGTCATGGCCCTCCGGGAATTCCGCGACCGTTACCTGAAGCACAGCGCGCCCGGCCGGGCGTTCATCCGGTTCTACTATCGCCATTCACCGCCGGTCGCGGCGGTGATCGCCCGGCACGAGTCGCTGCGGTTCGCCGTGCGAGCGATGCTCACGCCCTTGCTGCTGGCGGTCGCCTATCCGTTGCAGGCTCTTGTGCTCCTCATAGGTGCCGGTGTTACGGTTCGGTTTCGGAAGGAGCATAGGCTCGCGCGGGTCAACCAGCCGACTGGCTTGACCGAGGATTGACCGGATGAGCAAGGGGAGCGGTTGGCCAGGAGCATAAAGAAGACGTCGGCCCGCAAACGGTCCAGGCCAGTGGCCAAGGAAACGCCGGGTCAACGACCGCTGCGCCCGTTAACCCGCGAGGCGGTGCTCGAGCGCCTGCAGGCGGCACTCGACGGGCGCGACGGGATCGCAGGCGCGCACTGCATCCACGAGCTCTGGATGCGCAACGAGCCGTCGCCGAACATCGAGGCGTGGCTCGGGCAGTTGTGGTCGGTCGCGGCCGCCTCGGTGCCGGATTGGCTGCCGATGCGCTACGTCGACTGGCTGCCGCTCGCTTACGACGTCGCCGCCCGCTTCCAACGCGAGGGGCGAGGACGATCGAACCTGTACCTGGTGTTGCTCGACTACAGCGACAGTCCCGGAAGCCCCTATGGCGTCTACGTCGGCGCATCGCGTTACAAACCGTCTCAGCGGTTCGACCAGCACAAGGCCGGCATTCGTGCGGCGGGCAGCGTCCTCAAGCGCGGGCTCGAAGTGTTCGTCGGACCCGTGCTGCACCTGCAGGGGATTCCACGGGCGCAAGCCACCGGGATCGAGGAAGGCCTGGCGGAAGCCCTGCGCGCGGAGGGGTTGCGCGTGCAGGGTGGGCACTAGCCCAACACCCCGCGCTTCGCCATCGCCCGCGCGTAGAACAACAGGAAGAACGCAATCAGCCAGATGATGGCGGTAAAGATCAGCCCGCCGGCTCCCATCATCGACAGGCCATCCGACAGCAGGAAGTTGTACACGAACGTGATCACCATGCCGGCGATCGCGAGGCCGAACAATCCGACGGCCCACGTCTTGCGGAACAGCAGCGCCAACGAACCGAGCAGCGAACTCCAGACCGCGATCGCCCACGCGGCCACGGCCCACGCTGGGAATCCGTAGAAGTAAGCGAGCTGTTCCTCGGTGAACTGGCTCATGTAGGACTCCACGCGCAATTGCGTGGCGGCGTAGTCGAACGCGCCGATCGCATTCCACAGCACGGCAACGATGCCCACGATCCACAGGTGGCGCGGGGCCTTGACGGTTGGTTCGGCCATGACGATTCCCCCTTTTTTCGTTCGGATCATCATAGCAGCGCCGGCGGCCACTATGATGTCGCCGCCCGGTCAACCTGGATCACCCGCATGCGCCGAAACACCCTGGCCCGCGCCCGACTGCCGATGGTTGCGTTGCTCTGTTGCATCGCGGCACAGGCGCTGGCCCTCGACGCGAAGGAGAAGCGGATCGTGCGAGCCGTCGACGAGCGGCAGGCCCAGGCGCTGGACCTCCTGGCCGAGACGGTCGACATCGACAGCGCGACCGAGAATCACGCCGGCGTCCGCATGGTCGGCGACGTCCTCGCGCGTGAGCTCTCAAGACTCGGATTCGACACGAGCTGGGTCGACGTGCCGGCGGAGGTCGGGCGCGCCGGGCACCTGGTCGCTGTACACCGTGGTTCGAAGGGCCAGCGGCTGCTGCTGATCGGGCACCTCGACACCGTGCTCGAAGGCGAGCGGTTTCGCCGCGAAGGCAACCGGGCCTATGGCTCCGGGACGGCGGACATGAAGGGTGGCAACGTGATCATCGTCGAGGCGCTGCGCGCGCTGCACGCCGCCGGCGCGCTGCAGGACCGTCAGTTGACGGTCGTCTTCACCGGCGACGAGGAAGATCCTGGCGCGCCGGTCGAACTCAGCCGCCAGGCACTACTGGCCGCGGGCGAGCAGAGCGACATCGCGCTCGCCTTCGAGGGTGGATTGCCCGGCGTCGCCGTGATCGGACGCCGTGGCATCGGCACGTGGCGGCTGCACGTCACCGGCCGGCAGGCGCACTCGTCGGGCATCTTCGGCGAGAGCCAAGGCTACGGGGCCATCTTCGAGGCCGCGCGTATCCTGGACCAGTTCCGCGAGGAACTGCGCGAGCCGAACCTAACGTACAACCCATCGGTGATCCTCGGCGGCACGACCGTGACCTACGACGAGGCGAGCAAGGGCGGCACTGCGCTCGGCAAGACCAACGTGATCCCGCGCGAGGTCCGTGTGACGGGCGACCTGCGGTTCCTTTCGTCGGAACAGTTCAGGGCTGCCCGCGAGAAGATGACGACCATCGTCGCCGAGAGCCTGCCCGGAGCGAGCGCCGAGATCAGCTTCGAGCAGGAATACCCCTCAATGGCGCCGACCGACGGCAATCTGCGCGTGCTCGCGGTGCTCGATGCCGCCAGCCGCGATCTCGGCGCGGGACCGGTCACTGCGCAGGATCCCGCGGAGCGCGGTGCCGGAGACATCTCGTTCGTGTGCAGCGGCCGGCTCGCGTGTCTCGACGGTCTCGGTGCGATGGGCGACGACGTGCACGCGCCCGGCGAGTTTGCCGAGGTCGATGCGCTGCTGACGCAGACCAGGCGGGCGGCGCTGCTCTTCTACCGGCTCACTCGTTGACCATGCGATTGGCAGGAGTCGTCAGCCCATGAAACTGCAGAACACGTTCGCCGTCATCAAGCCGGACCTGTCCGTCGAAACCATCGACGTTTCGCCGACGCTCTACCAGGACCTCGACGCGCGGTTCGACCAGTTCAGGTCGCATCAGCTCGTGTCGACCTACGAATTCACCGAAGACTGGCCGACCTGGGAGTGGCACCCGCACGGCGATGAGATCGTGATCCTGCTGTCGGGCGCCGCGACGATGGTACTGCAGCGGGAACCAGGCCAGGAGTCCGTTGAGATCACCGTACCGGGCGAGTACGTCGTCGTGCCGCGGAACACCTGGCATACCGCCCGGGTACGAACAGCGACGCGAATGCTGTTCATCACGCCCGGGGAGGACACGGAGAACCGCGCGGAGGCCGAGGTCCGAGGTCGCTGAATCAGTGCTCGCTGCGGTGACGACAGCGCTCGAACCGCGCGAGCAGCGCATCGTGGATCGCGGCGTCGACGGGGCCCGCCGCGAGCCACTCGAGCGCAAGTCCGTCGAGATCCGTCGTCGTGGCGCGTTCGCCCCGCCCCATCGACGCGACGAGGCGTTGCATCTGGTATTCGCGCCGCAACGGCAGGTCTTCTGGCGGCGTCGGCGCGTCGCTGATCAGCTCCGCGCGGATGCACAGCAGCCGCAGTGCCGCCTCATTGGCTGCAAGGTCGGCGCTGATTGCACCGGCGGCGACCTTCTCCATCTGCTGCTCGAGCAGCGCGCGCGTTCCCTTCGGCGCATGCTCGAGGCTGGCCACGGAGGACGCCGCGGCCGTTCGCAGCGACTCGCAGTCATCCGAGGAACGGCCGAGCGCAGTCGCGAGCGCGTAAGCGCGAACCTGGGCAGCGGCCGCGAACAGGTCGGTCCAGCCGCGACGCGCGGCCGCCTCGCGGTGCCCGCGTATGGATTCGGCGCAGCGGTCGGTCGCACGATTGAACCGCTGGCGCAGGTCGCGCGCGGCCGCCCGCGGCAACTCGAGCGACTCGAATTCGCTGCACAGCTCGTCCAGCTGCTTGATCGCCGGCAGCAACGATTCGCCGGGCAGCGTGGCGATGCGCTCAATTTCCTCGCACAAGCCGGTCGCTCGCGCCTGGTTGGCCTCGAGCGCGGCTCCGTGCGCCGCCCACTCCTGCGAACTGCGCTCGAACACCGCGTCGCAGTTGCGCCGGAACTCCTCCCAGAGCGCGTTGTCCTGGTGTCGAGGAACGAGCCCGACAGTCTTCCACGCCCGCTGCAGGCTCTTCGATTCCTCGATGGCCTGGCGCGTGTCCCCAAGGGTTGCGAGCTCAGCGACGCGTGCAATCATGTTGCGCTTCGCCTGCACGTTGCGGGCGTACTCGGCGTCGAGGCGCGCCTGTAATTCGTCGAGCTGCGCGCGGAGACGCGACTGCAGCGGCTTCACCACCGATTGGTCCACTGGTGCGTATTGCTGCCACTCCTGTCGCGCCTCGAAGATGACCTGGCGGATCAGCGGCCAGTCCGGCTGCTCGCTGTCCTGTGCGGCTGCGAAGGCCGCCAGCCGCTCGAGCAGCGCTTCCCGGCGCTGCTGATTCTCCTTGCGCTGTCCAGCCTGCCGCGCGAAGTGCTCGCGACAGGGTTCATAGGCGCGCTCCGCGGCCTCGTCGAACTGCTGCCATTCCGGCGTCGGTTCCTCGCCCGCGCCTCGGTGCAGGGTCCGCCATTCGTCCCGCAGCTTGCGGATCTGCCGCGCGAGTTCCTCGGGTGAGATGTCGGCGCCGACCAGCGACTGCATCCGCTCGACCAGCTCGGCTTGCTTGGGCACGACCCGGAAGGTCTTCCAGTCCTTCAGTTCCTCGAGTTTGGCGTCGACCTGCTGCAGCTGGCGCGCATACCACTCGGGCAGGGCAGGGGCCTGGGGCAGCTTCTCTGCAATGGCCTCGCGCATCCGGGCGGTGCGCGCGGTTCCGCCGTGATCGAGCGCCGCCTGAGCCTGGCGCAGCAGTCCCAGCAGGTGGCGCACCTCGGCCTCGTCCGCGGCTCGTTTCGCCCGGGCGACCTCACGTTCTGCTTCGCATTCGGCCTCGCGAATTCGGGCCTGCTCGGCGGCGGCCTCAGCCGCGGCCTGTGCCTCGAGTTCCCGCTGCCGGCGTGCCTCCTCGGCGTCGAGGGCCGCAGCTCGCTGCTGCTCCGCCGCCGCCGCCAGCGCCTGGCGGTGCCGCTCGAAGGCCTCGCGCGCGCGCTCCAGGTGCTGCGCGACCTCGTGCTGGAGATCGGGTGTCGCGTGCGCTTCGACCGTGTGCCACCGGGTCTCGAGCTGGCCGAGGGTAGCCGCGTACGACGCGTCGCACGGCGGCTCGGCGTGGCGTGCGATGGCCGCCGCGGCTGCATCGACCTCCGCCTGCTGCTGTTGGGCGCGGCGCTCCGCGGCGAGCAGCTCATCGCGCTTGTCAGTGAGGATCCGATGAACGGTCTTGTCGTTTCCGTGGCGCGTCGCCCGAATCAGTTCGCGCAGCTGCTCCGGATCCGTGATGCTCCGTGCCGCCGCCTGGCGGACGCGGGTCGAGCTGCCCTCGAGCACCCACTTGCCGACCGCGACCATGTCGCCGGCCGCGATGAGCCCCGACAGCAGCTCTTCTTCCTCGCGCGCGCGGGCCACGGGATCGGGTCGCGGCGGCGCCTCGGCCGGGACGTCGGGCTTGCCGGCGGTCGGCGCGTCGGACGGGGCTGGGGACTTACTGAAGAGACGGGAGAGGAGGGTCATCGTGGGCGCTGCTGGTCAGTTTGGCAGATCATACCAAGTGCACAGCAGGCGGCCCGACCGGGGAAACCGTAGCGCCGTTATTTCTCCGGACCACTCGGCATGGACCATTCCCCGGTCTGGGTGTTGAGCTTGTGACAGTGCATGCAGTCGCTCTTGAACTTGGTCACGTAAGTGTTGTTGACGCCGCCCGAGAGATGGACGAGGTGCAGCAGGCGGGAAAAGGGCGGCGCCTTCTTCGACCCGGAGTCGTGGCAGTCCAGGCAGGCGCCCGGGATATCCTCGAGCGAATCCTCTGCCGCGGGGTGCTTGCCCTTCAGCGTGACTCCCGCCGGCATGCTCGCCTTGCTCTGCGCAAGCAGGCCGGGCTCGACCTTGCCGGCGGTCCATTCCTTCAGCAGGACGCCCAGGCGTGAATCGACACCCTTGGCCTGGTCGAGCACGTGGCAGCTGACACAGCCATTGGGGCTCGGGTCGACGGCCGCGCGGCCCAAGGTCGGCATTGTGACCAGCGTCGCGGCGAGCAGGGATGAAGCCAGGATGTATCGGTGAATACTCATTTCGAGCTCCTTGGGAGGTAGGCGTGCCGCCATGCACCGTGATCGGAGGAGTATCCCCGGCGGGCCGCCGACTGTCTGTGCGCCAGCGGACAGAGCGCTCACCCGCATCCGGCGCTGCGTGTCATTGCATGGCGCGCACGAGCCAGACACCGAACGGGAACAGCACCGCCGTCACGAGTCCGCAAAGCCCCATTGCAAGACCGGAAAACGCGCCCGCTTCCTCGTTTTCCTGGAACGCACGCGCGGTGCCGATGCCATGCGCTCCGGTGCCGATCGCAAAGCCGCGGACGCTCTGGTCGGTGATGCGCAGCGCGTCGAGCACGTACTTCGCGCCGACCGCGCCGATGATTCCGGTGCAGACCACCAGCACCGCCGTCAGCGACGGCAGGCCGCCGAGCCGCTCGACGATGCCCATCGCGATCGGGGTCGTCACGGACTTCGGCGCGATCGAGAGCAATGTCAGCTCGCTGGCACCGAGCGCCCACGCGATGCCCACGGCGGAAACAAGGGCCGTCACCGCGCCCGCCAGCAGCGCGCCGCAGATCGGCCAGAGCGCGCGCTTCAGCTTTCCCAGTTGCGCGTACAGCGGCACGGCCAGCGCCACGGTGGCCGGACCGAGCAGGAAGTGCACGAACTGCGCGCCGCCGAAGTAGGTTTCGTATGGCGTTCCGGTCAAGGCGAGCAGCCCCACCAGGATCGCGACCGAGATCGCGACGGGATTCAACAGCGGATGAAAATCCGCGCGACGGTAGATCCAGTACGCGCCCTGGTACACGAGCAGCGTCAGCGTCAGGAACAGCAGCGGGGTGGCCGACAGATAGACCCAGATCTCGGCGATCGGCTGCGTCATGGCCGCTGATCCTTGGCCCGACGTGCCAGCAGCGCGCGCATGACCATCGCCGTGACGGCGATGGTCAGCAGCGTGCTGAGCACCAGCGAGACCGTGATCGGCAGCCACTCGTTCGTCAGCCGGTTCAGGTGCGCCATCACGCCGACCCCGGCCGGGACGAACAGCAGCGACAGGTGCCGCAGCAGGCCACTCGCGGTGTTGCCGAGATCCTCGGTCACGCTGCCGCGCACGATCAGCGAGACGAACAGCAGCGCCATGCCGACGACCGGGCCCGGGACCGGCAGCCCGAACGCGATCACGGCGATTTCACCGATCAGCTGGTAGACGAGCAGGACAGTGATGGCAACGAGCATCGAAGGTGCCGGTGTTACGGTTCGGTTGGGTTTCAGTTTCTCACGAGGCAGCCCGCAGGCAAGCCAATCGTCATCACCGACGCGGGGATGGATGGCCCGGGCGGCTGGGGAGTACCTTAGCCGAGTGAGCGACGAACTCCCGGATCTGAAGACACCCGCACCGGTCCGCTTCTGGTGGGCCAACCGTGCGCTGCGCTGGTACTTCGCGCCGGAGTTCCACCACCTCGATCGGGTGGCAGCCAACCGGCCGACACTGTTCGTCGGCAATCATTCCGTGTTCGGCGTGCTGGACGTCATGTTGTTCGCCGATGGCCTGTTCCGGGAGCGCGGCGTCTCGCTGCGCCTGCTCGCGGACCGGAATCACTTCAAGTTTCCCGTCTGGCGCGACCTCGTCATGCTGCAGGGCGCGGTTCTCGGCAGTCGGGCGAATTGTGCCGCACTGATGCGGCGCGGGGAACACATCCTGGTCTTCCCCGGCGGCGCGCGCGAAGTGTTCAAGCACAAGGGCGAGGCCTACCGGCTGATCTGGAAGGAACGCTACGGCTTCGTCCGGCTTGCGATCGAGCACGGCTACACGATCACGCCGTATGCAACCGTGGGCGCCGAAGACGCCTACGACGTGCTGCTGGATTCGAGTGACTACCTGAAGACGCCGCTGGGCCGAGTGCTCAAGGCCAGCGGCCTCGCCGACCGTTACCTGCGGGGCGGCGACGAGTTTCCGCCGGTCGTGCGTGGCCTCGGACTCACAGTGATTCCGCGGCCCGAGAAACTCTATTTTTCGATCGGCAAGCCGATCGACATGGCGCGTTACCGGGGCCTGGCCGACGATCCTGCGGTCCTGCGGCGTGCGCGCGAGCGGGTTGCCCGCGCAGTGACGCGGCTCATCGCAGAGCTGCGCGACCGTCGCGCGCAAGACACCGGGCCGGGCACGCTGCGCCGGCTGGCGAACCGCCTTTAGCGAGGATCAGTCCACGGCATCGCGACGAGAGCTGCTTGAAGAAAGGGGCGTCCGGCTGGGTTAGGCTGCCGGCAGTCCTCTTGACGGGAGGCATCAATGCGCGACGAACTGCAAGCATTGCCGGCGATCGGCCCCAGCATGGCGGCCGACCTGCGGCGGCTCGGGGTCCGGTCGATCGCCCGCGCCTACTTCGCACAGTCCCCGATGCGGCGCGCGCGCAGCACCTCGTGGGTCTTGCTGCCGTCCACGATCGAGTCGACCGTGATCGTATAGGCCTCGGCACTCTCGACCACGAGGACGGAATCGGACTGCGTCGTCATTCCCGCCATCTTGCAGGTTGCAGAGTAACGGTAGGTCTTGCCGGTCTGCGTGAGCGGGGTGAACTGGCAGCCGGCCTTGCCGAGCATGGCCTGCTGCCTTTTCTGGTCTGCGGTCGGGTCGATACATTCGGTGCGGGACAATTTCTCGGGTGTCGGCCCGGGTCCCGTCATGGTTCGATCGAAGGTCCAGTTGCCGGGCTTGAACGTCGGCCAGTCGGCTGCAGTCGCGCGGCCGACCGAAAAAGCCAGCAGTGCCGTGATCGAGAGGACGAGGAGCGGCTCTCGGGTGCGACCGTCTTGCGCAGTCATGATCGTGGCCTCCGATATTGTCGCTCGAGTATAGGCCCGCGCATGGCGGCGTGGCAGGGCATTCCGCATGCGCTGCTGCACCGCAGCGTCGATCCGTTTCGTTTGGCGAATTGAGACTTCGCGCGCCGTGGCGCAACGTATCCCCGTCGAGGTCGGGAACAGAAGGGGGAGCCAATGGAACGGTTCTGGCTGAAGAACTATCCGCCGGGCGTGCCCGCGGACATCGACGTGACGCAGTACCACTCGCTGCCGGACCTGATGGAGGACTCGTTCCGCACGTACGCGCAGCGACCGGCATTCACTTTCATGGACCATGCGCTGACCTATGCCGAGGTCGATCGGTTGTCGGCGGCGTTCGGTGCCTGGTTGCAGGGGCAGGGGCTCGCACGCGGCGCGCGCGTCGCGATCATGATGCCGAACGTGCTGCAGTACCCGGTCGCGCTCGCGGGCGTGCTGCGAGCGGGCTACGTGGTCGTCAACGTGAATCCGCTTTACACGCCGCGCGAGCTCGAGCACCAGCTGCGGGACTCGGGTGCCGAAGCGATCGTGATCCTCGAGAACTTCGCGGTCACGCTGCAACAGGTGGTCGCGCGAACCCCGATCAAGCACGTGATCGTGACCTCGATCGGCGACCTGCTCGGGTTCCCGAGGCGCGCCGTCGTGAATTTCGCGGTCCGACGCATCAAGAAGATGGTGCCAAGTTACTCATTGCCAGGACACCTGCGGTTCAACGACGTGCTCGAGCAGGGTCGCGGACAGTCGCTCGCACCGGTAACGCTCGACCCGGACGAAACTGCGTTCCTGCAATATACCGGCGGTACCACCGGCGTCGCCAAAGGCGCGATGCTGACGCACCGCAACCTGATCGCCAACCTGCTGCAGAGCGAGGCGTGGCTGCAGCCGGCGCTGCACGACACGCGCCGCGGACCGGTGCCGCAGCAGTTCGTGTACGTCTGCGCGCTGCCTCTTTATCACGCTTTCGCGCTCGTGGCGAACTGCCTCTTCGGGATGCGCGTCGGCGCGCTCAACGTGCTGATCGCGAATCCGCGCGACCTCCATCAGGTGGTTAAAGACCTGCGCCGGCAGCCGTTCAACGTGCTGCCGGCCGTCAACACGCTGCTGAACGCGATGGCCGAGGACGCTGAGTTCCGCGAGCTCGACTTCAGCGGCCTCAGGATCACGATCGGCGCCGGCATGGCCGTGCACCAGGCAGTCGCCGACAAGTGGCTCGCGTTGACGGGTTGCCCGATCGTCGAGGCGTATGGCCTGACCGAGACCTCGCCGGCAGCAACTTGCAATCCGATCCTGATCCGGCAATGGAGCGGCACGATCGGCCTGCCCTTCCCGAGCACGGAGATCGCGATCCTCGACGATGCCGGCCAGCCGGTGCCACTCGGCGAGCCCGGTGAAATCGCGATTCGCGGACCGCAGGTGATGGCGGGCTACTGGCAGCGCCCCGACGAAACGGCCAAGGTCATGACGCCGGACGGTTACTTCAAGTCGGGCGACATCGGGATCATGGACGAGCGCGGGCACACCCGCATCGTGGATCGCAAGAAGGACATGATCATCGTGTCGGGGTTCAACGTGTTCCCGAACGAGATCGAGGGGGTCCTGGCCCTGCACCCCGGCGTGCTCGAATGCGCCGTCATCGGCGTGCCCGACGAGCGGGCCGGCGAGGCGGTCAAGGCGTTCGTCGTGCGCAAGGATCCGGCGCTGACCGAGGCGGACCTGATGGAGTACTGCCGGCAGCACCTCACCGGCTACAAGAAGCCGAAGTACATCGAGTTCCGCGCCGAGTTGCCGAGGAGCAACATCGGCAAAATCCTGCGCCGCGCGCTCAGGGATTCGCCGGGGGCGGAATCAGCTCGGAGCGGGTGACCGGTGCCGCCGCCGCCTTCCACTCCATCGCCATCCGCACGCGCCGCTCCACCGAGGGATGCGTGTAGAACAGCAGCTCCTGCACCGGATGCGGCCGAGGATTTCGATACTCCGCCGTCTTGACCAGTGCGGAGGCGAGCGCATCGGGCAGCTCGACGGTCTCGAGCGAATAGCGATCGGATTCCGTCTCGTCGATGCGGCTCAGCGTGTTGGTCACCGGCTCCGCGAGCACAGCGAACAGTGAAAGCATGAACAGCAGGACCGGCAGGCCGACCGGGTCGGCCAGCGTGGCGGAGCTGCCGAACGCGCGGGCGAAGCGCGGGAACAGCCGGTCGGCGAGGAAGAAGAACAGGATCGCCAGCGCCGAGAACACCGCTACGGTGCGCCAGACATGGTGCAGCACATAGTGGCCAATCTCGTGGCCGGTCACGGCTCTGACTTCGTCCAGCGAGGCGCCCTTGAACGCCACGTCGGAGATCGCGATGCGCGCGGAGCCGCCGACGCCTGAAACGTTGGCCGTGAAGTTGTTCGATTGACGCGAGCCGTCGTAGACGAAGATGCGATCGGCGGGGACGCCCGCGCGCTGCGCCATCCCGACCAGCGCGTCGCGGACCTCGCCCTCGGGCACCGGCTCGAACTCGTTGAAGATCGGCTCGATGAACACCGGCGCCGCCAGCAGGAACGCCGCGAGGGCCGCCGCCGTCAGTCCGCCCGACCAGAGCCACCAGCGCGGGCCGGCCCGCCGGATCAGCGCATAGACGCCGACGAAGAACAGGCCGACCAGCAGCGCGAAGATCACGATCCCGATCGCCTGCTGGCCGAGATAATCGGCGAGCGGCTGGCTGGTGCGGCCGTAGCGGGATTCGCGCAACCAATCCGCATAGAGTTCCCACGGCAGCGTCAGCAGCGACGACAGCGCGAAGAACGTGGCCGCCACGACGAATGTACGGAGATTGACGCCGCGCCGCGCCAGCCGTTCTGCCACGCGGTCGAGGATGCCCCAGCGGACGATCAGCCACGTGAAGATGCCGGAAACCACCAGGCCCCAGAGCAGCAGCCAGTGATTGCCGGCGGTGTAGGCGGCGGCTTTCGCCAGCGCGCCTGCGCCGAGCGAGTCGATATAGGCCGCTGTCGCAGCCTGCGGGTCGAATGGCATGGAGATACTCGGGTTGCGGCCGGCTGCGGGGCCGGCAGTCTAACCCGGTGCCGGTGGTCGGATCCGTCGGATTTGGCACCGCCAAATCCGACGGATCCGACCACCGGCACCGGATTACCGGATTACCAATGTTGCGTATCCCCACTGACCGGCGGCGGGGGCAGACTGCGGGCTCAGGGGAGACAAGCCATGGGTATCGCGATCCCGATGCTCGACCTGATGTTCTTCCTGACGGAGAACCAGGACAACCCGCGGCACGTCGGCGCCGTATTGATCTTCGAGCGACCGCGACGTGGCGGCGCCCGGGCCTTGCAACAGATCATCGAAGCGTACCGTCAGGCCACACCGGTGCCGCCGTTCAACCGGATCCCGGTGTTGCGCACGGCGGGCTTGCCTGAGTGGCGCGAGGTCGACGATTTCAACATGGACTGGCACGTCCAGCAGCGTGCCTTGCCCGCGCCGGGCTCGGACGCGCAGCTGGACGAACTCGTCGCCGAATTGCATGCACCGATGCTCGAGCGGACACGTCCGGGATGGCGCGTGTACTTCATCGATGGCCTGGAGCGGAACCGGTTCGCGATCTTCATCAAGGTCCACCACTCACTGGTGGACGGAGAGTCCGGCATTGCGCTGGTCCATCACTCGTTGTCTCGCGCGCAGCGGGACAGGCGCATCCGCACGCTGGTCGAAACCAGCCTGCCGGCGCCGGTCAAGGCGGTGCGCCAGGATCTGTTGACGCGTCTCGAGACCGAGGTCGTGAAAGCGCTGCACGCGGCCGTTTCGATCGGCTGGGGATCGGCGCGCCTGCTCGAGGAGGGGCTGGCCGGTCTGCGCGGCTTCTCGAAGGAAACCATCCGGCCGTTCACGGCGCCCCTGACGCCGATGAACGAGCCGATCCGCAACGCGCGGGCGATCACGCACACGGTCCTGCCACTGCAGGCGATGAAGTCCGTCGCGCGCGCCTGGGGATCGACGTTGAACGACGTCGCGCTGTGCGTGCTCGACGCCGCCATGAATCGCTACCTGCGCAGCATTGGCCGGCCCGCCGAGCGTGCGCTGGTCGCAATCTGCCCGGTCTCGCTGCAGGACCGCGAGCTGAAGCAGGCGACCACCGAGGTATCGATCTTCTGGACGCCGCTCGGGACACCCACGGCGACGGTGGGCCGGCGCATGCGTCAGGTGATGGCCAATACACGCACGGCCAAGGATCGCATCCGCACGCTGCCGAAGGACGTGGCCTACGCATATGCAGTGCTCACGTTCGCGGCTGGGGAGACCCTCGCGCTCGTGCCGCGCGGGTCGGTAGACTTCTTCCTGCCGTCCAACGTCCTGATCTCGAACGTGCGCGGCCCGAGCGATCCGCTGTACCTGAACGGGGCGCGGCTCGAGGCCCTCTGCCCGGTGTCGACCCTGATCTCGGGCATGGGCCTCAACATCACGTTCATGTCGTACGCCGGGCAAGTCGTGATCGGGTTCACCGCCAATGCCTCCGCGCTGCCCGAGGCCGGCCGGCTTGCGTTTTTTACGCGCGAGGCGTTCGCGGCGCTCGAGCGGCAGACACGGCGGGCCAAGAGATGAGGGATGAGGTGCCGGTGGTCGGATCCGTCGGATTTGATGACCCCATGCAACCCGAGGTCCATACTCGGCTGACCGTTCAAGCAGGGATCGAAATGCCGGCATTGAAGTCCGCGGAGCTGGAATACGTCGGCTTCTGGCCGCGTGTCGGCGCAGCGGTGATCGATACGCTGCTGATCATGGTCGTCACCGTGCCACTGGTGACCGCGATCTACGGCAAGCAGTACTGGATCTCCGACGCCTGGCTCAAGGGCCCGGCTGATTTCCTGATCAACTGGGTCCTGCCCGCCGGCGCGGTGTTGCTGTTCTGGATTTACCGGCAGGCCACGCCCGGCAAGATCGCCATCGGGGCACGCATCGTCGATGCCGAAACAGGCGAAAAGCCGAGCACGCGGCAACTCGTCGGGCGTTACCTGGCCTACTACGTTTCGATCATTCCATTCATGGCGGGTATCGTCTGGGTCGCCTTCGACCCGCGCAAGCAGGGATGGCACGACAAGCTGGCCGGCACGGTCGTGGTGCGGCCGAAGCATCGCGGACCCGCACCGGTGAGCTTTGGTGCGCATTCCCGCAGCAATACGGGCAGCAAATGACTCGCTGGCGGCGTCTAGTCTTCCCGCCACTCCCGCCGGACGGCTGACTCGATCAACCGGAATACCTTCCCGTCGTCGTTCGTGGTCGTCCGCCCGAGCAGCCCCATTTGCCAGCGCCCCGGCAGCGCAGTGCGGCCGTGCAGTGCGCCCACGGCCGCGCCGACGATCGCGGCAACCGTGTCGTTGTCCGTGGTGTCGTTGACGGCTCGGACGATCGCTTCTTCCGGATCATGCGCGTGATTGGCGAGGATCCACAGCACGCTCGGCACGGTCTCGAGCAGGTAGGCGCCCGAGTACCACGCATCGCAGGCTTCGCGCGTGGTCCAGCCGTGCCGCCTCGCGTCGCCAAGCACGAGCTCGAGGTAGTCCGGAAACGTCCCATCCCAGTCTGCGTAGCGCCCGCCGCGGGCCCGATAGGGCTGGTCGGTGCAGACCTGGCGAACGGTGGCGACGAACGACGTGATGATCCACTCTGGCTTCGGTGGCGCGGACAGACGCAACAGCCGCGCGAGCAGGTCCACGAACGCGACACATGATGCCACCGAGCTGGCATCTCGGTGCGTGACGATCGAGGCGAGGGCCGTGTCCAGCCACAGGGCGGCATTGGTGCCCGCGGGTTGCAGCAGCACGAGCGGCGCGATCCGCATCAGCGCGCCGTTGCCGGCGCTCTCGGCGCCGCAGTGGTACCAAGGTGCGACGCCCTGTTCGCGGTTGCTGAGGAATTTGCGGACGGATTGGCCGATGCCGAAAATCTCCCGCGACGCGAAACGCGCGGAGAGATCGTCCGGATCGAGCCCGCCGTACTCGAGCAGGCTCTCGAGCGTCCAGAACGCGAGTTGGCTGTCGTCTGACGGGAGGCCGGCACGGTGGCCGGAGGCGTGACGATTCGGCAGGTAGTCGCGGATCTCGCCATGCACCTCTGCGCGCTCGGTGGCGGTCAGGCTCTCGCTGGTGTTGCCGAGCGCGTCACCGATCGCGAGGCCCAGCAGCATGCCGCGGATCCGGTCGGGCGGAGCCGGTCCCATGATCGGTTCGTGAGGGCCCTGCAGCAGCGCCAATCGTGCAGGGAGGTACCCTTCCGAGATGACGCGGGCGGCGAGGGCAAGTTTGTTCGACACGGCAGCGGGAGTTGCGCAGGCTATTGCGCCTCCGGGTGCTCCACGACCGCGCTCATGTCCAGGTCGAACGGTCGTTCCCGGGGCGGCACGAAATCCTTCGGAAACCAGACGAACGAAAGGCGCATGACCTGCAGCACGTCGGGAACGACGTCGATCCGCGTCAGGTAAATGCCGAAGCGATTGCCACTTGGCAAAAGCGTGTTGTCGGAAAACGGGAACGAGTACGGTGACAGCGTGAACTCGATCGGCGGCGTATGGCGCTGCGACTCGCCCTCGGGGCCGAGCACCAGCGCATAGACGCCGACCGTCTGCGCTGCCCAGTTCACGGCCCGGATGTTCACCTGCAAGCTGTCCTGGCCGTCAGGCGAGACGACGCGCAGCGGCGCGCCCTGTGCGCTGCTCGAGCACGACAACGTGATGGAACCTCCGGCCGATGGCGACGCCGGCTCGGCGATCGCGCATGACTGCAGCCCCTCGTTCAGGCCTGCGACGTCGGAATTCAACGAGATCTCGAGAAAGGCGGGATGCTGGCCCTCGCCGAGCGCGGCCGACGACAGCAACGGCGCGAGTTGCCGCGAGATGACCCGGCGCGAAGTGCTGCGCAGCCGTGCGCGCGCTTCCTCGGTCTGGCCGGGCAGCGTATCGACGTATCTCAGCAAGGGCCCGAGTTCAAAATGCTCGTGGAAGTTGAGCGCGAGCAGCTCGGCGAGCAGCGCGAGTCGCTGGGCGCGTGGCAGGTCGGCCTGGTCACCCCCAGCGGTCTTGCCGCCCTCGCTCTGCAGCAGCGGCCCGACGAGCTCGCGGAACATCGCCGAGCGCAGGTTGGTCTCCGATTCCTCGCGCTGGTTGCGCAACGACTGCTGGTTGTTCTCGTTCGCGATCGCGATCTCGCGTTCCTTCAGGGAATTGGTCGCATAGAGGCCGACCACCGTGGCCGCGACCGTCAGCAGCGGTATCGCAAGCGTGTTGACGATGTCCGCCGCGAATCGGGCGTTGGCCCGCCAGCCACTCAACCTGGCCGGGGCCGGCGGCTGCGTGTCTCCGGGCGGAGGCTCGGTGGGTCCAGTCGCTTCCGTCACCGTGGCTGGCTACTTGCAGTCGATGTTGACGGTGACGGGCTCGGAGAGGCTCAGGAAATCCTGCTCGCCCTGCCTGGGCGCCGAGCATTTCGCCTTGTATTTGCCCACCGGCAGCTGCAACTGGTAGGGGCCCGACTTCAGTTGCGCCACGGTGGCGCCGCTCTTGTCGACGATGACCACTGTCGCGTCCGAAGGGGTGACGGTGCCGGTCACCACGTCGGCGGTGGCGGCGCGCGGCAGGCCGGCCAGCGCCACGGTGCCGACGATCGTCAATGCAAGGCGAAAGGCGATGGCGTGCATGGTCTTCACTCGTTTCGAGATTGTCCGGGGAAGGTACGCTCGGCGCCGGGCTGTGGCAACACGGGCCTAGCCCGCCAGCCGCAGCTGCCGCTGGATCTCTTCCTCGCGCGCGTCCTCGATGACGAGCATGACGTCGTTCGGATCGACGACGGCCTCGTCGAGTTCAAAGACACCGGTGAGCAGGCTGTCCGGCCGCAATTCGCCCTGCTCGAACAGAGACCACATTTCCCGCGCGAACTCGGTGGCCAGCAACTCGGGCGCAAAGCGACCGAGCGTGGACCGCAGGTTGTTGACGTCCCGCTCGAGCATCGCGAACGCGGCATTGTTGCCCGCGGCGTTGACGGCCTGCGGCAGGTCGATGATCACCGGCCCGTCGGGGTCGACCAGCACGTTGAACTCGGACAGATCGCCGTGCACGAGTCCGACGCACAGCATGCGCACGACCTGCCGGATCAGGAAATCGTGGTACTCGAGGGCGGTCGCGACGGAGAGTTCCACCTCGCCGAGGCGCGGGGCCGGGTTGCCGTCCGGATCGGCGACCAGTTCCATGACGAGGACACCGTCGAAATAGCCGTACGGCTTCGGCACGCGCACGCCGGCGGCCGCGAGCTGGTACAGCGCATCGACCTCGGCGTTCTTCCAGGCCGCTTCCTGTTCCTTGCGGCCGAAGCTCGTGCTCTTGCTCATCGCGCGCGACTGCCGGCTGCCACGGACCGCGCGACCCTCCTGGTATCGGGCACGCTTCTGGAAGCTGCGCTGCGCCATGTCCTTGTAGACCTTGGCACAACGCGTCTGCGTGCCTGCGCGCACCAGGTAGACGGTCGCCTCCTTGCCGCTTTTCAGCGAGCGGAGGACTTCGTCGATGACGCCGTCGTCGATCAGGGGCTGCAGGCCGGGAGGGGTTTTCATGTTTCGCCAAGGCACCGCTTGGCGGGCCGCCACGGGGCAGGAGGGCCGTGGATCATACCGATTGGCGCAAACCGCCGCATACTTGCGTACGAATCGGGTCGCAGGGCGGGATACGCGGTTGGGCGATTGGGACGAGGAACGGGAGCGGCCGCTGCCGGTCGAGGTGCCGCACGACGAGCTTTCGGCGGAGGCGCTGCGTGGCGTCGTCGAATCATTCGTGCTGCGCGAGGGTACGGATTACGGCGAGCGCGACGTGTCGCATGAAACCAAGATCGCGCAGGTGGTCCGCCAGCTCGAGCGGGGCGAGGCGCGGATCCTGTTCGATCCGCTCGACTCGAGCATCACGATCGTGGTTGTGAAGCCGGGCGACCGGCGGCACCCGGTGGGGTAGCATCGCGGCCACGAGGGGGTGCACGTCATGAGCAAGCCGACCGTCCTGATCACCGGCATCTCCGGTTTCATCGCGAAGCACTGCGCCGTCGAGATGCTCAACGCCGGTTTCGCCGTGCGCGGCACTGTGCGGTCACTGCAACGATCCGGCGAGGTGCGCGATTCGCTCGCGCGCCATGCGGACGTATCCCGGCTGACGTTCGCGCAGGCGGATCTCGAATCCGACGCCGGCTGGGAGGTGGCGGTCGCAGGGTGTGCGCACGTTCTGCACGTCGCGTCGCCGTTCCCCGCGAAGCAGCCGCGGGACGAGCAGGAGCTGATCCGCCCGGCGGTGCAGGGCACGCTCAGGGTACTGCGTGCTGCGGCCGCAGCCAAAGTCGAGCGGCTGGTGCAGACCTCGTCGATGGCGGCCGTAGCTTACGGTCACGCTCGCGAGCGAACCGCTCCGTTCACGGAGGCGGATTGGACGCAGGTCGAAAGCCCGGGCGTCACGGCCTACACGAAGTCGAAGACGCTCGCCGAGCACGCCGCGCGCGAGTTCATCGAGCAGGACCGGTCGGGCATGCATTACTCGTCGGTCAATCCGGGTCTGGTGCTGGGCCCGGCCCTCGACCGGGACATCGGCACCTCGGCCGAGATCGTCCAGATGATGCTGCAGGGCAAGTATCCCGGCGTGCCGCGCATGTCGATTGCCTGCGTCGACGTGCGCGACGTGGCGCGCATGCACCGGCTCGCGGTCGAGGTCGACGCCCCGAGTGGCGGGCGTTACCTGGGATCCGCCGACTGCCTGTGGCTCATCGAGATCTCACAGGCGATCCGGGCGAGCCTCGGTGACGCCGCGCGCAAGGCGCCGACCCGTGTGCTGCCGGACTGGGCGGTCAGGCTGGTCGCGATCTTCGATCCGGCGGCGCGCCTGGCGGTTCCCGAACTCGGCAAGCAGCTCAAGGTGGATACGACGCTGACGCGCCGCACGTTGGGCATCACGTTCATTCCGGCGGTCGAGTCTGCCGCCGCAATGGCGAAGAGCCTGATCGAGCTGAAGCTGGCTTGAGCAGCGGTTCCGTGCCAGTCAGGTGCCGCGCACGAGCAGACTGCAGCACGTCACGCCGGCCTCAGCCTTGGCGAGTTCCGTGAGCGCGATTGGACGGACGCGCAGTCCCTCAGCCTCGAGCCGCGCACGGGTCCGCGGAAAGTGCTGCGCGTGAATGACGGCGCCGCCGAGCGCCAGCGCGTTGCCGGCGTGCGGCTCAGTCGGATCGACTTCGACCGTGCAGCAGCCAGCGAAGATTGAAGGGTCGACCCAGGCCGGATTCAGCAGCAACAGGCTCTCACCCACCTGCGTGACACACGACTTCAGGTGCAGGCAGCCACTGAAGTCGACCGCGACGACCTGGTAGTCGAAAGGTCGCAGCAGCGTGGCGAGTTGCTCGATTGCGGTACGGCTGGAGCGCGTCGAGAGGCCCACGTAAAGGCGGCGGCCCGCGACCAGCACGTCGCCGCCGTCGAGCGTAGCCGGGCCCTCGATTTGCGCCAGCGGCCGGTGCGCGGCCAGCGCTGAGGCGACCGAGGGCGTTTCGGGACGTCGCGAAACGGCGCCGGGTCGCGTGATGACCGCGATCTCGTCGAGCACGACGGCGGTGTCTTCGACGAAGACTGCATCCGGAAGACCCGGCTCGGCGGGCAGGCGGCTCACGGTCGCCCCGAGCTGCGACAGCAAAGCCTCGTAGGCATGGTGCTCCGCCGCGGCGCGCGCGACTTCCAGCGGCTCGCGCTCGAGATGCGTCAGTTCGCAATCGGCGAGCGTCGGGCTGACATCGCGCGTGTAGGCGATCAGCGTCATCTCAGGTGGCTGCCAGTTGGCCGGGCAGCGAGACGGTCAATCGCCCGAGCAGCGAGCCCAGCGTCGCGACTTCCTGCGCGGTCCAGCGGTCCGCGAAGACCGCGGCGGCCAGGTCGGCCAGGGTCTTGGCGCCGTCGCGCGCCAGGCGTCGGCCGGCGCGCGTCAGCACGACGTAGCCGACGCGGGCATCGCGGGTGTCCTCCCCACGCGCCACCAGGCCGATTTTCTCGAGCGGCGCGACCATGCGAGTGACGCTCGACTGGCTCAGGTCAAGCCGGTCGGCGAGGTCGACGCGACGCAGCCGGCCGCCGGCCGACTGGTCGAGGTGCATCAGCAGCATCAGCTCGTTGAGCGAGAGGCCGTGCACGCCGCCGAGTTCGGCAGCAAACCGGCCCTGCAGGTAGGACTGCGCCCGGATCAGGCGCAGCACGGCGTTCGTGGCTTCGATTCTCATGGCGCTCATGGTAGCCGCATATACTTGTATACGCAAGTAGTTCGGAACGAAATTGCAATAAACGCGCGCCGGGCCGGCGATCCCGGCCGCGGAGTTGCCGCCGGACACCATGGTTTGCCGATCGCCGCGACCAGCCTGTAATCTGCGTCCGGTCATCCCGGTGGACCGTTCGATTGCAGCTTCCCACCCAAACCATCGCGGGCTGGCTGGCCGGCCGGTTCGTCCTGTTGCTGGTCATCATCGCGGCGCTGGTCGCGCTCGACGCGTATCGCGACGAATCCTCGTTGCTGACGGCACAGCTGAAAGGCCTGGTCCCGGACGCGGAACTCATCGCTCGCCTCGAGCAAGGCAGTGACAGCCTGGCGGACTTTGCGGCGGCTCAGGTGCAAGCGGTCAACGAGCGCTTGCGGGCCGCGCAGACGCAAACCGAACGCGCCCTCGACCTGCGCATCGCCGGGCTGTCCCGGGAGATTGGCGCGACGGAGAGTCGCCGACGCACAAGCACGCAGAAGACGCTGGCCCTGTTGACCGGCAAGGGGTTCGAGGAGGACTTGCGCACCGAGATCGAGCTGCAGCTGCTGACGGCCGAGCGGGACGCGCTGCAGAGGCTCAAGGGGCAACTGTCGGAACGTCGATCCGTGCTGCGGACCACCGCGCAGGATTTCGAGAACGCCCGGCTGCGCACGCTGCAGACCTACGACGCCTATCTGGCCCGCAAGGCCGCGTTGGACCGCTTCGAGGCCGAGCAACCCATGCTGGGCCGCGTGCCCGGCTCCGCGGCGTGGCGGGAGCGCAATCGGCTGGTGCAGGAGGTGAACCGCGCGGCTCGCGAGTACGACGTGGCCGGCACGGGGTTCTACGTGGCCCGGGCACGCCTGGGGAAGGCGCGCAGCGTCAGTCGTATCGAGGCCGAACTGGTCGAGTCGGCGGGTGCGGCGATCCTGACGCCGCTCGACGACCTGATTGCCACGAAGCGCGCGGCGCTCGAGTCCGCCGAGCGCCAGGCGGAGCGGATCCAGCGCACGGTGCAGAAAGTCTTCGTCAATGCGCTGCTGATCCTCGTGCTCGTGACGCTGGCGCCGGTGGGGATCAAGGCGTTCTGGTACTTCGTCGTCGCACCGGCGGCGTCACGCCGGCCGCCGATCCGCCTGCGCCAGCACGCCGGCGGTGCGCCACACGTGATCCCTGCCGATCCCCCGGACACGGCATTGCGGGCGAAAGTCTCGGCGGTCTCGCAGGAGATCCGCATCGGCGAGCACGAGGAACTGCTCGTCCACCCGGATTTCCTGCAGAGTTCGGCCGATCGCGGTCGCAAGGACACGAAATGGGTGCTCGACTGGGGCTATCCGCTGACGAGCCTGGCCGCCGGCATGGTGGCGTTGACGCGTATCCGGGCCGCCGGCGCGGAATCGTTCGTGGTCTCGAGCAAGACTGATCCGTTCGCGGAGGTTGGTGTGCTCGAGTTGCCCGAGGGTGCGTCGATGGTGCTGCAACCGCGCAACCTCGTCGGCGTCGTGCAGAATGTCGGCCGGCCGGTCCGGATCACACGCCACTGGCGATTCGGCCTCGGCGCTTGGATCACGTTCCAGTTCCGCTACCTGATCTTCGAGGGTCCCGGTCGGCTGATCGTGCAGGGTTGTCGCGGCGTGCGAATGGAAGCCGCGGGTCGCGGGCGCAGCATCGACCAGGGCGCCACGATCGGCTTCAGTGCGAACCTCGACTATTCGCGACGCCGGTCGGAGACGTTCGGCGCCTACCTGATGGGGATGCGCGGCCTCTTCAACGACAATTTCTCGGGCGGCCCCGGCTTCTATGTCTACGCGGAAATGCCGTACTTCGGCAGGAAAGCCGGCATCACGGGTCGCGGTCTCGAGGGCCTCACCGACGGATTGCTGAAGGTATTCGGAATCTGATCGCGGCGGGTCAGCCGTTGGCCCACTTCATGATGTCGTCGACCGCGGCATCGGGCACGTCGAGCGCCGTGCCGAGCTCCTCGATGCGCGGGCGGCCGAGATGGCGCGCGCCGCCGCGCTCCAGCCAGTCCTCGAAGTCCCGCGCCTTGAGTGGCGGCGAGACGTGCTGGCCCTGGATCTCGTCGCAGCCGAGCGCGCGGAGCATCTCGACGGTCCCGGCGTCGTCGATGCCGTCCGCGACCGAACGGATCTGCAAGGCTCGAGCCATCGCCAGCACCGCAGCCGTGACGCCCTGTGCCCACGGGTCCGTGTAGAGGTCGGCCATCAGCGCGCGATCGAGCTTCATCGAGTTGAACGGCACGCGGCGGATCTGGCCGAGCGAAGAATGCCCGGTGCCGAAGTCGTCGATGCCGATGCGCACGCCGCGCTTGCGGAGGTCCGCGAGCACGGCGTGGGCTGCGTCCGGAGCGTCGATGATGCTCGCCTCGCACAGCTCGATCTGCAGCGCGTCGGCCGGCAGCCGATGGCGCTCGATGGCGGTCTGGATCATCGTCACGAGCCGCGGATCCCGCAGCTGGCGTCCGGACACGCGGGTGGACGCGAAGAAATGCTGCTCGTAGCGCTCGTGCCATCCGGCCAGCGTCCGGCAGGCTTCCTCGAGTATCCAGCGCCCGATCTCGTCGACGATGCCCGCTTCCTCGGCGATCGCGGTGAACTCGTCGCGGCGGAGCGCGCCGAATTGCGGGTGATCCCAGCGCACCAGGCACTCGACGCCGGTCAGCTCGAACGTGCTGATCGAGACGCGCGGCTGGTAGACGAGCTGCAGCTCGCGGCGCTCCACGGCGCCACGCAGCGAGGACTCGATCAGCAGTCGCCGGCGCAGCTGTGCCTGCGGCAAAGGCGAATAGAACGTGCAACTGCGCGGGTCCGAGGCGAGATCGGCGGCCGAGTGCGCGTTGACCAGCAGCTGCTCGGCGCTGGCGGTGTCGCCCTCCGCCAGCGCGACGCCCGCGCTGATCGCGGGCACGTAGTCGGCGTCGGCCTGCAGGGCCTGCGCGGAAATCGACTCGAGCACGGCGTGGGTGACCGTCGCGATGTGCTCGGCCGAAACCCGGCTGCGCAACAGGATCGACAGTTCGCCGTCCGCGGTGCGACAGACCGACGGCAGGTCGGTGCGCCACAGGATGGTGCCGCCATGGCTGATGCGCTCGAGCTCGCCTTCGATGCAGCGGGCCATCTGCACGATCAGCTTGTCCGCTGCCTCGATGCCCTGCGCCTGCGCCACTCGATCGAAGTTGTGCACGCGGAACGCGACGACGCCGAATGCGGCCGAGCTCGATGCCTCCTTGAGGGCCAGCGAGACCTGCTCGACCAGATGGCGGCGGTTCGGCAGGCCCGTCGGGGTGTCGAAATAGGACAGGAGCCGCACGGTCTCCTCGGCACGGTGCAATCGAGTGAGGTCCTGCAGCGTCACGATGACGACGCCATCGCCAGGGCCGCCCGCGCCGACGACCAGGTCAGCCTCCTGGTGCACGCAGATCACGCTGCCATCCGTCTTGCGGATCCGGTGGTCGAGGCCGAAGCGGCCGTGGCCCGTCGCGCAGGTGATGAAGGCCTTGCGGGCGTCGTCCCGCTCCGCCGAGTCGAGCAACGCGACGAAGTCCTCATAGCGGGCCAGGCGGCTGGCGTCGACGCCAAGCAGCTCACCGAGCATCGGCGAGACGTGCACCGTGCTGCCGTCGACCCCGATCTCCCAATGCCCGACGCGCGCGATGCTCTGGGCGAGCAGCAGCTTCGAGCGGCTCGAGCGGAGCTCCTGCTGCAGCGCGCGATCCCGCAGCAGGAATCGCACGCGCTCGACGAGCAGGCGGGGATTCATGCCCTTCTGGGCGAAGTCGCTGGCACCGGCGGCATAGGCGTCGCTGATGGCGGGCAGGTCGTTGCGGCTCGTCAACATCAGGATTGGCACGAACTGGCTGCCGGCCTGCTGGCGGATCTGCCGGCAGGCCTCGATCCCGGTGAGCTTCGGCATCATCACGTCGAGCACGACGCAGTCGGGCTGTACCGCGGCGAACTGCTGCACGGCTTCCTCGCCGTCCGCCGCCGTATGCACGAGGAATCCCGCGCCCGCGAGCGCAGCCTCGGCGAGCATCAGGTGCGACGGATCGTCGTCGGCGATCAGGATGGTCGTCATCTCGGCGGACTGGTTCATGGGTCGTGTGTTCCTCAGCCGGTGCCCGTGCCGCGGCGTGTCTCGGCTTCGAGCGCCGCGACGAGCGCGGCATAGTGGGGTTTCAGTCCGGTGGCCGCGCGCTGCACGACGGCAAGATCGGCACGTTCGAGCGCCGCCGTCTCGCAACGCTCGAGCAGGTCGGCGAGGCGCCGTCCGCCGAGATTGCTCACGGGCGACCTGAAGGCGTGGGCTGCCTCGGCGACCTCCTCGAGATTGCCCTCGGCCAGTGCCGCGTCGAGTCGCGCAAAGGCGTCCTTGGACGAGCCGAACAACATCTCGCATAAGCGCTCGAACACGAGTGGCTTGCCGAGGCCGCGGATGGCCTGGACCTGCTCCAGGTCGAGCACGGGCAGTCGCGAGGCCGGTGCCGCGTCGGCGACGGGCGCTTCGAGCAGGCTACCGACTTCGGCGTCGGTCAGCGCAATCGGTGGCGACGGAGCCTCGGTGGCCGGCGTGGCGTTCGACGCTGCGCGGCCCTCGGCAATGGGCTGGAGCACCTCGAGCAGCTGCGCACCCTTGAAGGGCTTGGCAAGGAAAGCATTCATCCCTGCCGCGAGGCACCGCTCTCGATCGCGAGCCATGACGTTCGCGGTCAGCGCGATGATCGTCGTCGGCGGGAGGCCGCGCTCACTCTCGTGGCGACGGATGGCCTCGGTGGCAGCGTAGCCATCCATGCCCGGCATCTGGCAGTCCATCAGGATGGCGTCGAAGCGTCGCTGCTGCGCGTGGGCGACCGCGGCGAGACCGTCCTCCGCGAGCACGACCGTACAATGGAGTTCCGCGAGCATGGCGACCGCGACTTCGCGGTTGATCGCGTTGTCGTCGACCACCAGCACGTCGAGGCCGAGCGCGGGCTGCTCGTCGCGTTCGGTCGTCGACGCACGCTCGACGGGCGCGGACAGCGCCAGGAAGGCTTTGCGGGGCTGGCGCGAGGCCTCGAGCGCGCTGCGCAGGAGTTGCTGGCGTACCGGCTTGGCGATGCAGACGTCGGGCGCAATAGCCTGTGTGCCTTCGTACGAGGCGTTGAAGTCGAGCGCGCTCAGCAGCACGACGTAGGTGCCTGCGATCGCCGGGTCGAGCCTGATCGTGCGCAGCAGTTGCTCGGTCGTTGCGTCGGGCAGGTTGTGGTCGAGCAGCACGATGTCGAACGGCTTGCCGCGCGTGGCGACGTCGTGCATCCGGTCGCCGACGAGCTTCGCGCGGTTGAGCACGCTGACCTCGACCGACCAGTTGGAGAGCATTTCCTCGAGCAGCATGTAGCTCGTGGCGTTGTCGTCGACCACCAGCACGCGCAGCCCGCTGAACTCGTCGCTCGCTCGGTTGGGGACGGCGTTGGCCACCTTGATCTCGAACGGCAGCACGAACGAGAAGGTGCTGCCGCGGCCGACCTCGCTGGTGAGCGCGATCTTTTCGCCGCCCATCAGGCGGACGAGGCGATTCGCGATCGAGAGCCCGAGCCCGGTGCCGCCGGTGCGCGAGCCATTGTCGAGCTGCGTGAATGCCTCGAATACGCCCGTATGGTCTGCCGCCGGGATTCCCGGTCCGGTGTCGCGAATGCTGAAGTGCAGCCGGCACTGTCCGTCGCGGGAGTCGTCGAGCCCGACGCGGATCTCGATCTCGCCGTGATCGGTGTACTTGACCGCGTTCGACAGCAGGTTGCCGAGCACCTGGCGCAGCCGCAGCGCGTCGCCCACGACGATGCTCGGCACGGTGGGCTCGATCCGGCAGATCATCTCCAGCTTCTTGCTCTCGGCCTGGCCGGCATAGAGCTGGCCGGCCTGCTCGGCGAGTTCGCGGACGTCGAACGGCTCCTGCACGAGGTCCATCTTGCCGGCCTCGATCTTCGAGTCGTCGAGGATGTCGTTGATGATCCGCATCATCGTCTCGGCCGCCGCGCGCATAGAGTCCACGAAGCGCCGCTGCCGCTTGTCGAGCTCGGTGCCGGCGAGCAGTTCGGCCATGCCCAGCACGCCGTTCATCGGCGTGCGGATCTCGTGGCTCATGTTCGCCAGGAAGTCGTCCTTTGACCGGGTCAGGGCTTCTGCGCGGCGCAACCGCTGCTCGAGTTCGCGGGTGCGCTCGATGATCTGCTGACTCGAGGCGTGACGCAGCGTACTCATCGCGCCTTCGTATTCCGCAAGGCGATCCGCAAGGGCCTCGAAGTTGGTCGCCAGTTCGGTCAGCTCGTTCCTGCGGTGCCGGGACTTGCGCGACTCGCTCGGCTCCGGCAGTTGCTTGACCCGCGTCGTCTGCGCGAGTTGCGCGAGCGGCTCGACGACCTGTCGCCTGAGCATGTTGGCAGCCACCAGCGCGACGAGGAGGCCGAGCAGCAGCGCGATCGGCGTCTGCTGCGCGCGCCGCACGGCGTGGTTCCAGATCCAATGGTGATCGACCAGTATGCTGACCGATCCCGCGAGGCCCTGGCTGAGCTGGACGGGACTCTCGACATAGATCGGCTCGAGCGCGAGAAATTGCCGGGCCCAGTGCAATGCGCCGGTCGGCCGCGACGTCCACGCGAGCGCAGCGGGCGGGCTGGAGCCCGGGCGGGTCGTGGCGGCATCGCGGTAATAGCTCTGCAGCACGTCGCCACCCTGCAGTCGGAACGTCGCAGCCAGCAGTTCCGGGTGTCCCTCCAGGTTGTCGAGCGCGCCGCCGCCGGTGGCTTCCAGCCGCGCCGCCATCGACGCCGTGCTGCTGCGCGCGAGATCAGTCGCTTCCTCGCGCGCGAACCGGGTGTCCCACAATGCGATGACGACCTGCACGGCCAGCAACGTCACGGTGACCGCGGCGACTGCCGTGACCCGGAACTGTACGGCGAGCGGCAGCGACTCGAAGACCTCGCGCAGCGATCGGCGCGACGACTTCCGCGGCTGCGGCCCGGCGCCCGAGCGGGAAGTTGCGTTCGAGGAATCCATGCCTGCCCGTCAATTTAGGGATTTCGCCGAGCCTACGCGCGCAGGTGACATAAGGAGAAACGCTCCAGGACAGAACTGAGAAGTGGCGCAAGAATCGCCTGCCCGGCCGGGTCGTGGCGATCAAGGTCGCCGACGGGAAGGTCACCGTCGACGGTGCGAACGTCGACAAGACCGATATCGGCGCGAGCAACGGCGTGATCCACGTGATCGACGCGGTGATCCTGCCGAAGTAAGGCCTGAGGTGCCGGTGGTGTATCCGACCACCGGCACCGATTTACTGCCCGAGCTTGGCGTCCAGCATCTCGATGAGCGCCTTCCGGTCGTAGCTGTACGGCTGGTCCTGATTCAACTGCACGAGTTCCTCGATCGCCTTCTTGATCGTCAGCTCGGCCTCGGCCGCGTTCGGCGTCACCATGTAGCGACGCTTCGGGCTCGCGTCGGTCAGCGAATGCAGCACGGCGGTCGCGACTGCGTCCGGTTCCGGATACTGTGACCGGTCCGCAAGCGGCGAGGTCGCGCCCGCGCCCATGCGCTGCGCGGCGGTCCGGCTGATCTCCGATCGATAGTTGCCCGGCTCGACGAGACTCACCTGCACGCCGAGGGGCGCCATCTCGACTGCGAGCGCGTCGCCGAAGGCTTCGATCGCATGCTTGCTCATGCTGTAGACCCCGAGGCCGGCTGCCGAGAGGATGCCTGAGATCGAACCGATCGTCGTGACACGACCCTTCTCGGCGATGATCAGCGGACTGAAGGCCTTCGTGATGCGGTACGGCCCATAGACGTTCACGTCCATGACGTAGTGGAAGTCTTCCTCCTTCGTTTCCACCAGGGGCGCCCGGATGGCCACACCTGCGTTGTTCACGACGCCGTAGAGCCCGCGGCCGGCCTTCGTGATCGTCTCGACCGCGGCGGCGATGTCGGCTGCGCTGGTGACGTCCAGTCGCACCGCCTGGACGTTCTCGATCGCGTCGAGTTCGGCCAGGTCCTTGTCCTTGCGCGCGCCGGCGTAGACGAACCAGCCCTCGGCCGCGAGTCGCTCGGTGATCTTGCGCCCGATGCCGGTGCTGGCGCCGGTCACGAGTACGGCCTTCTGCGCGACTGGTTCGGGTGCGGTCTCTGCCGTGGCCCCGGCGAACGCGACGGGCGCCGCCATCAGCAGGCTGACGAGACTGGCAAGCATTCTTCTGTTCATGCGATCCCCCTGTTCAGTGCATCATAGCCGAGCGGATGGCTTTGCCATCCTTCGTTTTCTGGAGAGTCAGCGCCATGCGTCCTGCGCGACCACAGGCATTGCGCCCTCGCATCGCGATCGTCGGCGCGAACTTCGCCGGCCTGGCCGCGGCCCGCCAACTGGGTCGCGAATACGCCGTTACCGTCTTCGATCGGTCGGCGTCGTTCGAGTGGCTGCCGAACATCCACGAATTGCTCTCCGGCGTGAAGCGCAAGTCGGACCTGCGCTTGCCACTGCGCCGTCTCGTGACGCGCGCCGGGCATCGATTCGTCCGCGCGGAGGTCACTGCGATCGACGCGGTAGCAGGCCAACTGTCCACGACCACGGGCCGAAGGTTCGGCTTCGACGCCTGCATCGTCGCCGTCGGCGGAACGGACGAGACCTACGGCGTGCGTGGAGCGGATCGGCATGCCATGCCGTTCAAAAGTGTCGACGACTGCGCGGCGATCGGGCGCGAGCTCGCGACGCTGGCTCGCAAACGGGGTCGCAGGTCGGTCGTCATCGTCGGCGGCGGACTCGAAGGCGTCGAAGCGCTTGGCGAGATCCTGCGCCGTTATGCAAGACTCGACGGCCTGGCGATCACCCTGGTTGAAGCTGGCTCACGACTGCTGCCGGGCACGCCGGTCAGTCTCGACGCGGCCGTGCGCGCGCACTGCGAGGGCCGCAACGTGCGCATTTTCACTGACTCGCCGGTCATCGCGGTGACCCCGAAGCAGGTTCGGCTCCGTTGCGGGGCAACGATCCGGTCCGACCTCACTCTCTGGACCGGAGGGGTGACGGCGCCGCCACTGCTGCATGAAGCCGGACTCGCCGACAAACCGCGTCAGTGGGCTCCGGTCACTGCGGCGCTGCGCAGCAAGCGCTTCGACAACGTGTTCGTGATCGGTGACGCGGCCGCGCTGCCGCACCCGCTCGCCAAGCAGGCGTACTACGCGCTGCAGATGGGAACTGCCGCCGCCGCCAACGTAAGACGCGCGCTGGCCGGCCGAACGCTGCGAGACTTCAAGCCGGCAGCCAAGCCGATGCTGGTCGCATTCGGGGACCTCGACACCTTCCTGGTCTCCGGCCGCACCGTGATCGCGTCCCCGGGACTCGCCGCGCTCAAGGAGGCGGTCTTCCAGGTCACGATGGCGGAGATCGACCCGCCACTCAACGCGTCGGCGCTGGGGCAGATGACGGCTCGACTGCGCACCGCGGCCACCCGGCTCGCGGTGCCCACGATCCGTCGGCTGTTGAAGACTCAGCGCCTGGGGTAGCCGACGGTCTGCGAGAGCAGCACCTGCTGGTCGTGGCTGAGACCCAGTGCGTTGGCGATCGCCGCTCGGTCGATCCAAGCCCGGATTACGGTGGCGAGCCCAGCGCTCGCGGCATACAGGTATACGTTCTGCGTGACGGCTCCCGCAGCCGCCGACGCGTAGCTCTCGCGCTGGCCCACGGGGACCATCTTCATCCGCGAGTGATCGGCCACGTAGACGAGATCGAGCGGTGCCTCGTCCACGAAATCCTGGTAGCCGGTGACGCGGCGCAGGTCACTGGCCGCAACGAGCCGTAACGAATGCGACCGCGCGTCGTAACAATAGGCGCCGTCCGGCAATGCCACATAGACGTCGATCTCCTGCGCGTCGATCGCCGAGGGCGCCGTTCGGCCACCACCGCGGCGATTCACACCAAAAGCGGCCCACAGCAGGCTCGAGAGCACGGGCAGCGGCAGCGGCTTCTTCGCGAACTCGCGCGTCGAGCGACGCTTCGCCAGTGCCTGCATCAGCGGCAGGCCGCCGCGCTTGTCCGGCGCGGGCAGCTTGATCGTCGCACGCGCGTCGCCCTTGGCCGGGCGCGGTCGCAGTTGTCCCATCACGCCGAGGGCAAGCTTGGTCAGAGTGCTCATCGAGAGCTCCGGCTGCACGGCAGGTCCGCTCGCTGCAGTCACATTGCGGCGCATGCGAGCGGTCCGCAATAGCGCCATGCGAAATGCGGTTGCGGGATGCGGCGGCGCAGGGCGGGGCGAGTTCATGGTGGCGGGGCGGACGATCCGGCCGCGATCCCGCATGATGTAGCCTGCAGCAAACCAGGAGCCCTCCATGGACCGTCGGGAATTTCTTGCTTCGAGCATCGCGCTGGCCTTCGCCAGTGTTCTCCACGGGCCGGCGCGAGCCGAGCCCGGCTCAGAAGCGGCGCGTGCGCGCGCGCTGTATGAAGCGATCTTCGAGAGACTGCTGGTGGCGGCGCCTCAGACCGCGACGTCGCTGGGCCTGGACACCGGTCGGCATGCCGCCGCGAGGTCGAGCCTGGACGATCGCTCGCCCGCCGGCCGCATGAACGTGCTTGGTCCGCTGATCGAGGCCTGGCCGCAGTTGCAATCGATCGACGCCGGCCGCCTCGAGGGTCGCGACCGTTCTGATTTCGAGACCATCGCCTGGGTGGCGGCGATCAGTCGCGAGATCGCGTCACACCCGTTCGGCGGGATCGATTCCTACGCGTATCCCGTGCCGTATGTCGTGAGCCAGCTGACTGGCGCCTACCAGTCGACGCCGGACTTCATCGCCACCAAGCACCCGATCGAGTCGACCGCCGATGCAGAAGCCTACCTTGCACGGTTGGATGCCTTCGCGCGGGAAGTGGCCCACGATACCGGCCGAGCGCGCGACGACCTGAAACGCGGCATCGTTCCGCCGGACTTCGTCATCGACAAGACGCTGGTGCAACTCAAGGCACTGCGCGGACAGTCTGGCGATAAATCAACGCTGGTGGACCCGCTCGCGCGGCGTACGGCCGAGAAGGGCCTGGCCGGCGAGTGGGGCGCACGGGCGAAACGGATCGTCGACGGCCCGCTCGCGGCTGCGCTCGACGCACAAATCGCGCTGGTGTCGGAGCAGCGGGCGCGCTCCAGCCACGAGCCGGGCGTGCGCAGCCGGCCGGTCGGCGAGGCCTACTACCCGCTGTGCCTGCGCTACCAGACTTCGACGCCAATGACACCCGACGAGGCCCACGCGCTCGGTCTTGCGCAGGTGGCCGAGATCTCGGCCGAGGCCGATGCGCTGCTGAAAGCGCAGGGCCTCCTCGAGGGTCCCGTCGGCGCGCGCATGACAGCCCTGGGCCAGGACCCGCGCGGGCTCTACCCGAACACGGACGACGGCCGAGCGCAACTGCTCGCCGACCTGAACGTGCAGGTGGAGGCGATGCAGCGCCGCCTGCCCGAGTTGTTCGGCGTGCTGCCGCGGACACCGGTCGAGGTGCGCCGGGTGCCGCCGGCCATCGAACTCGGCGCGCCGCGCGGGTACGCGCAGACCGGCAGCCTCGATGGCACGCGGCCCGGCGCCTACTACATCAACCTTCGCGACACGGCGATCTGGCCGAAGTGGGCGCTACCGACACTGACCTACCACGAGAGCGTTCCCGGGCATCACCTGCAGTTGACGCTGGCACTGGAGGCGGAAGGCACGTCGCTGCTGCACAAGACGTTGTCGATGACCGCATTCATCGAAGGCTGGGCGCTGTATGCGGAGCAGCTGGCCGACGAGATCGGCATGTACCGCGATTATCCGCTCGGCCGGCTCGGGCTGCTGCAGTCGTTCCTGTATCGCGCGGTGCGGATCGTGGTCGATACCGGCATGCACTGGAAGGGCTGGAGCCGCGAGAAGGCGGCCGACTACATGGCGGATACCGTAGGCCTCGCACGGGGCGCCGTCGAGAACGAGATCGATCGTTACTGCGTGTGGCCCGCGCAGGCCTGCGGTTACAAGATCGGGCATCTCGAGTTCGTGCGCCTGCGCGCGGAGGCCCAGGCGAAGCTCGGCGCGCGCTTCGACCTGCGCAGCTTCCACGACGCGGTACTGAAAGGCGGCGCGATGCCGCTGGAGGTGCTGTCACGCGTCGTTGAGGAATGGGTGAAGGGCGCCTGATTCAAAAGGCCGGGCGCGGTGCGACCACGCTCGGCCTTGCTGGCTCCGGCCTGCTGCACCTGGCCGCCGGTCGGACTGAGTCACGCGCTCGGCGAGCCAAGGCCACCCGGTGCGATCCTGCGATCCGGGTGTGAGGGGCGGACCTCCAACTGGAGGAGGATCCAACGTGCTCCGCCCGCTCCGGCCCCGTGTCGCCGACCGCCAGCCGGTTTCGACAGGCGGGGCTCAATTTCTTTCTACACCCGCGCGGCGAGCGTGCGCAGAGCCGAATCTACTGATGTGGGTTGCGGAAAGGTGCAGGCGAGGTCGCAGTCGGCGACACGGCGGCGAGCGCCGTGCTCAACCTTGGCCGGTGCAAAGTCTGACGGCCCGCGCGTCGACCAGATGCATCCGCTCGACTGCGGCGACGAATCGCGGTTCGCAGCGGATCGGGTCGAGGCTGGGCATCATCACGCCCCAGGCCAGGTCGATCTGGTTGCCGCGCGACGCGCGATCGACGTAGTCGAGCGCAAGGCCCGGTTCGCCGAGCAGCATGAGTAGCACCGGGACATCGAGGTCGCCGAAAAGGTTGCCGCTGCCTGGGTCTTTCCAGCTGCGCTCGGGGAACGCCAACAGGCCGCGAGCGAATGCCTTGCGATCGCCGCGCCCGTCCAGTACGGCAAACAACTCTGCGACCTGCTGGTCCGTGCCCCCGCCCCATGCCGCGGCCCAGCGGTCGTAGAAAGGACGGGCGCGCTCAGGATCGCCCAGGAGCAGGTGCGATAGCCCGATCACGGCGGTGCACAGGATCGCATCCGGTGCGTACTCGAGCGTCGGCGTGCAGGCCGCGATGGCTTCCTCGTCGCGCCCGGCGATCGAGAGCATCGACGCAAGGTTGCTCGCGACGATCAGCGAGCGCGGATCGAGCTCGGCGGCTCGCCGGAGTGAGGCGATGCCCGCATCCAGCTCACCCATTTCGACGAGAGTCGTCCCGAGCCACTGGTGGGCAGTGGCCGACGATGGCCGCAGCTCGATCGCCCGACGGAGTAGCGCCGCGCCCGTTTCCCTGCGTCCCGAAAAGACGCCTGCGACATTGCCCATTGCGAGGTAGGGCTCGGGCTGCGTCGGGTCGAGCGCGAGCGCCCGCTGCGAGGCGTCCAGGCTGCGGGCCGCGGTCTCATCGGGCGCGAGGCGATTGGTGTACGCGGGCAGCACCGCGTAGGCGATCGCGAGGCCGCCCCAAGCCGCGGCGAAGCCGGGATCGGCCTTGATGGCGCGTTCGAACGCGTCGATCGCGGCAAAGAGCTCATCCTCCTCGCGCATCCGCCACAACGCGAGTCCACGCAGGTAGACGTCGTGCGCCTCGACATTGGTTGTGCCGCTGACCGCGGCGGTACTGTCGCCCTGGCCAAGCACGCGCACCTTGAGTTCGTCGCCGATCGCTCGCGCGATCTCGTCCTGGATCGCGAAGATGTCCTTGAGTTCGCGATCGTAGGTCTCGCTCCAGAGGTGGAAACCTGTTCCGGCGTCGATCAGCTGCGCGGTGACGCGCACCCGTTCGGCCTGCTTGCGCACGCTGCCCTCCAGCACCATGCGCACCTTGAGCTGGGCCGCGATCTCGGCCACGTCGCGCTTCTCGCCCTTGAACTGGAACGACGAGGTCCGCGCGGCCACGCTGAGCTCGGGGACCCGCGCGAGCACGTTCAAGATCTCTTCGCTGATGCCGTCGGAGAAGTATTCGTTCTCGGCGTCGCCCGACATGTTGACGAACGGCAGGACCGCGATCGACTTTTCCGCGACAGCCGCAGGCACACCCGGCGCAGTCCCGTGCTGCTCCAGTGATGCAGCGGCGGGCGAGGGGGCCTGGCCCGCCTGGTCGTAGCGCCAGAAGATCCCGCCGCCCACGAGGAAGAGCAGCGTGATGATGATCAGTTCGGCCGCGCTGACCCGCTGCCGGCCCTGGTCGCCGTGATACCAGGCCGTCACCAGCACGACGGGCAGGCCGATCAGCATTGCGAGGGTCGCGAGTTGCTGGATCTGGCCCGGCCACTGGAAAGTGTCCGTGACGTATTCGAGGCCTTGCAGGAAACCCCAGGCTCCCGCGGCATAGACGACGCCCCACTGCACGACCTTGCGGCGGCGCAGCTTGGCCCAGGCGCCTTCTGCCTCACGCTCTGTCGGCGTGTCGATCACTGAGAGTGTTCCGTCACGCCGGGAGTCTAGCGGTTCCGATGCGCCGAAAGACAGCGAACGGCGGCGAACGAAAAAAAGCGCCCTCCGAGGAGGGCGCAATCAGGGGGAGAACGGTCGAAACTCTGCGCGTCGGCGCCGGGAATGACCGGCGACCGCCGCGCGGATTACTTGGCGCGTGCCGGTGCCTTGCGGGCAGGGCGCTTGGCCTTCTTGCGAGCCGCGGCTTTCGTCTTCTTCTTCGCAGCAGCCGGCGCGGCCTTGCCCTTGCCGGTCACGCTCTCGTAGGTGTGCGTAGCGACCTTGCGCACGTCGCCGCCGGCATCCTTGAAGATCGTCACGGCGTGGCTGATGTCGCTGACGATGCGTTCACGGGTGGCCTTGAGCACGTCGGCCTGGTCGCGCGCCAGGTCCAGCACGTTATTGGCGCGCGCGGCGCGCTCGAGCTGGTCGGCCGCTTCGGTCAGCGCCGTGGTGACGATCTCCGCCTGCAGTTCGATCAGGCTCTGGGCCGTACCCTGCGAGATCGCGGTCAGCTTGACGCCCGAGCGCGCCAGCGCGCGGATCGGATCTTTCAGCGACTTGATGCCCGCGGCCGACTTCACGGCGGCTTCGCGCGCGGTCTCGACGGGAGCTTTGCCGAGCTTCTGGGCCTGGCCGGCGAGGGCCTGCGTCTGCTCGGTGACGAATTCCTTCACCTTGTTGATCATCGTGGGATTCCTCATAAGATTGTTGCACCGCAACATTGCTGCAGCGCAACATACAGCCGCCCGGTGACGTTTGTCAAATCAGGACTTGCCGAGGGAGTCGGTGGAGCTTACTTCCAGCCTTCTTTGCCCGGTTCCTGGTTCATCAGCTTGCGGAACCGGGTGAACATGTAGATCGCCATCACGATCATGAACAGGATGGCGCCGAGGCTGAGCAGCCCGATATCGGTCGTGAGCAGTAGCTTGAGGGCTTCCATAGTGTTTTTCGGCAGCGGCGGGTAACTGCGCAAGGCTAATGCCGGGGCCGAGCGAATTCAGTCGGGAGTAACCGAAGTCCGTTTCCGATCGGCGGAGGCGGTGGGCCAGGCCTTGCGGACCAGGCTTACGATCGCCACCACGACTGCCCCGGCGACCACGCCCACGGCCGCGTTGGCGAGAATCGGCACGATTGCCGCCAGGAACGCGTCGAGTCCGGACAGCCCCTCGGAACGCCGTGCGACCTCCTCGAACCAGTGCTCGATCCACGGTATGCCGTGCGTCAGGATGCCGCCGCCGACGAGAAACATCGCCGCCGTGCCGGCGACGGACAGCAGCTTCATCAACCACGGCGCGAATACGAGGATGCCGCGCCCGAGCCGCCGTGACAGTTCCGGCAGCACGCCGTTGCCGGTGCGTTGGCTCAAGTAGAGTCCAGCGTCGTCGAACTTGACGATGCCCGCGACCAGCCCATAGACGCCCACGGTCATCAGCAGCGCGATCCCGACCAGCACCCCGACCCGGATTCCGAACGTCGCGGCCGCCACGGTGCCGAGCGTGATGACGACGATTTCCGCCGACAGGATGAAGTCGGTGCGGATGGCGCCCTTGATCTTGTTCTTCTCGACGGTGCGCAGGTCGACGTTCGGGTCAACGAGGGCCTCGCGCAATTCCTCCCGGTGCGCGTCCTGCTCTTCGCGATGGGTCAGCTTGTGCCAGATTTTCTCAAATCCCTCGTAGCAGAGGAACAGGCCGCCGATCATCAGCAGCGGCAGGATCGCCCATGGGGCAATCGCGCTGATCGCGAGGGCCGCGGGCACGAGGATCGCCTTGTTGACCAGCGAGCCCTTCGCCACCGCCCACACGACGGGCAACTCGCGGTTCGCCTTGATTCCAGAGACCTGTTGCGCGTTGAGCGCGAGGTCGTCGCCCAGCACGCCTGCGGTCTTCTTCGTGGCGACCTTGGTCAGGACGGAGACGTCGTCGAGGACGCTCGCGATGTCGTCGAGCAGGGCGATGAGGCTGGCGCCGGCCATGGTGTGACTCGGGTTTAGGGTACGGGCGTATGTTACGGGCCGAGCGTGCCGGGTGCGGGACTCCGTGGGACTTCCCGGACCAGCGGGAGTATCGTCCGCCGGCTCGACCATGAATTACAACAACTGCCGAGTCGCGTCGGCGGCACAGGGGCAAACCATTGAGCACAGTCGCAACGCCGCCGCCGCGCGCAGCCGGGGCCGGCTTCACGGGTCATCCGAAGGGGCTCTTCTACCTCGCCTTCACCGAGGCCTGGGAGCGGTTCTCGTACTACGGCATGACGGCGCTGCTGGTGCTCTACATGGTGAACCAGCTGCTGCTGCCGGGGCACGTCGAGAACATCGTCGGGTTCGCTGGGTTTCGAGCCGCGATCGAATCCGTGGTCGGGCCGCTTTCCACGCAAGCGCTCGCGTCGCAGATCTTCGGCCTCTACGCGGGCTTCGTGTACTTCACGCCACTGCTCGGCGGCCTGATCGCGGACCGCTGGATCGGGCAGCGCAACGCGGTCGTGATCGGCGCGCTGTCGATGTCCGGCGGGCACCTGGCGATGGCGTTCGAGCAATCGTTCCTGCTGGCCCTGCTGCTGCTGGTGATCGGTTCCGGGTTTCTCAAGGGCAACATCTCGGCCCAGGTCGGCGCCCTCTACCCGCGCGACGACGAGGCGCGGCGCACGCGCGGCTTCGCGATCTTCAGCATGGCGATCAACTTCGGCGCCGTCGTCGGGCCGCTGCTCACGGGGCTGCTCGCGCAGGTCTACGGCTGGCACTTCGGCTTCGGCATTGCGGCGGTCTTCATGCTCGCGGGACTCGCCACGTACCTGGTTGGCTATCGCCATCTGCCGGCACGGGTCGCTCGACGCGCTCACGAGGGTGGCCGGCTCACCGCCGCCGACTGGCGCATCATCCTCGCGCTCGGCGCCGTCATGGTCATCACGATCTTCCAGTCGATTTCCTACTACCAGCTCGCCAACGTGCTGCCAGTGTGGCTCGAGGAGCACGTGGCGCTCGATCGCGGCAGCTTTGCCATCCCGGCGCCGTGGTACCAGTCGATCGACCCGCTGTTCAGCATTCTCGGCGTGCCGCTGCTGTTCTGGATCTGGCGCCGGCAGGCAGCGCGCGAGCGCGAGCCGGGCGACCTCACGAAGATCGGGACTGGGGCGTGGCTGGCGGCGGCGAGCAACCTCGTCCTCGTCGTTGCGATCGTCGCCGCCGATGGCGCCCCGGTCCACCCGGTCTGGCCGATGCTCTATTGCGCCGGCATGGGGATCGCGTTCCTTTACTACTGGCCGACGCTGCTGGCGCTGGTCTCGCGGGCCGCACCAGCCAAGGTCAATGCCACGATGATGGGCGTGGCCTTCATGAGCCTGTTCGTCGCGAACAACCTGATCGGCTGGATCGGCGGCTTCTACGAGAAGATGGACCCTGCGGAGTTCTGGGCGCTGCACGCCGCGATCGGCGCGATGGGCGGCGTGCTCGTGATGCTGTTCGGCGGCCGGCTCAGCCGCGCGCTGGCGGGACACATGGACCAGCCGCTGAGGCCGTCGGCGCAGACGATCGAGGTGGAGCGCTAAAGCGTCGGCACGGCGTCCGGGTCGGTCAACTCGCGCGGCGGGATGTCGAACAGCACGCGCAGGCGCAGGCCGAGCAGTTCGAGCGTGCTGAGGGCCTTGCGCTGGTCGATCACGCGGGCGAGCAGGGCCGGGTCGTCGGTGATGATGTTGTCCACGCCGCGCTCGATCATGCGCAGCATCACTTCCGGCTGGTTGACGGTCCACACATGGACGTCCTTGCCTGCAGCATGTGCGCGTCGCACCAGTGAGGGCGTGGCTTGCGCGGCATTGAGGCTGACGAAATCTGCCTCGGTGCGCACGACGTTGCCGATGGCTGCCGTCACGATGTGACCCGTCACGAGCCGTGGCTCGATGCTCTCGACCTGCTTGAGCGCCGCGTAATCGAGCGACGTGATCACGACCTGGTCGAGGAAGTCCTCGCGCCGCAGCAGATCGACGACCGCCGGTGCGAGTCCGGGATCCGCGACGTTGTACTTGAGCTCGATGTTGATCTTCATCCGGCCGCGCACGAGGTCGATCACCTGTTCGAGCGTCGGCGGGTGCTCTCCGGCAAAGGCTGCGTCTCGCTTGCGGCCAATGTCGATCGCCGCCAGTTCCGCGGCGGTCAGCTCGTTCACCTTGCGGGGATCGTCGCCCATCCGCATCACGTCGCCGTCGTGCAGCACAATCAGCTGGAGGTCGCGCGTGTGCTGTACGTCGAGCTCAGCGTAAGTCGCGCCAGCTTCCATCGCGGCGCGGAAGGCGGCCATCGTGTTCTCGGGCGCAGCCGCCGAGGCGCCCCGATGCGCGGTGATTGCGACCGCCGGTTCGAGGGCCAGCCGGGACGCGACGAACCACGCCGCGCCGAATGCCAGAACCAGCAGCACGAGGGTAGCGAGGGCGACGGGTCGGGCGAGGCTGCGCGAACGCTCGTCGCCGCCGGCAAGTCGGCCCGGCGGCTGCCAGGCGCCGCCGCCCGTCTGCTCGACGTACATCCGCGTGACGAGAAACTGGTGTCCGGCGACGGCCAGGCCTCCATAGAGGAGTCCGCCGACCAGTGTCACGACGAGATACACGGCAACGAGAGGCAGCACGCGACGCACGTCGATGCCAGCCCAGTCGAGGCCCGCGTCGGTCACCTGGCGGCATGCAAAGGTGAGCGCGATCATCACCGCGGTGAGCAACAGCCACCACAGCAGCAGTGGTACGACGATCCGGACCACCCGGCCGTGCGTTGCGTCCGTGCTGTCGTCGAGCGCTCGCGCAGGAGACACGCCAGCGAAGACCAGGATCGGCACCGCGTACAGCCAGCGCGCGAGTTGCCAGGCCGCGAGCAGCGAGTAACCCACGACCAGCACCACCGCGATTGCCCTGGCGCGTTGCCACTCCGGTGGATGCTCCGCGAGGTAGTAATTGATGTCGTGCCCACCGAGCATCGTGAACCAGACGATGGCCGCCGCGGCCAGGAACGGCATGGCGAGCATCAGCAGCCGCAGGAACACGCGCGCCGAAAGCCTGATCAGCCTCGGCAGCAGGCCGAGCACGAGCGCAACCGCGGACCAGACCGTGACGCGATGCCGGGCGATCGCGTGGCCGGCGAGCCAGCTCTGGCCAGCGAACTCGGCCAGCAGCAGGCTCACGCTGAGGGCCGCGATCACCAGCACGAACGCAATACCGGTTGTCGACAACGCGAAGGCCGCGATGTCGAAGTTGCTGATCACCGGCTCGCCGGAGGCAAGCACGATGCGGCGGCCAATCCAGCTGACGATCGGCGTGAAGATCGCCACGCCCAGCAGTTGCATCAGCAAGTGAAAGGCGAGCGACGTGCGCCATTGCGACCGGAAGTCCGCCCACGCGCGCGCGGCGAGCCGCCTGTCCATTCAGGGTGCGGCTACGGTAGCGCGGCTCTGGTCCCTGATCGCCCGGAACTCGCTGCCTTTGCGCCAGTTCGGCCAGCCGCTCTCGTTCGCGACCGCGAGGCCGACCTCGTAATACAACTGGAGGTCCTGCAGCGTGCCGCTGACGTCCCACGCGGGGTCGTACTCGTCCGATGGCTTGTGGTAGCGGTTCGCGATGTACTCGTCGAGCCAGGCCCGGCCGTATTCTGGTCCTTTGGCCGGGCTGTCGATGCCGGCTTTCGTGTAGAGCATCGGCACGCCGTGCTTGGCCAGGTTGAAGTGATCGGAGCGGTAGTAGAAGCCCTTCTCGGGTGACGGCTCCTGCACGAGGACACGCTGCTGCTTCGTGGCTGCGCGGCGCAGGTACTCATCGAGTTCGGAAGCGCCGTAACCGATCACCGTGATGTCGCGCGTCGTGCCGATCGCGTAGAGGTTGTCCATGTTCAGTCCGCCGGCCATGTTCGCGACGGGTGCCGGCGGGTTCTCTGCGAAGTGCTGGCTGCCGAGCAGTCCCGATTCCTCGGCCGTGACGGCGACGAACATCACTGAGCGCTCCGGCCGAGGCTTCGTTGCGGCGAACGCGCGGCCGAGTTCGATCAGTGCGGAGATCCCCGTGGCGTTGTCCGACGCGCCGTTAAAGATCGTGTCGACGTGGCTGTCGTCGGCGCCCTCGCTCTTGCCGAGGTGGTCCCAATGGGCCGTGTAGAGGAAGTGCTCGCCAGGCCGCTTGCTGCCCGGCACCAGGCCCACGACGTTGTAGGTCGTCGAGAACTTCACGTCGTTGCGCACGCCGACGCTCGCCTTGACCCCGAGCGGCCGCGGACGAAACCTGCGGTCCGCCGCGGCCTGCTTGAGCTGCTCGTAATCCTCGCCGGCCAGCGCGAGCACGCGCTGCGCGGCCTCCTGCGTCATCCACCCCTCGAGCGCGAGACGCTGCGAAGCGTAGTCGTCGATGCGCAGGTCGATCTGCGAGGTGGAGCCGTTGCGGACGACTTCCCACGGGTATCCGGCGGGCTTGGTCTCATGGACGACGAACAGGCCCGCTGCGCCCTGGCGCAAGGCCTCCTCGTACTTGTAGGTCCAGCGCCCGTAATAAGTCATCGCGTTGCCGGTGAACAGCTGTGGATCCTGCGTCGCGAAGCCCGGGTCGTTGACGAGCACGACTGCGATCTTGCCGCGCATGTCGAGCCCGGCGTAGTCGTTCCAACCGTACTCGGGAGCCACGATGCCATAGCCTGCGAAGACGAGCTCGGCGTGCTCGATGCGCGACTCGGCCACCGGCTGCCGTGTCCAGACCACCATGTCGTCGCCGTGCCGCAGCGCGATGCTGCCCTTGGCTCCGCGAATCGCCATCGTCTCGTCGGGATGCGTCGCGATCTCGACGACCGGCACGGCCTGCAGGAAACTGTCGCCGATGCCGGGCTCGAGCCCGGCCGCGCGGAACTGCTGCTCGATGTAGGCGAGCGTCTTCTTCTCGCCCTCGGTGCCCGGCGCGCGTCCCTCGAACTCGTCCGACGAGAGGCGTTCGATGTGGGCGCGGTAGGCCGTCTCGGAGAAGGCCGGGGCGGTAGGGGCCGATTCCCCGGCCCAGGTGAGCGAGGCGCTGAGGAGCAGCGTAGCTGCGCTGCCAAGGACCTGGCGAACCTGGTGAGTCATCAGAAACCCTTGAACCGGTATAGCGCGCTGAAGGCGATCCGGTCGACATTCACCTCGCCGAGCACGTCCTCGTCGCCGACGTCGGTGTACTGCTGGTAGTCGAGCCGCACGGTCCATTGGTCGCGCGAATAGCCGACACCGGCACCCCACAGGAATTCCTCTGAGTTCGACGAGTCGCTGGCGGCGGAAACGACGTCGCCCGATGAGAGACGCGCAGTGACGTCGGTGCTGGAGAAATACACTCCGGCCCGCGCGTAGACCTCCCAGTTGCGCGGCAGCGGCAGGACCCCCAGCATCGACAGCGCGGGCCCGGAGCTTTCCGTCGTCACCTGAGTCCGAGAGTCGCCCGTGGCGACCCCGTCGGTCACGGTGGGGCTGCCGCGATACTCGGCATCGTCGAGATCCACGTAGCTGGCCTCGACCGCGAGGTAGGGCAGGATCTGGTAACCGAGCGTGATTCCGTACGTAAACCCGTCCTCGCTGGTCGACGAGCTGCCGGAGAGAACGGCGAGGCCGAGGGAATCGAATGCTTCGACGATCTGGCTGTCGATGTCGCGGCGGTCGAGGTCGTAGCTCGCCTGTCCCAGGTCGAAGCCGGCGTAGAAGCCGCGCTCGGCGGCGAAGGCTGGTGAGCTCGCGAGTGCAGCTAGGGTGAGCAGGGCGAGACGGGACTTCATTGGGCGACTCCTTTGGCTGCGCCTGCGAAGTTTACCAAAGCGGTGCCGGTGTTACGGTTCGTTCGG
>Ga0209253_10000095_pt1 | contig 60203 bp, 64 predicted proteins | sample FrelakmetBRP12BR_FD_187145 | JGI IMG/M metagenome (GOLD analysis project Ga0209253, IMG submission 187145) | Freshwater lake sediment microbial communities from the University of Notre Dame, USA, for methane emissions studies - BRP12 BR (SPAdes)... | ecosystem: Environmental > Aquatic >...
GATTCGTGTGGAGCAGGTGGCGCTTCCGCTGTACCCACAGTGGGGCACCGAGCCCAACGGCTACTACATCCCACCGCGGCACAGCCCCCGTGGCTATGCGCGGCAGATGTTTGGCCCGGGCGTGGACAACGCCATCGAGAAGTATCTCGTGCCAAGCCGCGAACTGTTGGCGGTCCTCCAGCTCTGGAGAGCCAGTCAGCAGATCGTCTTCCGGTACGACGTCATTCCTGGTCCGAAGGTGTTTGAGACTCAGATCCACGGTAAGCGTTTCGAGATGTACAACGATACCGTGCTGGGCTTCAACAAGTCGGGCAAGGAAGTGGCGCGTATTCAGGTCGAAGAGCCGATCTACATTCGGCCGGCCGAGCGCGTAACCTGGCTGTAATCTAAGTCAGGGTCGCTTCAGTGAGGGGTGGGGTTCCTTCGGGGGCTCCGCCCCTCACCTATTTTGAGCGACGTTTAAGGGGGCCGCTTCCTGCTCTTTCATTCCCGTATTTTTGAAGAATCACCAAAGGGGCTGTCGAAGTAGTTCTCTTTGCCCCCGCGGTCCGTGCCATATCAGTCTTTTGGTCCAGGTTACTGGCCCATCTGTACACTTGACGGGTCCCAGGACCTCACGTACAGTCGCAGGATCCTTCCTAGTTTCCGCGATGATCATGGAGGAGCTTGGGTGACTGGTCAGCCAAAACCATCCGTTCCATTCGCTGCACAAGCGGTTCCCTTTGATGAGCTCTTGGCATCAGGGAAAATCCCGCAAGAATACGTAGCCACTGAGTATTTGGGGCAGCAGTTCGTTGAACGGCTGGTCCATTACATACTCAGTGTCCCGGCTGGCAGTTACACCATGGCGCAATTAAGCCATTTGCTTGAACAACTTGATCCTCGCGCTCAGGTGTTTTTCTTCAAGCGCCTGAAAGAAACCAGCCCGGATAGCCTCAAAGATTTTGCCCCCCTCTATTATGGTTTCATGAACGAGTTCCATTCGCTTCTCTTTACCTAAATCGTCCTGAAAATTTTTCCTTGTCGCTAGCAGGTTCTCATGTATAATTGAGAGGTTAAACTTTTTCAGATGAAGGAGCATCATGAACTCAAGCCTGCAGCGAGCCGTCACCAGTTTCTACAACCTCATTTATGAGGCCCAAACCTTTGCGACGGCGATGGCCAGAATTGATACCGGTGAGCAAGAACACTACGCCGGGCGGATTGAAGGTCTTAACTGGGTGCTTGATCGGTGCCAGGAACTCGAAGACATGGACACCAATCTGACACCGTCGTCGCTCCAGCGCGTGCTGGGTGAAGTGAAGTCCGACCTCGATCATGAATTGTCGGTTCAGAGACGTGAAAAAGGACGTCGGGCAGATGGCAGGGAAGAAGCCCTGAACTTTGTCTCGGACTATCTTTCCAGTCTCATTACTGCGACCGAGATCGAATCGGCTAAGACATCCGTCTAAGAGACTACACTGAGTTCGGTATCTAGTGTTCGGCGTCCGCACCCCCCTCTAACAGGCGCGTAGCATGGCCTTGGCACGAGAGTGGATTATCTTTGCCCTCTGCCTTGGGGCAGGAGGGCATCTTGCGCTCGGTTTTGTCCTCCATGCCCCTGAGCTATGGCCTTGGAGCCGAGCCGGACTCTATGGGCTAGTGAGTGGGTTTGCCATCTACATCAGCGTACAAGTTATTCGATTTGCTTGGATCCGTTTCAAATCAGATCGCACAGACAGGCCGTTGGATGGGGGTGTCTAGGTTCATTTTGGTGAAGTGGTATATGTGGGTCTGTTGACCTTCAGCCGCTCCTTCCATACAATTTTCTCATGTCTCAGCGATCTCACAAACCAGTGACAGGGGCCAGTCCCGTCCAATCAACGATGAGAAGTCCGCGCGGGAGTAGCTCCCAACAACAAGCCGCACAATTCGGCGCTCTCAAAGCCTCGTTACTGTATTGCCCACGCTGCTGTGTGGCGACGCCAACCAGAGAGCGATTGCTACTGGTTTTGCCCAGCGGCAATCTCTATGAGTATCTCTGCATGCACTGTGGGACGTCGACCGGCTCTAAAACCGATACGAACGGTAGCGATTTGGCCATTCCTGGCAGATAAGTCTGAAACAAAGAACCGGAATGTGACAACGATATCGGTCGTCGTCTAACGCGTACTGAATCTGGGAGTATTCAAAAACAAGCAGAGTGGGTGAAGTTCTTCAGGCGGGAAGGAAAACAAAAGCCTTATCCCACCTGTTCAAGCGGGATACCTTCTTCAACCAACATCACCGGAATATTCTCTCGAATAGGATAAAGAACCTTCGCGTCGGCCCGTAGCAAGCCTCCTTCAACTGGTTCAGTGACAAGCTGCTTTCCTTTATTCTGCAACCGTCGGCTTTTTATGGCCTCGTTTAATCGTTCTATCAAGAGTGTATCAGCCAATGTGACCGTCTGCTTCGTTTCGGGACAACAGAGAATCGCTAACAAGTCCTTGTCTATAGCCATTATCGATTGCCCCTTCTGTGCTAGCCGCCTGACGCTCCACGTTTCAATGTGCGCCTTAGAATAGTGCATCGGAAGCAGCGAGATCAAGTGAGCGAGGAGTTCTTCTCCAGTGGTCTGGTATCTGTTACACTTCAGCTGTTGAGTTAGCCATCGTGTTCAAGTGAGGTTTCATGTCTCGTGGCGTTTGGCAAGTCTTCGCAACGGGTCTTTTTCTTCTCGTCCCAGCCTGGGCGACGTACATGATCCTCTCGGCCCTTTTTCGGACACTCGATAAACTGCTCACCAACCTGATCGGTGACCATCTGCCTTTCCAGATTCCAGGTCTCGGACTCATCATTCTGACACTACTTGTCTTGACCGTGGGAGCTCTCACGACGCATGTCATTGGCCAACGAGTCGTATCGTATCTAGAGCAGAAGTTTGACCAAATCCCCTTGGTACGTAGTATCTATTTGACGATGAAAGGTATGACCGATATCTTGAACTTTCGTTCGCGTTTCGGCCAGAGTACCGTCGTAGCCTTTCCTTTCCCGCGTGATGGGCTCTGGGCATTAGGGTTCGTCATGGGAAATGCGCCGCCTGTTCTTCAAGTTTCACCGATCGATCGGCTGTTGATGGTGTTTGTTCCAACGGCCATCCATCCGTTTACCGGCTATCTTGCCTTTGTGCCGGAAGGGCAGGTACATCCCCTGAATTTGCCTGCTGAAGATGCCATGAAAATTGAATTCTCCGCCGGTCTGTTCAAGCCGGCATCTGGTTGGCTGCAACCTCCGCACCCATGAAATAATCAAGCTGACCACCATGCATGAATGGAATATCCGACCAGGCCGTCTTGACGATGTCGAACGACTTGTCGCATTCAGTCAAGCGATGGCCCTGGAAACTGAAGGCAGACAATTAGACGCCGATCGTCTTCAACGGGGGACGCGTGCCCTGCTGAATTCGACTGTTCACGGATTTTTCATGGTGGCTGAACGGCCTCTGAGCAGCCAGGTTGTGGGCCAACTAATGATCACCTATGAATGGAGCGACTGGCGCAACGCGCTCTTTTGGTGGATCCAAAGCGTCTATGTGGAGCCGGCCTGGCGACGACAGGGAGTCTTTCGGAGCATGCATGCGAAGGTGATCGAGCGAGCGAAGGCCGATCCTGGTGTCTGCGGTGTGCGTCTCTATGTGGAATCGGAAAACCGGGAGGCGCAAGAAGTTTACCGGAAGGTCGGTCTGAAGCCGTCATCCTATTCGGTCTTTGAAACGGATTTTGTTCTCGGACGTCAGCAATATTTGGCAGATCGCCCTGACGAAGCCTAAGGAGGATCCTCTATGCCGCTGGTACGAGCCCTTGGTATTGCACTCCTGGGCCTGATGCTGACGCAAGGCTGCGCCTTCAGCAGAGGAACCCTGGGCGACGAAATCAAATCCGACGCAATCGCGTCAATCAAGAAGGGTGCATCCACGAAAGCCGAAGTGCTCACGCTTCTCGGAGCGCCTGATCGTCTTCTTCAAGTAAACGGTCGCGACGTCTTTCAGTACTATCGCTACGATGCGAAAGCGGGCAGCTTGCTGCTCATCGTCGTCAATTTCTCACGCTTGTCAGTCAAGAGCGATGATCTGTTCGTCATCCTGAACCGTGAAGGGATCGTCGAGGATGTCATTTCATCAAAGCGGACGGATGGAATGGAGTTTCGCTTCTGGCCATTCGGAGATTGACATGCTGCCACGGATGCCTTCGGCGTGCCTGATCGTCCTGCTTGTGGCGCTGTCCGTAATCAACGCTGGGTGTAACGTCATCCGCATTAAGTTGAATACGCCAATTACCCAGGATGACGTGGCATTCATAGAACCGGGGAAAACCACGCTGACGGAGGTCATTGCCAAGCTGGGGGTGCCGGACTCCATTACTGATTCCTACATTGGAGTTGTCGCCACATATCGTTTTCTCGATATGAAGTATTCGCGTATAAACTTTGGATGGTTGTTGAAACCTTGGACGCCTGTCGATCCAGATCTGATCATCTCACGCACCGGTTTTGGGGTCGATGCGTACGAGCTACTCTGCGATTCTAATTGGGTCGTGACGCACCAGAGCTTCCTCCGTCAGCTTTCCGGCCCTCTCTTCAATCCTTATCCTTTTTGAGACTGGCCTGAAACAGCTATTCTCTGATTGCTGCATCTTCTGCCTCCTTCTATAATGCCAGTCATGGGTAAAGATCATCCCGAGGGTTCTTCGTTTAACGACGCCATTCTCGCTTCTTCCTCCTATATACCTGCAGATCGCGATACCGAATTCATGCAACGGGAAGAGCTGCGTCCGTTGAGACTTGGACTTGAACTCTTGAAGCCGGAGCTCATTCAGCAGGAGCAGGGGATTCAATCCACGATTGTGGTATTCGGCAGCGCACGATTGCAGGAGCCGGTTGCCGCTGAGTTGGCCTTGCTTGCCGCCGAACGAGAAGTGGCCGAACATCCGGAGGATCCGACGCGTCATCGACAAGTTGCAGTTGCCAAGCGTCAGCGAGATCTCTCTAAGTACTATGATGTGGCACGTGAATTTGCCCGGTTGGTGTCCAGTTCCTGCCAGGTCGACGGGCGATGCGACTATGTCATCGTGACCGGCGGAGGGCCTGGCATCATGGAAGCGGCCAATCGTGGCGCTGCAGATGTCCAGGCCAAATCGATCGGGTTGAACATTACCCTGCCGCACGAGCAGCACCCGAATCCCTTTATCACTCCGGAGCTCTGTTTCCAGTTTCGCTACTTTGCCCTCCGCAAGATGCACTTTCTGATTCGTGCCAAAGCTCTGGTCGCCTTTCCCGGGGGGTTCGGCACGCTCGATGAATTGTTTGAAACATTGACGCTCATCCAAACTGGCAAAGTAACCGGGGTCAGTGTCGTGTTGGTCGGGCAGGCATTCTGGGAGCGGTTGATCAATTGGGAGTTCCTCGTCGAGCAAGGATTGATCGGACCGCAAGACCTCGGACTCTTTCACTATGCAGAGACCGCGCAGGAAGCGTGGGATCTGATTGCACGCAATCACGCTGTGAGGCCAAAGACATGAAGCTCTCTTTCCATGGCGCGGCGCGTTCGGTGACCGGGAGCCGGCATCTGATCGAGACGTCCAGCTGCCGGCTGCTGCTGGATTGCGGCATGTTTCAAGGTAGGCGGGAAGAAGCGGCGATCCAGAATCGCGAACTCGGTTTTGATCCCAAGGGATTGTCCGCCGTCCTCCTCTCGCATGCTCACATTGATCATTCCGGTGCCCTGCCGATGCTGATGCAGCAGCGCTTTTCCGGCAAAGTCCATCTCACGCGCGCGACGGCGGACCTCACCGCGATCATGTTGCAGGACGCGGCCAGGATTCAGGAGAGCGACTGCCGCTATGTGAATAAGCAAGAGCGGCGGAGGGGCAAGAAGTGCGTGCAGCCCTTATTCGACAGCAATGACGTCGAGGCCATCACCAGACGGTTTGTCGGTGTGCGCTATCACGATGGCATCAAGATTGCCCCGCGAGTCACGGCGACATTTCACGATGCCGGGCATATTCTCGGGTCGGCCGCTGTCCGCGTGAAGTACACGGTCAGAGGGAATACGACCACCGTCCTCTTTAGCGGCGATCTGGGACGATCGCATATGCCGATTTTGCGCGATCCGGAACCGCCGCCTCCCTGTGACGTGCTCATTCTGGAATCGACGTACGGCGACCGTCTGCACGACCAATCCGGCGAGGAGATGAAAAAGAAGGCACAGGAGTTGATCGCCCACGCCAAAGCGCACAAGAGCAAGATCATCGTGCCGGCCTTTGCCGTCGGGCGAACGCAGGAACTCGTGATGCGGATTAAAGAACTCGTCGCCGAGAATCGCATCGATCCGATCCCCATCTATATCGACTCCCCCCTTGCATCCAGGGCTACCGAAGTGTTTCGCCAACACCCTGAATGCTATGACGAAGAAACCTACCGCACGTTTACGGAGGACGGCGATCCCTTTGCGTCGCGCTATATTCGCTTTGTCTCTTCGCCGGAAGATAGTAAACGACTCAATGCGATGAAGGGCCCGATGATCATCATCTCTGCTTCGGGGATGTGTGAAGGGGGGCGTGTCCTCCATCATTTGAAACACGCTATTGAAGACGAGGCAAATGTCATCGTCTTCGTCGGGTTTCAAGCCGAGCATACGCTGGGGCGCAAGCTCGTCGAAGGCTGGGATGTGGTGCCCATTTTCGGAATCCCTACGAAACGGAGAGCGCAGGTGGTGAAGCTCAACGGGCTCTCGGCCCATGCCGATCGCAACGATCTCCTGGCCTATGTCCGTGCGATCAATCCGCTCCCCAGCAAAGTATTCATCGTCCATGGTGAAGAGAAGCAGGCCCTTTCGTTGGGTGGAGCGATTCAGACCGAGCATCCCTCCATCGATGTAACAATTCCGCATCGAGGATCGAGCCATGACATCTAGGCAATTCGTCCTCCTGATAGGGGTATGTGTCTCGTTATGCAGTGGCTGGCCGGTCGCCCATGCGAATGAGGGCGCCGAAATCCGTCAACGTGTGCGAGAGTTGGGGATTGTCATCGGGACCTATGCGCCCGGTTCGTTCAACGCGATCACGGATGTACCTGGCGTCAAGGTCGGGCATCAGACACTCATCTCCGGGGAGGGGGCGTTGAAGCCGGGCCAGGGGCCGGTGCGCACGGGCGTGACGGTCATCGTCCCGCGCGATGATGTGTGGCATGAGAAGGTGGCGGCGGGATCCTTTGTCCTCAACGGTACGGGAGAGATGACCGGCTTGTCCTGGGTAGCGGAGTCGGGCTTTCTGGAATATCCCATTGCATTGACGAATACCCTCAATGTGCCGCGGGTGGCCAACGGCGTCATGAGCTGGATGATCAAGCGGTATCCCGAGATCGGGATCTCCGACGATACACTGACTCCTGTGGTTGCTGAATGTGATGACGGGCGCCTGAATGATATTCAAGGACGTCATGTATCTGAACAGGATGTCGTGGCTGCGCTCGATAGTGCGACCAGTGGTCCAGTCAAAGAAGGTACCGCCGGTGCAGGTACCGGTATGGTCTCGTACGGATTTAAAGGGGGCATCGGAACTGCCTCGCGCCGGTTGCCTCAGAACGAAGGCGGCTATACGGTCGGCGTGCTGGTGAATGCGAACCATGGCCGGAGACCGGAACTTGTCGTGGGAGGTGTGCCGGTTGGAAAGCAGTATGAAGCGCCCAAAGCGGCGGTGGAAGTTCTCTCACCCGGTCAAAGTGAAGGATCGATCATCGTCGTCATCGCCACCGACGCCCCGATGGATGGTCGGCAGCTCACGCGTCTGGCCAAGCGCGCCGCGCTTGGCCTTGCCCGCACCGGTTCAACCGCGCGCCATGGTAGCGGCGATTTCATGCTCGCATTCTCCACCGCCAACGTCATTCCGCACTACCCCAAAGAGCCCACCTATAATCTGACTCATCTGGCCGACACCCATCTGAATCCCATGATCGCGGCGACGGTCGAAGCCACAGAAGAAGCGATTCTCAACGCGCTCACCATGGCCACCACGGTTGTCGGTCGCGACGGCCATCGTGTGGAGGCCATCGATCTGGATCGGCTCAAAACCCTGGTGCCCGGATCAAGGCCCTGAGATTCTGGGCCAGGGATAACGCACGTGCTTCGACAGGCACACGAAGGCCGAAACAATCCACGCGAGAATGATCTAACCCCTGCGCTTGCATTTCTCGCAGATGGCTCGTTATCCTGCTTTCGAACTGTTGATCTTAGGAGTGTGCTTCGATGAATGAATATCAGATAGGCGGAGGATTGCGTCTTCTGACGGCGGTGGAGAAGACGGAGGCATTTGCCGAGTTTCTCAAGACTCGGATGATGCGCGCGCTGGAGACGGAAGATCCGACCGAATTGCATTACTTGCTGGCGCAACTCGATGATTATCACTCGTATCTCTGGCGGTACTACAAAAAGTTGGCAAGCGACCGATCCGAACGCATGAATCCCGGCGTGTAACGGTACGACGATCCCCATGCCCAGTTTGTCTCCGATATCATCCATACAAGCCGCGACATTCCACTTCGTGTCAGCGGTCTCCCGCAATCACGATACAGAAGCTGCAGCCCGGGATCTGGTGGATGAGGTGCGTGCCAAGTTGGGCGGCGCCACGCCCGATCTTGCGTTCGTGTTTTTTTCCGCTCACCATGTGTCTCGCGCTGAATTGCTCGCCGAGACCATGACCGATGTGCTGGGGGCTAGAGTCTCGCTCGGCTGCAGCGGCGAAGGGGTAATTGCCGGGGCGGAGGAATTGGAAACGTCTCCAGCCGTCACGTTATGGACGGCCAGCCTTCCCGGTGTCACGCTGTCTCCTGTCCGACTCTCATTCTCGCCCACTCAGGATCAATTTTCATTGCCAGGCTGGCCTGAGCCCGATGGGCGAGATGGAACGTTTCTCCTCCTCGCAGATCCCTTTTCAACTCCGATGCAGGATGTGCTGGGTCTATTGGAAGAGCGCTATCCAGGGACGGCGGCGATCGGAGGATTGGCAGGTGGCGGGCAGGATGCCGGCGAGAATCGGCTGTTTCTCGGGCGGCAAACATTTGAGAACGGGTTGGTCGGGGTTCGGATCAGCGGCCCGATTGAGGTACGACCGGTCATCTCGCAAGGTTGTCGCCCGATCGGCGAGCGCTACGTGGTGACGAAGGCGGAGCACAATCTCGTGCATGAGATGGGCGGAACGCCGGCACTGACGCGACTTCAAGCGGTCTTCGAGTCGTTGGGTGGCGACGATCGGCGTCGGGCGCATCGGGCGCTGCATGTCGGCATCGTGATCGATGAACATCGCAATCGGTTTGAACGCGGCGATTTTCTCGTGCGCAATCTTGTGGGTGCCGACCAAACCACCGGTGCGGTGGCCATCGGAGATGTGGTGCAGGAAGGACAGACCGTCCAGTTTCATCTGCGCGATGCCAAGTCGGCGAGCGAAGATCTGCACTTGCTGCTGGCGGCCGATCGCGCGCGGCATCAGAACTCGCCGCTCGGGGCGCTCGTATTTAGTTGTTGTGGGCGCGGTCAAGGACTGTTTGGTAGACCCCACCACGATTCGGGCGTGCTGACGGAACGCTTGGGGCAGATTCCAGTTGCCGGGTTTTTTGCACAAGGCGAAATCGGTCCGGTCGGCGGGCGCAACTTTCTTCACGGGTACACCGCCAGCATGGCGCTGTTTGCTTACCCGATATCCAAGGTAGGGGCGCAATGAATAACCTGTATCGCGGTATCGTGTTCGGCGCAATCGTTGTGATGTGTAGTCCATCTATGGGAGTGGGAGGCAGCATGAGCGGGAGCGAATCATCGGCATCGGAGGGGAAAGAGATTACGACGTCATCCGGTTTGCAATACCTCGATCAAGTTGTGGGAACTGGTGACACCGCGAAGGCGGGGCAGACGGTTTCCGTTCACTACACCGGCTGGCTGACCAACGGCAAGAAGTTCGATAGTTCAGTGGATCGGGGCCAGCCGTTCTCTTTCCGGCTCGGCGTCGGCCAGGTGATCAAGGGCTGGGATGAGGGTGTGCAGGGGATGAAAATCGGCGGGAAGCGCAAGCTGACGATTCCCTCGAACCTCGGCTACGGGGCGCGTGGAGCCGGCGGGCTCATTCCTCCTCATGCCACGCTGGTGTTCGATGTTGAATTACTCGGTGTGCAGTAACCGGGCAATCCGATGAAGCAGACACCACTCATCACTCAACATCGAGCTGCCGGGGCCAAGCTGGTCGATTTTGCAGGATGGGAGATGCCGATCCAGTATTCCGGGGTATTGGATGAGTACCATACAGTCCGGAGCAAGGCCGGGCTCTTCGACGTCAGCCATATGGGCCGGCTGTTGGTGTCAGGGTCTGGCGCACTCGCGTTTCTCCAATCGGTCACGACGAATGATGTGGCCAAGCTGGCAGTCGGCCAGGCGCACTATTCCATGGTGTGCAACGACGAAGGCGGGATCAAGGACGACATTTTTGTCTATCGGGTAAAGCCGACGGACTATCTGCTCTGTGTCAATGCGTCGAATCGCGCCAAGGTGTTGACCTGGCTGCAAGCTCACCCTCGTGACGCGAACGTCGCCCTGGAAGACCATTCGGAGCAGATGGCCCAGATCGCCCTTCAAGGGCCCTTGTCCAAAGATATCATCATCGCCTTGGGCGGCTCGGCGGTGATGACACTGAAGCTTCATCACGCCTGCGAGACGGCGCTTGCGTCGATCCCGACCCTCGTTGCGCGCACCGGTTATACGGGCGAGCTGGGATATGAGTTGTATGCCCCAGCCGAGCGTGTCGGGGAGTTGTGGGAGCGGATCATCGACGCAGGTGCTTCGAAAGGACTAAAGCCGGCGGGATTGGGTTCTCGTGACCTGCTTCGTCTGGAGATGGGCTATCTCCTCTACGGCAATGATATCGATGAAACGAGCACTCCGATCGAAGCTGCCGTTGAGTGGACCGTGAACTTCGAGAAAGGTGATTTCGCCGGGCGTGCGAAGCTGCTCGCACAGAAAGAAGGCGGACCGGCCAAGCGGTTTGTCGGATTCGAGTTGCTAGAAAAAGCGGTACCGCGTCATGGCTGCATAATTCTCGATGCCCGCTCGTCTCAACCCGTCGGTGAGGTGTCGAGCGGAAATCTTTCGCCGATCCTTCAGAAGGGGATTGGTCTGGGCTATGTGCCGTTTGCACTGTCGGCCATCGGCACGCGGATCACGATAGATATTCGAGGGAAATCCGTGCCCGCGCAGATCGTGAAAACACCGTTCTACCGGCGCAAGGCTTAGCCTTGCGCCGGCACGAGGCAAGGGGCGAGAGGCTAGAGGAAACCAGGTGATGACAAACTCTGACCTGCGCCCAGCTCTTTACCCCTTGCCCCGAGCCTCTCGCCGCTAGCCTATGTCAACTCGACACATCTATACAGGCAAGGTTGTCACCCTGAACATTGATACGGTCACTCTGCCGAACGGTGTGACGGTCGATCTGGAAACCATCCGCCATCCTGGCGCGTCTGCCGTTGTCCCGATCAAAGACGATGGCACGGTGGTGCTGATCCGTCAGTTCCGCCATGCGGCGGGCGGATTCATCTATGAGATTCCCGCGGGCAAGCTCAATCCAGGTGAAGATCCGCTGAGTTGCGCGGCGCGAGAGCTGGAAGAAGAGATCGGCTATCGGGCGTCATCGTTCACGCTGCTGTCCAGCATCTTTACGGCTCCAGGGTTTGCCGACGAAGTGATTCACGTGTACCAAGCGACGGGACTGACACCGGGCCGGCAACAACTTGATCGCGATGAAGTGCTGGAGGTGATCGAGATGCCGCTGGCCGACGCGATCAGAAAAATCGAGGATGGGACGATCCGGGATTCGAAAACGATTGTGGGATTGCAGGCGGTCTACATCAGAGATTCGATGCGGTAGGGGAACCGCCCGAGAGGTCTCCCGCGTGAAGCGGGAAACCTCTCAAGCCAGCTAGCCTCGCCAAAGGGACGGAAGTTACTTGGTCTTCTTCTCGTCTTTCTTCTCTTCCTTCTTATCACCGAAGGTGTCGGCATGGCCGCCCTTCTTCTCATCCTTCTTGTCCTTCTTCTCGTCGCCATAGACCATCACATGGCCACCCTTCTTCTCATCCTTCTTGTCCTTCTTCTCTTCGCCGGCGAAAGAAGGCGCGCTGAATGAGACTGCCACTGCGACTGCCATGATTGCCATTAACATGCGCTTCATAGTAAATCCCTCCAGAAAGGTTATTGAGAACTGTGCCGCTGATTGGGCACTACTCAGGTGTTGAGCAAGGCGCATGCCGAATGTCTTGGCGTGAGCACTTGCTTATGAATTCATGTAGTTGCAGGAATCCTCTAATCTGCTTGTGCAGGCGAATTCCTTCTCGTTCCTGTGGCAGATTGGTTGAATCCCCACTAAACTGCCTCAACCTTTCGAGTGTAGTGCATGACCAGACAATTGAAGCTCTCCGACCACATACAGCCCGGTGTCAGGATCCTTTTTGTCGGGATCAATCCAGGCCTCCGGTCTGCTCAGACGGGGCATCATTTCGCCGGCCCCTCCAATCGTTTCTGGAAACTACTGTTCGAATCCCATCTCGTGACAGAGCCTCTCACCTACAAAGAGGATTGGCGCTTGCCTGAATGGAGGCTTGGACTGACCAACATCATCGGCCGATCAAGCCGAGGAATTGATACCCTCTCAGCTCAGGAATATCGCGGGGGCCTAGCGACCCTGACGAGAAAAATACGGCGGTATCGCCCTCGCATCGTGGCGCTGTTGGGAGTGACGATCTACCGCAACATGTATGGGGCAGACCTATCCTTACCGACGCGGATTCCTTTGGGCCTCACCGGTAGTGACATTGCCGGGGCTTCAATCTTTCTCTTGCCGAACCCCAGCGGCCGCAATGCACACTACGGGTATGAGGACATGCTCGCCGCGTTTCGAGCGCTTCAATCCCTCGCCCTCGCCGGCCGATCGGCGACCACTGAGATGTGAGATTTTGTCGTTTTCTTTGTCAAGATAATCAGTCTCGACTACAGTCGAGGCATGAATTCCGCATCGCCGCTCAAACCGCATCCCGCTAGGACTTGTCCGAAGTGTGGGATCAATCAGCAGGGAGAGTTCGAATGTCTCCGGTGCGGGATTGTTTTTTTGCGAAGTACAAGGTTCCCGCGCCACCAGTGCGGGCTTCTCTGGAGGCCAGCGAGCCATCCGCGATCGTCTCTCCTCAGCGCAATAGGATAGGTCGGCTGTTCCGCGTACTTCCGTGGATTTCTCTGGCGATGACACTCGGAATACTGGTTGCGATTCTCCGGCAATCCCCGGCCTTGCCGATACAATCGGATCCCCGGGCTGCCGACCGAGTGGCCGAGAAGATGGCAATGCTGCAACAGTCGATTCAGACGAATCGCGCGGCCAACATTGCGTTGAGCGAGGCCGAGCTCAATCAATGGATGCGCGACAATCTTGCTATTGCGTCAGCCCATCAAGCGCAGCAGGCCGGGCTAGCGGTTCCCGCCGGAAACACGGCGGCAGTTGCAGAGGTTCAGTCCGCACTCAAAGACGTTCAGGTGAATCTGGTCGGCAATCAACTCAAAGCCTACGCCCTGTTTCACATCTATGGGAAAGACATTTCACTACAGCTTGATGGGACATTGGAGACCCGAGATGGATATGTGCGTCTGACCCCCACGGCCGGGAAGCTCGGAGCTCTGCCAATTCCACACACCACGCTTGGTCATGTGGTCGCGCAACTTTTTGAGTCGCCGCAGAACCGTGAGAAATTCCAACTCCCCCCGCAAATCCAATCGGTCCACGTTGAGAACAGCACCCTCGTCATCACGTCGCGATAGCATTCGTCTTATCCCTAGCTGTTGCATTTTCACCGCAGCCTGTTTTTTTCCTGCCACAGGACGCCTGGAGTTAGATAGAGCTGGATGGTAAAATAAAAAGAGTTTTCAATAGCTTGTTCTAGCTTGTTACTGGCACCGGCCTTGCTTTGTAAAACCGACGTCTTGCTTCCCACTCTAGGAGGAACCATGCAGCGAGTCGGTGTTGTTATCTTCGCATCTATCGCATTCTGGATTGGGAGTACGACTTCCAGTGGCGCCCAATCGGCCACCCAGGATCTCATTGCCGGATCATTGCAAGCCTGCCACGACGGGCGAATTGCCCCGGACCGGGCCACTCGAGCGGCTCTCTATGAGAAGGGGCAGTCATTGGGAGAGCAGGCGGTGGCTGCTGACGAGAAATCCGCCGATGCCCACTTTGCATTGTTTTGCAATCTTGGCGAGTTGATGCGAATCGATGGCGAGATGAGTGTCTCCTCTGTCTTAGGATTTCGGCGAATGATGAAGGAGCTCAATCGAGCCCTCGAACTCAAACCGGATCATCTTGATGCGCTCTCTGCCAGAGGCACGCTGCTTGTGCGGTTGCCCTCTCTGCTAGGGGGCGATCCGGAGAAAGGCGAACAGGTGCTCCGCCATGTCATCCAACAGGAACCTGAAGCCGTCAATGCCCGGATCAGCCTGGCGAAGAGCTATTGCAAACGGGGTCGTCATCAGGATGCCGTGGCTCTGGCAACCGAGGCCTTGACGCTGGCGAAGGCGCAACAGCTCGACGACTTTATTCCCGAAGCCTCCAAGGTAGTCGCACAGCTCCATGCCGTCGGGAACAAAGGAAACTAAGCCGCCCGCTCTCCGCCCCTCCTTCTAGAACCGCTCCGCAAATCGTGCTATCTTCAGCCGGCTCGGAAGCGTCATTGGTCAATAGTCAAACGTCAACCGTGACGGCAAGTGAGCAATGTGCTTCGGCCTCTTCGTTCTACGATTGACCATTGACGGTTGACGAATGACGATCATGTTGTAAGCAGCAGCAAGGAGCACCCACAATTATGTTATTGAGTGGCAAAAAAGGACTCATCATCGGCGTCGCCAACAAGCACAGCATCGCCTGGGCCATCGCCCAGTCGGCGGCCAGCCAAGGGGCGCAACTCATGTTCAATTACCAGAATGAGCGGCTGCGGGAGAATGTCGAAGAACTTGTCGCGACGATGCCCGGAGCAAAGGCGTTTCCCTGTGATGCCGGAGACGATGCGCAAATCGCTGCCATGATGCAGAACGTCGGCAAAGAAGTCGGTACGCTCGATTTTCTTGTGCACTCGATTGCTTTTGCGCCTCGTGAGGAACTGACGGGACAATTCGTCAATACCACCCGTCAGGGTTTCGCGACGGCTTTGGACGTCAGCGCCTATTCACTCGTTGCGGTCACCCGTGCGGCTCTCCCGCTGATGAGTCAGGGCGGATCTATCGTGACGCTCACATACCTCGGCGCAGAGCGTGTCGTGCCGCACTACAACGTCATGGGTGTAGCTAAGGCAGCGCTTGAGGCGACTGTGCGCTATCTGGCGAACGACCTCGGTCCTAAGAACATTCGTGTGAATGCGATTTCTGCCGGGCCGATCAAGACCCTGGCTGCTAGGGGAGTGTCCGGCATCAGCAAGATGGTCGATCACCACAAAGAGTTTGCTCCGCTCCGCCGCGCGACCGAGCAAGGCGAAGTGGGCGACACCGCGTTATTTCTCGTCAGTTCACTGGGGCGAGGCATTACCGGCGAGGTGATCTACGTCGATGGCGGGTACAATATTCTGGGGTCACTGGCATCGGTCGAGTGAGTCGTTAAACGGCAAGCGTCAATCGTCAAGCGTAAGAGGAAATGAGGGCCCGATTTCCTCACGATTGACGCATGACGGTTGACGCTCATTCCGGTGTTCTTCTCAGGGCCTTCAGTCGCCCTGTCTTTTTCTTGCTCTCCAGCCGTCTGGCCTGAGAACCTTTCGTCGGTTTCGTCGCTCGTCGCTTTTTACGCGGGATTGCCACGCTCTGAATCAAGAGACAGAGCCGTTCCAGCGCATCCTCCCGGTTCCGTTCCTGAGTGCGGTGCTGCTGCGCTTTGATCGTAATGATCCCATCCTGCGAGATACGGTGGTCTTTGAGCTTTAGCAGTTCCTGTTTGTAAAAGGGGGGCAGGGACGACGCGTTGATGTCGAACTGCAGATGGATGGCGGTTGAGACCTTATTGACGTTCTGTCCGCCGGCCCCCTGCGAGCGCATCGCATGAAGTTGAATCTCGGAGTCGGGAATGAGGACATGGGAGGATATTTGCAGCATGGGTAAAGCAGTCTACCCTAGTCAGCTCCCAGTCGCCATCGTGCCTTTGAATTCCCGGCAGGAAACAGACGAGGTGAGGCATGCGGGGAAAGGCGCTTACTGCAGCTCCGGGACACGGTCGATGATGCGGAGTCGGACATCGTCGCCGAGTTGGATTTGGACCATCTTCGTCGAGAGGCTTTCGCGGATTTGGTTCACGTCGCTCACCGTGAATTGGATCTGTCCGCCGCATCGCTCGACGAGGTGATAAAGCAACAGGGTGGTGAGATAACTCACTTCTTCGTCGTTGGCATGCTCGCTGAAATTCAATATTTGGGGCATGGTGGTTTCAACGTCTCCCTGTGGTGGAGAACCTTTATCGCCGAAGCGAGGTTGGTCCCACAATGACCCAAAAGAAGGGGGACGGCAAGCGACAGTTTTGTACAATTGAACAGGAGTTCGGTGGAGAGCGGTTGGGCCATCCGTAATAGACAAATCCGATACTTCATTCTGGGTGAGGGTGCCGTTACGGTGAAGGTAAGCCGCTTTTGGTCGGGGTGAATCGTACCTGATCCGCCAGTTCGTCGGGGAGAGAGCGGCTTGGCTGCTGTTCTTTCTGCGGTCTTCCATGAAGAAATAAAATTCCCTGCAGGTCTGGCCCCATGACTGCCACGCCGCGGCCGGTTAAAGGGCCCGCCGCATAGGTGGCCGTCAGTTTCTTTCCATTACGAGTCACATGGCCAGTCGGTTCAAACACCAGTGATTCGGTAATGGGTTGCGGTTCTCCGAGCAACGCAACGAGTTCGTCTTCTGTCTGGTTAAGAATTGCAAAGGCGAGTACAAAGCCGGCTTCCTGTTCCGAGACCAGGAGCACGGCGGCCATATTGTCCAGCTGTTCTCCCCGCCAACCTGCCGGAATGAGAAATGAGGCTGTGCCATTCGGTACGCGCACGCGGACGCCGGCTCGATAGCTCTGTCCCGCCTGCATGTCGATCGCTGCTCTATGGGGCGTTGGGCTGGACGACGGTGGTTGGGCCTGACTCTCAGGTACCCCAAGAACGAGCCAGCAAAGTACAGAAAGAATTATACGCACGGGGCTAGGTACGATCATTCCATCGTGGGCATAAGACCAGTGAAACGGATCAGGGTTGGTAACTGTCCATCGGGGGGCAGGTGCAGATCAAATGACGATCCCCATAGGCTTCATCGATGCGGCTGACTGAAGGCCAGAACTTGTTGGCCCTCACCCAGGGAGTCGGGAATGCTGCCTGCTCTCTCGTATAAGGGCGACTCCATTCTGTGGCAGTGACGGTGGCCGCCGTGTGAGGTGCGTTTTTGAGCAGATTATTACCACGCGGTTGACGTCCGTCGACGATAGCTTGGATCTCTGCGCGAACGGCGATCATTGCCTCACAGAACCGGTCTAATTCAGCTTTGCCTTCACTCTCTGTCGGTTCAATCATCAAAGTGCCGGCGACCGGAAACGACACGGTCGGCGCATGGAAGCCGTAATCCATGAGGCGCTTGGCGACATCCATCGCTTCCACGCCTGAGGTATCTTTGAAGGGCCGCAGATCGAGAATGAACTCGTGCGCGACATGTCCTGTGGCGCCGGTATAGACGATACTGTAGTGCGTCTCCAGCCTTTTGGCCATATAGTTGGCATTGAGGATTGCGACCTGCGTGGCCTTCTTCAGACCGTCGCGGCCCATAAGGGCGATGTAGACCCAGGAGATGGGCAGAATGCTTGCGCTCCCGTATGGAGCTGCGGACACGGGGCCGATCGATTCGCGAGTACCGAGGCCTGTGACAGGATGGCCAGGAAGAAAGGGGGCCAGGTGCCTGGCGACGCCGATGGGTCCCATGCCGGGCCCGCCACCGCCGTGCGGGATGCAGAAGGTCTTGTGCAAATTGAGATGGCAGACGTCGGCCCCGATGTCGCCGGGACGGCAGAGTCCGACCTGGGCGTTCATGTTGGCGCCGTCCATATACACCTGGCCGCCATGAGTATGCACGATCTGGCAGATCCGCCGGACATCCGCTTCAAACACGCCATGGGTTGACGGGTAGGTCAGCATCAACGCTGAGAGCCGGTCTCGATACAGTACGGCTTTTGTTTCCAGATCGCCGAGGTCCACGTTGCCTTGTTTGTCACAGGCCACCACCACGACGGTCATCCCGGCCATCGCCGCGCTCGCGGGGTTGGTGCCGTGGGCAGAAACAGGGATTAAGCACACGTCCCGATGGGGTGCGCCTTGCGCGCGGTGGAAGGCGCGTATCACCATGAGCCCGGCGTATTCACCCTGTGAGCCGGCGTTCGGCTGGAGTGAGATGGCGGAAAATCCCGTAATTTCGGCCAACCAGGATTCGAGTTGGCGGAACAGTTCCTGATATCCCTGTGTTTGCTCGGCCGGGGCAAAAGGATGGAGGTGCGCAAACTCCGGCCAGGTGACGGGGAGCATCTCGGTCGTTGCATTCAGCTTCATGGTGCAGGAGCCCAACGGAATCATCGAATGAGTGAGCGACAGATCCTTCCCCTGGAGCCGATGCAGGTAACGCAACATCTCATGCTCGGCATGGTAGCGGTTGAATATCTCATGAGTGAGATAGGAGCTGGTTCGTGCCAAGGGCTTGGAATAGCCGGACTCCACTGATTGGGCCAGTTCGATGATCTGGAAGGGCAGGCGCTCATGGCCGACGAAGAGCTCCAGGAGTGTACGGACTTCATGCTCGTTGCTGACTTCATCCAGTGAGAGACCGATGGACCCGTCATCATGGGTTCTGAGATTGATGTGCTGTTCGTTGGCTCTGGCGAGGATCGGATCGGCCTGGGTTTTGGACAGGCGGACGCGCAACGTATCGAAGAACACTTCCGGGCCCACATCAAATCCCATCCGCCGCAGACCTTCGGCGAGCATCAGCGTCAATCCATGCACGCGTTGCGCGATACGGCGGAGCCCGTCGGGACCATGGTACACCGCATACATGCCGGCCATTACGGCCAACAACACCTGAGCAGTGCAGATATTACTCGTGGCTTTTTCCCGCCTGATATGTTGTTCACGTGTTTGCAGAGATAACCGGTAGGCGGTGTTACCGGCGGCGTCTTTGGAGACACCGACAATGCGTCCGGGCATTTGCCGCTTGAATTCTTCCTTGGTGGTCAGGAATGCGGCATGCGGGCCGCCGAATCCCATGGGAATACCGAAGCGCTGGGTGGAGCCCACGGCAATGTCGGCTCCGAACTCGCCCGGGGATCGCAAGAGGGTCAGGGCCAGCAGGTCTGTGGCGACCACGACGAGCACTCCCGCCTCATGAGCCTGCGCGACCAAACCGCTGATGTCGCCGACATACCCGTCGCTGGTGGGGTATTGGAGTAATAGTCCGCACAAGGTCTTATCCGCGAACTTGATGGCGGTCTTGGGGCCTGTGCGAATGGTGAGTCCAAGGGGTTCGGCGCGTGTCTGGAGGACGGCCTGGGTTTGCGGGTGGCAGTCATGCGAGACAAAGAATTCCTTGCGTTCTTCGCCTCGGGATCGGGAAATGGCCTGGCACATCGCCATCGCTTCTGCGGCAGCGGTGCCCTCGTCCAGCAATGAGGCATTGGCCAGGGGCAAACCGGTCAGATCGCCGACCATTGTCTGAAAATTCACCAGCGCTTCAAGGCGGCCTTGGGAGATTTCGGCCTGATAGGGAGTGTATTGGGTGTACCAACCTGGATTTTCCAGAATGTTCCGCTGGATCACGCCGGGTGTGATGCAGTGGTAGTAGCCCATGCCGATGAACGAACGGTAGACACGGTTCCGGGCCGCGATCTGTTTGAGCTCATCCAGCACGGCCTGTTCCCCTCGCTCTACAGGCAAGTCCAGCGGCTTTTTCAGCTGGATGTCTTGAGGAACCGTGACATCGCAGAGGTGCTCCAACGACGGCATGCCGGCCACGGTGAGCATCTCGCGGATGTCAGCATCTGTCGGCCCGATATGCCGCTGTGGGAATAAGTCGGTGGGCTTCAGGAAATCAGGTTGGGGCATGTTCGTGTGATCCGCTCGCAATCAGGTGGTTCTATAATGGTCAATTGGTCGGGCGAGAGTACCACGGCGCTTCCCCATTTCCAAGATGTCGCCGCAGGTCTTCGATGTCACTTGCCATGGGGGGAGATAGTTCTGTAAGTACTGGCATGAAGGGACGATCTGTCGTCCCCTAAGGAGTGCGATGACGATTCCGGGAACCTATCTGCATGACATTCTGATTGTCGGGGCCGGTCTGGCAGGCATGCGCGCGGCTCTTGCCGCGCCGGGGAATCTGGACGTGGCGCTGATCTCAAAAGTCCATCCGGTTCGCAGTCACTCGGTAGCGGCGCAAGGCGGGATCAATGCCGCGCTCGGCGACAATGATTCATGGGAAGCTCATGCGTTCGATACGGCAAAGGGAGGGCTCTACCTCGGCGATCAGGATGCGATTGAGGCGATGTGTCGGGAGGCTCCAGGGGACATTCTTGAGCTGGAGCGATTGGGTGTGATCTTCAGCCGCGATTCCCAAGGCCGGATCGCGCAGCGGCCGTTCGGCGGAGCCGGCTTTCCCCGCACCTGTTATGCGGCCGATCGCACCGGCCACGCGCTCCTGCATGCGCTCTATGAGCAGATTCTCAAACGGCGTACCACGGTCTATGAAGAATGGTATGTCACCGCGCTAGTGATCGAAGAAGGTGTCTGTCGAGGGGTAATTGCCTGGGACATTGTTCGCGGTGGCTTGCGGCTGATTCAAGCCAAGGCCGTCATCCTTGCGACCGGCGGAAGCGGGCGGGTATTTCTGACCAGCACGAATGCGGTTATCAATACCGGTGACGGGATGGCGTTGGCCTATCGCGCCGGGGCGCCGCTTATGGATATGGAATTCGTCCAATTCCATCCAACCACGTTGAAGGACACAGGTATTCTGATTACGGAAGGGGCGAGGGGTGAAGGCGGCTACCTCCTCAATACACTGGGGGAGCGGTTTTTGAAACGGTATGCCCCAGAGCAAATGGAGCTGGCGACCCGCTCGACGGTCTCCCTGGCGATCGGGCAGGAAATTCTCGAAGGTCGGGGAGTGGATGGATGTGTGTTGCTGGATCTCCGACATCTCGGGCGGGACAAGATTGTGGAACGACTCCCTCAGATCCGTCAGATTGCGATGGAGTTTGCCGGGCTCGATCCGGTTGAAACGCCGATTCCCATCCGGCCCGGCGCACATTACCAAATGGGCGGAGTCAGAACCAACCAGTGGGGTGAAACATCAATCCGGGGCCTCTTTGCGGCAGGGGAATGCGCCTGCGTCAGCGTACATGGAGCCAATCGCCTCGGCGGTAATTCGCTGTTGGAAACCATTGTGTTTGGGCGACGAGCCGGGACGAAAGCCGGCGAGTATGCTGGAACGGTGGGGCATGAAACTCCGGCACCGCAGCATCTCGCTGAAGAGCAAGCCAGAGTCGAGCAATTGCTTTCTCAGAAGGGGGGAGAGCGTGCCTGGCAGGTGCGGCAGGAGCTGGGGGTGTCGTTGAGTACGAACCTCGGGATCTTCCGGACAAAGGAATCGATGACGTCGGCCGGAAGCACAGTACGGGAGCTCCAGCAACGCGCGGCGGCGGTCACACTTCAGGATAAGGGGAGAGTCTTCAACACCGACTTAATCCAGGCGTTGGAGCTCCAATGTTTGGTTGAGCTTGCGGAAACCATTGTCGCGGGAGCCCTTGCGCGAGAGGAGAGCCGCGGCGCGCACTACCGTTCGGACTTTCCCACGCGCAATGATGAGGCTTGGTTACGCCATACCATGGCTCACCGGGCGCCCGACGGGGTGCGGGTGTCCTACGCTCCCGTGACGGTGACTCGCTTCACGCCCAAGTAGTCGATTCTGGCCCCTCGTGGGGCGAGGGGGCTGGTCCCTATTCCCTGTACGACATCTAGCCGAGAACATCACGCGTAGGTTTGTTATAATCCGTCTGAATAAGGGGTGCGTATGCGTGTGCTTGTTGTCGAAGACGAAACGAAGGTCGGCTGTTTCATCAAGCGCGCGCTTGAGGAAGAGAGCTATGCCGTCGATCTTTGTGAGGACGGGGCCAAGGGGCTTGAGATGGCACTGGCGACCAACTACGATTTGATCGTCGTGGATCTCATGTTGCCGTCGATGTCGGGGATGGACATTCTCAAAGCCGTTCGTCGCGAACGGATTCAAACGCCGGTGATGATTCTGACGGCGCAGTCCCAGGTGGATCAACGAGTGAAGGGCCTCGATGCCGGTGCCGACGATTATCTCACCAAGCCGTTTGCTATTGATGAACTGCTGGCCCGCGTCCGGGCGCTGCTGCGCCGGGGGGCGACCGAGAGTCCCGGTATTCTCCAGATCGACGACTTGGTTTTGAATCCCGCGACACGTGAAGTCGCGCGAGGCGGGCAGCGCATTGAGCTCACCCTGAAAGAATATGCGCTGCTGGAATATCTCATGCGTCATACCGGACGGGTGCTGACAAGGCCGATGATTTCGGAACACGTCTGGAACCAGGACTTTGACACCTTCACCAACGTCATCGATGTCTACGTCAATTATCTCCGCAACAAGATCGACCGGGGCCGGTCGAAAAAACTTATCCATACGATCCGTGGCAGCGGCTATATGCTGAAAGTTGACTGATGCCACTGCGACTTCGGCTCACGCTCTGGTACGGGAGCACGCTGGCCCTCGTCCTCATCGTGTTCTCCGTTGTCTTGTACAATGTGACTGCGCGGAGTCTTCGCGATGCGGTGGATCAATCGTTAGAAGAGACCGCGAACACGGCGGTCCGGTCGCTTGAGGAGCGGGGGTTTCTCCCGCTCATCGACGAAGAAGAATTACTCTCGCAGTTTCCCGAGCTCGCGCGGATCGACAAGTTTTTCCAGATCTTCAGCCCGTCCGGAACGATCACGCTCCGTTCTCCCAATATCAAGCAACATGAAGTGCCGCTCAGCCGCACGGCGCTTGAAACAACGTTCAGCGGGAAATCCATTTTTGAATCGGCGAAGTATCCGAAGGAACCGCCGCTCCGGCTCGTGTCTGTGCCGATCATGTATCGCGGAACCTTGCTCTACATTGTGCAAGTCGGGACGTCGATGGAATCAATCGAAGACACGTTGCGCAGGCTTCTGCTGGTGTTGCTGGTGACGATGCCGATTGCGCTGGCGGTGTCACTGGCCAGCGGATGGTTTCTGGCCGGCCGTGCGCTGCGTCCGGTCGACGCGATCACGTTGGCGGCCCAGCGCATCGCGGCAGGCGATCTCAGTCAGCGGTTGACCGTTTCGACCTCTCCCGACGAGATCGGGCGCCTCGCCAGCATGTTCAACGACATGATCGGCCGGCTCGATGTGTCGTTCCGGCAGATTCGTCAATTTACCAGCGACGCCTCCCACGAACTCCGGACTCCGTTGACCGTCATGAAGGGAGAGACGGAGTTGGTGCTCCGGCGCCCACGCCCGTTGAGTGACTACCAATCCGTTCTCGAAAGCAATTTAGAAGAAATCGATCGCATGACGCGTATCGTCGACGAGTTGCTTTTCCTTTCCCGTGCCGACATGGGAGAGGTGAGAATGGAAACTCTGCCGGTCGGCCTGGAGTCGCTCGTCGAAGATATCCATCGGCAAGCCACGCTGCTCGGGCAGGATCGGAACATCGCCGTGACGCTTGGCACGGTGATGCCGGCCGTCGTTCAAGGCGACGAACTCCGTTTGCGGGAGCTGTTGTTGAATCTGGTGGAGAATGCCATCAAGTACTCTCATCCCAACGGGAAGGTCGAAATCTCTCTTGTTGCAGAAGGATCTTACGCGCGACTGTCGGTCAGGGATCAAGGGATCGGCATTGCCCCGGACGATCTATCCAGGATCTTCCACCGTTTCTTCCGTACCGATGGCGCCAGGGCCCATACGAAAAAAGGTACGGGCCTTGGCCTGGCGATCTGCACCTGGATTGCCGATTCCCACAAGGGTCGCATCGACGTGACGAGCGAACCGGGTATCGGCTCAACGTTTACGGTCACGCTCCCCCTGGCGGCCCCTTCCGCTTAACGACTTCTAATTCGCTCCTAATCGCGTTCTCATCACCGGTTGGTACGGTCACTCGTATATGAATACGAGAGGTACGGGTTCACCGGCATCATCGTCATGAGGAGGACACAATGAAGAAGTCGGTTCAGCAAACGGTTGTCGCAAGTATTGCCGTCGCTGTGGTGGGAGCGGTGCTTATCTGGGGTGGTCAATCGCTACCCTCTTCCCACGCCTCCAGCGGAATCCAGCCCACGGCAACGGCTCTGGCGCTGCCGGTCGCCCCGGCGGCGAACGGGTTTACGGAGGTGGCCAAGGCGGTCACGCCGGCCGTGGTCAACATTACGACGGTCACAGCAGAGAAAGTCTCCGACGGGAGGAAGATTCCCGATGAACTGCGCGATCGGATGGAAGAGTTTTTCGGTGGGCCGGGCGGCCCCCGTGGATTCCGTGGACCGCAAGGTCCGGGCGAGCCTCGCGGACACCGTGGCGGCGGTCAGGGATCCGGGGTGATCGTCTCTCCGGACGGCTATGTGTTGACCAACAATCATGTGATCGAAGGTTCGCAGGAAGTTACGGTCACCTTGCCGGACAAACGTGAATTCAAGGGTACGATTGTCGGAACCGATCCCAAGACGGATTTGGCGGTGGTGAAGATCGATGGACAGAATCTGCCGACGGTCGTCTGGGGCGATGCCACCAAGCTGCAAGTCGGAGAGTATGTGCTGGCAGTCGGAAACCCATTCGGGCTGAATTCGACGGTGACGCTCGGCATCGTGAGCGCGCTGGGCCGGGGCCGGATGGGCATCACGCAGTACGAAGACTTCATTCAGACGGACGCCGCCATCAATCCCGGGAATTCCGGTGGAGCCTTGGTCAATACGCGCGGGGAACTGGTCGGGATCAATACGGCCATCTTCTCGCAGACCGGCGGGTATCAGGGGGTGGGGTTTGCCGTGCCGACCAGCATGGGCAAGCCGATCTATGAAAGCCTGATGAAGACCGGGAAGGTCGTGCGCGGATACCTGGGTGTCGGGATTCAGGACCTCAGCCAGGACCTGGCCAAGTCTTTCGGGATTAAGAACGCGAAGGGCGCGCTCGTCAGTGACGTGAAGGAAGAGAGTCCGGCTGATCAGGCGGGTCTCAAGCAGGGCGATGTGATTACGTCCTATCAAGGCTCACCCGTTGAAGATGCGGTGGCCCTCCAGCGTCTCGTGACAAAAACAGGGGTCGGGATGAAGGTGCCGGTCAAGGTGATCCGTGACGGCCATGAGAAAGACCTCACCGTGACGATCGGGGAACAGCTGGATACGACGAAGGTGGCGAAAGCCGAAGCCTGGGAAGCGGATTATGCCTTTGCCGGAGTGGCTGTCCAGGACCTGGACCGGGAGACTGCGAAGGAATTGGGCATCAAGGGCAAGGCGCAGGGAGTTGTGGTGACGGGCGTCGAGCCGGAGAGCGGCGCCGAGAAAGCCGGCTTGATGGCGGGTGATGTCATTCGTGAGATCAACCGGCAGCCTGTCAAGTCGGTCAAGGAGTTCGAGAAGGCATCATCCGCGATCAAGAAGGGCGACCATGTTCTGATCTTGATCAATCGCCGAGGCAACGCGCTGTTCCTGACGGCTAAGGTCTAAGTGAACGCTCGGGGGGTGGGGCTGCTGCCTCACCTCCCGCAGGATACTCAAAAAGATCGTCCAGCAAGGCCGCAGCGAGTGAGGGGTCAAGGCGTACCCTTTGGGGTACGTTGAGGGTCTGAACGATGCGAGAACGACGCTGGCGGGCTTTTTCAGTATCCTGATTAATCGAATACGACGGTTTTTCTTCCATACACCAACACCCGATGTTCGATATGCCGGCGCACGGCGCGGGCTAGTACAATTTCTTCCAGATCGCGTCCCTTCCTCACCAGATCATCCACCGTGTCCCGGTGCCCGACTCGGATAACGTCTTGCTCGATTATCGGTCCCTCGTCGAGATCCTGCGTCGCATAGTGGGCCGTCGCGCCGATGATCTTCACGCCCCGTTCGTAGGCTTGCCGATAGGGATTCGCGCCGATGAACGCAGGGAGAAACGAGTGATGAATATTGATCACCGGGCAGCCGATTTGAGCGAGGAAGTCGGCGCTCAAAATCTGCATGTAGCGGGCCATAACCACCAGTTCCATCCGATGAGATTGTAATGCGGAGATGACCTGTTGCTCTTGTTGCGGCTTGGTTTCTTTGGTTACGGGTAACACAATGAAGGGGATTTTGAACAGGTGGGCCCACTCCGCGCAGGTCTCATGATTGGAAATAATCACCGGTATGTCGATGTGTAACTCGTCCCGACGGTGGCGTTGGAGGAGATCGGCCAAACAGTGATCCTGCTTCGAGACCAGCATGCCGACACGGGTGCGGTGGCTGGAGTGGTGAACCTCATAGCGCATCTCGAACACTTTGGCGATGGGGGCGAAGGCGGCGGAGATTTCGTCGGGAGGAATCTGCAACCCTTCCGTGGCGAACTCCATCCGCATCAGGAAGTCGTTCGTTTCTTCATCGGTATGGTGATCGGAGTCGAGAATATTACCGCCGAAATCGTGGATGAATCCCGACACACGGGCGACAATGCCCTTCCGGTCTTTGCAGTGGATCAGAATCACAACGGAGTCTTTACGAGTGGCTGCCATAGCGGATGCGCCCCTTTCGTCAATTTAGCAGGCTGTTGAGAAAGGCCGCCAGCGGCGTTCTTGCTTCGCGCAGAGGCTCAACGTACCGCCGCGTACGCCTCGCCTTTGCACTCGCTGCGGCCTTGCTGGACGGCCTTTATGAACAGCCTGCGGGACGGTCAGGCTCCGTCTGTGCCCCTCACCGGCGCTCCATTTGAGGACCGCCAGGTAGTGTGTCAACGCACGGCTAGCAAGTGTAGCAGATCGAGAAGGGAACATCGTGAGCGGCTAAGAGACGATGTGGCCGACGAGATCGTAGGTGGCTGCATCCGTGATCTCGACCTTGACGAGATCTCCAGGATTGGCCAGACCATCGTTGATATAGACGACCCCGTCGATCTCGGGCGCGAGGCCTTCGTGGCGGCCTTCCAGCAACAACGGAGTTTCTTCCGATGGCCCCTCGACGAGCACCTCCAGTACAGAACCGATACGGTCCTGTCCGCGACCGGAGGCAATGCCTTCCTGAATGGCAAGCAGCTCGTTCCGTCGCTCCTCCATGACGCTTCTTTCAATCTTGTCGTCCAGCGCAACCGCCGTCGTATCTTCCTCGTCCGAATAGAGAAATGCAGCCACGCGGTCGAAGCCGGACTCTGCCACGTAGGATTTGAGTTCCTGGTACGCCTTCTCCGTCTCACCTGGAAATCCAACAATGAAGGCGGTTCGAAACGTCACGCCGGGAATGCGGGTGCGAATGCGGTCCACCAATTTCTCGATGGCGGCTCGATTGCCCAGACGGTGCATACGTTTGAGCATCCGGTCGTTGATGTGCTGGAGCGGCATGTCGATGTATTTGGTAATCTTCTCCTCGCCCGCATAGAGGTCGAGCAGGTCATCGGTGACTTGCTGGGGATAGAGGTAGAAGGGCCTGATCCAGCGAATGTCCGGAACCTTCACGAGCGCACGAAGCAGCGAGGTGAGACCGCCTCGAATGCCCAGGTCCACGCCGTAGTTGATCGTATCCTGGGAAATGAGATTAAGCTCTTTCACGCCTTCGCCGGCGAGGCGCTCCGCTTCGGCCACAATGGATACGATCGATCGGCTCCGCTGTTTCCCGCGCATGATGGGAATGGCGCAGAAGGCGCAATTCCGGTTGCATCCTTCGGCGATCTTCACGTAGGCGCTGTGCGGCTTGCCAAGACGTAGGCGCGGGGCGTCTGCGTCGTACAGATACGGCGGTTCGCTGATCCAGAGCCGTTGCTGGCGTTTACTGGGAGCGAGGAGGCCGCGACAGATCTCGGCGATCTTTCCGAATTCGCCGGTGCCCACCACGCCGTCCAATTCCGGCAGTTCTTTCAGCAGCTCGCCTTGATAGCGTTGAGCCAGACAGCCTGCGGCGATGAGGACCCGGCAGGCGCCCTTCTTCTTCAATTTGCCATGTTCAAGAATCGTATTGATCGACTCCTGCTTGGCTTCTTCGATGAAGCCGCAGGTATTGATGATCACGACTTCGGCTTTCTTGGCATCACCGGTCAGTCGGAAGCCGTCGTGAACGAGTGTGCCCAGCATCAGCTCAGAATCCACCTGATTCTTTGAGCAGCCGAGATTCACGAAGCCGACCGTTGTTTTGCCGACAGCAGCGGGCGTTTTTTGGCGCACGGCTTTCTTGGCTGATTTCTTTCGATCGAGCTGGATTAATGGAGTCGACATTATCAGGCAGTCTACGGGAGGGTTGAAAAGCCTGTCAACGCGTCTTGGTCTTGAAATCCAGGACATTCTTCACCTACAGTGCGCACCGTGATTAGAATATTCAAGGGTATCAAGCCCACCATTCCCGACTCCTGCTTCATCGAGGACACGGCCGTCGTCATCGGCGATGTGGTCATGGGTGAGGATTGCAGTGTTTGGTTCAATGCGGTGATCCGGGGCGATGTGCATCATATCCGCATCGGGAACCGGACGAATGTGCAGGATCTCTGTATGTTACATGTGACGCATGATACTCATCCGCTGATCATCGGGAACGAGGTCACCATCGGCCATAGTGTGGTCTTGCACGGTTGTACGATCAAGGATCGGGTGCTGGTGGGGATGGGCGCGATTGTGATGGACGGTGCCGTGATCGGGGAAGACTCGGTTGTAGGGGCTGGCGCGTTGGTGGTGGAAGGGACGGTGGTTCCGCCGAAGAGCGTCATCCTCGGCTCGCCCGGCCGGGTGCGGCGCGGCGCGTCGGACGCCGAACTCGCCTGGATCAAAGAGTCGGCCGCCAACTACGTGAAGTACGCCCGCCAGTACATGGACGATTCGTCGAAGCCGCCTACCGGATTTAAGATCTAGCCCGTCGTGGCCGTTGAGTTCTCTTCGATGCGGCTCCAATCCTCATAAAACAGACCGGGTCTCCCACCAGGGCGGTTGGAAATTGGATCCGTTCAACGAGGTACGGGATATTCTGGCGATGGCACCAGTCGGCGATCCAGATCACTTCTTCCGTTGAGGTGGTCACCAATCCCGGCAGGCTCAGTTTCGGCATGACGCGATCGACGATCGAACGCACTATGCGTCGCTGCTGTTCGAATTGGCGCGGGTCGAATGTCACCGGATCGGCGGTACCATAAGACAGCGGCGCCAGGTGCGGAAATCGTTCCGGATCATTGAGCACACTCACCATCCAGAGATGATCAAACCGCCCCTTGGCCTTGGCTGCATCAAGACTATGAAAGCGAACCGGCAGGGATCGGCAGGCTCGATTGATGGCGGTGACTTCGGTTCTACGAAGATTATACGGATCGACTTCCCGTTGGAGGTCGAGCGTCTCCATGAGAAGCGGCGGGAGCTCCGCGACGCCGGCTCCCACGTAGAGGCTTCGTCCATGCGGGGCGAGACGGTCGGCCAGCGCCCGGGCGATCCGGCTCCCCAGTCGTTCACAAGGCTTGCGCTTGGCCTGCCAGAATTCATCGCCGCCTTCGAAGCAATACACCGGGCCGAGGGTCTTGTAGTCTAACTGGGCGAAGATCTTGGTGATGGCGGCTTTTGTCGGTCGGCTGAGCGATCGGGACATTATGGCCTTTCCGGCGCGGCGGCCAGCGCTAGCACTGCATTCGTGACGGCATCAGCCACGGACGCGAGAAATTTCAGGTTGAGTGTGTCGATCGTATCGGTCGATCGATGATAGTGCGGATTTCGAAAATTGGCGGTATCAGTCACCATGACAGCGGCGAAGCCCTGTTCCCAAAAAGCCGTATGGTCACTCCGCCTGGTGTCAGGGTGTTGCTCTCCATTGCCTGGTACGACCAATGGAACGACGGGGATGGCGGGAGTCATGGCTAGTGACAATGCCGCTATCAGAGCGGCTGAGGTATGATTTCCGATCAGCGCAAGAAAGTTTCCGACGGAGGGTACAGCCACGGGAATGCCGGGAGGAGTGCGTTGCGAACCATCCATGTCACTGGCATATCCGACACATTCAAGGACGATCGCCCCGTAGATGGCCTGGCCGGTCTCGGCAAGATGGGCCACATACGCACGGCTTCCCAACAGATCTTCTTCTTCGAGGCAGAAGGCCATGAACTGGACCGGTCGCGTCAGAGCGGTCTGTTGGAGTCGACGGGCGACCTCAAGCAGCACTGTCAGTGCGCTGGCATTGTCGTCGGCGCCTGGCGATCCTATGACCGTATCGTAGTGGGCGGCGAGAATCAGCGGTGCTGTGACAGTGCCATTTGCAGACGGCTTGATTCCGATCACGTTGTCGTAGGTCTGTCCAAAGGCCTCGAATTGGTGAGTGGTGCTCTGCAGGCCGGAGCGGGTGAACTGTTGCGACAAGTAGGTTGCCGTTTCCCGCAACGCGACCGGTGATGTGTCGGGATGGCGCTCGCGGGCGAGCGCGGCGAGATGGGTAGTGAATTCGTCAGTCACGCGGCTGGTTCTCGTGCCCGGAAAGGATTACGATACGATCTCGGTGCCGATGCCCTTGCGGGTGAAAATTTCGAGCAAGAGGGCATGGGGAATGCGCCCGTCGATGATGTGGGCCTTCCCGGCTCCTCCGGCCAACGCGTCGAGGCAGGCATGAACTTTCGGCAACATGCCTTCGCCGATCACACCCTTCTTCACCATCCGCTGCACGTCTTTTCGTGAGACTGTGGAGAGGTGACGGCTGTTGGCGTCACGGATCCCTTTGACGTCGGTCATCATCACAAGTTTTTCCGCATGGAGCGAGGCGGCAATGGCGCCGGCCACGAGGTCGGCGTTGATGTTGTAGGTGTTGCCTTCCTTGTCTGTCCCGATCGGCGCGATGACTGGAATGTAGTGGTCTTGTTGGAGCTTCAGGACGAGGCTGGGATCGACGGACTGTACTTCGCCGACCAGTCCGAAGTCGCCCTCATCATCGCCTTCCAAATCCTTCCCCAAACTTTTTGCCCAGGCTTTGGCTGTGAGCGGATGCGCCATGAGCAGACCGCCGTCTTTCCCGCTCAGGCCCACGGACCGTCCCCCATGGCGATTCAGGAGCTCCACGATTTCCATATTAATCTTGCCGGCCAGGACCATCTCCACGATTTCCATGGTGGCTTCGTCGGTGATCCTGACGCCGTGACGGAACTTGGCTTCGATGCCCAGCCTGGTCAGCATCTTGTCGATCTGGGGTCCTCCGCCATGCACGATGACCGGATTGAGCCCGACATATTTCAGCAAGACGATATCTTCCGCAAACCGCTCCTTGAGGGCCGTCTCGGTCATGGCATGACCGCCGTACTTAATGACCACCGTTTTGCCCCGGAAGGTGCGGATATAGGGCAGCGCCTCGATCAGGATATTGGCTTTTTTAATCAGTCGATTCATGGGCTGCTCCTAGTTCTCAGAGGGTGTCCCTGACCACATTCCGACCCTTCACCGCGGCGCGCACAGGCTTGCGGCCCGTGAATATATCAACTTCATCCAGAAACACAATCCCGTTGTGCCAGAAAGGGTATAGATTTCCTCGGATTTGGTGGTCACATCGGGCGGAATTGGTGGCAGTTGAATGATTGCTCATGTTCCGGGACGGTCTTTACTGGCCGGAGGAGTCTTTGCCAGCTTGGCTCGGGGATGAGCACGGTCATAGACGGCCAGCAGCTGGTCGGTCGCGAGGTGCGTATATTTCTGCGTGGTGCTGAGGGAGGCGTGTCCTAACATTTCTTGAATGGAGCGAAGATCCGCGCCTTCGTCGAGGAGGTGGGTCGCATAAGAGTGGCGAAGCGCATGGGGGCTGACGGCGCCACCGGCCAGGCGGCTCGAGTAGCGGGAAACGAGGCGGGCGACGCTGCGCGAGGTCAGGCGGCCCCCACGGTGATTGAGAAACAGGGGCGTCGCAGGTCGCTCGTCCGCGGTCTCTCGCTTCACCGCGGCTCGATAGGCTTGGATCGCCTGGAGCGCGACGTCGCCGATCGGTACGATCCGCTCCTTCCTGCCCTTCCCGCGGAGGTGGACGAGCCCGTCGGATTGGTTGAGATCGCCGAGATTCAGCCCCACGGCTTCACTGACGCGTGCGCCGGTGGAATAGAGTGTTTCCAGGATTGCCCGATCTCGCAGTGGTAACGGTGTATGCCCGTCGGGGGATTCCATCAAGATACTCGCATCATCTTTTGTCAGTACCCGCGGCAGAGTCTTGGGGAGCTTAGGGCTTCTGATGTCTATGGCCGGATTCTTTTCGACCGTCCCCTCGCGAATATGGAATCGATAGAAGCTTCTCAGGCAGGCGAGCTTGCGCGCGAGTGAGGAGGCCTTTTCTCCCTTGCGGTCAAGCCAGTGTAAATAGGCGCGCAGGGATTCGGTTGTGACTTCGCCGATCGGGAGTGAGCGCTGTGTTTGTGGCGTCGGCCGGGATTGAATCAGAAACGTGGTCAGCTGTTGTAGATCTGAATGGTAATTGCGGATGGTTTCCGGCGAAGCCTGACGCTCGACGGTGAGAAAGGTCATGAAAGCGCGGATTGCGTCATCCATCTCTCAAAATCCTCACGAGCCCGCTGGGCAATGAGTTGCCGTTTCTTCTCTTTGTCCCTGATCGGTTGGGCGAGGGGCGGGAAAAGGCCGTAATTCGTGTTCATGGGTTGAAAATGTTTCGGATCGGATGAGGCCACATGGCCGACCAGGCACCCGTGGGCCGTGGTGACAGGCGGCGTGACCAGGGGCAGTCCCGCGAGGGCTCGCGCCGCATTGATGCCCGCGAAGCCACCCATTGCAGCTGACTCGGTATAGCCTTCCACGCCAACCAATTGGCCGGCGAAGAACAGCGTGCCGCGCGATTTGAACTGCAACGTATTCAAGAGCAACTGGGGCGAATTGATAAAGGTGTTTCGATGGAGGCTGCCGTAACGGAGAAACTCCGCCTGCTCCAGGCCGGGGATCATGCGAAACACGCGCTTCTGTTCCGGATAGGTGAGCTTCGTCTGAAAGCCGACCATGTTGTAGCAGGTCCGATGCACGTTTTCGGTTCTGAGCTGGATGACCGCGGTCGGCCTCTTACCGGTTCGGGGATCTTCCAGTCCGACCGGTTTCAGCGGGCCGAAGAGCATGGTTTGCCGGCCTCGCTCCGCCATGACTTCAATGGGTATGCAGGCTTCAAAATAGGGAGTCTTCTCAAATTCCTTCGGCTGCACTTTTTCAGCCGCCATCAGTGCGTCGTAAAACGCGTTGTATTGGGCGTCGTCCATAGGACAGTTCAGGTAGTCAGCCCCACCTTTGTCATATCGCGAGGCGGCGAAGACGATATCCATATTGATCGACTCTGCGTCGATGATCGGTGAGATGGCATCAAAGAAATACAAATGGTGTGATTGTGTGACGGCGCGGATCGCTGATGATAGTTTGTCCGACGTCAAGGGACCCGTGGCAATGATGCAGAGGCAATCTGTCGGGATCTCGGTGATCTCCTCATGCAGGACACGGACGTTCGGATGGCTTTCCAGCGCTTGTGTGATCTTGAGCGAAAATTGATCCCGGTCCACGGCGAGCGCCGATCCTGCCGGCACTCTGGCCTGTTCAGCCGATGCAATAATCAGTGACCCCAGCCGCCGCATTTCTTCTTTGAGGATGCCGGGAGCGTTTAAGGGATCGCCAGACCCGAGTGAGTTGGAGCAGACCAATTCAGCTAAGCCGCCGGTCTTATGCGCTTTCGTCATCTCTTTGGGACGCATCTCATAGAGCGTCACCTTCGCGCCGCGGTTAGCGGCCTGCCAGGCTGCTTCGGAGCCGGCCAGACCACCCCCTATGATGACGATGTCATCTCTCATGCCCACAAAAGCTCCTCTCAGGGAAAATAGGAAGGGCACATTCTAGAAACCGAGTTTCGCTGAAGTCAAGGCGGCAGCAGCCGGCCAGGATACCAACGACCAGAATCATACTGCCTCTGCAATTGAACCGGTGAATTGCTCCATGCTAGACTTAACCTGCATGGGCGATTGGCTCAGTGGTAGAGCGCTTCCTTCACACGGAAGAGGCCACAGGTTCGATCCCTGTATCGCCCACCATGTCATCCTTTGTCCTATCTAAATCACTGCCCGGCCATGTTCGTTAGATAATTGCCTGATTCCTGGACAGAATCGGGGATGTCGGCTACACTTCACACTGTATTTCGGAGATCGGTTAGGCCACTATCGACGGGATCGAACAAAGTGAGGTTACGTATGCGACCAACGTCTTGGGCAATGGGTGTGGTGCTGATGGCGGTGCTTGCAACAGGGTGCGGGACAACGAATCAAGCCGGCATGGCTAGTGCGGAGAAGGAATACATGCCTCCAACGAGTATTTACAATATCTTGGACAGCACCGCGTTAGTGTATTTAGATCCTGCGGCAGGCAGTGCGATCAGCGACCACTTTCTTCGCTGGGTTGGGTTCCTGGCCCATCCGATCGGCCATGCATTGGATTACGGGGTGAATCGTCCGCTTTATTCCTTGGCGGGCGCATACCCGTATCTCTTCGGCTATACGGCTGAAGACAATATGCTGGACACCCAGCGTCGCTAAGACCGCTCTCTCAGTGCATATAAAAGCCCGCTCCCGATGAGGGAGCGGGCTTTTTCTTGCCCGTTCGCAAACCCTGACAAATTCATGTAAGTTTCAATGACTCCAGATACCTAATTGTTGGCCGGAGGCGTATGCACCGTCGCTACCGACTCATTGCTCTCGCAGGGATCAGCCTCATTCTCAGCCTGACCGCCGGATGTGGCGGCCAGACTCCTGTCGTCAGACCCGATCTCCCTCCGTCCGAGAGTGATCTCGTCCTGCTCAAGACGACGGCAGATCTGTGTGATCGTAAGTCTGAAGTGCTGAAAAAGTTCCCGCCCCAAACATTTTCCTCAAGACCCTGGGGGAGCGGTCAGGAGTTACTCTATCCCGCTGCACAGAGTCCCTCGCATGCAGATGAATCCTATTTCTTTGATGAGGACGGCTTGCTTGTGGGGGCAATCTTCATGTTCCCTAGCGGGCTGGATCTCGAACCCTTTCCAGCCTTAAGGAAGACATTACTGGCGCTGAAGCCACAATTGGAGTTTTATCTGAACGTATCGCAGTTGGCCACGAAGGCCAATATGGAGTCCAGCGCCATCTTCGATACCGGCGATGAGAAAACCACCGTCGAGTATCTTGTGACCGGGAACCGGGAGCATATGATTCTCCTCACGGCCTCTTTCACGATTGACCCCTATGTCCGGCTCTTTTCGCCCTACCGGCGGGAATTTCTCGACCGGCTGAGGCAGCCATCCGGAGGGAAAGGCGGGGTGAAAATTGAAAGTCAGGGGAGCGAAGACAAAGAGCCGTTTGCCTCTTTGCAACAGTTCGCCCGCGGCCAGACGGCGCAGCTGGCCTATTGCAAGGACAAGAATTATGACATCGCGGCTGATGCCTACCAGAAGTCGATCACGAGCGGGTTCTCTAATAAGGTGTGGCTGGCAGAAGCGCACCATCGTTTGGGCGTATCGCTGGAGGCGAAAGGACAGTTGGAGAAGGCTAAGGCTGAAATGCTTCAGTCTCTCGCCATTCGGCCGAATGTGCCTGAAGTGATGAACAATCTGGGGACCGTCCACAATAAACTCGGGGAGAAAGCCGCGGCGTTGAGTCTGTTTGAAAAGGCGGTGATCCTGCGCCCGAACTATGCCATGGCCCGGTACAATCTGGCGGAGGCGTACGAGCCGACGAATCCGAAACGTGCCGTGGCTGAGTACGAAACATTTCTGGCCCTGGTCGAGGGGATTCCCGAAGAAGAGGGGCGGATTGCCCGGGTCAAGGAACGATTGAAGGTCCTGAAAAAACCGTGAAGTCGAGACCGTGGACGTTGACTATCGGCGAACGCGCTCTTTCTGTTCCTGAAGGGTTTTGCACTCGATACAGAACGTCGTCACGGGGCGGGCTTTGAGCCGCTTGTAGGGAATGTCTTCACCGCACTGCTCGCAGATACCGTAGGTCTGGTTCTTCATCCGATCCAAGGCTTCGTTGACCTTCTTGAGCAGATTCTGTTCGCGTTCCATGATCCGCATGGAAAAGCGTTGATCTTCCTCTGCCGAGGCCTGATCACTGACATCGGGTAATGCTTCCGGGGCTTTGTGCTGCGTCAGCACTTCTCCGACTTCCTCAAGCAGGTCAGCGCGCTGCCGCTCAAGGGCTCGTCGAATGTCCGGATACTTAGAACGACTTTTTGAAGAAGCCGATTTCTTGGGAGCAGCCGGTTTCTTGGCCTTGGAGGATACCGTGCGAGCGGCGGCCTTAGTGCGTGAGGAATTGGCCCGCGAAGCAGAAGTCTTTTTCCGGGGAGCAGGTGCCTTCATGGATGCTGGCTCCGATAGTCCCGACCGAGCAGGGACTATAACAGCCGTCTAAAGAATGGGTCAACGGGAATGATACTAGGGGTGTGCGGCCTACAAGTCCCGGCGGCCTTCAATCGACTTCAGCAACGTGACTTCATCGGCATACTCGATATCCATGCCGACGGGGATGCCATAGGCGATACGCGAGACGTGGGTGACAAACGGCTTGAGCAGCCTTGTGAGATAGATCGCGGTGGCCTCACCCTCGATCGTCGGACTCGTTGCCAGGATGACTTCGTCCACGCCGCCGAGCTTGACCCGCTCAACCAGCTCCTCTGCCCGAATATCTCCCGGGCCGATGCCGTCGAGGGGAGAGAGGGTGCCGAGCAGCACATGATAGAGCCCGCGATAGCCGGCCGCTCGCTCTATCGCATAGATCGTGCTGGGTTCTTCAACGACCAGAATCTTGGTGAGGTCCCGCTTAGGATCAAGGCAGAATTCGCAGAGTTCCCCTTCGGCGATATTGCGGCATTGCCGGCAAAAGGACAACCCGTCCTTGACCGCGCGGATAGCATCGGCCAAACGGAGCGCATCCTCACGTTCAGTCTTGAGCAAGTGGAAGGCGAGCCGTTGCGCGCTCTTCTGCCCCACGCCCGGAAGACGAACGAGTTCTTTCACGAGCCGTGCCAGCAGCCCGCGTTGATCAACAGCCATGCGTCTCCCTGCCTATGTGCTGAAACATCTAGAAGAGCCCCGGCATCTTCATTCCGCCCGTGAGGGCCTTCATATCCTGCTCCATTAAGTCTTTCGCCTTCCGGAGCGCATCGTTGGTCGCGGCCAGCACGAGATCCTGGAGCATCTCCACGTCGCCGCTTTTGCCGACTTCGGGATCGATGACCACGCTCACAATTTGCATGGCACCATTGGCCGTCACGGTGACGCTACCGCCGCCGGCCGTGCCGCTGGCGATCTTGGTCGCGGCCTGTTCCTGGATCTTGGCCATTTGATCCTGCATAGCTTTTGCTTGCTTCAAAATGTTCGACATATCGCCAAAGGGATTTTTCATTTGCCTGTCTCCTTCTGTGCCACGGTTCTCACTGTAGCGAGGTCTGCGCCAAATATATCCAAGGCCTGTTTCACGACCGGATTGGCCCGGGCCCGCTCAAGCAGCACCACGCGTTGCTCCTGCTCCTTGGCCGCCCGCACTTGTGCCATCGTGAGTCCCGGCGGATCGGATGCGGACAGCTCGATCACACGGATGCGAAGCGCCTGTCCGACCTGCCGCTCGCAGAGCGTGGCCAGGGCCCGGAGATTATCTTCCTTTTCCATCATGGAGCGGGCCAGCGTCGCCTGCTTGGCGAAGCCAATGGTGACCTGGCCCCCGTCCAGCGAGACAAACCGGCCGGCTTCTAAAAACGGAGCGAAATTCGGAAATGACGCCGCGACTTCTTCCTGCACCAGCTCCCAATTGAGCGTGGATCGCTCCGGTGATGTTGCGGGGACGGATGAATCGACCACCGGCGGCGTTGGCCTGTCACTCGATGGGGGTTGTGGCGGAGAAGCCAAGGCCTTGTCCGGCATAGATGCCCGAGGTGTTGAGGCCTGCGCCGGTTGAGTTGTCACAACCGGCTTCGACGTCACCGGTGTTGCGGGGTGCGGAGTGACAGATGAAGTGCCGGCTCGCGAGGACTGTGGCGCTGTCCCAACCGGAGGCGCTGGACGAGGCGTGGCTAGGGTCGAACTGGACGAGGGTTTCGTCGTGGCCGACAGAGCGGGCGCTGTCGTGTCCGGTTTAGCGGATGGCTTTTGCGGTGAGGGCGATATCGCCGCTGGCGGCGGGACATCGGTCCGGCTCTCCTGTTGCCGGACAAGCCTGGTGGCGCGTATTGCCGCCGCTTCCAGTACAAAGCGCGGATGGGCGCTGTAGCGCAACGAATCTTCAGCCTGCGAGAAAATCGTCAATAGTTCTTGAAGCTGTTCCGGAGTCACGCGCTTGGCCTCCACGGCCAATTGGTGAATATCTTCTTCCGTGGCTTCGATCAAGCCGCGCAACTCCGGGCCGGCAGGAACGACCGAAGCGACCAGGAGGTTGCGGAGCAGTTCCACCACATCGGAGCAAAATGCTTTCAGGTCATGTCCCTGATCCAGCAGATTGGCTAGTATTGCCAGTGCGGCCGGACTGTCCTGGGCAAGGATCGCTGCGCTCATGCCCTGCACCAGTTCTTGCGGTACGGCGCCGAGCAGTACTTCCAGGTCGGCATGGGCGATCGTTTTTCCACCGAATGCGACGGCCTGATCGAGCAGGCTCAGCCCGTCGCGCATACTGCCTTCGCTCGCCCGCGCGAGCGCGGTGAAACTGCGATCCTCGATGGTCATGCCGTCTTGCGTGGCGACGTGGCGGAGGCGGTCGATAATCTCTTGGCGCGCAATCCGCCGGAAATTGTAATGCTGGCAGCGCGACATGATCGTGGCCGGAATCTTGTGAATTTCTGTCGTCGCGAAGATGAACACGACATGGGAGGGCGGTTCTTCCAGTGTCTTTAGCAACGCGTTGAAGGCCGAGTTCGACAACATGTGCACTTCGTCGATGATGTAGACGCGGTAGTGCCCGCGAAAGGGGGAGAACTTCACGTTCTCGCGAATCTCCCGCACGTCGTCGACGCTGGTATTGGACGCGCCGTCGATCTCCATCACATCGACCGAGGTGCCTTGCGTGATTTCGACGCAGTTGACGCAGGTGTTGCAGGGATGGCCGGTTGGCCCCTGTTCGCAGTTCAGCGCTTTGGCCAGAATGCGGGCGACCGTCGTCTTGCCGACTCCGCGGGTGCCGGAAAACAGGTAGGCATGCGCGATGCGTTTGGTGTCGACCGCGTTCATCAGTGTCTGAACGACGTGCGATTGTCCGACAACATCGTCGAACGTGCCGGGCCGGTATTTGCGGGCGGAGACTTGATAATCCATGGTTCGTCGATCGTTCCTCGTGAATCGTATCTCGTCCATCACTCGGACGCTTCACGAATGACGTTTCACGGACGACGTCATCAGAGGAAGCGGGGCCAGGTGATCCTGCGGCACACAAAACTGACCGCTTACCGTTGCTTCCTTCCGGACCTGGCGGGGTTCACAGGGTTCTGTTGCACAGGGCCCGGCCCCTAAAACCTGTGATCAGTGATTATGTGATGGGTGACGTGAGGATGACCGCCGACTCAGCCGTTCCGAGTCTAACGACCCATCACTCATCACCCATCACGGCTCACGTGTTCGTGGTATGGCGGAGAGGGTGGGATTCGAACCCACGGTCCCATTGCTGAGACGCATGCTTTCCAAGCATGTCGATTCGACCACTCTCGCACCTCTCCGCGCCCATACGAGAAGAGGGATTGTAGCACTGCAGTCTGGTATGCGGCAAGGCGCGACGGATGTCAGTGAGGTGTATTTGACCCTCTAGAGGGCGTTTCCTATACTGCAGTTTGGAATTGGAGGTACAGAATGAAAATTGTGATCGGTATCGGTGTGTTGATCGCGGTGCTGGTCGGGGTGGCGCTGCTCCTCCCGTTCATTGTCGATCTGAACACCTATCAAGAGCAGTATCGCCCGCTGATCGAAGAGGCGTTGAATCGCAAGGTGACGCTGCAGGATATTCGTCTGACCATTTGGCCCAGGCTGGGCGCACGGGTGGCGGGATTTACGGTCATCGAAGATCCGGCGTTTGGGGCCGGTCCATTTGCGGCACTCTCGTCGGTTGAGGTCGGGGTGAAGCTGATGCCGCTTCTGAGCGGCAAGATTGAAGTCGAAGAAATTACGCTCCACGCGCCGGTAATCACAGTCATCAAGAATAAGAACGGAGTCTTGAATGCGTCCACGCTGGGGCGGAAGGGTGTGGCTGCGCCGGAGACACCATCACGGGCGCCGATACCGTCGCCTGACGGGCCGTTGAAAATTCTGGCCCTTCTGGCAGTCGATCGTGTGTCGATCACCGGCGGAAAGGTCACGTACCGCGACATCTCTCAGGCAAAGCCAGTCGAATATGTGCTTCAAGACATGGAGTTTCTGTTGCAATCCGTTCATCTGGGCAGCAGTCCGAATCTCCATGTCGCGCTGACTGTTCAGCCGATGAATCTCCCGGTTTCAGTCGATGGCACGTTCGGTCCGCTCAAGGAGACGGCGGACCTGGATGTGATCAATCTGCAGTTGGCCTTGGGAAAAACGAATTTCGCGATTGCCGGAAAGACCGCGGGGCAGCACATGATTCTCACTGTGACGGCGCCGTCGATCAATACCGCCAACTTACCGATGACGTTGCCGCTCAAGAAGCCGGTCGAGGTAAAAGACTTCAAGGTCGCCGCGGAGATGAAGGGGCAGGACATGCGTCTGTCCGATCTCTCTTTTCAGATTTTTGACGGGAAGGTTGTTGCGCAGGGTGGGCTTACGTCAGGGTCTGCGGCTCCTCCATTCAGCGGGAAGGTGATGCTTGATGGCCTGCAGCTGGGCCCTGCGATTGATACAGTCGCCGAGACACCGGTTTCGATCAGTGGAACAGCCGGGGCAAATCTCTCAGTCAAGGGCCAGGGCTTCGCCATGCCGGATCTGACGAGAGCGCTGGAAGGTACCGGGCATGTTGGCGTGAAGGACGGCAAGGTCGACGGGGTGAATCTTCTGCAGGAGGCGGTGTCGATCTTGAAGGTCGCCGGCATTTCCGTGGGGGAGGCCAAAGCGACGGCGTTCTCGACCATTGAGACAGATCTTGCGATCAGACAGGGCGTCGTGATGTTGCAAAATCTCTTGATGGACAGTCACGATTTTCAAGCGACCGGCGGCGGGACGATCGGATTTGATCACGCACTCAACATGACGGTGAATCTGCGCCTGTCGGAGGCCTTGAGTCAGCAAGTGGCCGGATCTTCTCCGGTTGCGCGACTGGCGGTGAAGGAGGGTCGTCTGACGTTGCCGCTCCTGATCGGCGGCACGCTCGAGGCGCCCTCCTACGGGCTTGATATGAAGGGCTTGACAGGAAAAGCGCAGGAGCAAATCAAACAGAAAGTGGAAGAAGCTATCGGCGGATTGCTCAAAGGCACGACCAAGCCGAAAGACCTGGAGCAGGAAGGGAAGCAGTTGCTCAAGGGATTGTTCAGTCGCTAGCTAGAAGAGACAAGGTACGACGGTCGTAATGGATGTCGTGCGCAATACGCGGTGAAGTACGGTCTGCAAGGCGATTGTTGAACGGTTTCACGGGGCGTAGATCGAATTCCCTCTCCCGACGCCGGTTATGACGACAAGTTGAATTTCCCGGATAGGTCTCCTGTAGAGTTGACAGTCCCTCGCAAGCAATGGTAGCTTGGCGCGCTTATTTTAGTGCGGACAGCACGATAATTATCCGTGTGCCCTATTGTGGAAGTGAGTGGATAAGGACCGTGATTAAGACAGCAGTTGCGCGACGTTACGCCAAAGCCCTCTTCGAGCTTCTCGATTCCTCCACCATCGAAGCGATGCGGGGTACTCTCAATGGCCTGGGACAGGCCATGCAAGACTCCGTCTCCCTCCGACACGTGGTGGCCTCCCCGGTGTTTGGTATGGATGAAAAGATTGCCGTGCTCAGCGATCTGGGCGGTCGATTCGGGTGTCCCCCGGCCGGCAAAGCCTTTATCGGGCAGCTCGTGAAGAAGAATCGAATCGGGTTTCTGCCGGAAATCGCCGACGCGTTCGGGAAACTCGTCGATCAATCCAAGGGGACCCAGCAAGTCACGGTTTCGAGCGCCGCTGCGTTGCCGCCGGCAGAACAAGACCGCATCAAAACACGCCTTCGCGAAACCCTGAAGCGAGACGTGGATATCACCTTTCAGACCGACGCCAGTCACCTCGCGGGGCTGCAGATTTCTATCGGCAGCACGGTCGTGGATAGTACCGTCCGAGGTCGCTTGCGCGCCATGCAGAGCCTGTTGACGAAGGAGTAGCCATGCAGATCAAGGCAGATGAGATTAGTGCGATCATTAAGGAAAAGATCAAGGGCTTCGACAAGCAGGTCGACGTCAAGGAAACCGGCTCGGTCATCCAGGTCGGCGACGGTATTGCCAAGGTCTATGGGCTCGACGGAGCCATGGCCGGAGAAATGCTGGAGTTCCCCGGCGGACTCTATGGCATCGCGTTGAACCTCGAAGAAGACAACGTCGGTGCCGTCTTGATGGGCGAAGACACCGGGATCAAGGAAGGCGATCCCGTCAAGCGCACGGGCCGTATCGCCGAAATCCCAGTCGGTGAGGCCCTGATTGGTCGCGTCGTGAATGCCATCGGCCAACCGATCGACGGCAAGGGCCCGATCAAGTCGGAGCACTCCTCCCGCATCGAAGTCGTCGCACCCGGTGTGAATACCCGTCAATCCGTCCGCGAGCCGTTGCAGACCGGCATCAAGGCGATCGACGCCATGATCCCGATCGGACGCGGTCAGCGCGAGTTGATCATCGGCGACCGGCAAACGGGGAAAACAGCGATTGCGGTCGATACGATCATCAATCAAAAGGGCCTGGGTGTGTTCTGCATTTACGTTGCGGTCGGCCAGAAGCGTTCGACTGTCGCCCGCGTCGTCAAGACACTCGAAGAAAACCACGCCATGGAGTACAGCATCGTGGTCGCGGCGACCGCCAGCGATCCGGCCCCGATGCAGTTTCTTGCGCCCTTCGCCGGCGCGGCGATCGGGGAGTATTTCCGCGATAACGGGAAGCATGCCTTGATCGTGTACGACGATCTTTCGAAGCACGCCGTGGCCTATCGGCAGTTGTCGTTGTTGCTCCGGAGACCGCCGGGACGCGAAGCCTATCCGGGCGATGTGTTCTATCTGCACTCGCGCTTGCTGGAGCGAGCGGCCAAGTTGAGCGAGAAGCTCGGCGGGGGCAGTTTGACGGCCCTTCCGATCATTGAAACGCAAGCCGGCGACGTGTCGGCTTACATTCCGACCAATGTGATTTCGATCACCGACGGTCAGATCTATCTCGGCAGCGATCTGTTCTATTCCGGTATCCGCCCTGCGATTAACGTCGGTCTGTCGGTCTCCCGCGTCGGTGGATCCGCGCAGATCAAAACGATGAAGCAGGTTGCCGGTACTTTGCGGCTCGATCTGGCGCAGTATCGGGAAATGGCGGCCTTTTCTCAGTTCGGCAGCGAACTCGACAAGGCGACGCAGATGCAGCTCGCGCGCGGTGTGCGCATGGTGGAGCTGTTGAAGCAGGGCCAATACAAGCCGATGCCGGTGGCCGATCAAGTGCTGTCGATCCATGCCGGCGTGAACGGATATCTGGACGATGTGCCGGTCGACAAGGTGCTGCAGTTTGAAGCGGATTATCTCCACTATGTGCAGCAGCATCATCCCGACTTGAAGAAGGAAATTGCCAGCATCGGCAAGATCGACGACAAGGTGGGAGCCCGGCTGAAAGAAATTGTTACGACCTTCAAACAGAAGATGGGATACGGGGCAAAGGCCTGAGAATCGTCAACCGTCAATCGTCAATCGTGGGATTCTCCCTCGATTCACAAATGACGCGTGACGAATGACGTAGAGTCTTACGATGCCAAGTTTACAAAGTCTGCGCCGCAAGATTGCGGCCTTTAAAAATACACAGAAGATCACCAAGGCCATGAAAATGGTGGCCGCGGCGAAGCTCAAGCGTTCTCAGGATCGGATCCTCGCGGCGCGACCCTATGCGCACAAGATGCGCGGGGTGCTCGGCAACCTTAGTCAACGCGTGAACCGTTCCGCCCATCCTCTCTTGCAAAAGCGTGACGGGAAGAAGATCGAAGTGCTGGTGATCACCAGCGATCGCGGGCTCTGCGGCGGGTTCAACGGTAATATCGCTCGCAAGAGTGTCGAGTTTGTCCGACAGTGCGAAGCCCGAGGGCTTCAGGTCAATCTCAGCATCGTCGGCCGCAAGGGGCGCGACTACTTCCGACGGCGGACCTGGCCGATCCGGCAGGAGTGGACAGGGGTCTTCGATAAGCTCAGCTTCGAGCATGCGCTCGATATCGGCGGCGACCTAACCGATAACTTCGTGAAGGGCACGTTCGACGAGCTCTACGTCGTCTACAACGAGTTTAAATCAGCGATTCAACAGCGGGTGATCGTCGAGAAATTGTTCCCCATCGATGCGGCGGCTGAATTCGGTGCGCCACAGGCGGAGGGGACGACCGGCGGCAGTTATTTGTATGAACCGGATGAAGCCGATCTATTGAATGTGCTCGTGCCGAAGCATTTTCAAGTGCAGGCCTATCGCATTTTGTTGGAGTCGGCCGCTGCGGAACACGGCGCGCGTATGGCTGCGATGGATGGCGCGACGCGCAATGCCGGCCAACTCATCAAGAAAGTCACGCTCTACTACAACAAGACCCGGCAGGCCGCGATTACGAAAGAACTCATGGATATCGTCGGCGGCGCAGAAGCGTTGCAATAGTCAGTTACGTTGAAGAAGGAGTCAGCCGTGAGCACAGGAAAAGTCGTACAAGTCATCGGGCCAGTGGTGGACGTGGAATTTCCTCCCGGCCAACTGCCGAACATCTACAACGCGCTGAAGGTGATCCAGGAAGAAAATAAGGCCGCCGGTAAGCCGGCCGTGCGGATCACGCTGGAAGTCGCCACACACCTCGGTGAAAACCGGGTCCGCGGTATCGCCATGTCGACCACCGATGGTCTGACGCGTGGGATGGATGTGCATGACACCGGCGCGCCGATCTCGGTGCCGGTTGGTCGTGAGACCCTTGGTCGCCTCATCAATGTGCTGGGTGAGCCGGTTGATGAAAAGGGTCCGATCAACGCCAAGAAGACCTATCCGATCCACCGTCCCGCTCCGAAGCTTGAAGATCAGGATACCAAGACAGAAGTCCTCGAAACGGGAATTAAGGTCGTAGACCTGTTGGAACCGTACAGCAAGGGTGGAAAAGTCGGACTCTTCGGCGGAGCCGGCGTCGGCAAGACCGTCATCATTATGGAGCTGATCAATAACATCGCGTTGCACCACGGCGGGTTCTCCGTGTTTGCCGGCGTCGGTGAGCGGACTCGTGAAGGTAACGACCTCTGGCACGAAATGCAGGAGTCAAAAGTTATCGATCCGGACGATTTCACCAAATCGAAAGCCGCATTGGTTTATGGCCAGATGAACGAGCCGCCCGGAGCCCGTCTTCGCGTGGCCCTCACCGGTTTGGCAGTGGCGGAATTCTTCCGTGACGAAGAGAATCAGGACGTGCTCCTGTTCGTCGACAATATTTTCCGTTTCACTCAGGCCGGTTCAGAGGTGTCGGCCTTGCTGGGCCGTATGCCTTCCGCCGTCGGCTATCAACCGACCCTTTCGACTGAGATGGGGCAGCTTCAAGAGCGTATTACTTCGACCAAACGTGGATCTATCACCTCGGTACAAGCCATCTACGTGCCCGCCGACGACTTGACCGACCCGGCGCCGGCGACGGCTTTTGCCCACTTGGACGCCACCACCGTGTTGTCCCGGCAGTTGGCTGAGTTGGGTATTTATCCGGCCGTCGATCCGCTGGACTCCACCTCCCGAATTCTCGATCCGCAAGTCATCGGCGAAGAGCACTACAAAGTCGCGCGCGGGGTCCAGTCCGTGCTCCAAAAGTATAAGGATCTGCAGGATATCATCGCGATTCTCGGTATGGACGAATTATCTGAAGACGATAAGATGGCGGTGGCTCGTGCGCGAAAGATCCAGAGATTCCTTTCGCAGCCCTTCCATGTCGCCGAAGCGTTCACCGGCTCGCCGGGTAAGTATGTGAAGCTGAAAGACACCGTTCGCAGCTTCAAGGAAATCCTCGAGGGCAAGTACGACCACCTCCCGGAGCAGGCGTTCTATATGGTGGGCCCGATCGAGGAAGCCGTGGCGAAGGCCGAAAAGATGGGCGTGAAGGTATAAGCGCACATCGGCAGGGCGATCTCCTGCTCGCTGACCGCGCACGGTGAAACTGTGCACGGTCAATGCGCCCAATCGAGACCACCCCAGTCGGCTGTGCTTTGGTTGGTGAAAAGAGGAAGAGAATGGCTGGAAAGATTCTATTAGAGGTAGTGACGCCGGAAAAGCAGCTGCTGAGTCGGCAGGTGGACGAAGTCATCGCGCCTGGCTCAGAAGGTGAATTCGGCGTCTTGCCCGGCCATTGTTACTTTCTTTCAACCCTTCGAATCGGCGAGCTTCGATATCGTGTCGGCGATCAGACGAACCATATGGCGGTCCTCTGGGGCTATGCTGAAGTGACCCCGACGAAAGTTACCATCATGGCCGAGATCGCCGAGAAGGCCGAGGACATTGATGTGGGCCGCGCTCAGGCTGCAGTCGAGAAAGCTGAGCAGCGCCTGAAGGCCGGTGGCTTGCCTTCAGAGGTCAAAGAGGCCGAAATCAGCCTCGAAAAAGCCCGTCTCCGGAAGAAGATCGCTGAACGCGCCCCCAAATCCGGGCGCGCATAGCTTCAATCTCGAATCTCCTGAGTTCCCTCCGTCTCTTCCCTTCCCAACCCAATACCGTCTTGCCTGCTTCAATGCATTGCAATTGATCGAGGCTCTTTAGTAGCTTGTGCCCGTATGATTACGGAATTTGTCGTCACCGCCGGAGAGCAGCCAAAACGCCTCGATGTCTTTCTCGTCAATCACGAACGGGATGTCTCGCGTTCCGCCATGCAGCGCCTCATTGAGCTTGGCCGGATTCGGATCAACGATCAGGTGGTGAAGGCAAGTCAGAAGATTAAGCCTGGCGACAGAATCACTATGGATGTGCCGAAGCCGGAGCCTCTCGCTCTCAAAGGGGAGGCCATTCCTTTGGAAGTGCTCTATGAGGATGACTGTCTCCTGGTTCTGAACAAACCATCAGGAATCGTTGTCCATCCAGCCCCGGGGAACTGGACCGGGACGCTCGTGAATGCGCTGCTCCATCACTTTCAGACATCCGGAAGTACGGTTTCAACCATTGGTGGGAAGGAACGACCTGGTCTTGTTCATCGATTGGACAAGGAAACATCCGGTGTGATGGTGATTGCCAAGACCGATCAAGCGCATCGACATCTCGCCGCGCAGTTTAAGGAGCATACGATTACGAGAGTCTATGAAGCCCTGATCTGGGGAATTCCGAAGAAAGGCCACGGAATAATTGAATTGGCGATCGGCCGCGATACCAAAGAGCGTAAGAAAATATCAACGAGAACCACAAGCCCGCGAGAATCAGTGACGGAGTACAAGGTGGACCAGCGGTACGGCAAAGTCGCTGCGCACGTCTTGCTCTACCCGCGGACGGGACGTACGCATCAGCTCCGGGTCCACCTCACCTCTCTGGGGCATCCTATTCTCGGCGATCCTACCTATGGCGGGCGGAAGGTCTGTGCTATTGAGGAAGTAGAGATCCCGAGAGTCATGCTCCATGCAAGAACGCTCGGTTTCATGCATCCCACGAAGGGTGAACGACAGGAGTTCACCAGGCCATATCCCAATGATATGGAAACTGTGACCCAAGCTCTCGAATGCTTAAGGCCACCCAAGTCAAGTAAAGAGTCGTGAGGGAAGAGGCACGCCGCGTAAGAATAGAATTCTAAGAGGCTAAGAATATGCAGACAGCGGACATCCTTGATGTGATCGGCGGTCTCTCAGCGCAGTTGAAGGCCTATGCAGCCAAGCTGCCGCCAATTGTTCATTTGTCGGCGGTACCCACTGGTGTCAAGCCGAAACTTGAAGCAGTGGAGGACTATGAAGAGAATGTGTCGCGTGTGCGTGGCCAGAGCGCCGGTACGCCCTACAAAGGACTCAATGAATCCTTTGTGGCATCGCTGGAGGCGTTTGAGGTCGGTAATTTAATAGGTGCGGTGCAGCCCTTGCTGGCAGTGCTTGATCACGTAGAGCGGATGCATCGGGATAAGGAAATTGAAGTGGGGCGTATCGACGAGAAGCGTGTTGCGGAATACCGTGCCGCACTCCACAAGATTCTTCCCGGAAACAAGCCGGAACTGGATGGTTCCGGACGGGGAATGTGATTGAGTTGGGGAACCTTCAGCCATGAAATGCCAGCATCCTGCGTAAAAGACCGTCGAAGTGAATGGTCTAAGGCTGAGAGCTGGTCACTGTTTGCGGACCGATCTCTGGTCAGTGACCCATTTTAGGGCCTGTCGCGTTGGCTCCTTCGCTCACGAGGCTAAAGCGGACTGTTGAGCCGCAGTGGGGGCATTTGGCCCGGACTGTTTCAACATCGACGATCTCGAACTCGTTCGGCTTGAGCCACATTAACTGGAAACACTTGGGGCAGCTACGGACTTGCGTTGACATCGGTTTCCTCGTACACTTCGAACTCAAAAGCAGTCGTTTAACGGGAGACACTCTAGTACACAATGCCCCCCACGCTCAAGACCACTGTTACATTTTCAGAGAAGAAGTCTCTCCAACCCGAACAATTAATGACCTTGTTTCAGCAGGCACCCTGGGCTAAAGGGCGGACGCTGAACGATGCCCGTGACATGCTTCGCCACACCGATGTGGCGCTGTGTGCCTGGGATGGCGATCGCCTCGTCGGCTTTGGCCGGGTCCTCACGGATTTCGTCTATCGCGCAACCATTTGGGACGTGATCGTCGACGAAGCCTATCAGAAGCAGGGCATCGGAGCCGAAATCGTCCAGCGTATTCTCCATCATCCTCGCCTGAAGAAAGTCGAGCTCTTTTGGCTTTGCACCCGCCGACCGGGTTTCTACGAAAAACTGGGATTCAGTTCCAAGGAACAGACCGGCATGGTCTGGAATCGCAACCAGAACTCCCGGCTGGAATAGCCCGTCAACACGGTATCCCGCTTCGCGCAGTAATACCTCATCGTTGACTATCTGATCGCATTTGGTATCGGCATGACAGGCTGATGACCAAACGGGTCGCTTGTACAAAAGAAAAGGCAGGATGTCCGATTAACCAAGACATCCTGCCTTAAAAACCCGAGGGAGATCTGGAATATTAGAAGTACAGCTTCACACCGAACAAAAAGCCAAACGACGAGGCATTCCAGTCGTCGTTCCGTACGCCGTTTATCGTCGCATGACCGTCGTTCCGTTTGTAGGCCATTTCTGTGTTGAGGGCAAACTGCTTCGTCAGCATATAGTCGGCTCCCCAGCCCAACCGCCAGGCAAACGTGGTGCTGGGGCTGATATGCCTATTGGTATCCTCTCCAAAGCCGTTCGAGTTGACGCCGAAGCTCATGTTGACATACGGGTTTAATTGACCAAAGTTCCCCGGGCGGAGTTCAAGGGTCGGCAGAATCGAGACGGTGTCCTGGTGGCCCAAACTCGTCGAAGGCCGTTCACTGTCGACTGCATGGCGTTCCCATTCCAGCATCATGCCGACGAGTAGCCACTTGTTCAGGCTGTACATGGCCTGAAAGTTGACCAGCGATCCGACATCGGTTGAGGTGTTCGCGGAGAGCTGTTGCGTGAGCGGCGCAAACCCCGCCCGCATACCGAGTACCCATTTCCCCGGATCAATGCCGCCAAAATTATCTTTACTGTCCTGCGCGAGAACTGGATTACCTGGAACAAGGACCAGGCTCAAGCACGCGAGTAACATACTGACGACGACCCAGCGACGAGACTTCATAGGCATGTAAATCCTCCCTGATACATATGTGACATAAAGATGATTATGTGGACGAGAAATTTTCAAATCCTGTGCCGAATGGACAATGGAAGAGAAGATGCGGACGATTGAGTCAATGTTCATTTTCAGTCAGACCATATCAGATTTCATCGAGCTGGAGCATCAGAAAATTTTATACGAATGAATCCAAAACAACACAGTTTCTGTAATCAGGGACCTACACTTGTCCCATACGCGGGTGAAGTATTTCCGTTGATGATGGATTGGTGATGTTAGGCGGCTGGAGCCAAGCGTCGTTCCCGTTTTGGAGAGAACAAGATTGCGAGAAAGAAGATAGACGTAGCGAGTAATACAATCGCCGGACCGGATGGAATATCCCAGACCGCGGATATCAGGACGCCTGATACTGAGGTCGAGATGCCGATGAGGACGGAGTAGATCGTCAGTGTGCGCAGGCTGTGCGTGAGCTGATAGGCCGTAGAAGCAGGAATCAGAATCATGGCAAACACCAGGATAGCCCCTACTGTTTTGAGCGAGATCACGACGGTGAGTGCGACGAGTGTGAGCAGAAGGAAAAAGATCTTACGGGCCGGCACGCCGGACGCCTCAGCCATTTCCTGATCAAAGGCGATGAAGTACAGCTCTTTCGAAAAGAGAAGGATCAAGCCCAGCACAAGGATGCTGAGTCCACCAATTGTCCTCAGCTCCTCGTTTGTGACGGAGAGCACGCTTCCAAAGAGGTAGCCATAGACTTCAGCATTGTATGTCTTCATCAGGCCGATGAAGAGAATCGCCAACGCCATAGTGGTGGTGTAGAGGATACCGATTGAGACATCCAGCTTCATCCGGCCTTTTTCTTCCACCCACCCGGTGATCCATACCGTGCCCAATCCGAAAATAATCGCGAGGAGCAGCGGAGGCCAGCCCATTAAATACCCGAGTGCCACCCCGGCAAATGCGGCATGGGCCGTTCCCGCCCCGACGAAGGCGAGCCCCCGCAACACCACAAACACGCCTATAACAGAACAGAGCCCTCCCACCATCGCCGCTGCGAGGAGAGACCGCTGCATGAAGTCATAGGTGAAGAGGTCAAGCATAGGGATCTAACAACTCAATGATGGTGGTGATAGTCCTCAACGATGACGAGATCTCTCTCGGTAATCACCAGCTCCTTCCCGTAGACTTGGCGAAGGATGTCTGGTTTCAGCACTTCGACAGGGGGGCCGGCGGCAAACAGGCGAGTCTTGAGTAACACGAGCCGGTCGACGTGCGAGCGAATCATATTGATATCGTGCGTGATCAAGAGCACCGTCAACCCCAGCTCCTTATGCAGGTGCGCGACTAATTCGATGACATTGTGCTGGGTGGTGATATCCAGGCCGGTGGTCGGTTCATCAAGCAGGAGCACTTTCGGCTGTTGGGCCAGGGCTCGTGCAATAAAGACCCGCTGCTGCTGTCCACCGGATAGATGGCCGAGCGCTGTATCGCGATGCGCGTCCATGCCTACGTGAGCCAGGGCATCGAGGGCGATGGCCTGGTCCTTCTTTGTCGTTCGCTTGAACAGGCCCAAGGTGCCATAGCGGCCCATCATGACGGTTTCGAGAACGGTGACCGGGAAGTTCCGATCCACAACGCCCTTCTGGGGAAGGTACCCGATCTGGGCTCGATGGTGGCAACGGAGTTCCCCGCACGCGCAGTCAAAAATCCGCAGATGGCCGCTGAGTGGCGCCATGAGGCCTAACACGGCACGGCAGAGGGTCGTTTTGCCCGAGCCGTTGGGACCGATGACGCCGACAAATTCTCCTGTGCCGATAGACAAGGAGATATCCTGGAGGGCGACGACGCCGGGAAACCCAAAAGTCGCGTGGTCAAATTGAATGATTGGATTGGCTGATTCAGACACGAAAAACCCGGCTCCTTGCGGCACTCAAGCCGCATCAAGGGCGATTGCTAGGTCGCCTCAAGCGCGTTGGCCAATTGGAGCACATTATAGCGGAGCATGTCGAGGTAGGTCTCGGTGCCGGGTAGTCCACCGGGCAACGTTGTTAAGACAAGTACCCGCGTTTTCGTTTCTTTGGCTAGGAGTTCCGGGATGCGCTGGCTCAGCTGGATCTCCGAGACGATGACCTTGATCTTATCTTTTTTGATTTTCGCGATCAGCGACTGAATCTGCAGGGCCGAGGGTTCTGTGCCTGATTGAGATTGAATTGTGGCGACAATGTCGAACCCAAACCGTCTGGCCAGATAGGGCCAGGCAGGATGATGGGCGATAAATCGTCGATCGGTCAGTTGCTTGACGCGATCGGATAACTCTTTCCGGAGTTGATCAAGCTGGCGGAGATACGCGGCTTGGTTGTTCCGGAATTCGGTGGCATGCGTCGGATCAAGCTTGATGAGGGTTTCCGTAATGTGCCGGAGCATGGTCGCGACACTCTCGGGGTCCATCCAGACGTGGGGATTGCCGCCGCCGGCATGTTGATGGTCGCCCGGCTGGATAGGGTTTTGATCGATATGATCCCGGATCAATCCGATGCCGTCGGATGTCGTGACCACAACCAGGGAAGGGCTTCCGGCATTCTTGACCAGTGCCGAGACCCAGATCTCCAGGCCGATGCCGACTTCAAAAAGGACGCGGGCCTTTCGCACTGCAATCAAATCACTGGGCTTGGGTGCGTAGGTGTGTTCGTTTTCGTATCCGCTGAGGAGGGATGTGACATGCACGTACGGTCCGCCTATTTGTTGTGCGAGGTCCTTCAGTACCGGGATCGTGACGACCACATTGAATGGGGGCTGAGGAGCCGCCAGGACGTGAAACGGCAAAACAGCCGCGAGGCAGAACAGGGTCGCACAAGCAAATGTGATGAGGAGTCGCGGTGCAGCAAACATGGGCGGGGACGGTAGCATCGGGGTTCCTCGATGTCAACGAGACTGATCAGGCGTCTGTCCGGCGGCGGTTTCGTGCGTCAGCTTGACCGCGTGCGCAACTTCCATTAGCGTATCGCCCTCTACATCGACGAAAGGGAAGTAGAACTATGAAAGTGGTAGGACTGATGTCCGGCACGTCTGGTGACGGAGTCGATGCAGCGTTGGTCGAGATCACGCGATCGCGGAAGGGCCTGGACATACAAACGAAAGCCTTCCATGCGTTGCCGTACCCGCGATCGTTGCAACAGCGGATTCTGGCTGCCTCGGCGTCGGGGTCTGTTGCAGAGATTTGTCACTTGAATGCCTTGCTCGGGGAATGGTTTGCCAACGCGGCTCTTGGCGTGATTCGGTCAGCCGGTCTTCGCCCGAACAATGTCGACTTGATCGGCTCTCACGGACAGACGGTTCACCATTTGCCTCATGGGGTCAAGGATGCCGGGGTCGGGGCGATCCGGTCTACCTTGCAGATCGCCGAGCCTGCCGTGATCGCCGAGCGAACGGGTATTACGACAGTGGCTGACTTCCGTCCGCGAGACATCGCAGCCGGCGGGCAAGGAGCTCCGCTGACTCCAGGCGTGCATGCGCTCGTGTTCCGTCATCCTCGGCGTGCACGGCTGGTGGTGAATCTTGGCGGCATCAGCAACGTGACGTATCTGCCGCGCGGAAAAGGGGTGGGCGGGGTCATCGCGTTTGATACCGGTCCGGCCAATATGGTCTTAGACGGCCTCATGTATCGGGCGACGGACGGACGTGTCTCGATGGATCGAGACGGACGTCTTGCCTCACGTGGGCGGCCGGATGGCCGTCTGCTGACGAAACTGCTGGCACATCCGTATTTATCGAAACATCCTCCGAAGTCGACCGGCCGAGAAATATTTGGCGCACCGATGGTGGAGGAACTTCTGGCCATCCAGGAGGCTCGCCAGCTTTCGATCGAAACCATCCTGGCCACATGCAGTCGTTGGACGGCTGAGTCTGTCGGAACGGCGCGGCGATGGATTCAAGGAGGGATCGATGAAGTGATCGTCGGTGGCGGCGGTGTGCGGAACCGCGCCATTATGGCTCATCTTGCCGATGTGTTTTCACCGGCTCCTGTCACCACTTTCGATGCGATTGGGTGGGATAGTAAGGCTTTCGAGGCGGTCGCGTTTGCCATTCTTGCGTATCAAACGGTGATGGATCAGTGCGGCAATGTTCCCGCCGTCACCGGTGCGAGTCATCCGGCTTTGCTGGGTTGCATTGTTCCCGGCGGACCGGGGTGGATGCGCCGGCTGAAGCTTTCTTCCTGAAGGGCAGCGCGTTGACCATGGAAGCCATTCTCATCGGTTCGATCGCGACAGGGGTGTTGCTACTTCTGTTCTGGAAGCGAAACTCTTCGTCAGACCGGGTCAGGGGTCAGGGGCCTGTCTTCCCGGCAGGGACAAAGGTGACGTCCTCTCCGCTGCTTACGGAGCAAGAGGTGCTCCTCTACAATCTCATTCGGCTGGCTGTCCAGGATCAGTATCTTGTCTTCTCCCAGGTCCCGCTTTGGGCGTTTGTTCACATCGATGCAGTCGGGGAAGTCCGGTCGCAGGCCTTTCGTCAGATTGCGCTGAAGCGTGTGACGTTTGTACTTGTGCACCCGGGGTCGAGGCAGGTTGAACAGGTGGTGCAAGTAGAGGATGTCGGTTCGAGGGGTAACCAGGGGGATCGACAGCGCGTGATTGAGGCAGTGCTGGATGCTGCCGGGATCAAGCTTGTGACATTGCGCGTGCAGAAGTCCTACACCGTTCCCGCGCTCGCATCACTTCTCGGTTGCGAGCCGGATGAATCGTAGGGATGAGGTGCGAGGTGCAAGTCTCCGATCGTGCTACTCAAGCGTGTGTGAGACCGGATCGGACTTGGCGTTGGTGGTGTCGATAGCTTTCCTGGCAAGCTCAGCTTCTGAACTATCGGGATACTGGTCGACCACACGTTCAAACATCATTCGGGCCTTATCCTGATCACCGAGTTTCGTGTAAGCCTGCCCAATCTTCAGGGTCGATGCCGCCAGCTTTGGACTGAGCGGGTAGTACGAGACGACGTTGTAAAACGAGGCGAGTGCATCCTTATAGCGCCCCATTCGATACTGGCATTCTCCAATCCAATATTGGGCATTTGCAGCGAGGGCGGAGTGCCCATGAACTTCGATAAAGAAGCGAAAACCCGCGAGTGCCGCTTCATAGTCCCGGTGCTTGAACTCTTCCATCACTCGGTCATATAAGCGGCGGGAGCTGTCTTGCATTTGCCCTTGAGCCGCCAGTGGAATAGTGGGTGAAAAGAGCAGGGTGCCCACTACGACGAGGATTCCGATTCGCATTCGCTTCTTCATGGTTTTCCTCCAACAAGCCAGCCCCTTCGGGGCTTCAGGGGAGGATAACGCAATCGGTGTGCCACGGGGGCGATAGTGCGGAGCGCACATAGCATTGAAATACTGATGTTTTCTGGTTTCTCATGGTGATCGATTGCGGCAAATTTCATCCAAAGGCACAGAATGACGACAGAATTGTACGAGTCCATCTTTGCCCAGTGTGACTTTTATGCTGCGCTTTTGATGGCTGGAAAGGGGTAGAAGGCATACGCATGGAGGCACTGCTTCCTTCAAATCCATCAGGCGGTAGGACCCTGATCGTCGACGCTGCGGATCCGCGCTGCTATTCCCTTCCGAGTGTCGCGCTTCGTGATGCAGCCGAGCATGATCAGATCTTCATTCGTGCCGGTGCGTACGAAGATAAGATCTTTGCCTCTGACCGCTCCATACGGTTAATAGGTGCCGGGCGTGATCAGGTGCAGGTCTTTTGTCGTCGTGGCGGCCCGTTGTATTTGCAGCGGGTTCCCGGGGGAAGAATTTCAGGTATCACGTTCCGCTATGTGGGAAGCGATCAACATTCGGCCATCAATGTCCTGGACTCCACCTGCGTGATTTCCGAATGCCGCGCGATGGAAGGGGTTCTGTCCGGTGTGGTGTTGTATGGCCCGGAATGTCGGGCGACATTTTCCGGCAATGAAGTCTGTCGTAATCGAGAGTCGGGGATTTTTGTGTTCGCCGGAGCGCAGCCCCGGGTTGCGGACAATCGGTGTTTCGACAATCACCATTTTGGTATCGCAGTTCGGGATGCGGAGACCTGTCCGGACCTTGTCCGCAATCAATGCGAGGGCAATATGTTGAGCGGAATGCTGCTGTTTCACCATGGTGGGGCGCTCTTGGCGGATAATCTTTGCCGCGGGAATCAGCACTGGGGGCTCGTAGTTACGCCCGATGCTCACCCTAATCCGGCTCCTCCCGATTTGGCAAACGCCAATGATCTCGCGCTCAATCCACGAGGTGCGTATGTGGTGACGGACCAACCGCTGGAAGACATCGGCCGATAAAGGGGGGCTGCTGTCAGGAGACGAGAGGGGACTGAGGCTTTGCATCTGATGTGTGAAACTGAAACGTACCGCCACCTTTTTGTTTAGCCCGATACATTGCGGCGTCGGCATGTTTCAAAAGGTCGTCGATATCGTGATCATCAGAGGGATAGACTGTAATACCGATACTGACGCCAATCGATGCGCGATGCGGGCCCAGTTCGAAGGGTTCTCCCAGCGATTCGGTAATCCGCTGAGCCACGACCGTGATGTCCTGCTCTGATGAGCAACCTTCCAGGATAATCGTAAACTCGTCTCCGCCCATTCGGGCTACTGTATCCACTTCTCTGACGCAGAGTTTGAGCCGGTCTGCCACTGACTTGAGCAGCAAATCGCCAACATCGTGTCCCATCGTATCGTTCACGGCCTTAAACCGGTCGAGGTCTAACAACATCAATCCGAGCGGGCGTTGGAGTCGCTTGCTTCGCGCCATGGCCTGGATGAGCCGATCGCGGAATAATGTCCGATTGACCAGCCCGGTTAACTGGTCGTATTGCGCCAGGTACGTCATACGTTCTTCTGCTCGCTTCCGTTCGATGGCATAGCGAATGGAACGAGCTAACAACTCCGGATGGCCCTGTCCCTTCACGAGATAGTCCTGGGCGCCTTGCTGCACAGCTTGAAGGGATAAAGCCTGGTCGCTGACTCCGCTGAGGACGATAATCGGGATCGTGGGGCTCGTTGCTTGAACCTGTTTCAGCGTGGGCAGGCCATAGGCATCAGGCAAAGACAGATCTAGCAGGATGGCATCGTAGCGATTCCGTGCCAGATGAGCAAACGCTTCGCTGAGTCGTGTGACGTGTGTGATGTCGAATTGCTCAATGCTCCATTCGGCCAGGATGTCCCGGGTGAGATGAGCATCGACATCGTTGTCTTCGACCAGGAGCAGCTTAATTATCGAAGGACTCAATACTAATCCCTCTGCATGTAGAAATGGATGAGCCACGCCTTTTGGACCTAGGCTAAGACATCGCTGCCTCAAGTATAGCCAAAGTCGATGTCTTCACAAGGAAATGTCGGAAACAGAAGAGATCAGCGAGGGGTCGCTCGTAGGACAATCGTGACGGGGAGGGGCCCGGAGAAGTAAGCGATGTGGCTGCTTCTCCGGGATGTCCTATGTGGAACTAGGCAGCATGAAGGGCTTCAGCGCGCCGGCGTACTTCTTCGGCCTTTTGTGATTGCCCGAGATTATCGTACAACGAGGCAATATTTGAATGGAGATGGGACAGGAGTTGGCCGAGTTGGGCTTCCTGCGCGATGACATTGGCTTCCATGGCCAGCTTCTTCTCCTCGCTGCGACGAAAGCGTTCTTCCAGGCGCTGAACAAGTTGAATCCAGCCTCGCACCTTGCCTGAATCGAGCTGTGGCATGGTGGGAAGGGCTTCCGCGCGTTCGAGTGCTTTTTCCGTTTGATTCATCCAATTAATAAAGACGAGAAAATCGCCGAGCGTAATTGTTAATGCCGAGGAGGTGCCTTCTTCTTCAATAACCAAGTCTTCCATATGTACTCCTTGTTCCTGGTTCCGCCAGATGCAGAGAAAATGAAACGGGCATAAGTCAAAGATTACCCGAATGCCTTTGTTGCCTCCAAAGCACTCGTATTCTGTCGTTGGTGGGTCTGGCTTCTTTACTCATGTGCCAGAGTCCTGGGTCCACCTCCCTTCGGCTGCTCGCATTCCCAAGACCAGAAGTGCGAGAAGGAGCGTTGCGCCCACACGCCCCTATATTCAGTGGGTGAGGGAGTATTACTGCGCTATAGGCAGTGTTGTCAACAGAGACTTAGCTGAAAAGGAAGATATTTTACTAATTGAGAGTATCGAAGGGAAAAGTTCTTGTGTCCGCTGCTTTGGCAGGGGCAGGGGATGGGGGAGATTTCACTCCGTATGTGCCAGTAATGGCGAGTCTTCGCGCGGGTAAATGCCTTTGGGTTTCTCCTCCGGTCCGATGGCTGCTTCACAGGCATATCCACCTTCAAAGGGCCATAAGAGTGATTGACCAAAAAGGGACCCTTTCACATGCACATATCGAAACGTGACGCCAAGACTGGCGCCCTCCTCATGAATCTGTTGCAAGCAGGCTTCTTTTGAGTAGGCTCGTCGGGAAAGGATCTGGGGCTTTCCGGTTTGCGTATGGAAGGCATCGTACTCACTCGCGCAGCCTGTCATTAACAGCAGTATGACAACAATGGAATTAGCTCGAACGAAGAGTACATGCCGATCCATTATTTCACCTGGTACCTTTCGACTCCTGCAAGCGGAGATTTCGAAAAACGCAAACCTCTGAGTAACCGTAGCACAAGATCGGGCGATTGATCGAGCCTCCATAATATTCATCAGCAGAAATGGGAGCAGATGATCCGGTCCATGCAGCAAAGTGCGGCGCAATGACGAAAAATTGCCTGCCCCGTAGACTTCTTGCCCTACGTAAGTTGGGATGCGTGGGATGGTCTATCTGATTGAAAGCACGGCGGTAATTTTGAGAGCCCTATAGTCAGGCCATGGCACAATCCATGCGGATAGACCGGGAGTGAAGAGACGTGAAGTAATACGCCCATGGACAGCTGAGAACCGGAAGGAGCGCAGATGATCCCCACAACTCTCACTGGGTCTAACGGTAGAGGGAGAGCCGAGGTGTTTGGGAATGGCGCCTGGGCTCGACTGATCGGGATCCGGCTGGGGGCCAGCCTGTTTATGGTGGCCCTTGCAGCGCCTGCTGTTCTCGCGGATGAGGAACTCTATGGTTACGTGAGTTCAACTGGAACAGTCCACGTGACCAATGTCCCGACGGATCAACGTTTTGGAGAAATCATCCTTAAGCCTCGATACCATGCGGCAGTCTCAGATCAAGAACTTGAAGAGGCGGTGATTCGATACGCGCGGGAATATCGGCTCTCGCCTGCACTTCTGCTCGCGGTGATGAAGGCTGAATCGTCGTTTGACCCTACCGTGATTTCAAAAGCCGGGGCGGTGGGATTGATGCAGTTGATTCCCGAAACAGCGATCCGTCACGGTGTGAGGAACCTGTATGATACGCGGGACAATATCGGGGGCGGTGCGAGACACCTCCGTTATCTCCTGGATCGATTCCACGGTAATATTCGGCTGGCACTCGCTGCATATAACGCCGGTGAGAAGAAAGTAGACCGGTATCGGCAGATTCCTCCGTTCAAAGAAACACAGCTCTATGTGAAGAAAGTGATGGGCTATTACCGGGACTATCGATCCCAAGCGCCCGACTTAATGGTCGCAGCGAGTGGGGCGGCATATCGATAAACGAGATCAAGTAGTTCTGGAGGAGAGGCCAGCGAGTCAGAGTCGGAAACGGCAGGGTCGTTAGAGCTCACACAGGCTTTTCAGCGACATACTCAATATACTTCCAGAATTCTTTCGCTTCTTCTTCATTCAGCACAACGGGGGTGTTATTTGCGATTCCCGACATGTAGATCTTTACAGATATGGCATCCTGCCAAATCTGAACTTCGCAATGGGTCACGCGATCGAGATTCACCGCGCGGTTACCGATTCGAATAAAGTTCACGACTCCGTTCCCTTCCCGCCAGTCAGCGTAGGGTAATCCTATCGCACATGGAGAGGCCGCCAAAGGAACTTGCGAATCTTCGCATGGCAGAGCCGAGCTATGCCGTCGAG
>Ga0209253_10000096_pt1 | contig 60141 bp, 51 predicted proteins | sample FrelakmetBRP12BR_FD_187145 | JGI IMG/M metagenome (GOLD analysis project Ga0209253, IMG submission 187145) | Freshwater lake sediment microbial communities from the University of Notre Dame, USA, for methane emissions studies - BRP12 BR (SPAdes)... | ecosystem: Environmental > Aquatic >...
ACCGACCGGCAATTGCGTGCAGGCGAGTGGCCACGGATGCAGGGCCAATTGCTCGCCGCGCAAGTGGTCGGCATCGTTGGTCTGGGACACATCGGCCGCCGTGTTGCCCGCCTGTGCCAGGCCTTCGGCGCTGAAGTCGTGGCGCATGATCCTCATATAACTCAGTCACCCGACGGGATAACATTGCTGCCGCTGGAAAAATTGCTGACGGAAGCGAACGTCATCAGCCTGCACCTGCCCTATGGCATCGGCACCCACCACCTGCTGGACGCTGCGGCGCTTGCGCGCATGAAGCCGGGAGCCGTGGTGATCAATGCCGCGCGCGGCGGTCTCGTCGATGAGGCTGCGCTGGGCGAGGCACTGGCTTCCGGAAAGCTGGCTATGGCCGCACTCGACGTTTTCGAGCAGGAACCATATCGCGGTCCGCTGCTCAAATGTGACAACATAATTCTGACCTCTCACATCGGTTCCCTTGCCAGAGAGTCGCGCCAACGCATGGAAGTCGAGGCTGCGGAGAATTTGCTGCAGGGCTTGATCAAAGCAGGTTTAATGGAGAATGCATAAACAATGATATCTGACAAAATTGCCATTGTTTTCGGTGCCAGCGGCTTTCTTGGCAGTCATGTGGCTGATGCGCTGTCGGCTGCCGGTTACCGGGTACGCTTGTTTGACCGCTGTCCGTCACCCTACTGTAGCCCCGATCAGGAGATGATCATCGGTGACATCATGGACCTCGATCAGGTGGTAGAAGCGGCCCGTGGCGCCAGTGTAGTCTACAATTTTGCCGCCATCGCCGACATTGATGAAGCCCACAACAATCCGCTGGCCACTGCAACCATCAACGTTCTGGGTAATATGCATGTACTGGAAGCGGCGCGCCTTGCCGGCGCTCGCCGTTTCGTCTTCGCCAGCACCATTTACGTCTACTCCGAGTCCGGGTCCTTCTACCGTGCCAGCAAGCAAGCGGCAGAACGCTTTATCGAAACCTATCACGAGCGCTACGGACTGGACTACAGCATTTTGCGCTATGGCTCTCTATACGGCAGGCGGGCCGATACCCGCAATGGCATCTACCGCATGCTGCACGAGGCAGTGGAACGTCATTCGATCACTTATCAGGGTAGTGGCGAGGCGATCCGCGAGTACATTCATGTCGAGGATGCGGCGCGTATGAGTGTGCAGGTGCTGGCACCCGAGTTTGCCAATCGCCATCTGATCCTGACCGGACAGGAACGGTTACGCATCAAGGAAGTTATGACCATGATCTCGGAAATCATGCCGTGGCAGGTGGAACTGCATTTTGATGAAGCCAATGCGGTACACCATTACGAAATAACGCCCTACGCGTTTCAACCGCGTGTTGGCCGCAAGCTGATGCTCAACGAGCATGTCGATCTGGGTCAAGGCCTGCTCGACTGCCTCAGGGATATCCACACGGCACTGCATCACTCCGGTGAAGACGATGACGCTACGCCAGCGGTATCCGACAACCGGGCATGATGACGGTAGATTGGCAAGCCATCATCTTCGATTTCGACGGGGTGGTGGTTGAATCCGGGGACATCAAGACACAGGCTTTCGCTGATCTCTACCGTTCTCATGGTGAAACGGTAGTAGCAGCAGTGGTGCAGTACCATAGACTGCATGGTGGCATGTCGCGCTACCAGAAATTCCGCTACTTTCAGCAACACCTGCTGGGCAAGCCGCCGCTGACACCGGACGAAGAGCAGGAACTGGACCGGCAGTTTTCAGAGCTGGTGGTCGAAGCCATCGTCACCGGCGAGGCGGTACCCGGCGCGAACGAATTCATCCGTCAGCAAGCAGCGCGCATACCTTTGTTCGTCGCCTCCGGCACACCGGAAACAGAACTGAACAGCATCGTCACGCGGCGCGGTCTGGCACCCTACTTTACCGGGGTACGCGGCTCTCCCACATCAAAACAGGCATTGATCGCGGACATCCTGTCAATCCACGCCCTTATTCCCGAGCGTGTGCTGATGATCGGTGATGCGTTGATCGATTATCAGAGTGCACAGTCGAACGGCGTTGCATTTCTGGGCAGGGTACGGGTTGGGGACGATAACCCCTTCCCACCGCAGGTGGAAACGGTGGTCGATCTGAGCACGTTACTTGCCTGAATGGAACCGGTCTCCGATGCCAGAGAGAGGCATCAACGCAGCACGCCGCGCCGCAACAGTTGCCAGAAAACCTTATAGCCCCACAGCACAGGATGGCGTCGCAGCATTGGGGTAACCTCGACACGCACTCCGGTGTGGCGTTCGATTTTCCAGGCAGCGTAATTTACGCAATCGCGGAAGGTAAATGCCGCTTTCGTCAGCCGCAGCACCGACAGAATTCGCCCCTGCCAGCGGCGCAGCCGCCAGTGCCGCAATGAACGGTGTTGCTCTGCCACATCAGCCAGACAACGGTAATTGCCATCCGGCAAAGCCTCCAGCTTTCCCGTCAGCACCGGTGCAGCCTGCGCCGTCAGCCGGGTATAGTCATCCAGATTAAGCTGGGTAAGCTGGCGCGCCCGCGTTTCCCGCTCGGCCCGAAGTTCCGCCGCATAAGTAAGAGCCAAACCCCTGGTCCAAATTTCTTCTGCGTTCACCACGCATGAGCCCAGCGCCGGGATGCTGGACTCGAGAAATGTCACCACCGCATACGCCAGCGCATGACAAATACGCTGACGGGCAATGTCATCGCGCACATACAACAGCCGCGTGGGTTGAGCAAAACGCGCCCACAGATAGGGATGAAACCAGTAGCGTGTGCCCTGTTCAAAGTCCGCCATTGAAACCACTGCATATTTGGCGCGAAACTTCTTTTCTTGCCTGGACACCTCCAGATAAAAAACGTTCGGCGCCAACCACGCATTAAGATGCCGTAAATAGTGTTCCGGGTAAGCGTTACTGTAGCTGTCCACCACCACGTAAAAATCCACGACCCCGTCAGCAGCATCCTGCGAACGCAGGCACGATCCATAGAGAATCACGGCATCCAGCGACGCACCAAAACGTGAACTCAGCTCTTCGACCAGGACTGAAAAATCTGCGGGTACCATTCTGGAACTCAGGGATGCCACCTCGGCAATCAATCCGTCCGGGAGCTGTTGAGCAGATGTCGACAGGTGGCTCGTCATTGTTGCAAGTCTGCATTTGTGCTGTCAGGCACCAGAAAGGTAACCGGTCCGGCTGCCGAAATACGTAGCGGCCCATCCTGACTTGTTGCACGGTGAAATTCACCATCGATAATGTAGTCGTCATCCATTAGCAGCTCCAATACGCTGGTATTGTGGCTGTGATAGCCGTCTTGCTCCTTGATGGCTTCACTATGACCTGAAAGTAGCAGCCATATCGCGCGCCACGGATAATTCCGCTGCTGTTCAATAAACGTAACATGCAGCGGTTCCTGCTCCCGCCCCCAGTAGGGACGCATGTTAAACAGTAGGCGATCAAGCGCACTAGCAAAAAGAAACAGATAAGTTCCAGTGCGGACTTCTCCACTCGCCTCGATAACGGACATCTGGATTGGCGCCCATGGTCCATGCCGCCGTCCAAGAATCACGCCGGCAAGATAGCCCAACATGATGATGCCCGAATAGATTTCTCCGGTGATGCCCAGCCGTTTGACCTTGCTGCGGGAGAATATCACGGCATGGGCAATGAGGCCGACGGCGAAGAACATGCCATAAATCTTGGCGGCACCGGGCTGCTCAATGCACAATACCGGACGTTGCAACAGTAGGAGGGCAGCCCGTTTCGACAGACAATTGCTTAACTGCTGCAGGATCAATTCTGATTTGCCGTGTATCCCCAGATCCAGCGCGGTCATGTTGGTGGTACCACCGGGGATGATAGTCAGAATCGGCCATTTTGCAGGTGGTCGTGTTGTGAACAGGTGAGTCAATACCGCCTGTACCGTACCATCCCCACCAATGACTGCCAGCAAATCGATATCGGCTTGCAGAAAAGCATCCACCGCTGCACCGATCTCAAGCGTGTTCGTTGCTTCCCGGCAAGTCGCATCAGGAATTTCTGCCAGCATGCGTCTTACCACATCGATACGCTTGCGGATATGTCCACTGAGAGGATTCAAAAGCAGCCCGACCCTGGCTGTTCCCATCCCCAATCTATCGATCTGCGACTGTTCTACCATCTATCTCAACCAAGTACACGGCTAAAAATCCGGACAGGCGGTTTTTATTGATACCGGCCGGGAACGCTCTCTCCAAATGCCGCTGTAAAGTACCATGACTGCGCCAAGCACACCAGCCAATTGCCACCCGTCGGGCAAAAATAACGACGGATGAATAATGCTCTGATCATAACCGGCTCGCCACGTAGCCGCGGTGAGGCTGAGAGGCGCCCTAAAAGACTCGCCGCAGCCAGAGGTTGGCCAGAGCGATTAGCGCCAGTCCCGGCAGCAGCGCGGTCAGCAACGGGTTGAGATGCAGCAGCAAACCGGCATTTGCAATAATCTGATCAAGCAGATAAACGCCCACACCAATCAAGGCAGCGAACACCACTTTCTTGCCAAGACCTGTACGCACCGAACCGAGAACAAAGGGTATGGAAAACAGCAGCATCGCGATGGTTGTCAATGCCCCCCCCATCTTGCGCCACAAAGCCAGCGCATAGGCATCTGCCTCCTGACCCGTGGCCTGCAGAAAACGCACATGCTGAAACAGTTCAGTAGGTGAGAGACTCTCCGGCGACTTGGTCAGGGTCGAGATGTCACCCGGATTCACGAATGATTTCCAGTTTATTAAACTCGCATTTACCGACTCGATTCCCTCTCCAGTAAACGTCTTGGTGATAACATCATTCAGCTCCCAGAGATTATCATCAAGAATATTGGCATGTTGGGCATGAGTATAAGTCCGCAGGAAACCATTATCATCAAAATGCATCAACTCGATGTTCTCTGCTCTCTTGGCACCCTGCATTTCACCGATACGTAATATATTCCGCTCATCCCGAGTCCAGATACCAAGATTCTTGCCCAGTTCTGCGGTCTTCCCGAGAGCAGCGGCCTGATGTGAAATGGCTTTCTGCTGGAAATGTGGGGCAATAAATTGCTCCAGTACAGCAATGAATAACAACAGGGCCAGTCCGACCCCGAGTGGGGCCAGGCTGATACGCACAGGGGAGAGACCCGCTACCCGTAGCGCGGTCAGCTCCAGGTTAACCGCCAATCGTCCCAAAGCAAACACAGTTCCCAACAATGCGATGAATGGCGCAAGCTGAATAAATCTGCGCGGCAACAACAACGCCGTGTGCAGGAATGCATCCTGCACACGGTAAGTTCCTTTGCCGACGTCGCCGAGTTGATCCAACAAATCGAGGAAAGCAAATGCCGGCAAAATTACCACAGTGGCAACGACCAGGCCGATGAAAACCTGCAACGCAAGATAACGGTTGACTATTGTCATCGACGCAGAAGCATCCTCTGCTGGGGGCTAGATGACAGCAAACCAAGCGCGGTGATGAACATCAATGCATACAACCACCAGACGCCGGGCAGGCTGCCTACGGTGCCCTGCTCCACCCAGGTTTGAGCTAGTCCGCTCAGAATATAATAAAGCGCAAAAACCATGGCTGCAGCAAAAAGGTGCCTCTCGCCCTTGTCCTGACGCGGTGAAGCGCGAGTGAATGATATGGCGATCAGTGCCAGCAGGATCGTCCCGATAGGGCGTGACAGCCGCCATTGCAGTTCGGCAACGTCGCGTGGCTGGTCCGATCCCGCCAGAAACAAGCTGGTGGCCGCCTTGCGTGCATAGCCTCTTTCATTGCCTTTATCAGTGAAATACACCAGCTTGTCGAACTGGGCAACGGTATCTTTCGTGGCGGCGTGCATGAAACGGTAGACGAAACCGTCGGACAAATGAATTTGGGATCGTTGCCCGAACTGAAATTGCTGCTGGCCCGCTTCCTTGGCCACGATGATCTCGCTGCTGTCACCCTTGTTGACGTAATGAAATACATTTTTCATCTGCTTGTCGGAGCTATCTTTGCTCTGGATATAAATTACTCTGCCGCTGCCTTCACTTCCATAGAAACGCCCGGCTTGGAATCGGTCCGTATTTAATTCTGCCTCTGCCTGTGCATTTAGCACAAAGTTTTCCTGGTAAGCCCAAGGGCGCACAAAAATGGACAGCAGACCGATGATAATTCCGATGGGGATGGCAACCATCAGAACGGCATAGATTATGCGGCGGTCGCTGACGCCGGCGGAACGCAACACATTGATTTCCTGGTCCCGGTGCAACCTGCCAAGACCGATGACGATAGCAACATAGAGGGCGAGCTGCATCAGCACGTCGAGGGAAATTACAGTCTTCAGCATCACCAGTTTCAGCATGGCCATAACACCCAGCGACTCGGTTACCGCCCCTGCCAGAAAACGGCCACTGATGAAACTTGCGTAGAGTCCCGCCAGGATCACGATAATCACCGTAAACGGTATCAACAACTCACGTGCGATATATCGTTCTATTATTTTCATCGTTCTATTATTTTCACGAATTTCCCTTGCCACCTTCATAGTAAAACGGTGTTCATGCGGCCGGATGCTGTTATGCGGATCCGCTGTCATCCCGGGAAGACGCCGCTGCTCTCGTCAGGATGGATTCCACCAGCAGCATATCCTCGACCTTGTCGACATCGACACCCGCCTGCGGGTAAGGCAGAGTCACGGTCCGCACCTTGACCCCCACTCTGGCCGAGACAGCATTCAGTGCCTGGTCGAGTGTCAGCAATCCCCGCAGATAGGAGAGAACGGCGCCCGGGCCGAGAACCTGTGCGATCAGGCGCCATGGGCGTTTGCGCAAATCTTCCGCCCGCTGCCAGAACGAAACCAGATCACGGCCACGATGATTGAAAAACGCATAGAGGTTGCAGCCGCAAACCGCTCCATCACGCAACCGTATTGCCGTACGCTTCGCCCCCGGAAATGCGGCTGCGACATCTGCATGTTTGACTACTCCCACTGTGGCATCACTATCCATCGTGCAGGACTCGCGTAAAAAATAGCGGATGATCGCAGGTGTCAATAACGCATGATCCGCTGTCGTCAACAATACCGGTGCGTCATGATCCATCTGCGCCAGACCGCTATTGGCACTGCGGCTGGGTGAATTCAGGTTCGGCAGCCAGGTGACACGCCCCGACTCTATCCGCCGCTGCAACTCCGGGCAGTCAGGGAGCATGGATGCGGGTGGGCCGCACACCACAATCTTCCCCACCATCTCACTCGCCTCCAGCGCATCTAGCACCCGAATGACCATGGGCGTTCCAGCGATCGGTGCAAGCGCCTTGCAAGCCGTTCCCGCCCTGCTGGCGACCGGGTCATGGGTTGTGCGATCCGCTGCCAGTACCACAGCGCTAAATCGGTCGGCCTGATTCATCTGAAATTCCGATCCTGACATCGTCTTGTCTGCCCACTATGCTGCTTACAGGGTCTTGCCGTAGATCCGGTAACGCTTATACTGCCTGCTGCCAATGAGATCAAGAATTCCTCGCATTGCTTTGTTATCCTCAAGTATCCACGACATTTCAACTTCCTTGATCCCTGCGGAAAGCGCTGACTGCCGGGGCTCATTGATCACCATGAAAGCCAGCGCCATACCAAGGGGAGTATTCTGAAATTGCTTGCGCACCCCCATCAGGGGTATGCGGCCGGTACGAACCGCACTGTCTCTAAACCACCGGATCAGCCGAAGCCAGCCAAATGGAAACAAGCTTCCATCAAGTTTGGCAAAGATCTCGTTGAGATTGGGCAATCCCACCATGAATGCTGCTGGAACACCATCGACTTCGGCAATCTGGATGAAATACTCTGGTACAAGCAGACGCAGGCTACTGCCCAGTTCGGCAAACTCAGCCTCGGTAAAAGGAACGAAGCCCCAATTCTCTGACCAGGCATCGTTGAATATATCACGCAATATTTCCATCTCCGCACTGAAGTTATCCATGCGTAGCGTCCTGAGCTGTACTCGTTTGGAAAATTTCCCGACTAGGGCGCGCATTACTCGAGGCGTCTCAAAATCCACGTCTACCCAGTAGGCAAGCAGATCCTTAACCGGTTGATAACCCTGTTCTTCGAGCAAACGGCCATACCACTTAGGTGAGTGCGGCATCATCACCATCGGCGGGGTGTCGAAGCCATCCACCAGAATACCGCATTCCTGATTGATGGATAAATTAAACGGTCCGCTGACATGCTTGGTATGCCGGGCAGCCAGCCATGCCTCGGCCGCATGTACCAGCGCTGCGCATACTTCCGTGTCGTCCACACATTCCATCGAGCCAAAGTGACCGGTATCCGCACCATAGCGTTGCCGGTGCAGTTGATCGATTTGCGCGCTGATCCTTCCTACCGGTTGATTATTCCGGTACGCGACCCATGCTTGCCATTCTCCGTGCTTGAAAAATGGATTGAACCGGGAAAAATGCAGCCGCCGTTCCAGACGTAATGGCGGTACCCACATGGGATCATCTGCATAGATGCGCCAGGGAAGATCGATAAATGTTCCCATCTCACGATAATTTGTGACCGGGCGCACGGCAACCGTTGCAGATGTTAACTGGCTGGGCTTCTCATTCATGGCAGAGGATGGATAGATGTGAGCAACCACATAAGGGTATTGTATATTATTGCAATGCATAAGCGCGCTAACCCGTTTCCAGGTGGTATCATATTGCGCATTCAAGGTTGCAGCATGGAGTCCAACTGAACGTACGATAAAGTTACACTCCAGCTAGCCGGGATATTGGATGCAAAAAGGAATGATCTATTACTCGTGCCTGCCAAAAGAGTGATCGCACTCAGAAATACGAGTCATGCTGAAAAAATACGATAAGCCATTTGCTGATAGACTTGCATTACAGTTGCATCAACCTTGAGCGGCAACCCAGACAGCCGCCGGTGAAGCAGATTGATACGCCCTGAAGCTTGTGCCCAGTCAGCTGGTCCAGTCACTCACCCCGCTTCTGCTTCGGTACGTTGAGCTAGCGGCTGAACTTAGCCGTTGCGCCGAGGAAAACACCGGATAGTAGTTAACATTTTTAACCACACTTTATTAAGAGGCTGATTGATGGATGATTCCGTATATAACTTGCTGATTTCTATTGCCCTTATTCCAGTCGTTATCGGGCTGAATATTTGGGTAAGGCAGCGTCGACGCCAGCGGATCAACGAAACCGGGGAGCAGGAATTTAGTAGCCTCTCTAAAACGCTCATGTCGACGCTGGGCGAGGGACTCGCCGTGGTTGCGAGCTTGGTACTCATTATCTGGATCCTGGGAGGCTTGGCAAGATTTCTGTTCCCCGCCATATTTGGCGCGAAACTGTAGTATTGACTGATGCTGAGTGGAAAAACAGGACAGGGACAGACAGCAGGCAATCGGCTCTCAGAGGGAGCCGGGGCGTCCCAACAATTGGGGATGATTGCCCATCGTCCGGCCTAGCATAATCTGCTGCAGTATCAGGTGTTACGGGCAGCGGCTTTTTTAACGGCCAGTGTTCTGGCTTTAGGTTTCGCCGTCTTCGTTTCCGTTGCTATTTTTGTCTGCCGCGGCTCAAACTCGAATCCCACTTTCCCGTCTGCTCCCGCCACCAAATAGGCTGAAAATGGCCGGCCTTTCTTGGAAATAAACTTTGTCAGCAGATCGGTTCTACCAGTGCGCAATAATTTAGCGACTTGTTCACGCTCAATGGGGCGCTTGAGGATTATTTTTCCGGTCTTGAAATCGCAGCTACGCACCGTACCGACAGCCTTCTCGCAAGTATAGCTCATGCCGTGATCAAACACCCTGCTGCCACAACGGGGACATTTGCCCAACGACTCCTGGCCGGAAAAGTCCACCTCCTCTGCCGTCTCTTCGCCGTTGCCGCCAAAATCAAATTTCATTTCCAGCTCATCGGTGAGCTTGATGTTAGCGTCGAACAAGCGCCCCATTTTGCTGCGAAATCCTTGCAACGGACCGATTTCGCGTTTGGTAATCAGCGCCTCCATTTCCGCTATTTCAAACTGCCGTCCCGCAAGGATTTTCCATAACGCAAAATCACATTTCTGGCACTGAAATTTTTTGTAGGTCTCATGCACCACGCCGCCACATTTTGGGCAGGGGGATTTGAGCGTGGAAAAATCCCCGCTTATGGTTTCACCGCGATGGCTCTTCGCCTGCTCCACCATATGGCGGGTCATGGCAGCAATCTCTTCCATGAAAGAATTGCGCTTAAGCTTGCCCTGCTCAATCTGACGCAACTTGAACTCCCAATCACCGGTCAATTCAGGTGAGGTGAGCTCGGGCACTTTCAGCCCACGCAATAGCGTAATCAGCGAGAATGCCTTGGCGGTAGGGTGCAGTTCACGCCCGACACGCTGCAAATAGTTTTCGTACACCAGACCTTCGATGATCGAAGCACGGGTGGCAGGTGTGCCCAGCCCTTTCGCGCTCATGGCTTCGCGCAGCTCTTCGTCTTCCACCAGTTTGCCCGCATTCTCCATGGCCGACAGCAGCGTGGCCTCATTGAATCTTGCCGGTGGCCGGGTCTGGTTAGCAACGACTTTGACTTCTTGAGCAAGAACCGGCTCGCCTGGTTCTACTGCAACCAGAGTCGAATTGTCATCGGTGCCTTCGGCCTGCGCCTCCTTGCCGTAAACTGCCTGCCAGCCGGGATTGACCATCACTTTACCCTCAGTTTTGAAAGGTTCGTTTTCAACACGAGTGATGCGAGTGGTGACGAGGAACTCAGCAGGGGGATAAAAAACTGCCAGAAAGCGTTTGGTAACCAGATCGTAGAGCTTGGTTTCTGCATCACTCAGGTTCTTGGGTTCGAGCGATGTCGGGATAATGGCAAAATGGTCGGAAATTTTCGCGTTGTTGAATATGCGCTTATTAGGCTTGACCCAACCTGCTTTCAGTATCTGTTTGGCGAACGCTCCATAGCGGGTATTTTCCAGCGAACTCAGGGCGTCTTCAACCGTTGCAATATAGTCTTCCGGCAACGCGCGCGCATCGGTGCGCGGATAAGTCAATGCCTTATGCTTTTCGTATAAGGCTTGGGCCAGCCCCAACGTGGTCTTGGCGGAAAAACCGAAACGGCCGTTGGCGTCGCGCTGCAAGCTGGTGAGGTCATACAGCAGCGGGCAGATTTCCGTAGTGGGTTTGCTTTCTTCGCTGACAATGCCGGGCTTATCTTGACATTTGGCACGGATAATCTCGGCTTTTTTCTGCTCCCACAAACGCTCGGCTTTTTGTTCGCCGTCCTTTTTTTCTTTGGAAAACTTTTCGTCAAACCAGCGCCCGTTATAGCTGCCGGCCTTGGCAGCGAAGGTTCCGTGTATCTCCCAGTAGTCGCGCGGGATGAATTTCTTGATCGTCTCTTCCCGCTCAACCAGGATTGCCAGCGTGGGTGTCTGCACTCGCCCCACGGTGGTTTTGTGAAACCCACCTTCCTGAGAATTGAACGCAGTCAGGGCGCGAGTGCCGTTGATGCCGACCAGCCAGTCTGCTTCCGAGCGGCTCACAGCGGCCTCGGCCAATGGCTGCACGGCAGCATCATCAAGCAATTTTGCAAAACCCTCGCGGATCGAGGCAGGTGTCATCGATTGCAACCACAGGCGCTTGATCGGTTTTTTGGTTGCAACGTGGCGCGCAATGTAATGGAAAATCAATTCCCCTTCGCGTCCTGCGTCGCAAGCATTGATAAGCGCGTCCACATCCTTGCGCTTGATCAGCTTGGTCAAGAGCTTCAGACGCGACTCGGTTTTCTCGATGGGATGGAGATCAAAGTGTGGTGGAATTACCGGTAGATTGGCAAAACTCCATTTGCCACGTTTGACTTCGTATTGTTCCGGCACCGCCAGTTCGAGCAAGTGACCGATGGCCGACGACAACACATATTGATCGTTCTCGAAGTAATCGGTGTGCTTGGTAAAACCACTCAATACCCGCGCAATGTCTGCGGCGACAGAAGGCTTCTCGGCGATGATTAAGGTTTTACCCATGAAACTCCTGTGAGCGCCCGCAAATTGCCGACGGTCGTTTTTAAAGGGGTATATCCCCGGTCACTGCAATCAAAGAATATGTACGTTGATAGAGAAACTATTTGGGCCACAAGCAAACAGGGTCGTAAGCGCCGAGCGCCGGCTACAGTGATATTACCTGATCCGCTGGTAGCGCCCGCCCGGCAGATTGGCGACCACGCCGTCCAGTTCAAGCGCTAACAGCATGGCGGATACCGCTTCTGCCGTCAAGCCGCTACGGATACACAAGGTGTCGATATCGCTTGCGTCGTAGCCCAGATACCTGAGCAGCGCCGAGTCTTCCACGTCTGTCTTGGCGGCATCGCTGGCGGCTGCAGATGTGGCTTGATACCCCAACTCTTCCAGAATATCCTGCGCGCTTTCCACCAGTTTCGCCCCTTGCTTGATCAGCGCATGACAGCCTCTGGACAGCGGCGAATGGATTGAACCGGGGATGGCAAACACATCCCGCCCCTGCTCCAGCGCCTGGCGGGCGGTAATAAGGGATCCGCTTTGCAGTGCCGCTTCCACTACCAGACAGCCACGACTCATGCCGCTGATAATACGGTTGCGGCGCGGAAAGTTGCTGCCGATGGCAGGGGTGCCCAGTGGGAACTCGGAAAGAAGAGCGCCCCTTTCCGCCAGTTCGTGAGCAAGCTCGCGGTTCCTTGCCGGATAAACGATGTCGAGGCCAGTGCCCACCACTGCGATGCTGGCGGCGGTACCATGCAAGCCGCCGCGATGAGCGGCGGTGTCCACGCCGAGTGCCATCCCGCTGATAATGCAAAGCCCGGCATTGCTTGCAACTGCAGCGAAAGCTTCGGCATTGGAGATGCCTTGGGGCGTCGCGTTGCGGCTACCAACAATGGCAAGTGCGGGAGAACTGAGCAGTTCGCGCCGCCCCTTGAGATAGAGCAGAGGTGGCGGGTCAGGGATGTTGAGCAGCAGACTGGGGTAGTCGGGATCAGCCAAGGTGATCACCGAGTTGCCCGGGTGTTCCAGCCATTTGAGAGCGGCGGCAAGCTTATTCTTGTCCACACCCAGAGCAATGCTGTGCGCGGCCTGTTTACTCACCACGCGCTGCAACGCAACGACATTTGCGGAGAGAATGTCAGCGGGACTGCCAAAAGCCACCAGCAGGCGCCGCTCTGACTCATCGCCGAGACCGCTGATCAAACCAAGGCTGAGCCAGGATTCAATATCCGGCGAGAGCTTCATGGCGCATCTCCTGCAAGTGCCGTTACGGTGTTTGTACTGCGTCGAGCACCTGAATCGGCTGTGTGCTTTGCATCACCAGCGCATAGGCTACCTTTTCAAACACCTGGAACACAAAAACCAGGCCGGTGCGCTCATCGGGCAATTGCATGACTTCTCGGTCAGATGACACTGTCTGGCTTTTGCGATAAACAGCCAGAACATTACCTGCTGCCAATCCGTCGCGTGCACCTTTGCTGAGTGTGACAATAGAGCTTCTGCCAATTGCGGTAACACCGCCATAGACGGAAATAATACGCCCCTTGATGGCCTTATCTGGAGCGTGGGGAGCGTAGTTATTGAACGTTTTGGCGGGAGTGGGAACCAGTCGATCACCCTTGAGTATCTCCTCAACTGAACGGACGATGGATATGGCACTGATATCGGCGAATTTCTCCACCTTTGCATCTCCCAGATAAACGGCCTCATAGCCCAGAATCTGGTCGTCATCGGGATCTGTCAGAGTCTTGCCGGGGCGAAAGAATTGCCACGCCGAACCCTTGTCTTTCGGCAAGCCGCTGACATAAACAACATCACCCGCATTCAGTATCACGCGGTTGTCGCTGGTTCCCAGCACTAGCGGAGCGTTGGCGAGACCTTCTTTCTCGGTTACCAGGGGCCGGCGCAGGAATGACTCGATTGCCGTAGCCGGAATGCTGGGAATGGCTGCAGCATCGGATTTCTCCATCCGCACCTGGGGGGACAGTTTTACCACCGCGATTTCGCTGGCGAGCCGCAACCTGCTGCCGTCAGAAGTTTTTTCCAGGACGATGACGTCCCCGGGGTAAATCCTGTGGGGATTCTTCACTTGTTCCCGGTTCAGACCCCAGATTTGCGCCCAGAGCCAAGGATCTTTTAAAAAACGCGAAGCAATACCCCATAGCGTATCACCGGGAACAACAACGTAACGATCAGGTATATTGTTCTGCAGCTCGATGTCGGCAGCTTTGGCTGACAGGGTGAAAAACAGGCTCACGAACAAAATCACGGATATAATAGATTTCCGCATGAATGGCCTCAGTTGCAGAAAGAAACCCGGTTCATCGGGCAGCGTACCATCGAAAAATGGGTGCCTCTAAAAATTCAACATTCCATGCGAACTGAGGTGCGCTCTAAAATACCGACGCAACCTATGGGTGATAGGTAAAAACACTTTTTGCGGACAGCAACATATTCGTGACGAAATCCGGTATTTTAGCGGTGCTCTGACAATATGCTTTAGATTCTGCAGTTAGTTTGTTAAATACGCAAGCCTTTCCATGGCACTCCTGAAGATACTGCAATACCCGGATGCGCGGCTGCATACGATAGCAACCAAGGTTCCGGAAGTGACTGACGAAATCCGCACCCTGGTGCAGAACATGGCAGAAACCATGTATGCTGCTCCCGGCATTGGCCTGGCGGCAACTCAGGTTGACGTGCACCAGCGCGTGATCGTGATCGACACATCCGATAGCCATGACCAGTTGCTCGTACTAATCAACCCAGAAATCTCTGCCCACAGCGGTGAATCTGACTACGAAGAAGGCTGCCTGTCGGTACCGGGAATATTTGAAAAAGTAAGGCGCGCCGAGCGAGTCTCTGTCAAGGCGTGGGATCGTGACGGCAATCCGTTTGCGCTTGAAGCCGATGGCCTGCTGGCCGTGTGCATACAGCACGAAATGGATCATTTGCTCGGTAAGGTCTTTGTTGAATACCTGTCGCGACTGAAACAATCGCGCATCCAGGCCAGATTAAAAAAACAGCAGCGCAAAACTATGTGACAAGCGGCACTCACTTTGCAGTCAATCAATTCCGTACATGCCTTGTCTACTTGCGGCTCATGCTGACGCTTCTCGTGGGCAGGTATCCGACAGAGTCCTTGGACAAATCCCCTGGATCAGGCTCAACATGAAAATTATTTTCGCCGGCACTCCGGCGTTTGCCGTGCGTGCACTTGAAGCTCTGCTGGAAGCCGGACACGAGGTTGCGCTGGTGCTGACCCAGCCTGACCGTCCTGCCGGGCGCGGCATGCAGGTCACGGCAAGCGCAGTCAAGGCACTGGCGCAACAATATGAGCTTGCCCTGTTGCAGCCTCACTCGCTCAAACAATCCGGGTTAGACACTCAACTCGCTGCCATCGGTGCGGATGTAATGGTGGTTGCAGCTTACGGACTGATCCTACCCACAGCCATCCTGAGCATTCCACGCCTTGGCTGTCTCAACATCCATGCATCACTGTTGCCGCGCTGGCGGGGTGCCGCGCCAATTCAGCGAGCGATCTTGGCGGGTGACCGGGAAACCGGCATTACCATCATGCAAATGGACCAGGGTCTCGATACCGGCGCCATACTGCTGCAGAAAAGTATCCCCATCACGCCGGATGACACCATGCAAACCCTGCATGACAAACTTGCCTTGATGGGAGCGCACTGCATCGTGGAAGTGCTGGCGCTTTTGCAACAGGGAAGACTCGCTGCCACTGTTCAGGATGAAACAGCCGCCAGCTATGCACCCAAACTGGAGAAAACCGAAGCGGAAATTGACTGGCAACTGGACGCGGAACAAATCAATCGTTCCATACGGGCGTTTAACCCTCATCCCGGCGCACACTCCCGGATACGCGGAATCGCTCTGAAAATATGGCAGGCGGAAGTGACAGCGAGTGCTGCCGGCAACCCTGGAGAAGTCGTTGCTACCGGAGGCGAAGGCATCACGGTGGTATGCGGCAACGGTACATTGGTGCTGAAAATGGTGCAGAAACCGGGTGGGAAAAAAATGAATGCGGGAGAATTTCTTGCAGGGTATCCATTGCAGCCTGGCGATCGCTTCAAATATCGGGATGATTAAAACTCAGTGCGTAGCCACTGCAGTCGTGGGCAAGGTACTGACCGGCGCAAGCCTGACTGCGGTGCTGCAGGAAACCTGGCGCGCCCACCCCGCCCTTTCTAGTCAGCAGCGCGGAGCAATTCAGGATATAAGCTACGGCGTGCTGCGCTTCTACGGTCAGCTTGATACATTACTCGAGTTGCTGCTGAACAAACCGCTGCAGAATCAGGATCTGCGCTGTTTATTATTGGTGGGCTTATATCAGCTGCAATATAGCAAGGCTTCGCCTCATGCAGTGGTGGACCACGCCGTGTCTGCATCTTCTAGCCTGAACGACAGCAAGCGCGGCAAAGGGGCATCTGGACTGGTCAACGCGGTGTTACGCAATTTCATGCGGCAACGCACAGCTTTACTGGCACAGGCAAGCAAAAAAGAAGTGGGGCGCCATTCCCACCCACAGTGGTGGATAGACAAACTGCGTGGACAATATCCCCGCAACTACCAAGCGGTATTGGCAGTCGACAATCAGCGCCCGCCGATGACGCTGCGGGTCAACCGGCGCAAGATGGAAGTGGCGGATTACCAGAAACGACTCGATGAATGCGGCATGCCCGCACAACTACTCTGGAACAATGCTCTCATTCTGGCGCATCCGGTGGCAGTGGAAAAGCTGCCTGGATTCAGCGCAGGGCTGGTGTCGGTGCAGGATGCAGGCGCGCAACTGGCTGCGCCGTTGCTGGACGTGCACGACGGCATGCGAGTATTGGACGCCTGCGCGGCTCCCGGCGGCAAGAGCGCACATCTGCTGGAATTGGCAGAGGTGGAATTGACCGCGCTCGACCATGATGCTGCGCGACTTTCCCGCGTAGCGCAAAACCTCACACGACTGGAACTCAAAGCCCATCGTCTCGTCTGCGGCGATGCGGCGCACCCGGCGGAGTGGTGGAATGCTAAACCATTTGACCGCATCCTGGCCGATGTGCCTTGCTCCGCTTCGGGAGTAGCACGCCGTCATCCCGATATCAAATGGCTGCGGCGCGAAAGCGACCTCTCCCAATTTGCCGCAAGTCAGCAGAAAATACTCGATGCCTTGTGGCAGACCCTGGCCAGAGATGGTAAATTGCTCTATGCCACCTGCTCGGTATTCGCCGAGGAAAACAAGCTACAGGTAGCTGAATTTTTGCGTCACCATCCAGATGCCCATCCGCTGCCTTTCTCCGGGATGGAAGCGATTGATGGACAACTGTTGCCGGATTCCCAGCATGACGGTTTCTTCTATACCCTGTTGCACAAAGCCTGATCCCATCACACGACTGTTGCGCGTGGTCACAACGTTGCTGCTGGCGGCGGGATTATTGCTGGCTGCTCCTGTCCAGGCGGAAAACATACGCATAAAGTCTGTTGCACTGGATGCGGCGGATGAAGGTTATCAGTTCAATGCCGATGTTGAGATTGCACTCAACCCCATGCTGGAGCGGGCACTCGAAAAAGGGATCGTGTTGTACTTTGTAACCGAACTCAATCTGCTGAATCCACGCTGGTACTGGCTCGACGAAAAAGTTGCCCGGAGCAAGCAGCGTGAGGCATTGAGCTATTACGCACTCACCCGCCAATACCGTTTGAGCCGAGGATCATTGTCGCAGAACTTCAGCACGCTGAAGGGAGCGCTACAGGCTTTAGGACGCTTGCGTAATCGCCCCATAGTAGCAAATTCCGAACTGAGCCAAGAGGCGGAGTACATTGCGGAACTGCGCGTATGGCTTGACCTGTCGCGCCTGCCCAAACCATTCCAGGTTGAGGCGCTCAGCTCCAAAGAGTGGAATCTGAGCTCCGACACATTGCAATGGAATGTGCAACTGCCAGCGCAGAAGCCTCAGTACGGAGTCAGGCCGTGAAGTACATCATCATTATTGGCGCAGGGCTGGGTGCGGTGATGTTGTTTCTGCTCGCAACCGCAGGCGCCAATACCGAATTCTTCGAACGCCGTTATCAACTCCTGATCGCGCTCAACGTCGGCTTTGTACTGTTTCTCATGGCAATGGTGGGGTATCTGCTGTGGCGACTCAGGCGCAGGCTCAAGGACGGGGTATTCGGCTCCAGACTGGCATTGCGCCTGTTATTGATCTTCTCGCTGATGGCGATTCTCCCGGGTGTACTGGTGTATAGCGTATCGGTGCAGTTCCTGGGGAAAAGTATCGAATCCTGGTTTGATGTCAAAGTAGATCGGGCGCTCGAAGGTGGTTTGAACCTGGGGCGTACCGTGCTCGACAATCTGCTGGGTGAATTGCGCGAGAAAACCCAAGCCACCGCACTTGCGCTATCCAAGCAATCCGCTGCGCCGTTGCCAACACTAGACCAACTGCTGGATCGATCACAGATGCAGGAGGCCACGCTGTTTAATCAAGACGGCAGGATAATCGCGTTTTCTGGTGCGGATGGTAGCGGCTTATTCGCGGAAATGCCGGGTGCAGCGGTGATGGAGCAGATAAGAATGCAGAGGGGCTATAGTGAGGTTGAATCCATACCCGGCAAGGGCTTGTATTTACGGGTGGTGGCACCGGTCAATGGGCTAAGCTGGGAAGAAGGTAGCCGCATACTGCAATTAGTGCAGCCGGTACCAATACAACTGGCTGGAGACGCAGAAATGGTGCAGGCGGTGTATCGCGATTATCAGGCATTGTCATTATCGCGCCAAGGGATGAAGGAGCTCTACGCGGTAACGCTGACACTTGCGCTACTGCTTTCACTTCTTTCGGCGCTAGCGGCAGCGTTCCTTATCAGCGAACGACTAAGCGCACCGCTGGGCATGCTGGCTGAAGGCACTCGCGCCGTGGCTCAAGGCGACTTCAGCAGGCGCCATCCGGTGCAAAGTAAAGATGAGTTGGGGGTGCTGACAGAATCATTCAATCTCATGACCCAGCAACTGGAGGAAGCACGCACGGTGACCCAACGTAACCAGCAGGAGGTGGAAAGTGCCAGGGCCTACCTGGAAAGCATACTGTCCAATCTTTCATCCGGTGTTCTGGTATTCGATGAAAGCTTACGCCTGCGCACCGCAAATCTTAGCGCAGAACAAATTCTTAAGGTTTCCCTGACCGGCCTCGACGGATTGACCATGGAAGAATGTGCGGCGCGGGAGCCGCAACTACGCGCTCTCGAAGCTACGATCCTGGGGGGATTCCATTCTGGGAAAACAGGCGAGTGGCAGCGCCAGGTAGAGCGCCCGGGAGATGGCGGCAACCAGGTGCTGCTGCTGCACGGAACGCGTCTGCCACATGCGTCAGGCGGTGGCGGGGTGGTGGTGTTTGATGACATCACCAACCTGCTGCAGGCGCAACGCACTGCGGCATGGGGCGAAGTAGCGCGCCGTCTGGCGCATGAAATCAAGAATCCACTCACCCCCATCCAGCTGTCTGCAGAACGCATGCAACACAAGCTTGCGAAGAAACTGGACGGGCAAGATTCAGAAATATTGCAGCGCTCAACCGAAATCATCGTTAATCAGGTGGAGGCGCTGAAGAGAATGGTTAATGAATTCAGCGAATATGCACGTGCACCGAAATTGGAATTGCACCTGCTGGATATCAACAAACTGGTGCAGGAAGTGCTGGCATTATATGAGACAGAGAATACGGAGGCGGAGGAAAATCTGCCCCCACACATTGACCTGGCGCTCGCTTCCGGCCTGCCGCTGGTGAGGGGCGACTCGGCACGCTTGCGGCAAGTGATCCACAATCTGCTGCAAAATGCTCAAGACACACTGATTGGCGTCACGAAGCCTGCCATCACGGTGCGCACTGAAATGGCGCAAGGTATGGTGCGGCTCAGTGTGAGCGACAACGGGGCGGGGTTTCCAGATCAGGTCAGGGCGCGCGCATTTGAGCCTTACGTTACCACCAAGCCCAAGGGTACGGGACTCGGGTTGCCCATCGTCAAGAAAATCATCGAGGAACACAACGGCACGATACAAATCGAAAACATTCTGCCTCACGGCGCTCGTATCTCCATTACTCTGCCCATATCGGTGGAAAGTGGTTCGCCAATTAAACATGAAACCGTGTGATTACGACCAACCACAAATAAACATCCGGGTTATGTCCAGCATGACCAGATGCTCTATTCTGAAAATATGACCAACAATACAATACTTGTCGTTGATGACGAAATCGGCATACGCGAACTGCTGTCTGAAATCCTGCGTGATGAGGGCTACCGCGTGGCACTGGCAGAGAATGCCGGCCAGGCCCGCAACTGGCGTAACCAGACGCGCCCCGATCTGGTACTGCTGGACATCTGGATGCCTGACACCGATGGCATCACCCTGCTGAAAGAGTGGGCGGGCAGCGGGCTGCTCACCATGCCGGTGGTAATGATGTCGGGACACGGCACCATCGACACTGCGGTGGAGGCAACACGTATTGGTGCATTCGGCTATCTGGAAAAACCGATACCGCTGCAAAAACTGTTGAGTACAGTAGGACGCGCGTTACGCGGCGGCCAGGTCAAACCGCCTTCCACTCTTTCACTCACCGGCCTAGGCAAAGGGCCGATGATCGCTAATCTGAAAAAACGCCTGGAACAGATCGCCAACCTGAAAACGCCACTGCTGCTCACTGGTGAACCGGGAACTGGGATGGAGCTGTGCGCGCGCTTCCTGCACCACCCCAATACGCCTTGGGTCGAGCCGGAGACACTCACGTCTCTTGCGGATACCCCGTTCGCCGTGCTGGAGCAGGCGCGAGGTGGATTGTTGTTTCTCAAAGAGATCGGCAAACTCAACCGGCTGGAGCAGAAAGGCCTGCTGCTGCTATTGGGCAAACTGGAAAAATACAATGTGCGGCTTGTGTGCGTCACCTCCACACCACTGGTGGACCTGACGGCACAAGGCGCCTATGACCCCAGGTTATATGAGATTTTGAGCAGCCTCTGCATTCATATCCCTGCGCTGAAGGCGCATCGGGAAGATATTCCCGAGCTTGCCAGCCAGATACTTTCGCGCAGCATTGAGTCAGGCGAAGCATCGCTGCGGCAATTCAGCACCGCCGCACTCAATGCGTTACGCAACTATGACTGGCCCGGCAATCTCGCGCAACTGACTGGCGTGGTGCGCTCTTTGGCGCTGACCTGCACGGGTGATGAGATTTCAGTTGACGATGTGCTGCAGGCGCTGGCTTCTCCGATGTCAGCACAGGCTGTCTCCAGTGTGCCGCTTAACATTCCCCTGCGCGAAGCACGTGACCTGTTTGAGAAAACATATTTTGACCGGCTCATTGAGCAGGAAAGCGGCAACATGACCCGAGTAGCGGAACGATCGGGGCTGGAACGCACACATCTTTACCGCAAACTCAAGCTGTTAGGCATCAAACTACGGAATCACTGACAGCAAAAAGACACACTCAAGAGTCTTTCGCAGTTGTCTGGTACCGCATCTTAAGCGATAATATTGTTTTTGCTGGCGCGCATTTCTGTTTAGGTCGGATGCATGCTGTCTTTTTTTATGTCTAGTTGAGCGAGGGAGTCCGCGTCCATGGGAACATTCAATGATTTTAATGCGCCGGTATTCAAGAATCTGACCAGCGCTATCCGCGCGTTGGCGATGGACGCTGTGCAAAAAGCCAATTCCGGCCATCCTGGCATGCCCATGGGCATGGCGGAAATTGCCGAAGTGTTATGGATTCATCATCTGCGCCACAATCCTGCCAACCCCAAGTGGGCTGACCGCGATCGCTTCGTGCTATCCAACGGGCATGGCTCGATGTTGATTTATGCGCTGCTGCACCTTACCGGCTACGATCTGCCGATGGAGGAGATCAAGCGTTTCCGCCAGTTTCATTCCAAGACTCCCGGCCATCCCGAATATGGCTACACCCCTGGCGTGGAAACCACCACCGGCCCCTTGGGACAAGGCATCACCAACGCAGTAGGTATGGCGCTGGCGGAAAAAATTCTGGCTGCCGAGTTCAATCGCCCCGGTTTCGACATCGTCAACCACTATAGCTACGTGTTCCTTGGCGACGGCTGCCTGATGGAAGGAATTTCCCACGAAGCCTGCTCGCTGGCGGGTACCTTGGGACTGGGCAAGCTGATCTGTTTTTACGACGACAATGGCATTTCCATAGACGGCCATGTAGAAGGCTGGTTCACCGATGACACGCCCAAGCGTTTTGAAGCTTACGGCTGGCATGTGGTGCCCAATGTCAACGGGCACGACCCGGTCGCCATTGAGGCAGCGATTGAGGCAGCCAAGCGGGCCAGCAACAAGCCTTCGATGATTTGCTGCAAAACCGTCATCGGCCTGGGTTCTCCCAATAAAGCCAACACCCACGAAGTGCACGGCGCAGCGCTGGGCGATGCGGAAATTGCCGCCGCCCGCCCCCACATCGGCTGGAACCATCTGCCGTTTGAAATCCCCCAGGAAATCTATGACATGTGGGATGGACGCGCCAAGGGCAAAAAACTGGAAGCCGAATGGGACCAGAAATTTGCCGAATACACCAGGCAATATCCCGCCGAGGCTGCGGAATTCACGCGCCGCATGACGGGTGAACTGCCAGCCAACTGGCGTGAGCACGCCGAAGGTTTCATCAAACGCGTCAATGCCAAGGAAGAAACCATTGCCACCCGCAAGGCTTCACAAAATGCGATCGAGGGATTGGCACCGGTACTGCCAGAACTGATTGGGGGCTCGGCCGATCTGGCTGGATCCAACCTTACCTTGTGGTCGGGTTCGAAAGGCATCAGCCGTGAAAGCGGTGGTAATTATGTGTATTACGGTGTGCGTGAATTTGGCATGAGCGCCATGATGAATGGATTGTCGTTGCACGGCGGCATCATCCCCTACGGCGCTACTTTCCTGATGTTCTCGGAATACGCGCGCAATGCCCTGCGCATGGCAGCGCTGATGAAAATCCGCAATCTGTTCGTGTTCACGCATGATTCGATCGGCTTGGGTGAAGACGGCCCCACGCACCAACCGGTGGAGCAGACTGCGACACTGCGCTATATCCCCAATATGGACGTATGGCGTCCGTGTGACACAGTCGAGTCCGCAGTGGCCTGGGCACGGGCAATTGAACGCATGAACGGCCCTTCCACCCTGATCTTCAGCCGCCAGAATCTACCATTCCAGAAACGCGATGCCGCCACCATCAAGCTGATCGACAAGGGCGGTTATATCCTGTCGGAAGCGGCGGGCGGCAAACCGCAGGCAATCCTCATCGCTACCGGCTCAGAAATCGGCTTGGCAATGAGCGCACAAAAAGAATTGGCCGCAACCGGCATCCATGTGCGCGTGGTCTCAATGCCTTGCACCAACCTGTTTGATCGTCAGGACCAGTCCTACAAGGACAGCGTGCTGCTCAATGGAGTGCGGCGCGTTGCAGTAGAAGCGGGGACCGCCGATTTCTGGCGCAAGTACGTGGGGCTGGAAGGCGCGGTAGTGGGCATGGAAACCTTTGGCGAGTCCGCGCCCGCCAGTGAGCTGTTCAAACATTTCGGCTTCACCGTTGAGAATGTGGTGAAGACAGTGAAGAGCGTTATTTAACTAATTGATAGAGCAGCGCTGGGCAAATTAACGCGCCGCTGCAGTTCATTTTTTCATTCAAGGAGCTCACAACATGACCATCAAAGTTGGCATCAATGGATTTGGCCGCATCGGACGCATGGTATTCCGTGCAGCGGTGCAAGATTTCCCGGACATCGAAGTCGTTGCCATCAACGACCTGCTCGAACCCGATTACCTGGCTTACATGCTGCAACATGATTCCGTGCATGGCCGTTTTCATGGCAGTGTCTCTGTTGAGGGCAACACCCTGATAGTTCGTGGCAAGAAGATCCGTCTGACCGCCATCAAGGACCCCGCCGAACTGAAATGGAACGAAGTCGGTGCCGATGTGGTGGTCGAATCCACCGGCCTGTTCCTCACCAAGGAGACCTGCGAAAAACACATCGCCGCTGGCGCCAAGAAAGTCATCATGTCGGCGCCGTCCAAAGACGACACGCCCATGTTTGTGTACGGCGTGAATGACAAGACCTACGCCGGTCAAGCCATCGTTTCCAATGCATCGTGCACCACCAACTGCCTCGCCCCCATCGCCAAGGTATTGAACGACACTTTCGGTATCAGGCGTGGTCTGATGACTACCGTCCATGCTGCCACCGCTACCCAGAAAACCGTCGATGGCCCCTCCAACAAGGACTGGCGCGGCGGTCGTGGCATTCTTGAAAACATCATCCCGTCTTCGACTGGCGCAGCCAAAGCGGTCGGTGTAGTCATTCCCGAGTTGAACAAGAAACTCACAGGCATGGCTTTCCGCGTGCCCACCTCGGACGTGTCCGTGGTTGACCTTACCGTGGAACTGAATAAGGAAGCTTCCTACGCCGAAATCTGCGCCGCCATGAAAACCGCGTCTGAAGGATCGATGAAAGGTGTGCTCGGCTATACCGATGAAAAAGTCGTCTCCACTGATTTCCGCGGCGACAGCTGTACCTCCATTTTCGATGCGGAAGCCGGTATGGCGCTGGACAGCAGTTTCGTCAAGGTCGTCTCCTGGTATGACAACGAGTGGGGCTACTCCAGCAAGGTCCTGGAAATGGTGCGCGTAGTCGCCAAGTAGCTTGCAATGAGGCGTAACAGATAAGCTGGCTACGCCCGTTGTACTTTTCACCTCGCCGATGCGGCGCAATCTAGGGATGGCGCATAAGCCATCCCTTACCCATTACAAATTTGGAGCTTTCCATGTCCGTCATCAAACTCGTTGATCTTGATCTCAAGGGTAGGCGTATATTCATCCGTGCCGATCTCAACGTACCCGTCACAGACGGCAAGGTCACCTCCGATGCGCGCATTACCGCTTCCATGGCCACTATCAACCACTGTCTGCAACAGGGCGCCAAAGTGATGGTGACCTCGCATCTGGGTCGCCCGGAAGAAGGCGTGTGGTCCGAAGAAAATTCGCTTAAACCAGTCGCTGACAATATTGCTGCGCGTCTGGGCAAACCCGTGCGCCTGATCAGGGATTGGGTCGAGGGTGGATTCGAAGTGGCGGAAGGCGAACTGGTCGTGCTGGAGAATTGCCGCATCAACAAAGGCGAAAAGAAAAATGTCGATGAAACCGCGCAAAAATACGCCCGGCTGTGCGATGTGTTCGTGATGGACGCCTTCGGCACCGCGCACCGTGCCGAAGCCTCGACCCACGGTATCGCCAAATACGCCCCTGTTGCCTGCGCTGGCATCCTGCTGACGCAAGAGCTGGACGCACTCACCAAAGCGCTGCTGAATCCGGCACGGCCGATGGTCGCCATCGTCGGCGGTTCCAAGGTCTCGACCAAGCTGACCGTACTTGAATCCTTGTCCGAGAAAGTTGACCAAATGGTGGTCGGTGGCGGCATCGCCAATACTTTTCTTAAGGCCGCTGGCAAAAACATCGGCAAATCCCTGTGCGAAGATGATCTGATTCCTACCGCGCGCATGCTGATGGATAAAATGGCGCAACGTAATGCCTCCATTCCGATCGCGGTGGATGTCGTGGTGGGTAAGAAATTCGATATGAATGAGCCGGCGGTGTTGAAAGATGCCGATGCAGTCGCCGATGACGAGATGATTTTCGATATCGGGCCTAAGAGCGCGCAGGAACTGGCCGACATCATTATGCAGGCCGGTACGGTGGTATGGAATGGTCCAGTCGGCGTGTTCGAGTTCGATCAGTTCGGCGCCGGCACCAAAACCATCGCCATGGCTATCGCCAACACCAAGGCCTTTACTCTGGCGGGGGGTGGCGATACCATCGCCGCGATCCAGAAATACGGCATCTATGACAAAATATCCTATATCTCGACTGCTGGCGGCGCATTCCTGGAGTTTCTCGAAGGCAAAAAACTGCCTGCCGTGGAAATACTGGAACAGCGCGCACGCTGACACCTGCGGCACACCTTGGCCCCATTCATAAAATGATTCGAAGAACAAAAATCGTCGCAACTCTCGGTCCCGCATCCAGCGACCCCAAAGTTCTGGAGCGCATGATCAATGCCGGGGTTGACGTAGTCCGCATTAATTTTTCCCATGGCACCAGAGAGGAACACATCGAACATGCCGAGCTGGCTCGTTCACTGGCCCGTGCCGCCGGTCAGACTGTGGGCGTACTGGCAGATCTGCAGGGACCGAAAATTCGTATCGGCAAATTCGAGCATGGGAAAATCACGCTAAAAGCCGGTGACAAATTCGTGCTTGATGCCGAGTGCGAACTGGGTGATCAGGAAAAGGTCGGGCTGGATTACAAAGAACTGCCGAATGATGTAGGAACGGGTGTAACCCTGATGCTGGATGATGGCCGCATCGTGCTGGGCGTTTCCCAAGTCAAGGGACACCAGGTGCATTGCGTGGTGGAACAAGGTGGAGTGCTGTCCAATAATAAGGGTATCAACCGCAAGGGCGGCGGACTCAGTGCGCCGGCCTTGACCAGCAAGGATATGGAAGACATCAAGACTGCCGCAGCGCTCAAGGCGGATTATCTGGCAGTGTCTTTTCCGCGTACCGGCGAAGACATGCGCTGGGCGCGTGACTTGATGCGCGAGGCTGGTGGCAAAAGTCTGATGATGGCAAAGATCGAGCGCTCGGAAGCGATCATGGCGCTGGACGATATTTTGCAAGCCTCCGACGCCATCATGGTGGCACGCGGCGATCTGGCGGTGGAAGTGGGCGACGCGGTGGTGCCGGCATTGCAGAAACGCATGATACGTGCGGCTCGCCTCAGCAATAAACTGGTGGTGACCGCCACGCAGATGATGGAATCAATGATCACCAGCCCGATTCCGACCCGGGCGGAAGTATCTGACGTAGCCAATGCGGTGCTGGACGGCACCGATGCGGTAATGCTATCGGCGGAATCCGCTGCGGGGGAATACCCGATTGAAGCGGTCGAGGCCATGGCCAGGGTATGCCTGGAAGCGGAAAAAGAATTTCTGGCAAGTCAGGAACAGCGACGCATACAGTCCGGCCTTCCGGATACCATCGAGGAAGCGATCGCCCGCGCCACCATGTTCACCGCCAGCAGCCTGAAGATCCGCGCCATTGCCGCACTTACGCAAAGCGGCCGGACAGTGTTGCTGATGTCGCGCAGAAACTCCAATGTACCCATATTCGCCTTGAGTCCCCAGGAAGATACCCGCCGCAAAATGACTTTGTTTCGCGGCGTCTACCCGATAAAATTCGGTGGCGGCTCGAATGATCCCGAGACCATCCTGGACCTGGCGGAGAACGAATTGCTCAAACGCGGTGCAGTGCGTAACGGCGATCTGATCATCATGACCATCGGCGAGCCGGTTGGCAAGGCAGGCGGCACCAACACGATGAAGATCGTTAAAGTGGGGGAACACAGGAAGGCATAAGAAAAACATGGCTTGGGAACAGCGAGCAGCAGTTCCCTGCCTTGCACCAGCAACAATTCAATATTCAATCCAGCATACGTATATTCTTACTTGAAGGAGGCTCAAATGGCACTCGTATCATTGCGGCAACTATTGGATCATGCAGCGGAAAATGGCTATGGCCTGCCCGCTTTCAATGTGAACAACCTGGAGCAGATTCAGGCCATCATGCAGGCAGCAGATGAGTGCAACAGCCCGGTGATCATGCAGGGTTCCGCCGGCGCGCGCAAATACGCCGGTGAAGCCTTCCTCCGCCACCTGATCGCGGCGGCGGTGGAAGCTTACCCGCATATCCCCATCGTCATGCACCAGGACCATGGCGCATCCCCATCGGTATGCATCAACGCCATCCGCAGCGGTTTTTCCAGTGTCATGATGGACGGTTCGCTGGAAGCCGATGCCAAGACCCCATCATCCTACGAATACAACGTTGCAGTCACTGCCAAGGTGGTGGAGATGTCGCATGCCGTCGGCGTTTCTGTCGAGGGTGAACTGGGTTGCCTGGGCTCGCTCGAATCCGGCATGGGTGAAGCAGAAGACGGCCACGGTGCCGAAGGCAAACTGTCCCATGACCAATTGCTGACTGACCCGGAGCAGGCTGCCGACTTCGTCAAGCAAACCGGCGTGGATGCGCTGGCCATCGCCATCGGCACCTCGCATGGCGCTTATAAATTCACGCGCAAGCCCACCGGCGACATTCTCGCCATCGAGCGCATCAAACAGATTCACCAGCGCATCCCCAATACCCATCTGGTGATGCATGGCTCCAGTTCCGTGCCGCAGGAATGGCTCGATATCATCCGCGAATTTGGCGGTGAAATGAAAGAGACCTACGGTGTGCCGGTGGAAGAAATCCAGGAAGGCATCAAGCACGGCGTGCGCAAGATCAATATCGATACCGACATCCGCCTCGCCATGACCGGTGCAGTCCGCCGCCACCTGGCAAAAAACAAGAGCGAGTTCGATCCGCGCAAATTTCTCAAAGATGCAACCGCCGCCGCCAGGGACATCTGCAAAGCGCGTTTTGAGGCCTTCGGCTGCGCCGGCCAGGCTGACAAAATCAAGCCTATCATGCTGGATAACATGGCGAACAGATACGCCAAGGGCGAATTGAAAGCCGTCATCAAGTAGATCCACAGCAAGTCAGAGTAAACAGAAAGGCAGCCCTGGCGGCTGCCTTTCTGTTTTCCGCAAATGCGAATAGCGGTGAGCAGGCCGTTCAGCGCCGTAAAAACCCGGCCAGCAGCGCTGCCGCGCTGCTACCAGAACGGCTTGGTTTTATTGAAACGTGCCCAAGCCTGCTCCAGTTCCAGCTTCGTCAGTGCAGCCCGGCTTGCGCTCCAGCCAAGGACTATGCCGACCGCTTCCTGCTGGCTGCCTTCATCCCCAGCGATGACCACTTCACTTAGCAGTCGTTTGGCATTGGCGGTATCGTTCATTGCCCCCAGAATGTCTTGCAGCACGGACAGGAAGCGGAGGTAGCGCCTCGTTTCCTTAGGCGAATAAAATCTGGCAAAAAATTCAGCAATGTAGCGTTGTTTCTTGGCGACGATGCGCAGAGCATGCAATTCCGCTACGCTGAAATTCGTCAGTTCCTTGCCATATTTCTTCAGTTGCCGGTGACGATGCGCCAGCAGGGCAGTGGCGAATTTCTTCACCGGCACTCCGGCTTCGATTCCAGCCAGTTTAACTGACGCCGCATCAGGCTGGCCGAGCCAGGCTTCTGCGCTTAACCAGGCACCCATCTGCAACATCGACTCCGCATAATGGGTAGATTCGACGGCGTGGCGTGCGGCTTCATTGTGCTGGTGGCACAATTGCTTGCACTTATCCTGTAGCGCCACCATCCCCGGATGATCTGGAAAGCTGGTGCAAACTGGGGCTAATGTTTCCGTCATAAACACATCCCAATCGCGGGCTGGGCCAAATTGGCTGGTAAGCCATTTCAATTCCTGCGCAACCGGAGCAAATGCAGCCTTGGAAAATATCCTGGAGAAAATACTCAGGGCTGACCGCTGCCGCCGCAAGGCGACGCGCATCTGGTGCAGGTATTCGATGTCATGGCCTGCCAGCATACCGGTTTCGTTGCTATGCAAATGATTGAGGCAATTCCAGCTGATGGCTGCGAATGCTGCGCTCACAGTCATTTCAGCACCAAGTTTGACTGGTGCTGCTTTAAGTGGCGGCGACTTGCCGTCGGGGTAAAGCATGTAGCCGCGCTCCGCTTTGCTCGCATTCTCCAGCCTGAGGGGAATGCTGTGCAGCAACTCCAACGCGAACTGAAACAATTGTCCGGGGTTACCGGATTTCAATTCCAGTTCGATTTCGCAAAGCGGCGTGCTGGCATCACCGGCAATGACTTTCCCCCGATCGAGGCAAAACTCAGCTTCACCGCCGCCGGCAAAGCGCAGCACGCGGATGCTGCGGGTGAACTCGGTCGTAAACACCGACTGCAGTTGCACGCGCAGGCTGGTGGCAGCAAACAGCTTGATGAGGGCAGGATCGGTGATTTTAGTGAAATCGGGCTGTGCTTTCAGCACCGGGGCTTCCCATTCATCGCGCTGATGCAACCCTGCTGTAACGCTGCCGCCCCCCTTTATGGTCTGCACCCAGCGTTTGCCGCTGCGGCGCAACCGTAACGCGACGCCATGCCGCTTGAGGTCGAAATTGGGGGTGTCGTAATAGACACTGTAGAGTTTTTGCGTGACAGGTCTGGAAATACTCAACGATTTCAGCAAGGGACTACGCTGCAGCCGTGCGACGCAATCAGCTGGCAGGCGCAACTTGAGTTCGGTCTCGGTAGGCATGGCTTCAGAGGTTCTTTAGTATTATCCGTGTTACCCCATGCTCAACCTCAGTCCTGCTTTGTCGCTGCCAACTGCGTGAGCAGCGTCTCCTGGGCGCAGAGTTTCTCGCCGCTACGGGCAACTCTGAGATGGTAATGACCGTCAGCATCCATTTCCCACGATTGGCTGTTATCCTTGAGATAGGAATTCAAGCCTTCGGCGAGCACGCGTTTTTTCAGCCGTACATCCAAAACCGGAAAGCATATTTCGATGCGCCGGAAAAAATTGCGGTCCATCCAGTCGGCACTGGAAAGATAGATATCGTGAGTACCACCATTACGGAAATAGAAAATGCGACTGTGCTCGAGGAAACGTCCGATCACCGACCGTACCCGAATGTTTTCCGATAATCCGGCAATGCCAGGGCGCAAGGCACAGACACCACGCACGATGAGATCGATTTTCACCCCGGCAGCGGAAGCGGCGTAGAGCGCCCGGATGATTTGTGGCTCCAGCAACGCGTTCATTTTGGCGATGATACGCGCTGGCTTTCCGGCCTTGGCAATCTGCATCTCGTTATTGATGGCTTTAAGCACCTGGCTGTGGAAGCTGAATGGCGATTGCCACAGATGTTTTAATTTCCCGGCTTTGCCAAGACCGGTCAGTTGGATGAACACTTCATTCACGTCGGCGCAGATTTCTTCGTTGCAGGTGAACAGGCCAAAATCAGTATAGAGCCGGGCAGTGCTGGGATGATAATTACCGGTGCCCAGGTGCACATAGCGGCGTAATTTGTCTCCTTCGCGCCGGACTATCATCGCCATCTTGGTGTGGGTTTTATGACCTACTATGCCATACACCACATGCGCGCCAACCTCTTCCAGACGGCTGGCCCAGTTGATATTGGCTTCCTCGTCAAAGCGTGCCAGCAATTCGACCACTACCGTCACCTCCTTGCCTCTGCTTGCCGCAGCGATGAGCGCTTCCATTACTACCGAATCGGTACCGGTACGATAAACCGTCTGCTTGATGGCCACTACGTCGGGATCCGCCGCCGCCTGCTGGATGAAATGGATTACCGGCTGGAACGACTGATACGGGTGGTGCAACAGAATATCGTTCTTGCGTATCATTTGAAAAATATCGAGAGCCTTTTTTTTCTGCAGCGTTACTGGCAGGCCGGATATGAACGGCGGATATTTCAGATCAGGACGTTCAATGCGATCCGGAACCTGCATCAACCGCACCAAATTCACCGGCCCCTCCACCTGATAGAAATCTTCACGAACCAGGCCAAACTGCTCCAGCAAAAAATCCGCCATGCGCGGCGAGCAATTGTCCGCCACTTCCAGCCGCACGGCATTGCCAAAATGCCGCTGTGGCAATTCACCTTGCAACGCAATGCGCAGGTTCTTGACTTCCTCCTCATCGACGAATAAATCGCTGTTGCGGGTGGCACGGAATTGATAGCAATCCAGCACATTCATGCCGGCGAATAGTTCACCAACATGGGCATGCAGGATCGACGACAGAAAGACAAAGCTGTACTCGCTGGTACTGACTTCCCTGGGCAGCAGAATCACACGTGGCAGCACCCGTGGTGCCTGCACAATGGCTGCACCGGAACTGCGCCCGAAAGCATCCTTGCCTTCCAACTCCACCGCAAAATTCAAACTCTTATTGAGCACGCGCGGGAAAGGATGTGACGGATCAAGGCCGATGGGGGTCAGTACCGGCATCAATTCGCGAAAGAAGAAAGCCTTGATCCATTCGCGCTGGATGTCGCTCCAGGCAGCGCGGCGCAGGAAGTTGATGCCTTCGCTTGCCAACCCTGGCAGAATGTCCTCGTTCAGCAACTGATATTGTCGTGCCACCAGCAGGTGAGTCTGCTCGGCGACCAGCTTGAACACCTGGCGCGGTGCCATCCCGTCAGGTGCGAAACCGGGCGCGTCCAGCTTGATCTGCTCCTTCAGTCCGGCAACGCGAATCTCGAAAAACTCATCGAGATTACTGCTGACTATGCACAAGAACCGCAGCCGTTCCAGCAGCGGATTGTCCCTGTTCTCGGCTTGGGCAAGCACGCGCCGGTTGAACTCGATCTGGCCGAGTTCGCGGTTGAGAAATAGACTGGAAGTGGGGAGCTTGATCATGGCAGGCAGGCCAGGTTACACACCTTGGGTTACTCTCAAGTATCGCGCTTCCCGCAGATTGCAGCGGAAGGCGCCTCATTTTTTCGCTCTGCTTTACTGCGTCGGTGGCACATAACCCACAGGCTTCTCCGCTCCGCTGCCAAAAAAATGCGCCTCCAACTGCTCGGCCAGGTATTTACGTGCCTTGATATCAGACAAATTCAGGCGATATTCATTGACCAGCATGGTCTGGTGTTTGAGCCACCCGGCCCAAGCCTCTTTCGATACATTTTCAAAAATGCGCTTGCCCAGTTCGCCCGGATAGGGCGGAAAATCCAGCCCTTCCGCTTCATGTCCAAGCTTGACGCATTTGACGATTCTTGCCATTTAATCTTTTCCAAACGAAATGAATAGGGAAAACTGCGACTCCATCATTATGGCCATTCCCGCCAATCAAGTAAACTGCTGGATTAAGCACTCGCGCATTACGGAATCCCGCAAGCAGCTTGAACCAACTACCTGATCGATGATTGGAAGGCCGGCTTGAGACAGATTCATATCTTATGGGTATGATGCTCGCGTGCCATGCATACTTGTTGGAAATCTGCCATGAAAACCACCGCTATTGAGATGCCCGATGGAATATTCCATGCGGCGAAGGCTGTCCCTTGATATGAAGACAAACGTTGCAGCAACGGGTACTGCGGTGGTGGAGCGGGAACTGAAAGGCATATCATCCGGGGTCACAGCTGCGTTGCAACCTGCATGCGCCAAGGTATTCCGCGCCAAGCTGGAAGCTTGCCAGGCAAAATGCAACTGTCTGACAAAATGAAAAACTGCGGGCTGGCAGCGTGATGCGTCACTGCACCAACCAAGAATTGAATGTTGGTAACACAATCAGAAAAATATCCAGGTGCTTCATCTGAGCACAAGTTATAGTGCAAATGTACCCGAGCACCCACTACTCATACATTAACAACTACCGCCCGCTCGACTCGCCCAGATGAAAATACGCCACATGGACACCCTTCATCCTCCTCGCTCACTGCGCTTGCTGTTGGGTCTCCTAGCCCTGTTCATGCTCTCTGGCTGCATATCGCCCATGGCGCTCAACCGGGCGGTCATAGCTTATGACGAAGCCGTCACCGACGCCGGATCGCAACAGCTGCTGATCAATATCGTCCGCGCTGCTCACAGTCAACCCATTCATTTCACCGGGGTTTCGAATATTGCAGCCACCTTCAATTTTCAAGCGAATGCGGGAGCTATGCCCGCGCTGGGGGGACTCGCCGGAACGACAATGATGCCGATATTCGGCGGGAGCGTTTCGGAAAACCCTACCATCAGCATCGTCCCGATCGAAGGAGAAGAGTTCACCAAGCGGCTCCTCACGCCGTTTCCGCAAAGCAAACTTACCTTGCTGCTGCGTCAGCGCTTTGATGTCGACCTCTTATTGCGGCTGATGACGCAGGAAGTGCGACTGCAGCACCCCGCACAGTGGATCACTTATCGCAACAATCCACCGGATCGACCTGGTTACGAGATGTTTCGTCGCGTGGTATTGCACCTTTCAGCCATTCAGGATAAAAACCAGCTCTATGCCGAACCGCTGCTCCTCGAACGCACCTGGACCATTCCCGCCAGCTCGATTGCAACGGAAGGCTTTCAGGCACTGCAGAAAGAGTTTATTGTGCTCTACAACCAGCAGGATAATACCTACACACTCCGCAAACAGGTGTCCGGACCGATCATCATCACCAACTATGATCCCAATACTCTGTCCGCCGAAGAACGTGCGCAGTTGAACAACCTGGCGGGAGAGTGGAATACCAGCGATGTTGCCTTCGATATCCGCCCCGACAGTTACGGTGGGGAATGGCCCATGAGAGGAGCTTTCCGGCTCAGGAGCTTCCACGCGATTCTCGGTTTCCTCGGAAAAGCTCTCGGCGATGAGCCTGGATTTCACGTCGAAAAGGACCCGCGAACCCCACCCATCCTCGGAAACGAAAACCCTGACGTCACGATGGAACTGATCGTATCGAACTCGCCACTCCCGAAAGCCGACCTCTCGATCCGCGCGAATGGCCGGTACTACGCAGTAAACACCACGGGGCCGCTCGCCCGCTGGAACCGGGAAGCTTTCCAGTTGTTGTACCTCTTGTTTCAAATGACCATTACCGATATACCGCGCACCGGCGTACCAAGCATTACTATCGCTAAGTAATCTGCCAAGGGTAAACCACTGCAGAACCATTGCCCGTGGTACTGGCAGCGGATAACGCACCTGGAACTGCTTCCGGGATTAAAGCAGCAATCCAACAAGGCACTTAGCTGCTACCGCACCCCCCACAGTACCTACATGGTTTGATCCGTGTTCCTTTGGCACATTGTCTGAATGTACGGAACTCCACGCTGGATTAGTTGCGCAGATTATGGGATACAAACCAAGTGGAATCGCTGATAAACACTACGAACTAGACTTGCTGCATTTATGGCACATTAAAATTGAAATATGGATACTAGGGACAGACCGGAATTGAGTTTGTGCCAGTGCAAGCGGGCTTTCGGATGGTGAACCGAGCATGAGTTATTGGCCAGCCTACCAAGACGGGGAAAGCGCGCAAGGCTATTTCCAAACCCACTCGTAGCCTTTTTCAGTCATACATTCAGACATATACTCAACAGTACGATCCCGGATAGATCCTCCCCCTACCCCTATCCCTTCTCCGCCGTATGCTTTCCCCGTGGCTTTCTTTTGCGCCACGGCGCTGCACTCTTCAAGGTCCGCTTTGTGATCTACGCTAACACCGCCACGTGTATACTCTCCGTGATGAGAGGTCGTAGAACATCCAACCAGCCCAGCCAGCAACAGTACCGCAATCATTCTCATTTTTGACCCCTTGTTGATTAGCAGCGTTTAGTATACGCCAATGGCTGTTGACGCCGGTCTAAAAATGATCAGATAAGCCCATTTGTGCCAGTTGAATTTTGACCAGGTAATGTGTTCCCCGCGCGCATGGGGATGAACCGCTGGATGGCAATTATTTTTCATTGGAATATTGGAATTTAAGTATAGGGGAATGCTGGCCCATTGCCACCTGGGGAGCGGTGCAAAGCAAAATGACGATGACCCTCCACTGGCATGCATCGGCGAGCTTTCAATTAAGCTCTGTGCAAATAATGCGTAAAAATTGACCGGAAATTCCTACATAGCCCCTACACGTCCATCAGAGAGCAAAACGATTCGCTCTCTGATCACTGCAACTGGTTGAAAATTATTGGTGCCGACACCAAGAGTCGAACTCGGGGCCTTAAGATTACAAAGCACGAGTATTAAACAGCGCCGGCCAAAACCAAAGTCGGAGCCATACATCCTTAACCCACGTTGTTTATGTCATACCATGGCACGAATTTGCCACAGCCTTTCGTGTTTATTGTGGTCCGTTATTTTTCACCGCATACCAACAAGGTTACCCTCTTAAGCTCGATGCATTATTGTCTTGCCTGAGGGATCCACTGTAATAGTAGCCCTCTCTTCTCTTCTTGATCCAGCATGCATCCACATCCTCTTGAAGTCTGGACTGCGCTGATTTCTCCTGCCGGGCTATCGGCGTTATGCCTGTCTTGATGAGGGCATCCTTCTCCCGGCTGTTGCGGAATCCGGAAACTTCGACAACAGTGGCATCGATCATCTGACCCACATGGGCTGCGTGGTCTTGTGCCACTGGCTTATCGTGAATTTTGTTTGGATCAAACTTGCCTGGGGGATGTCTTCCCCTGGGACGCACCGACCTTCCATTCCTCGGAGTAATCGCTACACAGGATCCCAACAATACAATGATGACGAGATTGAGGTAGACGAGCATCATGTAAGATTCACCCACGGTTTCGAGGTGCCAGGCGAATGCGGGGGTTGCTTGAATGAGGCCCATGCTCAGAGCCACGGCCATGATAATGGCACGGGCAGATTTCATCAGAAGACACTCCGGCAAGAAATGCTATTTAGAGGTCTTCAGACTAACTACAAAAGGTTACCTTCTGATGAAGGTTTTATGAAGGTTTTTTTAAAGTAATACGAAACAGAAATTGATATCTCTGCTGATTGGTGACCGGTCGACCGGTCAAATGACCAATTTATTCAGATAATCAAAGTATCCAGGAGACTCAATCTGTCAATCAGCATCCTGCATTCCCCAGTCCAGCGGATAAATCTGTTCGCCCACCACCCGTGCCACCTGTAGGCGAAAGCTGTTGGAGCCAAGATCAACCGCAGCCAGGGTGGAATATTCGGTCATGGTTTCCTGGTGGAATTTCCAATGGAGGCCAAATTGCTTATTCCCGTACTTCGCGCTCGATCTCCTCGACGGTCACATGGCGCACATCCTTGCCCTTGACCAGATAGACCACATATTCCGACATATTCTTGGCATGATCACCGATGCGCTCAATGGCTTTCGCCGCAAATAGAATTTCCAGTGCAGTGGAGATCTTACGTGGGTCTTCCATCATAACAGTGGTGAGTTGCCGCATGATGGAGCGGAATTCTTCGTCCACCAGCTCGTCCTGACGCATAACCTGGGCCGCCGCCGTCAGATCCAGATGGGCAAAAGCATCCAATGATTTGCGCAACATTTCCAGTGCAATGTTGGCGATATGCCTGATCTCGATGAAACGCGGCATGTGCATACGGTCAACGGCATATATCGACTTTGCCATGAGTGCGATCTTTGCCGCTTCGTCGCCGACGCGCTCCAGATCGGTAATGGTTTTGATGACCATCATGATCATGCGTAAATCGCAGGCAGCGGGTGATCGGTGCGCAATGATCTGGCTGCAAATCTCGTCTATAGATACTTCCATCGCATTGACGCGTTCGTCATCAACCATAACCTGTTCGATAAAATCCTTGTTGCCGGAAGTAAGCGCTCCGATGGCTCTCTCAATCTGCTTCTCCACCAATCCGCCCATTTGCAGCACGCTCGAACGCACCGCCTCCAGTTCGGCGTCAAACCGCCTGGATATGTGTTCAGTGCCTGCCATTACACACCTGTTGATTGGTCAGAAAAGCCATTGGTGATGTCAATGAAAGGCCTTGGCCAACTTCAGCTTGCGCATCATCGAACGCTTTTTATCCTGATGACCCTGCATGCGGCACAGAATATCGTTTAGCGTCTCAACTGCCTGTAAAATATGCTCACCCTTGTTCAGCATTACGCATTCGGCTCGATTTCCCAAGGCTGCGTCTGAGATTTCTGCACGCGAGGGGATTCCGTCCTTGGCCAGGTTATCCAGCACTTGGGTCGCCCAGATCACCGGTACATGAGCTGCCTCGCATATCCAGAGAATTTCTTCCTGCACCTCGGCCAGTCGTGGATAGCCGCACTCCACCGCCAGATCGCCGCGCGCGATCATCACGCCGCAAGCAACAGGCGTACGCATGGCTTCCAGCAGCATGTTGGGCAGATTCCCAAAACCACGCCGTGTTTCGATCTTGAGTATGATGCCCGGACAGCGGTTACCGATTCCGCCGATCTCTTCAATCAGGTCGGTGACATCCTGCGGGGTGCTGGCAAATGACATGGCAACAAGATCGGCATGTTCCACCACAAAACGCAGGTCTGCACGATCCTGTTCAGTCAGCGCAGGCAAGCGCAACTTGGTATCGGGCAAATTGATTCCTTTGTCGCTGCGCAGCTTCTCACCACCAGATCGTGCATACAGGATACGCACAAGCAAACCGGCGGCATCAGTTTGCTCGACCACGCCGCCTATCTTGCCATCATCCAGCCAGATTGCGTCTCCGGCTCGCGCGTCTTGAAAAACCTCCGGGAGGGTGCATCCTATTGTTGCCGGAGATCGCACTCGACCTGCCTTGTCCAGCTCTGCGGGCATCCCGGGTTGCAGGGTCGGAGTAATCAGCAACCTGTCCTCGCACTGGAGCAGGAGGTATCCATCCAGTCGAGGAGTATCGCCCACCTCGGTTTCATGCAAGCGCCGTGACGACTCGCGTGCAGGCAGATGCTGCAGGATCGTGCCGGGCGCAACAAAGGCCGAGTTCATCGATTGCGCCCATGCCCCATGCTTGTCGGTCTTGATCACTTGCAGATGACGGTCACGATCGGCGGTGTCCACAAAGCGTATGCCATCCCCAGGGGACAGCCGCTTCAGCCAGTTGGAGGAAACCGGCAAGCTGGCATCCGCCTCCGCAGGCGGGACAGCAGCGGTTGTTTTGTCAAACAGCCAGACTTTGGCTGGCGCAATCACCTTGCCATATGCATCCCGCTTGGCACGGATGCGCACCACGGCGGGACCGGGCTCAACCGGCCCGGTACGTAACTTTGGCCCGGCCAGATCCATGAGAACCCGGCAGGTGCGCCCGACTTCGCACTCAGCCTGCCGCAGGTGCTGGATCATGGCTTGCCAGGCACCCTCATCATCATGTGCACAATTGATGCGCATGCAATCCATCCCCCGTACCAACAAATCACGAACCAAGCTGTAATTGCTGGCTGCCGCGCTGGGCATGGTGACCATGATTCTGACCTGGCGCTTTTGCGATGCCGGACCTAGCAGCATTTCAGTGTGCTGGCGCAGCAAACCCGGACCACTCGTGAAACTCGGCGCGGCAGTATCCGCTTTCGGTCCTGCGCGCTCTACCCCGCACAGCCGGCCAAGCACTGCGAGCACCGCATCAATGCTTGCCAATACACAGGCTTCGGAACGACCGAACGAGGATAATCCCTGTTGCGACAAACGGGCTTGCAGGGGGCGCAAATCATGCTGGCGTAACGCGATGTAGTGCAGCAGGTTGCGCGCACTCTCGCGTTGCACGGGAATAGCCCCCGCGGTTGCTATCAGATTGCTTGTTTCCAGGTCGGTCAGGTTCTTTCGGATAGACTCGACCTCAGCCAGCAAGGCGGCATATTCCCTAGTCTCGTTGTCTGCCTGGGGTGAGTGTGACGGCTTGATATTACCCATGGAATGAAATGCTACTCGCCATTTGTTACGACTTAATTACTTTGCCAGTAAAGCCTTTATCTTTATAGTAGGTATTCGCATGGTTGTCACCTCGGCAAAGTTTCTCATTTGCCGCTGAGTTGGCGTAGTAGTCTGCGCGCCAGGCAAAGCAAGCCGGTCAACTCCACGCGTAATGCTGGAGTCCGCTGTTAACTGTTAAGGAACCGCTGGTTGGCGAGATGGGAGGAAATGTTACCCTGGAGCAGGTTCGACAAGTTGCCCGGTAGGGTGCTGCGCCTACTATATTTTTTTCATGAACACCTTGGAGCGGCGCCGATAATTGTATAGCCCCTGCTTGGCCTTGGGCAGATTCTCCACCCCGGTTTCCTCGAAACCGCGCTCGACAAACCAGTGCGCGGCGCCGGTAGTAAGCACAAACAGTTTCTTGCTTCCCTGAGTTTTGGACTTGGCTTCGATATGTTTGAGCAGGGTATCACCGTAGCCCGCATTGCGATAATCGGGATGCACCGCAAGACAGGCAAGCTCGCTCGCCTTTTCATCGGGAAAAGGATAAAGCGCGGCACAAGCGACGATCATGTGGTCATGCTGGAGCACGACAAAACGGTTGATTTCCATTTCCAGCAGCTCGCGATTGCGCCGTACCAGCACACCCTTGGCTTCCAGCGGCTCGATCAGTTGCAGAATGCCGCCCACATCCTCGACCCCCGCATTCCGCAGAGATTGTAACGGCCCTTGCGAGATCATGCTGCCGATACCATCGTGAGTGAACAATTCCTGCAGCACTGCCCCATCCACATGGCGACTGATGAGATGCACGCGCGCCACACCACCTTCGCAGGCTTGCACTGCGCAGGGCAGATACAGACGGACATCGTCGGAAAGTTTGGCTATCCGATTTGCGAGTAACGCCTTGCTTTCAGCAACGGTCAGTTCACGCAGCAACGTGCCGGATTTACCTGTAGACTTCTCTTCGATACCGGCGGTATCCATCAGAAAAATGAGTTTCTCCGCATTGAGTGCAATCGCCGCCGTAGCCGCAACGTTTTCCAGTGTCAGGTTGAAAATCTCACCGGTGGGGGAATAGCCCAGCGGCGAGAGCAGCGCCACTTCGCCCTGCTCCAGACGCGAGCGGATGGCGGCGGCATCCACCTTGCGCACCTCGCCGGTATGCATCAGGTCAATGCCGTCCACCACGCCGACCGGGCGGGCCGTGACGAAGTTGCCGCTGGCGACGCGAATAGCGGCGTTGGCCATGGGTGAATTGGGCAACCCCATCGACAGCAATGCCTCGATTTCAACGCGCACTCGCCCTACCGATTCCTTCACGCATTGCAGTGTGGCAGCATCGGTCACGCGCATGCCTTTGACATAGGCGGTCTGCAGTTTTTGTTCCTGCAGCCGCGCTTCAATTTGTGGGCGCGCGCCATGCACCAGCACCAGCCGCACACCCAGGCTCGCCAGCAGGTTAAGGTCGTGAACCAGCTCGACGAATTTGCCGTCAGCCACCACCTCGCCACCAAAAGCAACGACAAAAGTCTTGCCGCGGAATGCATTGACGTAGGGCGCCACCGAGCGGAACCAGGCGACAAAGTCAGTATTGAGCTTCATGTTCCAAGTTGATGCATTGAAAATACCAATTAAATATTCAGGCAACATCTGTAGTTTACAAGTCAAGTCCCAAAACTCAAAATTAACAAATCAATAATCGCCCCACAGCGCCTGCAGCGCCGCAACTGCGGCCAACGCAGCGGTTTCGGTGCGGAGTATGCGCCCACCCAGGCGTAGCGGCACAAATCCAATCGCCCGCGCGGCGGCCTCTTCCTCCGGCGCAAGGCCGCCTTCCGGCCCGATCAGCAAAGTCAGGGCGGCAACCGTGGCGGCCTCGGGAAAATCACGCAAGCCCTTTTCTGCCGTGGGTACAAGCATAAAATATAAATTGCCCGGGGCTCCAGCGTGTGAGTTCTTCCGCGTGGTCATTTGTTCACCCAGCCAGTCAGGCAGTGACAGCAACGGCAGCACTTGCGGCAAATGGTTTCTGCCGCACTGCTCGCAGGCAGAGATAACAATTTGCTGCCAGTGCCGCACGCGTTTATCCGCGCGCTCACCTGAAAGCCTCACTACACTGCGGCCTGTAACGATGGGCTGGATCCAACTTACGCCTAGTTCCACCGCTTTCTGCATGATCCAGTCCATTTTCTCGCTGGCGCATACGGCCTGCACCAGCGTGATATTGAGTGGCGATTCGCGCTCGATATCGAACTGCTTTTCAACCGCAACCATGGCGCCGCTCTTGTCGATACGTGCAATAATTGCCGAAAATTCGCCACCGCTGCCGTTAAATAGCGTGATCTGATCGCCCTGCTCCAACCGCAACACGCGCGCAGCATGGTGCGCAGCATTTGCAGGCAGTTCGATGCTCCGGCCTGCAGTGATTTCACCAGGGCAATAGAAACGGGGAGTCGTCATGGTTTCGGGATCAAATGCGCCCATGATAATATAAAAGCCGGTTTTATCAGAAATTCAGGAGGGAGAATATGGCAAGCTTGGAAACACCCATTTGTGATTTCGGCTGGAAAGCAGTGGATTTCTATTTGCCGGGAGTGGATGGGAAGCGCTACAACCTGGCAGCGGCGAAAGGTGAAAATGGATTGCTGCTGATGTTCATCTGCAATCATTGCCCGTATGTAAAAGCGATACGGGAGCGCATCGTCCGTGATGTGAAGGAGTTGCGCCAGCACGGCATCGGCGCCATTGCCATCATGTCCAACGACCCCGCCGACTATCCCGAGGATTCTTTCGATAATATGGCGCGGGTGGCAAAAGAATTTGATTTCCCGTTTCCTTACGTGTGGGATGAAACCCAGCAGGTGGCCCAGGCGTATGGCGCGGTATGCACACCGGATTTCTTCGGCTTTAACAGCAATCTCGAATTACAGTACCGTGGGCGGCTTGATGCTTCACGCAAGGAGGCCGCGCCTGCCGATGTACGCCGAGACATGGTCGAAGCCATGCTGCAGGTCGCAAGGACCGGCCGCGGACCGGATCAGCAGATCCCCAGCATCGGCTGTTCGATCAAGTGGCGGGCGGGATAAACATGCTCGATGCGGTCATCGCCGCAGTGAAAGCAGTGGCGCAACAGGAAATCATGCCGCGCTATCTGCGCGTAGCACGGCAGCGTAAGGCTGACGGCAGCCTGTTTACCGAAGCCGATCTCGCTACCCAGGAAGCGCTCACGCGCGAGTTGCGGAAAATCTATCCCGGTGCGGTGGTGGGTGAGGAAATGCCGGAACAGCAGCAGACCGAGCAATGGCTGGCGGGTGATGCAGGGCTATGGTGCATGGATCCAATAGACGGCACCTCCAATTTCGTCAACGGCCTGCCTTATTTTGCCGTTTCGGTGGCACTGATGCGCCACGGCAGAAGCGTACTCGGCGTTGTCTACAATCCGGTAGCGGATGAAATGTTCTATGCCGAAAAGGACAGGGGGGCCTATCTCAATGGCGAGAAGCTGCCGATCAAGGAACACGTTCCCGCGCTGCACAGCGCGATGGCGAGCGTGGATCTGAAACGGCTTGATCACAAACTGGCGGCAGCGGTCTCCACCGCGCCGCCTTGTTCCTCCCAGCGTAATTACGGTGCCAGTGCACTGGAATGGTGCTACACCGCCGCTGGCCGTTTTGACCTTTATCTGCATGGCGGACAAAAACTGTGGGATTACGCCGCTGGCTGCCTGATTCTGGAAGAGGCCGGCGGGCACATGTGCGGTTTTGATCAGGATGATTTCTGGGCGGAACCGCTATGGCAGCGCCCGGTCATTGCGGCACTCGATCCCGGCTTGTTCTTGCAGTGGCGAGATTGGGTGCGTGCACACCGGTAATGCGACTGCCATAGGCGTCTGCAGCAAACAGGAATAGAATCACGACATTTCAGGGCCGATAACTCGATTGAAGATCATTATTCTGGGTGCGGGGCGGGTGGGTACGTCAGTGGCAGAAAATCTGGTGAGCGAAGCCAACGACATCACCATGGTGGACGTCGCCTCGGACAAGCTCCTGCTGCTACAGGATCATCTGGATCTGCGCACGGTGGTGGGCAACGCTTCGCACCCGTCTGTATTGATACGGGCCGGGGCCGAGGATGCCGACATGATTCTGGCTGTGACGCAGAGTGACGAAACCAACCTGGTGGCATGCAAGCTCGCCGCCACCATGTTCAATACTCCGACCAAAATCGCGCGCATTCACTCGGCTAATTTTCTCGCCTATCCGGAAATTTTTTCTGCGGAAAATTTCAGTGTGGATTTCGTCATCTGCCCGGAACAGATTCTGACCGAATATATCGAAAAGCTGATCGAATTTCCGGAAGCCTTGCAGGTGCTTGATTTTGCCAATGGCAAGGTAAGCCTGGTCGCAGTGCGGGCGTTTCACGGCGGCCCCCTGGTTGGCCGGGAACTGCAGGAATTGCGCCAGCACGTACCCAATGTCGATACGCGGGTGGCGGCAATCTTCCGCAAAGACCGCCCCATCATCCCGGAAGGCGACACGGTGATTGAGGCCGAGGACGAAGTATTTTTTCTTGCCGCAGCAAAAGACATCCGCAGCGTAATGCGCGAAATGCGGCGCATGGATAAACCGGTCGAGCGCGTAATGATCGCCGGCGGCGGCAACATCGGCAAACGCCTGGCCAAAGCACTGGAAAAAGATTATCAGGTAAAGATCATCGAATACGACAAGCGCGCGAGCGAACGCCTGGCAGCGGATTTGCATCATGCCCTGGTGTTGCACGGCGATGCCACTGACGAGGACTTGCTGGAAAGCGAGAATGTCGCCGAGATGGACATGTTTTGCGCGCTCACCAACGATGACGAGAACAATATCATGTCGGCGCTGCTGGCCAAGCGCATGGGGGCGCGCAAGGTGATCGCGCTCATCAACCGCAGCGCCTATGTGGATCTGGTGCAAAGCGGCAGCATTGATATTGCCATTTCCCCCGCGCAAGTTACCATCGGCTCGCTGCTCGCGCATGTCCGGCGCGGCGACGTGGCGGCAGTGCACAGCCTGCGGCGCGGCGCAGCGGAAGCGCTGGAACTGGTCGTGCACGGTGATGCCGGATCATCCAATGTGGTGGGACGCAAAGTGGCAGATATCAGATTGCCCAAAGGCGTAACCATAGGCGCCATCGTGCGCGGCCTGCCGACGGCAGAAAACCGGGATTGGGGGAGCCATGAGGAGAAAAAAGAGACGAAAGATGCCACATCCGGTCGGGATGCACAGGTGTTGATCGCGCATCATGACACGATAATTGAAGCGGAAGATCATGTCGTTGTGTTCGTGATCAACAAGAAACTGATCCACCAGGTGGAAAAATTGTTCCAGGTCGGCGTCGGTTTCCTTTAACTGGGTCCATCGATGAGCCGCCTCTTTGCCGTCACCAATGTGCTAGGTATGGTGATCATGATATTCGGGCTCACCATGCTGCTGCCCCTGGCTATCTCCTTCTGGCTGGATGACACCGCGCTGTTCGCGCATTCCCAGGCCATCCTCATCACTATTTTCTGCGGCCTGGTGATGACGCTGGTGACCCGCTGGCATCGGCGCGAACTGCAGGTGCGCGACGGCTTTTTGCTGGTGGTACTGGTCTGGTCGGTGTTGCCGCTATTCGCCACCCTGCCGTTCATGTTTTTCATGCCGCATCTGGGCTTTACCGATGCCTATTTCGAGGCCGCCTCCGGCATCACTACCACCGGGTCAACGGTGCTGTCTGATCTGGATAAGCTGCCGCCTTCAATCAATCTGTGGCGCGGCGAACTGCAGTGGCTGGGTGGCATGGGCCTGATCGTGCTGGCCGTCGCGATCCTGCCGCTGCTCGGCGTGGGTGGCAGACAGATGTTCAAGGCCGAGACACCCGGACCGATGAAGGACACCAAACTGACTCCGCGCATCGCCGAAACAGCCAAGGGCCTGTGGCTGATCTACGCGGGGATTACCCTGGCCTGCATAGTTGCGTACCGGTTGGCTGGCATGAACTGGCTCGATGCGGTTATGCACGCCTTCACCACCCTGAGTCTGGGAGGCACCTCCTCACACGATGCCAGCTTCGGTTACTGGGATTCGCCGCTGATAGAGGGCATCGCCATTTTTTTCATGCTGATCGCGGGGGTAAATTTCGCTTCGCATTTTCTGGTGTGGCGGGCAAAAAGCTTTTCACCCTACCGCCATGACCCGGAAGCGGGGATGTTCATCCTGATTACAGCCGGAAGCTGTATCGGCCTCGCGTTCTATCTCTGGTTCATGGACGTATACCCCGATCCGCTGACGGCATTACGCTACGCCAGTTTCAACACGGTTTCGGTCGCCACTACCACCGGCTATGCCAGCACGGATTACTATCTGTGGCCTATTTTCGCGCCACTGTGGATGCTGTTCCTTTCCAGCTTCTGCTCGTCGTCAGGCTCCACTGGCGGCGGTATCAAGATGATCCGTGCCCAGCTTCTGTTCAAGCAGGTATTCCGGGAAATGATCGTGATCATGCACCCCCAGGCAGTCTCACCCGTGAAACTTGGCGGTAGCGTGGTGCCAAACCGTATTGTTTTCGCGGTACTGGCCTTCCTGTCCATCTATATCGCCAGCATTGTCTCCATGACCCTGATTCTTGCTCTTAGTGGGCTGGATTTAATTACGGCTTTGTCTGCCGTAGTGGCGTGTATCAACAACCTGGGGCCCGGATTCAGTCAAGTCGGTCCCGCGACTACTTTCGCAGTGCTTACCGACTTCCAGATCTGGGTGTGCAGCTTCGCTATGTTGCTGGGGCGGCTCGAACTTTTTACTCTGCTGATCGTATTCACTCCTGCGTTCTGGAGAAAGTGACTCTCATGGTGCAATCTGGTCTGCGCCAGCGATAGCAAATTCTCCGGCCACTTGATAGAATTAGCGTTTTCCATTTAATCGAATCATCCCATCACCCTACTCAGGATCTCTCATGACCACCCAAGATTTCTACCCCGCTAAAAAAATCGGCACGTTTTATCCGCCACAACGCACCCTGATGGGGCCGGGACCATCGGACACCCATCCGCGTGTGCTGTCTGCGATGGCGCGCCCGACCCTGGGTCACCTTGACCCGGTATTCACTGACATGATGGAAGAGATGAAAAGCCTGCTGCGTTATTCATTCCAGACTGCCAATTTGCTGACTTTTCCGGTTTCTGGTCCGGGCTCGGTGGGGATGGAAATGTGTTTCGTCAATATGGTCAATCCCGGTGACAAGGTGATTGTATGCCGCAATGGCGTGTTCGGCGGACGCATGATTGAGAACGTGCAACGTTGCGGCGGTGTTGCGGTGGTGGTGGAAGACCGCTGGGGAGAACCGGTAGACCCACAAAAAGTGGAAGACGCGCTGAAACAAAATCCCGACGCAAAAATCGTCGCTTTCGTCCATGCCGAAACATCCACTGGCGTCCTGTCAGATGCGAAAACGCTGTGCGAGATCGCCCGCCGCCACAATTGCATGACTATTGTGGATACGGTCACTTCGTTGGGCGGCTCCCCTATCCTGACCGATGAGTGGAAGATAGACGCAATTTATTCCGGCAGCCAGAAATGCCTGTCATGTCCGCCGGGCCTGTCACCGGTCAGCTTCTCCGAGCGCGTAGTGGATCTGGTCAAGAATCGCCAGAGAAAAGTACAAAGCTGGTTCATGGATCTGAACCTGCAACTGGGCTACTGGGGTTCCAGCCGCACATATCACCACACCGCCCCCACCAATGCGCTGTACGCGCTGCATGAATCGCTGTTTATGCTCTATGAAGAAGGATTGGAGCATTCCTGGGCGCGCCATCAACGCAACCACAAAGCACTGAAAGCGGGACTGAAAACCATGGGTATGGAATTCGTAGTGGCAGAAAAATACCGCCTGCCGCAATTGAATGCGGTACACGTGCCGTCCGGCGTGGATGAGAAGGAAGTCCGGCGCAGACTTCTCGCCGACTACAGTCTGGAAATCGGCGCGGGACTGGGCGACTTCGCTGGAAAAATCTGGCGTTTTGGCCTGATGGGCTATTCCAGCAAAATCGAAAACGTGATGTTGTGCCTGAGCGCGCTGGAAAACGTATTTTCTGATATGGGCAGGAAAATCGAACCCGGTGCAGCGGAATCGGCGGCACATCAAAGCTATGCCGCCAGCCCGCTGGCGCTGCCGCAGCAGATGTCTCTACCGCTACGTGCGGTAGCAGCAAAAGCAGCGGGAGCCTGAAACCCTCACCCCTCCTTGTTTACAGGAGGGGTGAGGATGCCTGCCTTGTACCGGGGCTGGAATTACAACCCCAGGCGTTGCCAGATAGTGGTCGACAGTCCCGCCGAGTTCAGCGTATAGAAATGCAACCCCGGTGCGCCCCCCTTGAGCAAGCGGTCACACAGGTCGGTCACGACATCAAGTCCAAATGCGCGAATTGATGCACTGTCATCCCCATAACCTTCCAGCCGCTTCCTGATCCAGCGCGGAATCTCCGCGCCGCAAGCATCCGAGAATCTCGCCAGTTGGGAAAACTTGTTGATCGGCATGATGCCCGGCACAATCGGAATATCGATTCCCGCCGCTTCGCACGCTTCAATAAAACTGAAGTAGGCATCCGCATTGTAGAAGTACTGGGTAATGGCGGAATTCGCCCCCGCCTCCACCTTGCGCTTGAAGTTTTGCAAATCCTCCTGCACCGAACGTGCTTGCGGGTGATATTCCGGGTAGGCCGCCACTTCGATGCGGAACGCATCACCGAATTCCCTGCGAATAAACGCCACCAGTTCATTGGCGTAACGAAATTCCCCCGCCTGCGCCATACCCGATGGTAAATCGCCACGCAACGCGACAATATGGCGGATGCCATGGTCGCGATATTTCTCCAGCATGGAGCGGATGTTTTCGCCGGTCGAGCCGATGCAGGAAAGATGCGGGGCGGCCGTATGTCCTTCGGCCTGAATTTCCAGCACCGCTTCGAGAGTGCGGTCGCGGGTGGAGCCGCCTGCGCCGAAAGTCACCGAGAAGAATTTCGGACTGAGTTGCGCCAATTGCCTGCGGGTAGCGCGCAGTTTCTCCATTCCTTCCAGCGTCTGCGGCGGGAAGAATTCAAAACTGAAAGTGGGGGTGAATTTTTTCTGTGATTCCATTTCCCGCGCCCCTCCACAACCCAAGAATCAGTAGCGGTACATTTCCGGCTTGTACGGCCCGTTTTTATCCAGGTTGAGGTATTTTGCCTGCTCATCGGTCAGTTCAGTGAGTCTGACACCCAGCTTCTTGATGTGCAGTCGCGCTACTTTTTCATCCAGGTGCTTGGGCAACACATAAACGTTCTTCTGATAGCTTGCGCCATTTTGCCAAAGCTCCATTTGCGCCAGCACCTGATTGGTAAATGAACTGGACATGACGAACGAGGGGTGGCCGGTGGCGCAACCCAGATTTACCAGTCTTCCCTGCGCCAGCACGATGATACGGCGGCCTGATGGGAAAATGACATGATCCACCTGCGGCTTGATATTTTCCCACTGATATTTCTGCACTGAAGCGATGTCTATTTCGGAATCGAAATGGCCGATGTTGCAGACGATGGCCTGATTCTTCATTCTCAGCATGTGGTCATGGGTGATGACGCGCAGATTGCCGGTAGCAGTGACGAAAATGTCAGCCTGATCGCAGGCTTCGTCCATGGTGACGACACGATAACCTTCCATCGCTGCTTGCAGCGCGCAGATAGGATCTATCTCGGTGATCCATACCGTCGCTCCCAGACCGCGCAGTGACTGGGCGCAGCCTTTGCCCACATCGCCGTAGCCGCAGACGATGGCAACCTTTCCGGCAATCATCACATCGGTGGCGCGCTTGATACCATCCACCAGCGATTCACGGCAGCCGTAGAGATTGTCGAATTTGGACTTGGTGACCGAATCGTTGACGTTAAACGCCGGAAACGGCAACTCACCTTTTTTCTGCATTTCATACAAACGATGTACGCCAGTGGTGGTTTCCTCTGTCACGCCGCGAATGTTGGCGAGAATGTTGGAATACCAACCGGGCTGAGTACTGAGCCTTTTTTTGATGGCTGCGAACAGGGTATGTTCTTCTTCGTTGGTCGGGTTGGCAATAACTGACGGGTCTTTTTCCGCCTTGCTGCCGAGTATGATCAGCAAGGTGGCATCACCGCCATCGTCCAGAATCATGTTGGGCGTTTTGTTTGCACCCGATTCTTTACCCGGCCATTCGAAAATACGGTGGGTATATTCCCAGTAATCGTCCAGTGATTCACCCTTGTAGGCAAACACGGCGATGCTTTCTGCGGCGATGGCGGCGGCCGCATGATCCTGGGTGGAATAAATATTGCACGAAGCCCAGCGTACTTCCGCACCCAGCTTGACCAGGGTTTCAATCAGCACTGCGGTCTGGATGGTCATGTGCAGAGAACCGGCGACACGTGCGCCGGCCAGAGGTTTCTGGCCAGCGTATTCTTCGCATAATGCCATCAGACCGGGCATTTCGGTTTCGGCGATGGCAATTTCCTTACGTCCCCATTCCGCCAGGGACATGTCGGCAACTTTATAATCGGTGAATTGGACACCAGTGGGGGTGAGCACAGCGTTCATGGAACAATCTCCTGAAAAATGAACGAGCGCCGTTGTTACGATATCCTCCGTCGCCGAGCCTCGCGGGACTGTGCCCGTTGCAGCGCTCCTCAGCGTGGAGGGAGTAAAGCGTGATTATAAGTGCAATGTTTCTACCACAGAGAACGCGGAGGAAATCAGAAGCAAAAAACGACCCGGGGTTCGCTCTCGTTTCGCATGGGTCTACCTCGGCGTTCTCTGCGGTTTATGGGCTTCTTAAGACTTTGCAACTTACGCTGCTGCCGCACCCTTGATTCCCGCATCGGCGCGAAGCTGCGCAGCCTTGTCGGTCGCCTCCCAGGTGAATTCCGGCTCATCCCGGCCAAAGTGACCATAAGCGGCGGTCTTGGCGTAAATCGGGCGCAGCAGATTGAGAGAATGAATGATGGCACGCGGACGCAAATCGAAATGCCGTTCGATCAGTTTGGCTATTTCGTCGTCAGAAATTTTTCCCGTGCCGAAAGTGTCGACCATCAGAGAAACCGGTCGCGCCACACCGATGGCATAGGCTACCTGTACTTCGCACCTGCTGGCGATACCGGCAGCAACGATGTTCTTGGCCACATAACGCCCGGCGTAAGCCGCTGAACGATCCACCTTGGATGGATCCTTGCCGGAAAAAGCGCCGCCGCCGTGATGCGCCGCACCGCCGTAGGTATCCACGATGATCTTGCGGCCGGTCAAGCCACAGTCACCCATCGGCCCGCCCACCACGAAACGTCCGGTAGGGTTGACCAGATACCGGGTATCGCCGCTCAGCATGCTTTTTGGAATCACCGGTTTGATGATTTCCTCGATCACTGCTTCAGACAACTCTGCGTGAGAAATGTCAGGATGATGCTGGGTGGATACCACCACGGTCTCTACCCGTTGCGGCTTGCCGTTCAGGTAGCTCACCGACACCTGCGACTTGGCATCGGGACGCAGCCACGTCAGGCGCCCGTCTTTTCTCAGTTCCGCTTGCCGCTCCATCAAGCGGTGGGCATAGTAAATCGGCATCGGCATCAATTGCGGCGTCTCGTCGCAGGCATAGCCGAACATGAGACCTTGATCGCCCGCACCCTGATCCATTTCCTCTTCCTTGCTGCGATTGACCCCCTGGGCGATGTCTGGCGATTGCTTGTTGAAAGCAGTCAGCACTGCGCAGGTAGTGGAATCGAAGCCAATGTCGGAACTGGTGTAACCAATGCGCTTGACGGTTTCACGCGCGACCACATTGTAATCCACCGAAGCATGGGTGGTGATTTCACCCGACATGACAATCAGCCCGGTGCTGCACAGGGTTTCGCAGGCTACCCGCGCGTTGGCATCCTGGGCCAGGATCGCGTCCAGGACTGAATCGGAAATCTGGTCGGCCACCTTATCGGGGTGGCCTTCGGACACGGATTCGGAAGTAAAAAGATATTCGCTCATGTTTTCCAGCTAATTAGGGTTTGAAAAAGTTTCGTAGAATACCAGATTATGCCCACTGCAAGAAGGGAGCGGGAGTGAATAAACCCGTGTCACTTCCTGCTGGTTCCTTCTCGGGCTGGAGAGCCCGCAGCCGTCATGCGAGCACGGGGCTTGCTCTGAGATGCTCCAGAATCATTTGCAACCTTCCATCTTGTAGATGAAATAGCCGTCCTTGTTAATCGCGTCGACAACATTAGGGGGCGCGCTCTGGCTGTGACAGAAACTGCATTCCCTGCTCGTGACAGTTGCACCTTCTTCGCCGATCGAGGCCAGCCACTGTTTGGCATACTCGACCGCTTTCGGATCGTCTTTCACCGCGGTGAAAACATCAAAGTGCATGGTGTGGCCATCCTTGGCTTTGACATAAGTGTCATAAACGTGCATTTGCATGATTATTCCTCTATAAATTGAAGATCTTGGGAAACCGGAGCGGGCTCTGTCTCAGTGGCTCAATTGATTCGCCGTATAGGCTACCATGGCGATGGCAAAAGTGGAATGCGGTTTCTTTCGAGTGCACGTAGCAAGATTGATGCAGTCCTGCTTTATGTCACAATACTGTAATATTAATAGTCCATTATATCGATGTTGCCATGTGGCGGCCATCTGATCAAACAAATGGAGGATGTAATGTTGCGATCGCACAACCTTAAAGTACTGAGTGTGTCCGCCGTATTGGCTGCGTTAATTGGCGCAGCCGGTGTTGCGGGTGCGCAATCGGTTGTCAAAATTGACGGTTCCAGCACTGTCTATCCCATCACCGAAGCGGTGGCCGAGGATTTCCAGATAGCCAAAAAAGGTGCGGTCAAGGTGACGGTCGGCATCTCCGGTACTGGTGGCGGCTTCAAGAAATTCTGCCGTGGCGAGATCGATATCGCCAACGCCTCCCGCCCCATTCAGCGAAAGGAAATGGAGGAGTGCAAGAAAGCCGGGGTGCAATACGTTGAAATGCCGGTGGCGTACGATGCGCTGACCGTAGCGATAAATCCGCGGAACACCTGGAGCAGGACCATGACCGTCGCGGAATTGAAGAAAATCTGGGAACCGGCCGCCCAGGGTAGAATCACCAAATGGAACCAGATAAACCCGGCTTGGCCTGATGAGCCCTTCAAGCTCTTCGGCGCGGGCGCGGATTCCGGTACTTTCGACTACTTCACTGAAGCCATCGTTGGCAAAGCCAAATCGAGCCGTGGCGACTTCACCGCTTCCGAAGACGACAACGTGCTGGTGCAAGGGGTGGCGAGCGACAAGAACGGATTGGGTTTCTTCGGTTTCGCCTATTACAGCGAAAATCAGAAAAAAGTCACGGCAGTTGCGGTGGACAGCGGTAAAGGTGGCGTTCTCCCGTCCGCCGAAACAGTAGAGAACGCGACTTACCAGCCTTTGGCCCGCCCCATTTTCATCTATGTGAACATCAATTCGGCGGAGAGACCCGAGGTCAAGGAGTTTGTTACGTTCTATATGAAGAACGCGCTTACCTTGGTGAAAGAAGTCCAGTATTTCCCGTTACCGGCAAGAGCCTACACCACCATCATGCAGAACTTCAACAACAAGCGACTGGGAACGGTATTCAATGGCATATCGGCAGTGGGTCTTTCGATCGACGAACTGCTCAAGCGCGAAGCCCGGCTGGAATTCGAACATAATTGACAGCCGAGTTCATCTTAGAAACCACTGAATAATCCCGCCGTGGGGTGCGCGCCGTAGGCCGTACCCTATCTTTATTCCTATCTGCTCCTCACTCGACTCGCACTCACTCTCTTTTCTGCAGTGTAGTCTTTTCAGATTAGCCTTGACTTGCCCCCAATAGATTCATAGACCATTCCAACTAACTACTTATGCCAATTGTCATATAATTGTCATGAAGTCGTAACACAAGTGTCATAACTAGTCAGTACCATCCTCTCAGTTTCATTAATCATAACTCTGAGGGGAAAATATGAAGTTATCCAGAATTACGCTGGCAGTCATTGCCATTCTGGGCACAGGCTTGGGTGCAGGCATGACATCCAGCGCTTTTGCCCTTGATCTTTACATGGACAAGAAAACCAAGCAGCTCTATGCAGAACCCGGACCCGGCCGAGAACGCCTCGGTTCCTTCAAGAGAGTCGACGATGCTCCCGCGGAACCCGCGATAAAAATGGACACGGCTGAGTCAGCCCCGATCCCTCGAGATAGATCAGCGGCAATGAGAGAAAAGATGGCAGGTGTACGACTTGTCAACGATGTCGCGGAACTCAAGGAACGGGTCAAGGAAACCGAGAAAGTCCACGCAAAATTTGACGACCGGGGAATACACTTTGAAACCAAGGATGGCAATTTTACCTGGTCGCCGAATGGCCGTATCCAGGTTGCCTCACAATACAATTTTGTCAATGACCCCACCGCAGAACCGATTAGCAACGATCGGTCGTATGAGCTGAATAGCGGCATGAATATCCGCCGCGCTCGTCTTGGTATGGAAGGAACTTTTTACAAGATCTGGGACTACAAATTTGAATACGACTTCAGCCGCGGCAATGGCTCGGTAGCGGCCGGAATTACCGACGCTTTCGTACGGTTAAACTATAATAATGCACTTTCATTCAGGGCGGGTTCCTTCAAGGAACCGTTCAGCCTGGAAGAAGCAGCCAGCAATCGCTACCTCACGTTCATTGAACGTCACATGTCAGTCAATACATTTGTTGACAATCCCAATACCTACAAAACCGGTATTGGCGTCAACTATGCAGTGCCGCGCTGGCAGACCGGGATCGCTCTTCAAACTGAGCCTGTTGGGGGTTGGTCTTACGCTTCTTCCTCAGCCAATTCCAATGTCTCCACCCTTGGCAACGGTAACCAGAACCGCAACAATGGCTCCGGCGATATGGGCTTCGAAGGTATGGCCCGACTAACCGGCAGGGTGTGGATGGAAGGTGATACCAAATGGTTGCACATCGGCGCTTCGGGAGGGCGCACCCAAGTCAATACCGCATACGCAGCTGATGGCACTGTCTCTAGCGGCGGCATGCAATTCTTCACCTTCCCCGGAACCAACGTCGACCGTAGCAATATTTTATTTACCGGCAACCTGAGTAGCGGGAATCTTGGCTCAGCAAGCAGGCATGAAATAACCGGTTATGACCGCATGGGCGCAGAAACTCAATTCGTGTATGGTCCAGCCTCATTGCAGGGAGAATATTTACGCACCAACATCAATGGCCCGGGATATAACAACGGCGAGCACCTGACCGGCGCTTACGTTTTTGGCAGCCTCTTCCTGACAGGCGAATCTAAAACCTACCACGTCAGAAACGGTGCGGCAAATCGGATCAGACCCATAGCGCCCTTTCAATGGAACGGCCCGGGCTGGGGAGCGTGGGAGCTCGCTACAGGTTGGGACTATATCGACATGAGCTCCGGTGCAGTCAAAGGCGGCCAGATGGAGATGCTCCGGTTTGGTGTAAACTGGTACCCACACGCAATGGTAAAATTACAGAGCAACATTCAGCATGTGTTAGCTATAAGGGTGCCGGAATCGGGGGCAAGTGGCTATGATAAAAGGCGGAGTGAAGGCTGGAGTGGGGGCAATCTGGATGTGTTCATGACACAGCTTCAAGTCGATTTTTAAGGCAGCGTGAACAGCATACGACCGAAGTGAGCGTGCCACCCGAAGGCTCCGGATGATCTCCGGAGCCTTCGGCACGAGCGGGGCTTCCTGTTTGCCCGGACCAAAATTCTTGCCGTATCCGTAAACTGGCTGTCAGGCCATCTGTGATGCACGGCAAGGAACCTCTCCCACCCCACCCTATCCTCATTCAGCACGCCACGCCGGGGCAATTCACTGTCCGGCTTTTCTATTCCTGGCAGGCGAATATTCGCGATCCGCTCCGCACAGGATACTGGCAATCAGACTCCTGTCTGCTATAAATGAAAAAAGCTCGGTTTAGTCAGGGAGGACGTACAATGTGCCAATTCATCTGCCGTCATGGCGCAACGGGTAATCGTTCCCATACTGCTACCATCTAGCGTTATCAACCCGATTGTAGTAATGCCCGCCCCGTATTTTTAAAGGAGCAAATCATGTACAGCGGAATGCAACGAATTGGCACGATGATGAGCGCAATACTGCTGGTTCTTTTTCTGGGAACGGTTGCCCATGCTGCCGATCCCAAGACTACGAAACAGCAGCGCCCAGTCGAAAAGATGGAACTGCAGATCTCCAAGGATGGGAAAACCATCGTCGATCAGAGTGGACAGGAGGTTGCCCGGTTTGTTAAAGGCATGCAGGTACGGCCGGTAGAGGGGGCAACCCAGAGCCTGCAGGGATGCATGTGCTGCACGGACGAGTGCATCATCTACGAGGGGGAACGATGCGTAAAGAAAATCCGCTCCTGCACGTGGGACTTCGACTGCAGTTGTAAATAGCGCAGCAAAACGCGAGCAACGTCAGCATTTCAGCCCTCGGCGCATTACGCCGAGACTCATGCCGCATGACAATAGGTTGACTTCCACGGTCGAGACCTTACAATCCCAGTAATTCAGCCCAGCGTTTGCTGATTGCAGACCGTCGTGCCCCAAGAAATTTCTCACCGAAAAGTTCCATGTGTCGTATCGCCGCTTTCGCCCTTGCTGTCATATCCATCACCCCCTTCGCGTGGGCGCTCGACGTGAAGAGTCCCGGGCCGGACTGGACTGAAGCCAAACGCACTGCTGAGTTGGTCATCTTCACCAAAGACGTGACGGAGGGCCGCAGGATCATGGCAGTCGCCGAAGTAGATGCACCGCCGGAAATTGTCTTCAATGTCGTCAGTGACTTCGACAACTACCGGGATTTCATGCCTTATGTGGAAGAATCGCGAGTGCTCAGCCGCAGGAGCGACAGTGAGCTCCTGTCATACCAGCGCATCGCCCCGCCTTTCGTAAGTGAGCGCGACTACCCGCTTAAATTCATACTGACGCGCGGCACGCCCGCAAACGGTGGTGTGTTCAAGACCGAGTGGAGCGCAGTCCCCAAAACCCTGCCCAAGATCAAAGGCATCGTGCGCATCGCGCTCAACGACGGCTCCTGGCTGATGGAGCCGCTCGATGGCGGCAAGCGCACGCGTCTCACCTACACGTTGCTCACCCACCCGGGTGGTCTGATTCCGAACTTTGTCGCAAACCTGTCGAACACGGTTGCAATCCCAAAACTGTTCGTGGCTGTAAAAAAACGCGCCGACGAGAAGAAGAGTACGGCGAAGTAGTACTCTGGCAATTCGCCTGACATCAAATAACAGGCACGGATCAAAACAATGTCCAGCAAGGTCTACTACAACAGCGCATGCCCCGTCTGTAATGCAGGCATCAAGGATCAGCGCCAGCGCATGGAAGCCTGTGGCGTCAAGGATATCGAGTGGGTTGATGTGCACGCTCACCCGGAAGCAGCAGCGGAAGTGGGCGCTTCGTTGGAACAGGTGCGGGAACGGTTGCACGTCAAAGACCCGGATGGGCGGATCAATGTCGGCGCCGACGCATTCGCCTACCTGTGGTCACAAACGCGCGGTCAGCACTGGCTAGCAAAGCTGCTGCAGTTGCCCGTGCTCAGGCAACTTGTGCAGTTAGCGTACAACCTCTTTGCCCGCCTGCTTTATCGCTGGAACCGCGTCAAGAAGCACTGGTGATGTCGTCACGGATCAGGTAATCCACCGAGCCATGTGCGTGCACCCAGTAATCGAGCCCGTATTACCTTCATCTCAATCTATCATTTTCCAGCCAACGCTTTCCCCTGCCCGCAACGGAATCAGCGCTTCTCCTGCAAACTCCAGTTGTGCCGGAACATCCCAGCTTTGCTTCACCAGCGTAATGCTGTCCTGGTTGCGCGGCAGCCGGTAGAAATCCGCGCCGTGGAAACTGGCAAAGGCCTCCAGTTTGTCCAGCGCGCCGACTTGCTCGAAAGCTTCCGCATACAGTTCAATGGCGGCGTGCGCACTGTAGATACCGGCGCAACCGCAGGCAGCTTCCTTGCTGGCTTTGGCGTGCGGCGCGCTGTCGGTACCGAGGAAAAATTTTGGGTTGCCGCTGATGGCGGCTTCGACCAGCGCGCGCCGATGGCTTTCGCGCTTGAGCACTGGCAGGCAGTAATGGTGCGGACGGATGCCGCCTTGGAACAGCGCATTGCGATTGAGCAGCAAGTGATGGGCGGTAATGGTGGCAGCGATATTGCCCGCTGCGCCCGCAACGAACTCCACTGCCTCTCTGGTGGTGATGTGTTCGAACACCACCCGCAATTGCGGGAAGCGCTGGGTGATGGGAACCAGCACCTGCTCGATGAAAATCTTTTCGCGATCGAATACATCCACTGCGGGATCAGTCACCTCGCCATGCACCAGCAGCGGCATGCCCGCCTGCTGCATCGCTTCGAGCGTAGCGTAACAGCGGGCTATGCCGGTGACGCCTGAGTCGGAATGGGTGGTGGCGCCGGCCGGATAATATTTCACGCCGTGGATCGCGCCGCTTGCCTTGGCTGCGATGATTTCCGCAGGCGCGGTATGGTCAGTCAGGTACAGCGTCATCAGCGGCTCGAAGCGCATCCCCTGCGGCAGCGCGGCGAGGATGCGTGCGCGATATGCCAGCGCCATAGCGGTTGTCACCAGCGGTGGCCTTAGGTTGGGCATGACGATGGCGCGGGCGAAACGCTGCGCGGTGTGCGGCAGCACCGCCTGCATTTGCGCGCCATCGCGCAGATGCAGATGCCAGTCGTCGGGGCGGGTGAGAGTTAGCGTCGTCAAGATCAGGTGTGCCGTAATCGTTCGCGAATCCGGATTGTACCCCAGCAGCCTGTCTGACTATAGGCCCGGGGGTGGGATACGCATCGCAGGTTCGTCGCTTTTTACCAAGTCACGAAAAAATACCATGCGATTCCTCGATTAATTTGGCAGAATGTACCCCATTGGTGCAATTGTTCTTTTATGAGGGAGAGATCACGATGAAATACCAGAGCTTTCAGGAGTTCGGCACTTACATAGCTGAACGCAATCCAGGCCAGCCGGAATTTCTGCAGGCAGTTGCTGAAGTCATGGAGAGTCTCTGGCCTTTCATCACCAGCCACCCGCGTTATGCCGAACATGGTCTGCTGGATCGCCTGATCGAACCGGAACGCATCCTCATGTTCCGGGTATCCTGGGTGGATGATCATGGCGAAGTGAAAGTCAACCGCGGTTACCGTATCCAGCACAACTCCTCCATCGGCCCCTACAAAGGCGGCACCCGTTTTCACCCCTCGGTCAATCTCTCCATCCTCAAATTTCTGGCTTTCGAACAAACCCTCAAGAATTCCCTGACCACCCTGCCGATGGGCGGCGGCAAAGGCGGCGCCGACTTCGACCCCAAGGGGCGCAGCCCTGGAGAAGTGATGCGTTTCTGCCAGACTTACATGTGCGAATTGTTTCGCCATGTCGGCTCCGACACTGACGTGCCTGCCGGTGACATCGGCGTGGGCGGGCGCGAAGTGGGCTTCATGGCCGGCATGATGAAGAAGCTGTCCAACCGGGCCGATGCAGTCTTCACCGGCAAAGGGCTGAGTTTTGGCGGCTCGCTGATTCGCCCGGAAGCCACCGGCTACGGCACGGTCTATTTCGCCGAGGAAATGCTCAAGCACACGGGCCGCTCCTTCGATGGTCTGCGCGTTTCCGTCTCGGGCTCCGGCAATGTCGCGCAGTACGCAGTGGAAAAAGCGATGGCACTGGGCGCCAAGGTGCTGACGGTTTCCGACTCCAGCGGTACGGTAGTTGACGAAGCGGGTTTCACTGCCGAGAAACTGGCCGTGTTGATGGAAGTGAAAAATCATTTGCGGGGCCGCGTCAGTGACTATGCTGAACGCATGAAAGTCAGTTTTATTCCCGGTGTGCGGCCATGGCATGTGTCGGTGGACGTGGCGCTTCCGTGCGCGACCCAGAACGAGCTGGATGAAAAGGATGCAGCCACTCTGATCAAGAATGGCGTGATCTGCGTGGCCGAGGGAGCCAATATGCCTTCCACCGCAGAAGCCGTGAAACTGTTCGAGCACAGCAAGGTGCTGTTCGCCCCGGGCAAGGCCAGCAACGCGGGCGGGGTGGCCACTTCCGGTCTGGAAATGAGCCAGAACGCGATGCGCCTTTCCTGGCCGCGGGAAGAAGTAGATGCCCGTCTACTGGAAATCATGAAAGCCATCCATAACTCCTGCCTGCAATACGGCCAACGCAAGGACGGCAGCATCAGTTATGTTGACGGCGCCAACGTGGCCGGTTTCGTCAAGGTGGCAGATGCGATGCTGGGTCAAGGCGTGATCTGAGCATTATCCTGGTGAGGTCTGATTAAGTCCGTTCGCCCTGAGTCCATCGAAGAGTTCACCACGAACGGATTTTGATAGGCTCACCATGAGTCCGCTTAATCAGACTTTGTCGCTAAGCTCCCGCCGTCCCGAGGAGTAATTCCAATTTTCACTAGCGTATAGAGCAGGTGTGATTTCCATGCCCATGGTATTCTTGGCACTGTATTCGTGTGGGCAATGCGCTGGCATCCAGTAGCCGTTTACTTGATCTGCCCTGATATTTAGTACCACTCCAAGTGAGAGGATTTTTGATAATCTTTCACTAAAAGGAGTGCTAACCATGACCAAAGGCAAACGTTTACAGCCCG
>Ga0209253_10000097_pt1 | contig 59544 bp, 60 predicted proteins | sample FrelakmetBRP12BR_FD_187145 | JGI IMG/M metagenome (GOLD analysis project Ga0209253, IMG submission 187145) | Freshwater lake sediment microbial communities from the University of Notre Dame, USA, for methane emissions studies - BRP12 BR (SPAdes)... | ecosystem: Environmental > Aquatic >...
TTCAGCAGCTGGGAAGCTCCTCGGCGCCGTTGCCCGCGGCGGCCGCCTGGATCGGGGGGGCCAGCCGGAGCTTCCGGCTCTCCATCGACACGGCGACGATACCGGACCGCGTGACGTCGATCTCCCCGAAGGTCCGCATCGCGTCGATAAACTCCTCGACCTTCTCCGCCGGGCCGGTGCACTCGAGCCCGAACCCGTCCGCGGTGGCGTCCACCACCCGCGCCCCGTACATCTCGGCGTCCTTCAGGATCCCCGTGCGGGTCTCCGCGGTGGCCCGCACGCGCACGAGCGCCATCTCCCGGCAGACGGCGAGCGATTCGGTCAGGTCGGTCGCCTGGAGCACGTTGATCAGCTTGTTCATCTGCTTGATGACCTGCCTCCGCAGGACCGGTTCGATATCCACCACGATCGTCATGCGGGATTGCGCCGCGTCGAGGGTCCGCGCGACCGTCAGGCTGTCGATGTTCCACCCGCGGGCGCTCAAGACCCCCGTGACGCGCATCAGCGCCCCGGGCTTGTTCTCCACCAGCAGCGATATCGTCTGCAGCATCGCTCGTCGACCCTCCCCGGTATTTTCTCAGACCTCCGCCGCTTTCGGCGGGCCCAGCACCATCTCGTTGATCGCCGCGCCCGCCGGGACCATCGGGTAGACGCACTCGAACGACGACACCTTGACGTTCAGCAGGTACGGGCCCGGGTGGCGGACGGCGTCGTCCAGGGCCTGCGCGATCTCCTTCGGATCCTCGACGGTCCGTCCGGGAAATCCGTACGCCCCCGCCAGCATCGAGGCGTCGGGGAACCCGGTGAGCGTAACGGCCGAGAGCCGGTTGTTGTAGAACAGCTCCTGCCACTGCCGCACCATCCCGAGGTACCCGTTGTTCATCACGACGATCTTGACCGGCAGCCGGTGATTGGCGATCGTGGCCAGCTCGGGGATCGACATCTGGAACCCGCCGTCCCCCACCAGGGCGAAGACGAGCCGGTCCGGGTTGGCGATCTGCGCGCCGATGGCGGCGGGGAGACCGAATCCCATCGATCCGAGGCCGCCGGAGCTCAGCCACAGTCGCGGCTTGTTGAAGCGGAGGAGCTGGGCTCCCCACATCTGGTGCTGCCCGACGTCGGAAGCGACGATCGCATCGCCGCCGGAGAGCCGGTCGATCTCGCGCATCAGGTGCTGCGGCTTGATCTCGGTGTCGGACACGGAAGGGGCGAGCGGATGCTCCTCGCCCCAGGAGGCGATCTTCCCCTTCCACGCCTTCCGGTCGGCGGCACGCCGCTCCTTGTGGAAGGCGGCAAGCTCCGCGAGGACCGCGTTCATCTTCCCCAGCACCCGCCCCACGTCCCCGACGATCGGCAGATCCGCCGCCCGGTTCTTCCCGATCTCCACGGGGTCGATGTCCACGTGGATGACCCGGGCGTGGGGGGCGAAGGCGTCGAGCCTTCCCGTCACCCGGTCGTCGAAACGGGCGCCCAGCGCGACGATGAGGTCGGTGTGGGTCAGCGCCATGTTGGCCGCGTAGCTTCCGTGCATTCCGGGCATGCTGATGAAGTTGGGGTGGCCGGAGGGGAGCGCCCCCAACCCCATCAGCGTGCACACGGTCGGCGCGTCGATCATCTCCACGAGATCCCGCAGCAGCTCCGAGGCGCCGGCGGAGATCACCCCCCCGCCCGCGTAGACGATCGGTCGCTGCGCTTCCCACATCATCTGTGCGGCCCGGCGGATCTGCCCCGCGTGGCCCTCGACGGAGAACTTGTACCCCGGGAGGTGGATCGTGCCGACCGGCTCGTAGTGGGCGTTCCCCATGAAGACGTCCTTCGGGATGTCGACCAGCACCGGACCGGGGCGCCCGCTGGCGGCGATGTAGAACGCCTCGTGGATCGCCTGCGGCAGCTCCGCGGCGCTCTTCACGAGGAAGTTGTGCTTCGTGCAGGAGCGGGTGATGCCGAACGTGTCCGCCTCCTGGAACGCGTCGCTGCCGATCAGCTTCGTGGTGACCTGGCCGGTGATCGCCACGATGGGGATCGAGTCCATGAGGGCGTCCACCAGCCCCGTGACGAGGTTCGTCGCCCCCGGTCCCGAGGTGGCGCAGCATACGCCGACTTTCCCGGTGGAGCGGGCGTACCCTTGCGCGGCGAAGCAGGCGTTCTCCTCGTGCCGGACGAGGTAGTGCGTGACCTTCGCGTCGTAGAGGACGTCGTAGAAGGGGAGGGTGACGCCGCCGGGATAGCCGAAGAGGCAATCCACGCCTTCCCGCAGAAGGCACTCCACGAGGATCTTCGCGCCGGTCATCAGGTTCGACATGTCGGGTCCCTTTCGAGTGGGGCATCGATCGAATTCCGATTTACTTTTGTTGGACGCGGAGTTGAGCCGTTTGGTTCCGTGGGGTGAGGCGGTTTTTCCGATGCCCCTCGGCAAGTTGACAGTGCGGGCCGGGTCGTGTATAAACGTCCTTTGCTCGATGGGGTGGTAGTTAAGCTGGTTATAACGCCGGCCTGTCACGCCGGAGGCCGCGGGTTCAAGTCCCGTCCACCCCGCCATTGCAGATCAATAGCCCCCCCGGCTTTGCGCCAGGGGGGCTTTTCATTTATTCCGCAGGCCCCTCCTGACGGAAATTTGACGCCCCGACCGGTCATCCCCAATCCCATTGTTTGTAACGGACTGTAATGCAAGAGGTTTTTTTTGCATGGCGTTGGCATGACAATTGAAACTCATTCCGCAAACCTTTCATAAGGAGTGACTCCTTGAAGATCGGGTACATTCAGGCGACCAACGAGATGGATGTCCACTGGTTCCCCTCCCTGGCGTTCGGCTATTTGAAGTCGTATCTGAAGTTTCATCTGGGCGACACGGTTTCGATGGAGCGTCTCCATTCGCTGGAAGAGATCCAGACCTGCGACATCGTGGCGATTTCCTCCACTTCCCAGGATTATGAAATCGCCCGGCGGATCGCCCGGGACGCCAAACGTCTCAAGCAGAACGTGACCACGGTCCTTGGGGGGCATCACGTCACATACCTTCCCGGTACCATGACGCGTGAATTCGATTATGGGGTGCTTGGCGAAGGGGAAGAAACCTTTCTCGAACTGGTGCAACACGTTTTCGAGGTCGGTCCCGGTGCTGATCCGGAAAGCCTCCGCAAGATAAAAGGAATCGTCTTCCACGATGCGGGCAGCGTGGCGACGACGGCGCCCCGTGATCCGATATCCCCTCTCGACCGGCTTCCCCACCCCTTCCGTGACAGGCGCACGGCCCCCTACATCATGACGTCGCGCGGGTGCCCGTATCGCTGCGCTTTTTGCAGCAGCTCGGCGTTCTGGGGAAAGACCAGGTTTTTCAGCGCCAGGTACGTCGTCGAGGAGATCGGGCAGATCCTCGATTCGTACCCGGACGTGCGCAACATCTCGATACAGGACGATCTGTTCGTGGCCGACACGGAGCGATTCGAGGAGATCGTCGATCGGCTGAACGCCGGCGGATTCAACCGGAGGGCGTCTTTCTCCTTCGCCGTGCGGGCGAATCTCGTGACCGACCGGCTTTGCGAGAGGATCAAAAAGCTGCGGGTCGACAGCGTGTGCTTCGGCGCGGAGTCAGGATCCGACCGGATCCTCGCGAACATGAAGAAAGGCACCTCGGTCGCCCGCAACCAGGAGGCGCTCGATCTTCTCCACGCACATCGCATTCCCGTGCTCTGCTCCTTCATCGTCGGGTGGCCGACCGAAACGGAGGAAGAGGTCCGCTCGACGTACGAATTCCTCCTCGGCAACATCAAGGCGGGGAAATTGACGCCGGGTTCCGTCGTGAACATCCTGACCCCCATGCCGGGGACGGAAACCTGGCGCGACGCGGTGAAGAACGGATCCGTTCAGGAGACGGATTTCGACTGGGGCCGCCTGGGCGTATTCGCTTCGTATAAGCATTCCAGCGCCGCCACGCTTGCGGATTGGATCGGAAAGAGACGAATCAACAAGAGCGTGTACCTCAACGAGAGGAACCTTCCGCAGGAAAGGTTATACGAGATCATGAGCGAATTCGACGACAAGATCCGGGCTCTCGAGGCACCCCCGGTAAAGTCCGCCCCCGAGCAACCGTTCCCTCTCGTGTTCCCCGAATCGGCGCTTGCGCATAAATATTGCCAGGGGCGGGGCCTGGAGATCGGGGGATCCGCCCATAACCCGTTCGGGCTGCATGCGTTGAACGTCGACATGACGGATTCCCCGGAAACGGTGTTCAAGCGGGAGGAGCGCCGGCTTTGCGGCAGGTCGCTTCCGGTCGACATCGTGGCGGGCGGAGACGCGATTCCCCGCCCGGGCGAAAGCCAGGATTTCGTCGTCAGCTCCCACGTGCTGGAGCACTTCCCGAATCCCATAAAGGCGCTGCTGGAGTGGGACCGGCTGCTCCGGCCCGGCGGTGTCATCTTCATGATCGTTCCCCACAAGGACAGGACCTTCGACCGTGACAAGGAGCGTACCCCCTTGGCCCACGTGGTCGAGGACTACATGCGGAACAACACGACGTTCAGCGGCGATCCGAACGGCCACGAGCATTTCTGGATCACGGAGGATGTGGTCGCGATCGCCCGGTGGATGATCGAACATCTTGCGGTGAACTGGGAAATCGCCGAGATCCAGGACGTCGATGACAAGGTCGGAAACGGGTTTACGGTCGTGCTCCGGAAGACCGCCGTGCTCGAGGCGCGCGATCCGGTCCAGGGATCCGGTCGGGTGGAGGCCGGACACGGAACATCCACGCTGAAATGGGGGAAAAAACTCCGGGTGGCCGTTTACTCCTTCGATGAACCGGGGCATGCGTGTGCGGATATCCGTCTCTTCGCGCCGTTGAAGCACCTGGAAGGGGAGGTCGAATTCCGGTGGGGGGTCACAAGGAAGGAGAACACCTTTCTGATCGATCCGGATGGATTGTCATGGGCGGATCTCGTCATCCTCCAGAGATTCTTCCCGGAGGAGCGCACCGTGTCTTTCGTCGACCGCGTCCTCCGGTCCGGCGTCCCGGTTCTGTATGAACTCGACGATCTGCTGCTCGATGTCCCGTCGACGAATTCCAACGGGATTTATGCGGCCCGTTGCGCCCCGTATATCGTAAAGTTGATACGGTCCTGCGCGGGTGTCACCGTCTCCACGCGGAGTCTCGCCGAGGAGATCCTTCCTTATCATCCGGGCGTCCACGTCCTTCCGAACCTCCTCGACGACGACCTCTGGTTGGCGGAGCGGGATGGGGAAGAGGGGTCTCGAGGTTCGGATCGTGACGATCGACTGGTCATCGGTTACACGGGGACGCCGACCCACCATGCCGATCTCGAGCCGGTCGAAAAAGCCCTCGACGTCATCGCCGATCGGTACAAGGAGAAGGTGAAATTCCTCTTCATGGGGTGCGCCACCGACCGGATGTTGCGGCTTCCCGGTGTGTCGGCCATCGGCTTCCAGCCCTCGTACCGGGAATATGCGAAGGTCCTGCGGAGGTCGCGGATCGACATCGCCATCGCTCCGCTGGCGGACAACCGGTTCAACCGGTGCAAGAGCAACATCAAATGGCTTGAATATTCGGCATGCGGCATTCCCGGTGTCTATCCGGACCTACCGCCGTACCGTTCGTCGATTCGCCACGGCCGTACGGGATTGCTCGTCGGAACGAGGGCGGAATGCTGGGTCGATGCGATCGAACGCCTGATCCGGAACCCCGCCGATCGGGTCGCCATTGCGGATGAGGCGCGTCTCGAAATCCGGAAGGAGTACACCCTCTCGGCGACGGCGCACCGGTACCTCGATGTCTACAGGGAGATTCTCGGGAAGGTTCCCGGGACAATGAGGAAGTCCCGGCAGAGCAGGGTTCCCGCGGGTGGCGAAGAGAGACAGGTCGGGAGGGACGCGGGCGTTCCGGCGGGATGGGTGAAGGAGACCTCCGGCGGGCCCGGCAGGTTCGACGTATCGATCGTGATCCCCCTCTTCAACAAGGTCGAGTACACCCGGAATTGTGTCGAGGCATTGGCCAGCGCAAGCGGGATGGAAGGTGCCGCCGAGATCGTCTTCGTCGACAACGGGTCCACCGATGGGACCGGGGAGTTCCTGGCCTCGCTCGGGGGCGACATCGTCATCGTACGGAACACGAAAAACCTCGGGTTTGCGGCTTCGTGCAACCAGGGGGCAAGGGTGGCGCGGGGCCGAAACCTCGTATTCCTGAACAACGACACGGTGCCGCAGCCCGGTTGGGTGCAGGCGCTTCTGGATGCCGCGAAGGAGGAGGATGCGGCCATCTGCGGGGCACGCCTCATTTACCCCGATGGGCGCATCCAGCACGCGGGTGTCGCCTTCCACAGCGGGGGGATCGGCTACCACATCTTCAACGGTTTCCCCAAGGACCATCCGGCGGTTACGAAGCGACGTCGATTCCAGGCCGTCACGGCAGCCTGCATGCTGGTGCGGCGGGATCTCTTCGAGGAACTCGCAGGGTTCGACGAGGGGTACCGGAACGGGTTCGAGGATGTGGACTTCTGCCTGCGCGCCGGGGAAAAGGGATACCGCGTCCTCTATGCGCCGGAATCCGTCGTCGTCCATCACGAGGAAACCTCGGAAGGGCGAAAGGCGAACGACCGCGAGAACCTGGAGCGGTTCCTTGAACGATGGCGAGGAAAGGTGGAACCGGACGACGACCGGATCTACGCGGAGGAAGGGTTCCGGAAAATCGTAAGTTCGGATGGTACCCGGATCACGATCGAACCGGCAGCCGGACAAACCGGTGTGGACGATCCGGCCTCCATTGGACGGTCACTGAAGAAGGAGAAACGGTATTCCGAGGCGATCGAGGCGTTCCGGCAGGTCCGCTCCCGCGGGGATCTTTCCGTGCTGGCGGACATCGGCGACTGCCTCGCGCAGGAAGGGAAGTTCGAGGAAGCCGGGTCGGCCTTCCAGGAAGCGATCACGGCGAATCCGCGCGATCCGCGGGCGCTGGCGGGGTTGGGCGTTCTCGACCTCGTCCAGGGGAACCATGCCCGGGCGGCGGAGCGGTTCACGTCCGTTTTGGAAACGGACGACCGCGATGCGACCGCTCTGTGCGGCATGGGGCTGGCCCGGATGGCCGGTGGAGGGACCGGCGAGGCGTTCGGCTGGTTCATGAGGTCCCTCGACGCCGACCCGGTGAACGTCCCCGCGTTGCATGAACTGGTCAAGGCGGCCCACGGGTTGGGTCGTTTGGAGGAGGCGGAGCGCTACCTGTCCACCTATCTCCAGTACAAGCCCTCGGACCCGCACATCCTGTTTTCGATGGCCGGCATCCTGTTCCAATCGGGGAAGAGCGACGAGGCGCTGGACGCGCTCGACCGCCTGGCGTTTTTCGACCCGTCCTACAAGGATGCGGATGAATTGCGCGAAAGGATCGCCATTCGGCAACAGGCCGTCTGAAGGGTCGCCCTTCCGCCGCGGCCGCTGGGTGATCCTTTTCATGAACACGGGAACGAGCGGAGGCGCAGGCGAGGAGGTCATGGACGGCCGACGAGCCGTAGCGGAGTGGAAGCCCCCCCGCGAGCCCGGAGTCCTGCTCCACAACGGTCGTATCTGGCCGTAACGATAAAGCCGGAGCGTTTACCCCGGGTATTTCTGCTTCAATTTCCCCCTCAGCCGCAGCACCGCCTGGTTGTGGAGCTGGCATATGCGCGGTTCGCCGAGGGAGAACAGTTGTCCGATCTCCTTCATCGTCAGGTCCTCGTAGTAGTACAGGGCGATCAGCTTCTTCTCCTTCTCGGGGAGCAGGTCGATCGCCTTCCCGAGGATCTCCTTCAGTTCCCGAAGCAACTCCGCTTCCTTCGCCTCGTCCATCGCGACCTCGGCAAGTGCGCGAAGGATTACGGAGTCGGTCTCGTCCTCCTTCGATGCGTCGAGGGAGAACACCGAGAGCCCCGACACCGCGAGGAGCTCCTTCTGCAGGTCGGCGAGGGAGATCTTCATGTGTGCCGCGACTTCCTCCTCCTCCGGCGAGCGCCCGAGCAGGAGCTCGAGCCGCGAATAGACTGCCTGAAGGTTCGAGGCGCGTTGGCGCACCGATCGCGGGAACCAGTCCATCTCGCGCAGGTAATCGAGCATCGCCCCGCGGATCCGGAACTCGGCGTACGTCTTGAACTTGATCCCGCGGGAGACGTCGAACCGGTCGAGGGCGTCGATCAGTCCCACGATCCCCGAGCTGGTCAGGTCGTCCTGTTCGATGTGGGCGGGCAGGCGCATCTTGAGCACACCCGCGTGGTACTTGACGAGGGGAATGTACTCGAGGATGAGCGCGTCCCGCTCCTCCGGGGTCATGGAATTCTTCTTCCCTTCGCGGGCCCGCACGGGAGCAGGCTCGGCGTACGCCCTGTTCATCTGCTTCGGTGCCATCACTTCGCTCCTGAGACCGCCGGCGCCTGTTCCTCGACGAGGAGCCGTTTCCAGAAGAACTGCGGCGTCCCCCTCAGCTCCCCGCGAGCCTGCGTGGCGAGGAGCCCGTCGGCGACGAATCTCACGGAGCGTGCGGCGGCCGAGCCGGGATCGGCAAGGAGAAGCGGCATCTGCCGGTTCGCCGCCTGGCGGATCCCGTCGTCCCGCACGATGAACCCGGCGTATTCGAGCCCGAGGTTGAGGAACCGCTCCGCGGCCCGGTCGATCTTCTTGAAGGTGTTCACCGCTTCGAACTCGTTCCGGACCATGTTCAGGAGGATGTGGAAATGCTTCTGGCCGAAATGGGTAGAGAGCACCTTGATGAGCGCATAGGCATCGGCGATGGAGGTGTTCTCGGGGGTGACCACGACGATGATCTCCTGGGCGGCCGCGTTGAAATACATGACGTTCGAGGAGATCCCCGCGCCGGTGTCGATGAGGACCGTGTCGAACCGGTCCTCCAGCCCGTCGAGGTGGGTGAGCAGCGCGATCCGCTGCTCCGAGGAGAGGTGCGTCAATTCGTAGATCCCGGAGGAGGCCGGAAGGACGGAGATGCCGGCCGGCCCGGGTACGAGCACCTCGTCGATCGTCTTCTCCCCCGACAGGAGCGTGTGGATGTTTTCCCGCGGCGTGAGCCCGAGGAGGATGTCGACGTTGGCCAGGCCGAGGTCGGCGTCGATGATGAGCACCTTCCGCCCTTTCCTTGCAAACGCCGTCGCGAGGTTGATCACGATGCTCGTTTTGCCGACCCCCCCCTTTCCGCTGGTCACGGAAAAGACCCGGAGACGGGTACCCGTCGGAGTGAGGTTCTGGAATCGAGGATTCGGGATTCGAAGGTCGGTCATGTCGTCTCCGTCTCGTGTTCGGTATTCCGGTTCCAAAGGAGGAGCCGGGAAAACGTGGAGGACCTCGCCGGGTTGAGTCTGCGCGCGGAAAGGAACAGGACGGGGAGGCCCGAGTCGGCCGCGGCGTTGAGCATGCCGCCGTATCGCGCCACCTTGTTCATTTTGGTGAAGGCGAGATACCGGACGTCGAGGGGAGACAGCTCCTCGACGAGCTTGTCCGCACGCTCCCCCTCCCAATCGACGGGAAGGGTGAGGCAGAAGTCGATCCCCGCGTGCCGGCGGAACATCGAGGAAAGATCCCGCACGGCCTCCCGGTCCTTGAGGGCGTTTCCCGGGACGTCGATCAGGATGTAATCGGCGGCGAAGCAGGTCGCCACGGCCCGGGAGAGCGCCTCGCCGTCCGCGGCATGCAGCACCGGGATGCCGAGAGGACGCTGGAGCCGCTCATAAAGGCGATCCGTACCGGTCCGATCGTCCCGGACGGTTACGACGGCGACCCGGCACCCCCGGATCGATAGCATCCGGGCGGCGCGGGACACGGTTTCGGTCTTTCCGGACGCCGTGGGGCCCACAAAGGCGATGATCCGCGGACCGCCATCCTGCGGGGCCGGAAGCTGCCCTACCCGGATCGACGATTCGATGATTCCGCCCACCTCCCGCCGCAATTCCTCTTCCGTGACGCGGTTCGGAGCGGGATGGCGCGCCAGCGCCGCCGTTCGGATCCGCTCGAGAATGGAAGGCTCGACCCCCTGGGAGGCCAGGCGCCGCGTGAGCCAGTCCAGGCCGTGGGGGTCTTCCTCCGTCCCGGCGGTCCCGGCGTCCGGATCCTGCGGTGGAGCCGCAATGGAAGGTTCGGCATCGGGCGCGCCGGCCGGGCGGGACGGGTCCCCGCCGACCGCAGCGGCGCCGTGCTGCAGCAGGTCGTGGAGGGATCGGACCTCCCGGGCAAGTTCGTCCATCCGGTCCTTGCGAGCGCCGGCGGCCTGTTTCACCTGCTCCACGGCGATCGTCGACAGAAAACTTTTCAGGCTGCGGAGCTCCTCCTTCAACGGGAGGAGTTCCTTTTCGAGGGAGAGGAACGCTTCGAACGGCGCCGATCCGGTCGACGCGGGAGCCGCCGGCGCCGCGTCCGCGGGGATCGGCCGGGCGACGTGAGGTTCGGGGACCGGAGACGGGGTCTCGGGAACCGGATCCGGGGGCCCCCCCACGGGTGCCCGGTAGGCGGGAGGGATGAACCGCCGGGCCGTGGAGGAGGAAGGTGCGGCGATGGTCCGGTCGACGGCGGCGCTGACCTCGTAGACCTCCTCGGTGAAGGCCCCGAGCGTGTTTCTTTTCCTCTTCCGCGTGGAGAGGATGAGCGCGTCCTCGCCGAGGGTCTTGCGGACCCTGGAAAGAATCTCCGACATGAACGTTCCTTCGAATTGCTTAATCTGCATAGCTCAGCCCCATGTTCCCGAGAGAGTGGATGGTGACGGACGGCGTGATTTCCTGGAACGAGAGAACGACCAGGTCCGGAAGGCTTCGCTCGGTCAGGCGTTTCAGGTACGCGCGGATGGAGGGGGAGCAGAGGACGATCGGTTCGCAACCGTTCTCCGCGCACTTCCGGACGCCGTCCGAAATGCGCTGCACGATCATCTTCGCCATCTGCGGCTCGAGCGCGAGGTAGTTCCCCATTTCCGTGCGCTGGATGGCCCCCTCCAGGAGGTCCTCCAGCGGCTTGTCGAGGGACAGGACGTAGACCCGGTTCTCGGACGTCTTGTACTGCTGCGTGATGCTCGGCGCGAGGGCCTGCCGGGCGAACTCCGTGAGGGTGTCCGGGTCCTTCACCTGGTGGCACGTGTTCCCGAGGGTCTCCAGGATCGTCAGGAGGTCCCGGATCGGGACCTGCTCGCGAAGCAGGTTCTGGAGGACCCGGAGAACCGTGCCCAGCGGCAGGAGGGAAGGCACCACCTCTTCGACGACCTTCGGGTACCGCTCCTTGATCCCGTCGAGCAGCTTCTGGACGTCCTGCCGCGTGAGGATCTCGTGGGAGTGGCGCTTGATGAGCTCGGTCAGGTGCGTTGCGACGACCGTGGTCGGGTCGACCACCGTGTAGCCGGACATCTGTGCGGCCTGGCGGTCCCGCTCCTCGATCCACTTCGCGGGGAGACCGAAGGCCGGCTCGAGGGTCGGGATGCCGGGGATCTCGGCGGCGACCTGGCCGGGGTTGAGGGCGAGGAGGTATCCCGGGCGCGCCTCTCCGCGGGAGATCTCGACCCCCTTGATCCGGATCGCGTACTCCTGTGGCTTCAGTTCGAGGTTGTCCCGGATATGGACGGAGGGGACGATGAAGCCCCGGTCCAACGCCATCTGTTTCCGCACGGCGCGGATCCGCTCCAGGAGGTCCCCCCCCTGCTCCGGATCGACCAGGGGGATGAGACCGTACCCGATCTCGAGCTCCAGGACGTCGAGAACGAGAGACTTCTCCAGTTTTTCCTCTGTGTCGACCGCCTCGGGCACCGCATCCGGATTCGCTTCCTCCGCCTTCTCGGGGAGGACGCTGCCGATCAGGTACGCACCCGCGGCCGATATCCCTGCGAGTACGAAGAAGGCGAAGTGGGGAAGTCCCGGAACCAGCCCGAGCACCCCGAGAATGATGGAGGCGGTGGCCAGTGCCTTGGGCCGCATCAGGACCTGCCGGCCCAGGTCCGAGGCGAGGTCCGATTCGGCCGCGGCGCGGGCGACGATGAGGCCGGCGGCGGTGCTGATGAGAAGCGCGGGAATCTGGGCGATGAGACCGTCGCCGATCGTGAGGATCGTGTACGTCTCCGCGGCGGTCTGCCAGTCGAGTCCCTGCTGGAAGACGCCGATGAAGAACCCGCCGAGGATGTCGACGACGATGATGATGATCCCCGCGATCGCCTCACCGCGGATGAATTTGCTCGCGCCGTCCATCGCCCCGCAGAAGTCGGCCTCCTTCTCGATCTCCCGGCGGCGGCGGCGGGCCTCCTTCTCGTCGATGAACCCGGCGTTCAGGTCCGCGTCGATGCTCATCTGTTTGCCGGGCATGGCGTCGAGGGTGAATCGGGCGGCCACCTCCGCGATGCGCCCGGACCCCTTGGTGATGACGACGAAGTTGATGACGACCAGGATGAGGAACACGACGATGCCGACCGCGTAATTCCCGCCGACGACGAATTGCCCGAACGACTTGATCACCGCCCCGGCCGCGTCCGTCCCCTCGTTTCCGTGCAGGAGGATGAGCCGCGCGGCGGCGACGTTGAGCGCCAGGCGGAAGAGCGTCGTGATGAGGAGCACGGAGGGGAAGACCGAGAACTCGAGGGGGCGGACGATGTAGACCGACACGAGCAGGACGACGATGGAGATGGTGATGCTGAGGGACAGGAAGATGTCGAGCAGAAACGCCGGCAGCGGGATGATCATCAGGAAGACGATTCCGACGATCCCGAGGGGGAGCGCCAGGTCCTTCGTCCGAAGGGCCGAGGGGACCGGCAGGGAACCGGAGACGACGGGGGTCGACGCCATGACTTCTTCCTCCTACCCGACCAGTTTCCGGTCGCGGAGCCGGTAAACGTAGGCGAGAACTTCCGCGACGGCCTGGTAGTACTCGAACGGGATCTCCTGCCCCTCGTCCACGTGGTCGTAGAGGGCCCGGGCCAGTGGAGGGCGCTCCACGACGGGGACGCCCGAATCCTTCGCGACCTCCCGGATCCGCAGCGCCATGAGGTCGGCCCCCTTCACGACGACCTTGGGGGCTTCCGTCGATCCCCTCTCGTACCGGAGGGCGATCGCGAAGTGCGTCGGATTCGTGATGACCACGTCGGCCTTGGGGACCTCCTGCAGGATCCGGCGCCGCGCCTTCTCCCGCTGCAGCGAACGGATCCGGGACTTGACGGCCGGGTCGCCTTCCTGCTGCCGGAACTCTTCCTTGACCTCCTCTTTCGTCATCCGGATCGACTTCTCGAACGTCCACCATTGGAAGAGGTAGTCCCCGGCGGCCAGAAAGAGCAGCAGGAGCCCGCACTGGAGCAGAATCGATCCGCCGACCCGGAGGAAGTAGAGGATGATCTCCTCCGGCGTCCTCTCGATGATCCCGGGGAGGACCGGGATCTCCCGCTGGATGACCCGCCAGGCGACGAATCCGACGAGGGCGAACTTCACGATCGCCTTCAGGAGTTCCACGACGGACTGCGGGGAGAACAGCTTCTTCACCCCCGCGACCGGGTTCAGCTTGTCGAACTTGGGCCGGAGGGGTTCCATGGTGAAGAGAAAGCCGGTCTGCGCCAGGTTGGAGGCGGCGGCGAAGAAGACGGTTCCCGCGAACGTTGGCAGAAGGAGCCAGCCGCCCCGCAGGAAGAGGTCGTTCAGTACGGTGTGCACGCCGTTCACCGTTTCCACGCGGGAAGGGGAGACGGCGAGGAAATCCCGGAACACGGCGGTCAGTCCCCCCATCAGGTGCCCCGAGGTGAAATACAGGACGCCGAAACCGCCGAGCAGTACGGCCACGGCCGGGATTTCGCGGCTCTTGGGGAGGTTCCCCTTCTCGCGTTCTTCCGACCTCCGTTTCGGGGTCGCGGATTCCGTGCGGGACGGATCGGCCATCGCGTCCCCCTACCTTGCCGCGCCGAGCACGGCCAGAAGTTCCACGTTCAGGACCTCGACGAGACGCTCGATGCCTGCGAGGAAGAACGGGAGGGAGAGGATGAAGATCGACATCCCCGCCACGATGTTGATCGCGAAGCTCGAGAAAAAGACGTCGATCTGGGGCATGGTTCGGGAGAGGATCCCCAGGGCCACGGTGATGAAGATCGTGACCGCGAGGACGGGCGCCGCCAGGGCGAGCCCGTAGCGGAAGATTCCTGTGCTCATCCGGAGCAGGCTTCCCATCCGCGCGGCGTCGACGGCGAACGCCCCGGGGGGGAGGGTGTCGAAACTGCGGACCAGCGCGGCGATGAAGAGGTGGTGCGCGTCGCTCATCACGAAAACCAGCAGCGCCGTCAGCCCCAGAAGGGAGGAGAATACCGAGGTCTGGAGATCCCCCTCCGGCGACAGGACGTTGGCGATGGCGAACCCCATCTGGAACCCCGCGATCTGCCCTCCCAGTTCGGCCGCCGCGAACAGGAGGGTGCCGATGAACCCGAGGAATCCACCGAGGACGACCTCCGAGATGAGGGCCGGGATGAAGCCGGGCGACTCGGGCGCCAGCGTGGAAAGGGGGACGATCGGGAGGACCACCATCGTCACGAGGAGGGCCAGCAGGATCCGGATTGCCGCCGGGACGTTTCTGTTCCCGAGGACCGGCGTGGCGAACAGGAGACCCGCCACCCGCACGAAGGCGAGGAGGAAGGTTCCGATCCGCTCGGGGGCGAGAAGGGCGGTGTCCATCCTCACCTCACCATCGTCGGGAGTCCCTCGAAGATCCAGCGGGCGAAATCGAGGAACGTGTTGGTGATCCAGGGGAAGAACAGGGCGAGCGCGAGGAACACCGCGATGATCTTCGGCACGAAGACGAGGGTCATCTCCGAGATCGAGGTGACCGCCTGGAAGATGGAGACGAGGATCCCCACCGCCAGGGCCGCCACAAGCATCGGCGCCGAGCACGTGAGCACGACCAGGAGCGCTTTGCGGACGACTTCGGTGACGAGATCCTGGGTCACGGCGTTTCCCCTCCTCAGACCACGAAACTTTTCATGAGCGAGCCGACGACCAGGTTCCAGCCGTCGACCAGGACGAACAGCATCAGCTTGAACGGCAGGGAGATCATCACCGGGGGGAGCATCATCATCCCCATCGACATCAGGACGGAGGCCACCACCATGTCGATCACCAGGAAGGGGATGTAGATCAGGAATCCCATCTGGAACGCCATCCGCAGCTCCGAGAGGACGAACGCGGGGGTGAGCACCGTCATCCCCATCTCGCGGGCGTTCGCCGGCCGGGGAGCCTTCGAGAGCCCTATCATCAGCGCAAGGTCCTTCTCGCGCGTGTTGGCCAGCATGAAGGTCTTGAGGGGCGCGGTCCCCTTCTCCCACGCCTCGTCCTGGCCGATCTGCCCGGCGAGGAACGGCTGGAAGGCGTCGTTGTTCACCTTGGAGAACACCGGCGACATGATGAAGAAGGTCAGGAAGAGCGCCAGCCCCACGATCACCTGGTTGGGGGGCGCCTGCTGGGTGCCCAGCGCCTGGCGCAGGAACGACAGGACGATGATCAGCCGGGTGAAGGAGGTGGTCATCATGAGGATCGAGGGGGCCAGCGACAGCACCGTGAAGAGGACGAGCACCTTCAAGGAGGTAGCGACCTCCGCCGGCTTCGTGGAATCGGCCACGCCGATGTTGATGCTCGGGATCGGCAGGGGAGCCGCCGCCATGGCGGCGGAGACCGGGAGCAGGAGCGTGATCACGATCAGGAGAGGGGAGACGCGGCGGAGGTTCATCTCAGGCGTTCCCCCCCGGTTCGCCGGCGGGAATCTTGTCGATCACGGAGATCTTCGTGGGGGTGACGCCCAGAAGGTACTTCGCCCCGAACGCCTCGATCACCAGGATTTGCGTCTTCGGGCCGGTCTGCCGGACTTCGACGATGGAAACGGCCTTGCCCGAATTCCGTCCCTGGGAGAAGCGATCAAGGTACCGCTTCGAGTAGCGGGAGAGTACGAGGAGAATCCCGAGGACCAGCGCCAGCGCCAGAACCATCCTGAGGGCGGCCCACCACAACGAAGGGGCTTCCGCCGCCGCGGCTTGGGCCGGCGGCGCCAGGACGAAGGCGAAGGCGGCCAGGAAAAGGGTGAGGAACGCGCCGATCCGCTTCATTTCAGCATTTCCACCCGTTCGCTGGTCGGGGCGACCTCGGTCAGCTTGATGCCGAACCGGTTGTTGATCACGACGACTTCTCCGCGCCCGATGAGCTTCCCGTTGATGTGTACGTCCAGCGGTTCCTCGGAGGGCTTCTCCAGCTCGAGGATCGATCCCATCCCCATCCGCAGGAGTTCCCCCAGTTCGACGGTCGCCTTTCCCAGTTCCACGACCACCTTGACGGGGACGTCCATCAGGAAGTCGATGTCCCGGGAGTACTCCTTTTTCGGCTGTTCTACGCTCTCTTCGCCTTGCGTCTGCGTGTCCGACATCGTGGTCGCTCCTTTACCGGGAGAGGATTTTCACGGCGCGCTTGCCGTTGGAAACACCGGGTCGGCCGGTGAGTTTGGGTTTCCCGTCCACCAGCACGAGGATGGGCATCGTGATCTCCCGGGTCGTGGCGACGACGTCGCCCGGCTTGAGGGAGAGGATCTCCCGCACGGGGAGGTGCGCCTCTCCGAGGATCCCCGTGACTTCCACCGGGACGCCTTTCAGGCATTCGCGAATCTTGTCGGAGAGTTGGCCCGATTTCGCATCCCGTTCCGCAGGGGCCGGCATCGCTTTCAGGGGCTCGAGGAGAGAGAAGGGCAGGGCGATGGAAAAGTCGCGGGAGAGGCCGTCGTCCGTCTCAAGCCGGTAGTTCATCACGTAGAGAGGATCCTGCCCCTCCCGGGAAGGGAGCATTTTCGGGTTCGTTTCCACCTTCCCGAAGGCGAGACGCAGCGGGGCGAACCGGGCCCACGCCTTGGCCACCTCCGCCGTGATCCCCGCGAGGATCCGGCCGACCAGGCGCACTTCGAGGGGGCTGAACTCCTTTCCCTCGAGTTCCTCGATCTTCCCCTCCCCTCCGAGCATCATGTCGATGAGGGAGTACGCCAGGAACGGGGTGACCGCCAGGAAAACGGTTCCCGGGGTGTTCTCCGCGGTGATCAGTCCGATGCAGGAGGTGCCCTTGAAATGGGAGAGGAACGCGGATGCGGTTTCGCTGTAGCTGGAGGCCGGGGTGACCTTCACCTCCCGGCGCAAGGCACCGGAGAGGTGCAGGGCGGCGCCCTTGGCGATCCCGTCCTGGATCGTCTCCATGACGACCTGCTGCGCGTCGCCGATCGGCTTGCGGGAATGGAAATCGAAAGGAGCGTAGGACCCGGGCATCGAGTCGGAAGCGTCCTCGATCTTCCCCTTGTCGCACGCTTCGAGGAGGGCGTCGACCTCTTGCTGGGTCAGGATCTCCCGCACGCCGGGGGCCCCTACTGGACGACCAGGTCCGTGAAGTAGACCCGCTTCACGGTTCCCGGCTCCACGATCTTGCTGACCCGGTTCTGGATTTCGCTCTGAAGGGTGAGTTTCCCGGCGACGGAGTGGATGTCCCCATAGGTCAGGCTGCTCATGAGGAGGATCATCGCGTCGCGGATCTGGGGAACCCGTTGCTCCGCTTCCTGCGTCGCCTTTGGCGAGTCGAACTCGAGGGTGAGACTGATCTTCAGGTACCGGTTGCTCTCGATGTCGGCAAGGTTGAGGATGAACGGCTCAAGGGCGAACGTGAGAGCGCCGCCGACCTTTCCCCCTTCCTTCCCTCCGTGACCGCCTTCCTTTCCTCCGCCGTGTCCTCCGCCCTTTCCCTCGGCAGCCGCGGCGGTATTATCCTTTGCCCCCCCCGATTTCGAAGGGTTGAAGAAAAGGAAGAACGCGACCCCCACGGCCAGGATCCCCGCGAGAGCGATTCCGCCGAAAAGGAGGATCTTCTTCTTCTTCGGTTTCGCCCCAGGGGAGGGAGTACCCCCGCCTTCGGCCGGTTTTTTCTTTTCGTCCTTTTCCGTCATCGCTCGTCTCCTGATGTGCAAGGTTTGACGGGGAAGGACACTACAAGGGGCGTGCCATCTTCGCAATCCGGGGTTTTATGCCGGGATACTGCTGTAACATGAAGGAATTAAAGGGGAATTAATTTTGCAGTCGGGAAGGCAAGGAAGGCCGGAACGGCAGCTTCGGCCCGATTCGTCAAGGATCCGTCAGGGACCCTTCGCCGAAGTCAGCGGATTGACCCGGTTCACACGCCCACCGGAAGGGGCGGAGAAGCGGGGGCCCCCCTGACGGGAGGCCCCCTTCTTGTGCGGTCGCGCCCGAATTACCGCTTCAGGTTGACGAGCTCGGTGAGCATCTGGTCGGACGTGCTGATGACCCGCGTATTCGCCGTGAAGCCGCGCTGCGTGGTGATCATGTTCACGAACTCGGCGGCGAGGTCGACGTTGGACATCTCGATGGCGTTCGCTACGACGGTTCCCTTCCCGGAGGCGCCGGCGGGACCGTAGATCGGCTCGCCGGAATCCTTCGACTGGGAGAAGAGGTTCTTCCCCTGCTTCATCAGGTCGCCGGGGCTCTTGAAGTCGGAGAGGAAGATCTGGTACAGGTCGATCGTCTGCCCGTTCGTGTAGATCCCCGTCAGGACCCCCTGCTGGTTGATCGCGATGTTCCGCAGGGAACCCGAGGTGTAGCCGTCCTGCCTCTGGTAGGAGACCGCGGAGGGAGCCCCGTACTGGGTGATTCCGCCCCTGCCGGTGGCGTTGGCGGAGGCTACCGGGGGATTTCCCGCGGTGAGGGCATCCCCGAAATTGAAGCCGATCTGCTGGCCTCCGGCGGCGCCGCCGGCGAAGTCGAACCCGATCTGCAGCGGTGCTCCGGTCGCCGGGTAGGAAATGGCGCCCCACGTGGGGTCCGTCCCCACGTAACCCGTCGGACTGCCGTACTGCCCGACCCGGTTCAGCGCCCCGTTGGTGTCGAACTCGATCACTCCCCGGCCGACCTCGACCTGCTGGGAGGTGGCGGGGGGCCAGGCGGGGCCGCCGGCGCCGGGCCATCCGGCAAGTTCATTCGAGTCGGTGGCCACGTGGTACTCCCAGGCGTTGGCCCCGCTTTTCCGGAAGTAGACGTTCACGAGGTGGCCGTTGCCGAGAGAGTCGTACACGCTGATGGACGTGGCGAAATTCGTCGAGGCGTTGATCCCCGTCGTGTTGAACGGCAACGGGACCGCGGCGCCGGAGTCGAGGTTCGCGGAGATCTGGACTCCCGTGGAGCCGTTGGTCCCGTCTCCCGTGGGCTGCGGCGTCCCCGTGACGTTATCGATCCGGATGTCCGCCATGCTGCCGATGATGTTCCCGTTGACGATCGGCGATCCCTGGAGCCGGAGACCGTCGGGATTCGCGAGGTTCCCGTCCGCGTCGAAGTGGAAGTTCCCGGCACGGGTGTAAAACGTCCCGTTGTCGTTCCTTACGACGAAGAAACCGTTGCCGTCGATCGCCATGTCCGTCATGTTTTCCGTCGAGGAGAACGCCCCCTGCTGGAACAGGGTATCGACCTTGGTGAGTTCGACGCCGCGGCCGATCTGGGAGGTGGCTCCCATGGATTGGGAGAGGATGTCGCCGAAGATCGGGCGGCCGGCCTTGAAACCCGACGTGTTCACGTTCGCGATGTTGTTGCCGATGATGGACATCGCGTTGCCGTAGGCGGACATGCCGGTGACGCCGGAATACAGGGAGCTCAGAAGACTCATGATGACCCTCCTTAAGGTCTGCGGAGCCGTCGGTCGGTCGGGCTCCGCTGGGCTTTCCTCGTAAGGGAGGTCCAGCCCGGGTTGGAAGTTGAACTACGAAAGTACCGCGCTGTCGATGTTCGTGATGACCCGTTCGTTCGCGGTCCCGGCCCCCAAGGCCGTGACCACCGTCCGGCTGGGGACGTTCACGATGAGCGCCGTGCCGCCCATCAGGACGAGGGAGTTCTTCCCCCCCTTCTCTTGCGCCGCCGATACCGCGTCGGAGAGCCGCCGGCGATCCCCCTCGGTGAGGTGGATCCCACGGCGCGCCAGCCGCTCGCTGGCATGGGCCGAAAACACCACGTCCTTTCGGCCCTCCGTGCGGGAGAGAGCGTCGGCGAAGCTTTCGCCCACCTTTTTTGGCGGCGGGGAGATCCCCGTCGCCGCCGCCGGGCGTCCGCCCGGTGGCCGCAGCACCCGGAAATCGATGGGGTGCGTCATGCAGCACCACCTCCTTTCAGCGTCCGGATTTTCGAGAACGGGATCGACGCGTCCCCGATGAACACGGCAGGGATATCGCCGATCGTGACCCCGGAGATGACCCCTTCCACGTACGTCGTCGCGGAGACCGGATTCCCGCCGGGGCCGGTCGCGTCGACGGTGAACCGATACTGGCCGGCCGGCGCCCTGGCGCCGCCGGGCAAGGTCCCGTCCCATGCGATCCTCGAATCCCCTGCGGCGAGCGGGCCGAGGTTCAGGGTCCGGACCGCCACCCCGTTTCCGTCGGAGATGGTGACGTTGACGGCGGCGGCCGGGCTTTCGAGCGAGAAGATGCCGTTCCGGCTTCCGTCCGCCGACAGGACCAGCGCGTTGCCGTCCGCCCGTGCGGTCTTGCCCACCGCCTGGAGCAGGTTGAAACGTCCCTGCTGCTCCATCACGGCCTTGAGCTCGCTGAAGGCGCTGTTCATGTTCGTCATCTGCTCGAGGCTGGAGAACTGGGCGAGCTGTGCCGCGAACTCCCGGTCATCCACGGGATTCTGCGGGTCCTGGTACTTGAGTTGCGTGAAGAGAAGCTTCAGAAAGTCGTCCTTTCCCATCGCGCCGTTGGAGGATTTCTTCGCTTCGGCTGCTGGCGCGACGTAGCTCTTCCAGTCGTTCGTCACTTGAATGGCCATCTTCGTACGCTCCTTTCGGGTGGTGTTCAGGCGATCCAGTGTTCGGTCCGGCCCGTTCCGTCGCGTCCGTCTTCCTCGACGTTCACGGAGGCGACGCCCTCGACGCGCCCTTCCTTTCGACTCCGGCGAGGCGAGGGATCGGACTCCCCGTCGGGGCGGGCGGCTCCCCGCCTCTCCCGCCACGATTCTCCCGACAGGGCGACGTTGAAGGAGGAGAGGGTGAACCCCGCGTTCCTCAACGCCTCCCGCAAGGCGGGCTCTTCCCGAAGGAGCAGCGCGCGGGTTTCGGGGTTGTCGGCCTGGACGGAGGCGTCCATCCGTCCGGAGCCGATGTGCAGTTCGATGGTAAGATCCCCGAGGTGTTCCGGGGAGAGCCGGATCTCAACGTCGTGAGCCCCGTCCGGCAGCGGCGTCATCTTCATCGCCACCTGCTCGAAGAGCGGGAGGGGTGGCGACGCCTCGCGGGGGGACCCCGCCGCCGTCGAGGGGGCGGGGGCTCCGGTGTCCCGCATTCCCGACTCGAGGGGGGAGGCGGCGGCCAACAGGCCGGAGAACGTTCCGCCTTTCGCCGGATCCCCCGTGGCGGCGCCGCGGGGTGCGCGACGTTCCGGCGCTTCGACGGTCCGCTCCGTCGCGACGTGGGCGAACGGTACCTTTGCTCCGGAGCCCTCCTTTCCCTTCGTGGGGGCTTCTCGCTTCATCCCGGCGGCATCCGGTGCGTCTTTTCTCCCATCGAGACCATCCCGATCGGACCGCGCTCCTTTCCGCGTCGGGTTTCCGGACGGATCCATGTTCCGGGAGTCGGCCAAAGGCGGTCCCGCGGTCCGTGGATCCGTCCGAACGGGATCCGGAGTCGCGGGACGAGGGGAAACGCTGTCCGCGGCGATGTTCGCCCGCGGGTTTTCCGCGGGAGGTCGTTTCGGGCGGGGGGCGTCGCCCGGAAGGGCGACGGTCGGCGTCCCGCTCCGATCGACGCCTTCCCGCTTCCCTTGATTCCCTTCGACCCGGTTCCTCCCCGGACGGGAAGGAGGGCGGAGAGGAAGCGGAGCCTCGGACCCTTTTTTTGAAGAAGGTTGCGGGCCGCCCGCGGCGGCGACGATCGCCGGGGGAGGGGGCACGAGCCCGTTCCCCTCCACGGAGGGAGACCGAGCGGGAAGGGCCGGCTCCTTGCCGCTCTTCTCTTTCCGGCGGCTCTTCCCGGAGGGGACGAGCGAGAGAAGCGCCGCCGCGAAATTCCCCCGGGCGGCGCCGCGTTGTTTCCTCGCGGTTCCTGCCGGGGCCGCTCCTTGCACGGAAAGGGTGCGTCCGTCGACTGGCGGGGGTACGAGTGCCTTCATTGGGGACCTTTCTCGATCCACCGGGTCACGTTTGCGGAAAATTCCGCATCCATCTTCCCGAGAATTTTCGCCGCGTCTTTCTCCTTGAGCTCCTTGAGGATCCGGGCGGAATCCCGTTCGCCGAGGATCTGCATCCGTTTCGCGGCGTCTTCGGGCGGCATCGCGCGGAACATCCGCGCCACGCGCAGGCGCTCGACCTTGTTTCCCTGCTCCTGCTCTCCCGTCTTCTTCTCCAGCACCGACAGTTTCTGTTCCAGAACCCCGATCTGCTGCCGCACTTCCTCCCGCATCTTCTCCAGGATCTTCCGCTCTTCCTGGATGCGGAGATCCGCCTGGTCGAGGTCCCGGGCGCGGCGCGAGACGGCCTCGGTGAGCGAGTAGAGGTCGGTCGCCAGGGACTTCGGGGGAGCGGCCGACGTTCCTCCGGGCTTCTCTGCGCTCCCGGCGTGGAAGACGAATCCGCCCGCGAGCAGAAGGGAGAGCAGGCCCGCGATGAGAATTTTTCGCCGCATCACGCCCCCCCTCGCCATCCGTGCCGGATCACGGTGATCTCGTCCGACGCGACCGCCTCGGCGTGCTCCTCCTCGCGCCGCAAGCCGTCGGCCGTCGCGGTTTCCCATGCTTCCATCCGTTTCCGTTCGATCCGTGACCGGAGGTAGGCCCCCGTCGCTTCCCGCAGGCGCTCCCTGCACCCGGCGGCGGCGGCCTCGGCGGCCACCCGCTGCTTTTTACGGGTTCTCCAGGCGAGGTGGTACTCGGCGACCTCGGTCGAACGGGCTCCCTCGATGAGCGCCGCGGCGATCTCCGACTGCAGGCGTCGGCAATCCTCGTCGATGAGGACGATTCGTCTCTCCGCCGCGGTCAAGGCGGTGCGGGCAACGCTGACGGTGCGGGCGTCCACCTTCTCCCGGATCTCCCGCAGCCGCCGCACCGCCCTGATCCGCCGGATCCGATCCCGGTTCGCCATCGGCTACTCCCTCAGCGCTTCCGCGAGGCGGAGGCGGGATTCTTCGACGGTGCCCCGTTCGTGGGGCATCTGGCGGAGCACGGCGTTGAGGGCGTCGATCCGGTCGATGGAGAAATCGATCCGGGGATCGGACCCCTTGACGTAGGCCCCGATGTGGATCATGTCCTCGGCGTCCCGATAATTGGAGAGAACCTCCCGGGCTCTGCCGGCGAGTGCGACGGCCTCGGGCGGGACGATGTCCCGCATGACCCGGCTGGTGCTCTGCAGGATGTCGATGGCAGGGTAGTGGTTCCGCGCCGCCAGCGCCCGGCTCAGGGTGAGGTGCCCGTCGAGGATCGAGCGCGCCGCGTCGGCCACCGGCTCGTTCATGTCGTCGCCCTCCACCAGGACCGTGTAGATCCCGGTGATGCTTCCCGAGGCGGAGGTTCCCGCGCGCTCGAGCAGGCGGGGAAGCGTGGAGAAGACCGAGGGGGTGTACCCCTTGCTGGCGGGCGGTTCCCCGGCCGCCAGTCCCACCTCCCGCAGCGCCATGGCGAACCGCGTCAGGGAGTCCATCATGAGGAGGACGTCCATCCCGCGGTCCCGGAAATATTCCGCGATCGCGGTGGCGGTGAAGGCGCCGCGAATCCGTTGAACGGCCGGCTGATCCGACGTGGAAACGATGACGATCGAATGGGTCATCGCCTCCTCGCCCAGGTCCTTCTCGATGAACTCGCGGACCTCGCGGCCGCGTTCCCCGATGAGGGCGATGACGTTGATCCGGGCCGAGGTGTGGCGGGCGATCATGCCGAGCAGCATGCTCTTGCCGACGCCGGACCCCGCGAAGATCCCCATTCGCTGTCCCTTCCCCACCGTCGCCAGCGCGTTGACGGCGCGGACGCCGAGGTCCAGCGGTTCGTCGATCCGCGTCCGCTCCAGGGGGTGCGGGGGGGCCGAGTGGACGGGGCGACTCTCCCGGAAGGCGATCGGCCCCTTGCCGTCGATCGGGCTGCCGAGACCGTCGAGCACCCTTCCGCAGAGCGCGTCGCCGACCGGAACGGTGGCCATGGACGAGCGCTCCCGGATGCGGCTGCCGGGGGACACGCCCGCGAGGTCCCCGACCGGCATCAGGAGGACGCTCCCTTCCCGGAACCCGACCACCTCCGCGGGGAGCGGCGGTTCGCCGTGCTTCCCCACGATTTCGCAAAGGCTGCCGATCCGCGGCGCGATTCCCTTCCCCTCCGCCAGGATCCCGACGATGTCCGTGACCCGGCCGTACTTGTGGACGGCCCGGACTCCCTGGAGGGCTTCCATGCAGGGACCGAGCAGGCTCACTTCCGTTCCTCCCGGACCGTCCGGAGCCGGTCCTTCAGCACCTCGAACTGGCCGGAGATGGTCGCGTCGGCCTCCGAGTAGTCGGTCACGGCGAGGCACCCTCCGCGTTCGATCGTCTCGTCGGGCTCGACCGCGATGTCTCCCTTTCCGGAAAGGTAGGGGAAGAGGGCGTCACGCTCCTTCCATACGTGGTTCGCGTCGGAGGGGTGGACCCGGAGGGTGATCCGTCCTTCAGCGCCGATCCGCTGGATCGCGCGGCGGGCGCTTTCCAGGACGACGTCGGGGCGGGTTTCGATTTCCGCCCCCACGATCGCGCGTGCGATCTGGAACGACAGGTCCAGCAGTTCCCGCTCCGATTCCCGCAGGAGGACCGGCCGCAACGTGGAAACCTCCTCGACGAGCCCCGCGAGCTTTTCCACCATGGAGGTCACCGCCGCTTCCCCCAGTTCGCGTCCCGCTTTCTCTCCGAGGAGGAACGCCTTCTCGTACGCCTCTTTCCCGATCTCCTCGATCCGTTGCTGCACGCCGGGAGGAAGAGGCGCGTCCGCCGACGGGTGCGGGTCCCCCGGAGGGGACGGTGTTCCGGTGGCGGAGGCGTCGAACCGTTCGAAGATCGTGAGCCTCTCCGGCGCAGCGACGTGCACGGCGAAGACGGGGAAAGGGTACGGCGGGCGGAGGTCAGACGACATCGTCCCCACCCCCCTCCGACTTGAGCGTGACTTTCCCTTCTTCCTCCAGCCGTCGCGCGACCGTGATGAGCTCCTGCCGGGCGTTCTCGACGTCGGTGACCTTGACCGGCCCCATCGCCTCCAGGTCCTCCTTGATCATCTGGGCGGCGCGCTCGGAGATGTTCCGGTACACCTTCTCCTGCATCTCCGGGCTGGCGGCCTTGAGCGCCACGACGAGGATGTCGCGGTTGACTTCCCGCAGGATCACCTGGAAGCTGCGATCGTCCACCCCCATGAGATCCTCGAAGGTGAACTGCGCCTTGCGGATCGTCTCCGCGAGGTCGGCGTCGGCGATTTGAAGCTTGTCCAGTGCCGCGTTCTCCAGCTCCTTGGGCATGGCGTTCAGTGCCTGCGCCACGAGCTTGATCCCCCCCGCCAGGATGGGGACCTCGTTGTCCGATTCGGTCGGCGCGAGGTTGAACACCTCTTCGATCTCGCGCAGGAGCTCGGGGGAGATCTTCTCGAGTTTCCCCATCCGGAGGAGGACGCCGGACATCTTCTCCGGCGGAAAGAACGAGAGGATCTTCGAGATCTTCTTCGGATCGAGAGTCGAAAGGACCACCGCGCAGATCTGGGGGTGCTCATTCTGGAGGAGGCGGGCCACCGCCTTGGGCTCGGCCACCTGCAGCGCCTTCAGACCCCGGGGTCTCGGCGGGGTGATCAGCTCGTTCACGAGGGTGCGCGCCTTGCCCGGCTCGAGCGCCCGGGAAAGCGAGTTGCTCAGGAAGGTACGGGTATTGGTGACCACCCCCCGGGGCTGGATCATCTCGCGGCGGAACTCGTCGAGGACCCGCGCGACGGTGGCGGTCGGGATCTCGTGCATCCGCGCCATCGCCTGTCCGATCCGCTTGATCTCGGACTCCTCGAGGCCCTTGAACACCTCGGAAGCCGCCTCCTCCCCGAGGGTCAGAAGGAGGATCGCCGCCTTCTCGGCGCCGCTGAATTCCGTGTTGGTCATGGTTCCCCGCTACTCCTGGACGAGCCAGAGTTTGATCGCCTGGGCGGCCCGTTGCGGCTCCTGCCGCGCGAGCGACTGGAGGTCCTCCTGGGCGCCGGGGGAGAGTGCGACCCTCGCGGCGCCGGCTCCGATCTCCCGCCCCCCCTCCTTCCCCGACGTGAGCGACGCCGGGTAGTAATCGCCCGGCGCAAGGGCCGGCGCGGGCGTTGTGATCCATGCGATGAGGGGGCGCGCCACGAAGAGGACCAGGACCAGCAGCAGCAGCACGGACGCGACGTATTTCGCGACCGTCAACCAGGAGGCGGGAAGCACGGGGAGCATCTTCGCCGGCGCGTTGGAAGCCCCGATCCCCTCCTCGTTCTGGAACGGAGAGGAGACGATCTCGAACGCGTCTCCGCGCGTCTGGCTGAATCCCACGGCGTTCTTCACCAACTTTTCGAAATTCGCGAGCTCCTCGGCCGTACGCGCGATGTAGGTGGAGGATTCCTGCCCCTTGGCGTCCTTCGAGGCCTTGTACGACCCGTCTACCAGGACCGCCACCGTCATGCGCTTGATCTCCACGACCGGGAGGGAGACCTTGCTCGTCGTGCGGGATACTTCGTAGTTGATCGTCTCGTTGTTGCGGGAGGAGTTCGTGGACGCCCCGGAAGAAGCGATGCCCGCGACCGCCATGGCGAGCCGGTTCGCCGCGGGGGCACCTTCCGCGTCCGGGACGTTGGAGGGGGTCCCCGGGATTCCCTGGGGCTTCCCGGAAGATCCCGTCGACTGTTCCTGGCTCCGCTGCTCGCTGCGGACGACGACGCTGTCGGGATCGTACTTCTCCTCCGTGCTCTCCACCTTCTTCTGCTCCACGTCGGCGGCGACGCGAACGACCACCCGCCCCATGCCGACGGTCTTTTCGAGGATGTTGCGCGCCCGTTCCTCGAGGGAAACCTCGATGGAACGCTGGAGGGAGACCGATGCGGCGGAGGATGCGTCGTCGGTCGAGCCGCGGGCCTTGGAGAGGAGGGCGCCCGCGCTGTCGATGACGCTGACGCGGTCGGCCGTGAGTCCGGGGACCGAGCTGCTCACGAGCTGGGCGATGGCGGTCACCTGGCCGTCGGCGAGACCTTTCCCGGGCCGCAGCTTGAGGACGACGGAGGCGGAAGGGGGCTCGTCCTGCTCGGCGAAGACCGATTTTTTCTGGATGACGATGTGAACGCGCGCCTTCTCGACGCTGGACATGCTCTGGATCGTCCGGGAGAGTTCCCCCTGGATCGCCCGCTGGTAGTTGAGTTTCTGCACGAAGTCGGTCATTCCGAGCTTCGGCGTATCGAAGATCTCGAAGCCGACCGTCCCCCCCTGGAGAAGCCCTTCCCCTGCGACCTGGAGCCTCGTCTCGTAGACGCGTTCCGCGGGTACGAGGATCGTGGCGCCGCCGCTTTCCAGCTGGAAGGGGACCTTGGACCCCTTGAGCTTCTCGACGATCTTCCCCGCGTCCTCCGTGGAAAGCCCGGCGAACAGGACCTGGTACGCCGGACGCTGGCTCCACAAGATCAGCCCGATCATCAGGGCGAGCGTGACCGCCCCCACGACGGCGGCCGTCCACCGCTTCGCGGGCGGCATGCTGCGGAAGAGATTCTTCAGTTGATCGGCAGCTCTCGAAACGTCGGCCATTGCCGCTCCTTGTTCCTTCTATAAGGAAGGACGGTTGTCAGATCTGCGTTCGAAGGACTTCCTTGTACGCTTCCAGCACCTTGTTCCGGACCTGCATCAGGAGACGGAACGAGATGTCGGCCTTTTCCACGGCGATCAAGGTTTCGTGGAGGCCCGCTTTTCCCGTCTGCAGTTCGATCGTCTTCGTGTCCGCGGATTTCTGCGCCTCGTTCACCTCGGCCACCGCCTTCTGGAGCGACTCGAGGAAGGAGGGACCTTCCGCGATTTTGCCGACCGAAGGCATGCGGGGAGCCGTCGGGGGAGGGGCGATGCCGGGGAGGATCGTGATATCGGCCATGACGGTCTCCTTACCGGAAGAGGTCCAGCGCGCGGGTGGCCATGTTCTTGAAGGCGTTGAAGGACTGGACGTTCGCCTCGTACGAGCGGCTGGCCGTGATCATGTTGGTCATCTCCTCGACGACGCTCACGTTGGGGTACGCCACGTTTCCGTCCGGATCGGCGTCGGGATGACCGGGTTCGAACACCTTGTTCGGCGGGCTTCCGTCGACGGCGATGGACAGCACCTTTACGCCGATCCGGCCGCTCGGTCCGACGGCGATTCCGCCCGGTTCCTCCGCCGGCTCGGCCTGGAAGATGGGGTCGCGCCGACGGTACGGCCCGCCTTCCGGGGTCCGGGTCGCCCGGGCGTTGGCGAGGTTGGACGCGATCGTGTCCATCCACTTTCGCTGGGCCGCCATGCCGGATCCGCTGATCTGAAGGGACTTGAAGATGTCCATCTCGTCGTCTCCCTGTGCCCTCGCCCCGCGTCTACACGCGTGCCGAGTCGTCGATGGCTGTGCGGATCGACCGCATTTTCCGGGCGATGAGCGTCATCGCCGTCATATATCCGACGGTGTTCTCCGCGGATTTTGTCATCTCCTTCTCCAGGACCACGTTGTTCCCGTCGACCCGGACCGCGTCCCCTTCGCTCTCGAGGGGAGGGGAGATCGGGCCCGATCCGCCGGGGGATATTCCGATATGCCGGGGGTGCGTCGCCGTCGGGCCTGCGGAACTGCCCGATTCCGCACGGGAAAGATACGTCTCGAACGGGACTTCCTTGGAGATGTACCCGGGCGTTTCCGTGTTCGCGAGGTTGGAGGCAACCACCTCCTGCCGCGCGACGCGGTAGTCGGCGACCTTTTGCAGGAGCCGGATGGCGGGGTCGAACAGGATGTTCATCGGGTACGCCTCCTTCCACGGTCGATGTATCCAAATACCGTGCCGTCCGCGCGGGATGGCCGGGGTGGCCGTTTCCGCCGCTTCCCGGCGGCGCGATCCCCCCGGACCCGGCAAATCTTTCCCACCTCCCCGGAAAAACCGTTCATGGGATCGCCTCCCCGCCGAGCCGGTAGGCGTGGAGCTTGTTGCGCAGCGTCCGGACGCTGATCCCCAATTCCACGGCGGCCCGGCTCCGGTTCCCGTTCGTCCGCCGCAGCGTGGAGAGGATGAGCGCCTTCTCGACGACCCGCACGGAACTTCCGGAAGGCGCCGCCGACGTCCCTGCCGGGGGGGGCACCTCTTCCGGGTCCGCCAGAAGGACGGAATCGATGGCGTTCCCCCGCGCCGCGAGGACGGCCCGTTCCACCCGGTTCATCAACTCCCGCACGTTTCCGGGGTAGGGGAGCGAGAGGAGCAGCCGTTTCGCCGCGTCGGTGAAGGTCGGGGGCGGGAAACCGTATTCGCCCGCGCGCATCGTCCCGTAACCCTCCGCGAGGGGGAGGATGTCCTCCGTCCGCTCGCGAAGGGGAGGGAGGGCGATCGGGACGACGTTCAAACGATAGAAGAGGTCCTCCCGGAATCGCCCGTGGGCGATCGCCTCCCGGAGGTTCCGGTTCGTGGTCGCGATGACGCGGAGGCGCACGGAGACGGGGGAGGTTCCTCCGACCCGCTCGAAGGAGCGCTCCTGGAGGACCCGCAGCAGTTTCGCCTGGAGCCGCAGGTCCATCTCTCCGATCTCGTCGAGGAGCAGGGATCCCCCGGCGGCCAGTTCGAACTTCCCCGGTTTCCGCGCGGTGGCGCCCGTGAACGCGCCCTTCTCGTGTCCGAACAGTTCGCTCTCGAGGAGACCCTCCGGGATGGCCGCGCAGTTGACGGCGACGAACGGGGCCGACGGTGGCCCCGAGTGCGCGTGGATATAGCGCGCCAGCACCTCTTTCCCCGTGCCGCTTTCCCCCGTGACGAGGACGGTGGCCTTTCCCTTTGCCACGTGGCGGGCCAGGGAGAGGATCTCCTGCATCGATTTCCCGCACGCCACGATGGTCTCTTCCCCCGGGGTGCCGGGGGGGGGCGCGTTCCGATCGGGCGAGGAGGAGAGGCAGGACCGGAGGATCCGTTCGAGTTGGGCCGGAAGGAACGGCTTGAGGAGGAAATCGGCTGCGCCGCTCTTCATTGCCGCGACGGCCGTCTGAACGGTGCCGTAGGCGGTCAGCAGGACGAACGGGATGAGGTTCCCCTGTCGCCGCATCGTTTCCAGAAGTTCGATCCCCGTCATCCCGGGCATCTTGAGGTCCGAGACGACGACGTCGCAGGGGGTCGCCGCCGCGTGCGCAAGGGCCGATTCCCCGGACTCCGCGACCGACACGTCGTACCCGGCCCGGGAAAGGAACGCGGTCATCGCTTCCCGGACGCCGGGATCGTCGTCCACGAGGAGGATCCGTCGGGGTTCGCTCACGGCAACGCGTCCCCCGTTTCACGGAATTGAGGCACCAGCAGGGAGATCGACGTTCCTTCCCCGACACGGCTCTGCACCTCGGCGAACCCGTCCAGGGAGAGGAGGATCGACTGCACCACGGTGAGCCCGAGACCGGTCCCTTCCCTGCGGGTCGTGAAGAAGGGATCGAAGATCCGCTGCTGCGCGTCGTCCGGGATTCCTTGCCCGGTGTCCGCGAACCGGAAACGGAGATACGGCACCTCCCGTTCCCCCTTCCGGACGAGGCGGCGCGAGATCCGGATCGACAGGCGCCTCTCCCCGTCCTCCTCCATGGCCTGGACGGCGTTCAGGAGGACGTTCAGGAACGCCTGCCGGAGCAGGGCGGGATCCGAAACGGCGCGTTCCCCGGGGATACGGTTCTCGATCGCTACCGAGATTCCCCGTTCCGAAAGCAGGGGACGCGCCTGTTCTACACACGTCCGCACCTCCTCCTCCGGATCGAACGACCTTCCCGTCGGCCGGTGGTTGCGGATGAAGCCGAGCATGTTGGAGATGGAACAGTCGATCGTGTCCAGCACGCCCTCGACTTTGCCGAGATTGAGGAGGGCGTCGTCCCCGCTCTCTTTACGGACATCCCGGATCGCCATCTCGAGGAAGAGGCGGCACGACGTCAGCGGGTTGCGGATCTCATGGGCGATGCGGGCGGCCATCTCCCCCAGGGAGGCGAGCCTCCGCTCTTGCTCGGCCCGCTCCGCCTGGAGTTGCTCGTCGGTGACGTCCTCCAGGAGCAGGAGAAAGGCGCCCACGTCCCCCCCTGGATCCTTCAACGGCGTGCTGGTCACCTTCAGCCGGAAGGGGTCCCCCTTCTTTCCTTCCACCGTCACCACGACCGGCTCCCTGGCGCCGGCGCAGCGCGCCACGGCGGCGGAGGCATCGGAGATCCGGTCCAGCGGTTCCCCGGGCTCCGGGGAGCGCGAAAGCCCCATCAGACGTTCCGCCGCCCCGTTGCTGGCGACGATCTTCCCGGAGGGGTCCGAGACGACGAGCCCGTTCGGCAACCGCTCGAGGATCTCCGTGAGAAAGAGGCGCCAGCGTCGGTGCTCCTCCAGCCCCCTCGCCAGCCGTGCGTTCTTCTCCTCGACCTCTCCGCGCAGCCGGGCGACCTCCCGGTGGAGTCGCTCGTGCTCCTCCCGGAGCGTCGCGCTCGCCTCCTCGAACAGCGAGAACGCCTTCGCGAGGGACTCCCGATCGGATCGGAGCGCCTGCGCTTTCATCCAGTGGCCCCCTTCATCGATTCGAAATGGAGCACTTAGTCGGCTCGTTCCGCCGTGAGGCGGCGGTAGCGTTCCTGCGATCGTTCGTAGGCGGAGTAGAGGTCGTTCGGACCGGGGGCCGGTGCGGTTTTCGCCGCGGGGGCGGGTTTTTTCCCGACGGAGGGAGCGTGCCCGGCGGCCATCGTCCGCAATCCCCGGACGGGCGGGGGCGCCGTCGCGGGATCGATCCCCTGCAGCGTTTCGAGGGATTCCGTCCATTTTCCCTGGAGAGCCCGCGTGAAGGCGAGGAACTCCTTCTCCGGCTTCGGCCCGGTTTCCTTCCCGCCGTCCGGCGCGGGACCCAACGCCTCGATGCGTCGAAGGAGTTTTCCCGCCTCGTCGAACTTTTCCTCGCGGAACCGGATCTTCGCCAGCAACCGGAGTGCCCCGAGGGAGGATTCCGCGTCGGGATTCCGGAGATCGAGGGACGCCGCGGCCCCGGCCAGGTCCCCTTGCCAATATCGCCGTTCCGCCGCTTCGATGCGGAGCATGTCCCGGCTCCTTGCGGCGTCGCCCGCCTCCGCGTAGAGGGCGGAGGCTCCACCCCACAACAGGGCGGATTCCCACTCCCTGCCGATGGCGGCGAAGAGGGACTTCCCCTCGGGAGACCGGCCGTAGGCGAAGAGGTACTCCGTCAACGCCGGCCACCGCTGGGCCGGGTTCTTCCGTCCGACCTCCGCGACGAGCGAGGCGCCCGCGCGCGCGGCCATCTTCCGAATGGCGGACTCGTCGGCATTCCCCGGGTACCTGCCGAGGTACGCCTGGGATTCCTTCAGGACGGACTCGTAATCGGAAAGGAGAAACCGGGCGAGCGTCGACTTATACGCGGCCTCCCGCGCCACGTCGGCGACCGCGCATCCACGGAGATCCCGGTACATCCCGGAGGCCTTCTCCCGGCTGCCGGACGCGAACTCGAGGTCCGCATTCCGCAGGAGGATCCACCACCGGATCGGGGAAGTCTCCCTGCCCCCGGCCTGCTCGTAGGCGAAGCGCGCTCCGGGGAAATCCTTTCGGAGAAGAAGGGCGTCCCCCTCACCGAGGCGGGACGCGCGACGGGCCTCGTCCGGCAATGCGTCGCCCTGGACCCTCCGGAAGACCCCGAGGGCCTCCTCGATCCTCCCGGCGGACAGAAGCGTTTCGCCGAACCGGATCGATTCGTAGGGGAACCGGCGGGGAGCGTCCGCTCCCGTGAGCGTTTTCCGGTAGAGCGGTTCCGCGTACGCGACGTTTCCCATCAGAAAACTCATGTCCGCAATCCGCAGCGCGATCCTGCGCTGCGTCCCGGCATCCCACTTCCCGCCCGATGCCCTGCGGAAGCACTCCCGCGCGGCGAGGTGATTTCCCTGGCGGGCGAGCGCCTCCCCCTTCAGCAGGTTGAAGGAGACGCCCGCGGATCCCGGCCCGGACCGTTCGATCAACCGGCCGAGGACGCCGGACGATTCCATGTAGTTCCCCGCGCGGAAGAAGAGACGCGCCGCCTGCTTCAGCGCGACGAAGCCGATCTCCTGGTTCCGCGCGGCGGCGTAAACCCTCAGGTAGAGACGGGCGACGTCCTCCGGTGTTCCACCGGCCACCTCCTTCGCCCGCGCTTCCCGGAACAGGGCGGAGGCGGGATTCGCGGCATCGGATTCCGCTTTCCGCACCTCCGCCGCGGTCGGCACCCAGGGAGCGCCGGGGAAATCCATGTTCCACTCCGGGAGATCCCGGAAGAACGGCTGGCGACCCCAGGCGAATTCGGGGGCTTCGGCAACGGGAGGGAACGGAACGCTCCCTTCCGCCGCGCGGGCGACGAGGAGGAAGATCGCCCAAAGGAGGGCGAGAAGGTAGAGAGTCCGGTTCTGTTCCGTAATGACGGTTCGCATCGCGGGGAATGGATTGGCAAAAGGCGTGCCGGGTGGAGGGTGATCGACAACCTTCCGATATCTTACCGGAAATCGTTACAGGGGTTCGGGAAGGGAGGACGGAAGTACGTCAATCTTCGCCCGAAGCGTCAGTTGTTTGACGCCGCCTCGAGGTTTTTCCGCTTCAGCATTTCCACGAAAGTGGTCCTTTTCAGGCCCAGGAGCGTCGCCGCCCGGTTCTTGTTCCCCTCGGAGATCCGGAGGGCCTGGCGGATCAGGGCGTTCTCGAAATCCTCCGTGGCGTTCTTGATGTCGAGACCGCTTTCGCCAAGCACCGGGATTCCGGAGGAAGGGATCGTCCCCGCCTGCCGCGTCTTTTCCGGGAAGTCTGCGACCTCGATCCACCCGGTTCCCTTGAGCACCGCGATCCGCTCGATCAGGTTTTCCAGCTCCCGGATGTTCCCCGGCCACGGGTACCTCTGCAGGACGGACAGCGCGTCCGGCCGGATCCCCTCGATGGAGCGGGACTTCTCCCGGTTGCACTTCTCCACGAAGTGGTGGACGAGGAGAGGGATGTCCCCGGTCCGTTCCCGGAGGGGGGGGATGCGGATGGGGATCACGTTCAGCCGGAAGTAGAGGTCGGCCCGGAACCGTCCCGCCTCCACCTCTTCATCGAGGTCCTTGTTCGTCGCCGCGACGACGCGGGCGTCGACCTTGACGGGCTTCATCCCGCCGACCGGAATGAACGACTTTTCCTGAACGACGCGCAGCAGCTTGGCCTGCAGGTGAGGGCTCATCTCCGCGATCTCGTCGAGGAAGATGGTGCCGTTGTGGGCCATCTCGAACCGGCCGACCCGCGCCATGTGGGCGCCCGTGAAGGCGCCCTTCACGTGGCCGAACAGCTCGCTTTCGAGGAGCTCCGCCGGGATCGCCGAGCAGTTGATGGGAACCAGCATCCGTTCGGCCCGCGGGCTCAGCCCGTGGATGGCCCGCGCGACCAGCTCCTTCCCCGTGCCGCTCTCCCCGAGGATAAGGATCGTCGAATCGGTATCCGCCACTTTCCGGATGAGGTCGATCACGTCGAGGATCGGCTTGCTGTCCCCGATGATGTTCTGCAACCCGTACCGATCGCGGACCTGCGACTTGAGGTGGAGGTTCTCCTTCCGGACGCTGGCGATGTCGAGGAGCCGGTCGACGAGCTGGACGACCTCCTCGGTGTCGAACGGCTTGGTGACGTAGTGGAAGGCGCCCAGCTTCATCGCCTTGACGGCCGACTCCACCGTGGCGTATCCGGTCATCAGGATGACCTCGGCGGACGGCTGGTCCTTGCGGGCGCGCGCGAGGACCGTCAAGCCGTCGGCCCCGGGCATCTTCAGGTCCGCGAGGATGACGTCCAGAGGGTACTGTTCGATGATCCCGATGGCCTCGTTGCCGTCGCGGGCCAGGTGGACGGTCAGATCGGGGCGCTGGAAGACGGTGTTCAGGAGGTTGCGGATGACCTCGTCGTCTTCAGCGATCAGCAACGATTTCTTCATCGGTTAAAGTTTACCCAATGTCGTGCCGAAGAACAAAGGGCAATCTTCGCGGCATCCGGCATGTCCGACTTGGGGGGAGCTTGGATTTATCTTCGATCATCGGCCTGGTCCTCGGCATCGGCGCGGTCCTTCTGGGTCAGGCGCTGGAGGGTGGGAGCATCCGCTCGATCCTGCAGCCCACCGCCGCGATGATCGTCTTCGGGGGCACGATCGGCGCGACGATGGCCGGTTTCCCCCTCTCCGCGGCCAAGGGCGCCGCCGCCGGAGTCCTGAAGGTCCTCCTCGGCGGCGGCTCGAAGGAGCACGAGCACATCTCGGAGATCTCCCGATACGCGGCGAAGGCGAGGAAGAACGGGATCATCTCGCTGGAGGCCGACATCAAGACGACAAAGGACCCGTTCCTCCAGAAGGCGCTGCGGTTCGTCGTCGACGGCGTCGAGCCGAAAGTTCTCCAGGGGATCATGGAGACCGAGATCGGGAAGCTCGACGAGCACGGGGAGATGCCGTCGAAGTTCTTCGAGTCTGCCGGGGGGTTCGCCCCGACGATCGGGATCATCGGCGCGGTCCTCGGCCTCATCCAGGTGATGCAGAACCTTTCGGATCCCTCGAAGCTGGGGGAGGGGATCGCCGTGGCCTTCGTGGCGACCGTGTACGGCGTGGGCTCGGCCAACCTCATTTTCCTTCCCTTCGCGGGAAAGCTCAAATACCGGCACAAGAGGGAGATCGCGACCAAGTCGATGATCCTGGAGGGGGTCCTCGCCATGCAGGCCGGGGAGCACCCCCAGATCATCGAGGAACGCCTGAAGGCCTACCTCGAGGAAACCGGGCCGAAGGTAAAGAAGAAGTAGGAGAGGCGGGAGCCATGGCGCGCAAGAAGAAACCGGAGGAGCACGCCAACCACGAACGGTGGCTGGTGTCGTACGCCGACTTCATCACGCTCCTGTTCGCCTTCTTCACGACGATGTACGCCATCTCAACGGCGGACACGGCCAAGCTGCAAAAACTGGTGGGCTCGATGCAGGGGGCCTTCGGCGGCCAGGTGGCCAAGGTGTTGCCCGAGAGCGGGAAGACCCCGTTCGCCACGGAGATGCCGACCGTATCCCTGGGGACTCCGCTCGGGTTCAACGTGGCGCGAACCGAAGCGGACGTCTTCCGGGGAGTCGAGGAGCGGATCGGGAAATACCTGGTCAAGGGGATCGACGAGGGGAAGGTGCGCGTGATCGTGTCGGACCGGGGGCTCATCATCCGGCTTTCCGAGGAAGGGTTGTTCCGGCCGGGAGAGGCCGAGATCGATCCGGCGGCGGCGGGGATCCTGAACGAACTCGCCCTGTCGCTGATCGACCTCGCAAACTTCGTCCGGATCGAGGGGCATACCGACACCGTACCCGTCCGGTCCGCCCGGTTCCCCTCGAACTGGGAGCTTTCCACGGCGCGGGCGTCCCGGATCGTCCGGTGGTTCATCGAGCGGCAGCACTTCCCGCCCGGGCGCCTGTCGGCCGCCGGTTTCGGTGAGCACCGCCCCGCCGCCACCAATTCGACGGCGGCAGGGCGGGGAGCGAACCGTCGCGTCGAGATCATCGTCCTCAGGAACCGGCTGGCGGTTTCGGAGCCTTGAATGTAACCTGTTGATTCGAGTAGAAAAAATATTCAGAGAGCGTCCGATTAAAGTTTCTTTCCCCCCCTGCCGATCAGTGGAACAGCGGGAATCTGTATCGGGGGAGAGATGGTCCTCTCAGTGACACAAGTCCAGAACGTGCTTCGGACGTACCAGAAGCAGGTTCGGGACGAGCGGGTGAAGGAGGTCCTCGGACTGGGCGAGGAACCGTCCCGCTGGAACGACCGCGTGGACATTTCCCACGAGGGGAAGAGCCGCCTGCAGGGGGACCCGTCACGGAACCCGGCGCAGGAAGACCCCCCGGGCCGTCCGTAACAGGGAGGGATGCGGCCGATGCCCTCCCCGCCCCATCCCGGGTGCGACGCTCTCCCGCATTCCATCCTGATCGTGGACGACGACGAGGCGATCTGCGAGGTCCTTTCCATCTACCTCCGTCCTTTCGGGTACCGGATCCGGGTCGTGCACACCGGGACCGCTGCTCTCGCCGCCCTGCGGGAGGAAAGTCCCGACGTGGCGATCCTCGACCTGCGGCTGACGGACATGTCCGGCCAGGAGGTCAACCGGCACATCCGCGAACGGCACCTGGATACGGCGGTCATCATCATCACGGGGTTCGCCTCTCTCGATAGTGCCCTCGAAGCCATCAAGTCCGGCGCCTTCGACTACATCGTCAAGCCCTTCAAATTGGCGGAGATCGGGATCTCCGTCCGGAACGCCCTGGACCGGATCGGCCTCAGGAAGGAAAACCGGTGGCTGAACGACAAGGTCCGCGAACTGACGCAACGACTCGAACGGGGCGGCGCCCCGGGCCTCATTCCCACGATCCGCTTCGAAGGCGCGCCGTTCGAACGGTCCCTCGAGGAGAGGGGCGGCCCGACCTCCGCCTACGGGGGCTCCATCCAGCGGAATTCGAAGCCAATTTCGTGACACCTTGAGGTCCACCGTCATTCCTCCGACGGTTCTCCCGTTTCATCGTTCCTGTCCCTGTAATCTCTAAACCGCTGAAATCACGTTGAATTCTTGTTGCCACTCCGGATGCCGGGACTCTGGCATGCTCGGTGCATGCCCATCGACATCCTGTTTTCCCCAGAGAGGGGACAATGAAGACCGACCGGGTGATGGCATGGATCCAGTGTGGCGACGATTCACGGGCCGCCTCCCTTCCCGGGTCTCCCCGGTTTCCGTTCCCGATGGACGTGGCGGTGGAACCCGCGGTCGACCAGGTGATCGACCGGTTGGCGCGGGACCCCCGTGATGTCCTGCTCATCGAGGACGCCACCCCCTTCCGGCGCACGAACCTGTTCCTGAAGAAGACGGAGGAACTGCATGCCCGTCCGGTGATCATCGTCCTCGCGAGGGACATCGACGTCCCGGCGGCCGTTTCCCTCATGGAAAGCGGCGTCTTCACCGTCGTCTCCGGGGAGTTCACCGCGGAGCAGGTGGCCTCGGTGGTCTCCCGCGCCTTCGCGAACCGCCGGGCGTTCGAAAAGATCATGGACCTGTCCGACTCCCTGCGGCACAGCGAAGGGACGATCGAGACCTTGAATGTCCAGGTGGCCCACGACCGGGACCGGCTCTCAAAAGTCAACGAGGAACTCAATTTCCTCCTCCGCCTGGCGTTGTCCCTTCACGAGGATCCGGACCTGGATGCGGTGTTCGAATGGTTGTGCCGCGAGCTCCGACGGTTCGTTCCGTACCTTGGCGTCGAGCTCGTCGCGCTGCCCGGCGTCCCGACCGTGCGAACGTGCGGCTTCACCGGAACGGAGGGAGCCCGCGGCCTCCTCGACCGCCACGGCATTCCCGTGGACGGGGTGGAACTGGTCGCCAGGGAGTTTCCCGCGCCGGCGGATATCCAGGCCGTCAAGCCGCCAGCCCTCGGTGAAACCGGATCCCGCCGCTGGGAGGCTCTGCTCCTCTTCGGCGCGACCCGCCTGGGGGTGCTTGCGGTGGATCTTCCCGGCACGTTCACGGGGGGTGGCGAGCGTCTGCTCCGGTCCGTGGCCGCCCAGCTCAGTCTCTTCCTGCACAACACCCTCGAGCGCGAGAAGGTCCGGGAGATGGCCACCCACGACGGACTGACGGGCCTGTACAACTTCCGTTCCTTCCGGGAGATCTTCGGGCGGGAGTTCGAACGGTTCCTCCGCTACGGCTGCAACCTGACCCTGATGATGATCGACCTCGACAACTTCAAGGGGGTCAACGACACCTTCGGCCACCAGGCGGGGGACAAGGTCCTGCAGCATGTCGCGGAGATCGTTCAACGGAACCTGCGGAAGACCGACTACGGGTTCCGGTACGGAGGAGACGAGTTCATCGTCCTTCTTCCCGACCAGGACGCGAACTCGTCGGAGGCGCTGGCGCGCAGGATCCTTGCGGCGGTGAGGAAGCAGGTGCGCGGCGTTTCGCCCTTCCCGTTTTCCCTCTCCCTCAGCATCGGAATCGCCGACTGCGGCACGATCGTGTCGCAGGAGGGGGAGGAACTGCTGAGGAAGGCCGACGGCGCTCTCTACCGGGCGAAGGAGCGCGGGAAGGACCGGATCGTGATCGCGGAGCCCGCGGCCGCGCGCGCAGCGGGCGCCGGGGGGTGCGATGCTCTCGTATAAGCACGGTGACGTCGTCCGCATCCCCCCCGCCGCCGGGAATGGATCGGCCTCGTTCCGCCTGACCCGCATGGAGAAGGGGAACTGCGAAGGGGTCCACCTCAACGGCTCCCCTCTCAAGGATTTTTTTCTGGGGGACCGGGTCAGCGTCATCCTCGATCGGGAGGAGACGACCCTGATGTGCGACGCCGTGATCTCGGAAGTCCGTTTTCCCGACACGCTCCTGTTCCGGCTCCGCGGCGTTCCGGAAGAACAGCCGAAGCGCGAGTACGTCCGGATCGACGACTTCCTCTGCATGGAGTACGAGGTATGGAAGGGGGACGAGTCGGCGGTCCTCGACCGGTTCCGGCAGTCCGCCCCCCGCAAACCGCCCATTCATCTCACGCCGCCCGCACGGTTCACGCAGAAGGACGACCGGAACGTTCTCGAGGAGCTGGAGAAGGAGATCCTGAAGGTCATCGTCGGGATGGACCAGAAGCTTGACGCCGTCATCAAGTACCTCTCCGGGGAGAACCGGAAGGCGCTGATGGGCTTCACGAGCCAGTGGGTGAACCTGAGCGGGTCGGGGATGCGGTTCGTGGTGAACGAACCGTTGGCCGAGGGGGACCATCTTGCCGTCAGCCTCCATCTCCCCGATGGGGGGGGGGTGCCCGTGCGCTTTCTCGGCCTCGTGACGCGCACCCAGCCTCCGCGGACCCACGCCGCACGCGGCGGCATCGAGGTGGGGGTGCACTACCGGCATATCGAGGAAGACGACCGCGACCGCATCGTCCGCTACATCTTCTCGCGCCAGCGGGAGGCGATCCGAAGCGGGGCGGAAGCGAAGGGAGGTGCCAGGGGTGTGGAGTAATCGATCGTGCGCCGACGGAATCCGCGAGATCGGGAAACTGCAGTCGCCGTCCCTGAGAATCGACGAGCGGACGAAACATCCTTCGAAGCGAAAGAATCCCCGTGAACATCCGGGGCGGGAGACGCAGCAGGAGCCCCCCGCGCCGAAGGGGAAGATCGACATCAGCGCATGAAGCCCGGGATTTCCAACCTGATGGCCCTCCCCTTGCTCGTGGTCTCGCCGAAGGGGAGCGAAGCCGGCGCCGGCGACCGGATTCACCCCCTCTTCCCGGGCCAGGTCGTGCAGTTCCGGGTCCTCCCCGCCACCGCGGCGGGGGAGGTGAGGATCCGGATCGACCGGCACGTCCTGTCGGCGTCGGTTCCGCGGCCGATTTCGGAAGGAGCGACGGGGAAGGCGGTCGTGAAACGCACCGGCCCCCCGTTGGTCCTGCAACTGACGGAGCTTTCGGCGCCCACGCCCCGGGAACGACTGCGGATCCCCGTGTTGACGGGAAAGACGCCGCTCCGGGACGGACCGTTTCCTCCTTCCGCGCTGGAACGGTGGAACGAGGCGCTGCTCCGCCAATATTCGCCGGATCTACAGGCCCTGTCCCCCGAGCGGTTGAAGGAAGGGATCCTGCTCATGCGGTTTCTCTCGGGGGCAATGGCGATCGGGATGACGGGCGGAGAGAGGTCGATCTCGGCGCTTCTGGGGGCGCGGCGGAAGCACGGAGGGAACGGCGTCGACGGTCCCCGCTCCGGTCCCGAGTCGGGGGTGGATGCCACGGCGACGGAACGGGAACCGGAGGCTCCGAACCGGAACGTGTTTCAGCGGGAGGACATCCCGTTCTGGTTCTTCCTGCCGACGCCGGGCGAAAAGGCCCCGATCGTGTTTCCCGGCCATCGCCGGCAGGAGTCCGGGGAGAGGGAGGCCTCCTGGGGGATCTTCCTGCGCCTTCCGGACCTCGGGGCCGTATCGGTCCGTTTCCAGCCCGCCGACGCCGGGTGGCGCATCGCATTCTCCGTCGAACATGAGGGATTGCACCAGGCGATCTCGGACGGCGCGGTGGAACTGGAGGGGCGGCTCCGGGAGAAGGGATTTCCGCTGCGCGACGTGACGGTCCGGCGGATTCCGAAAGGCCAGATCGAAGCGGAGGTAACCGCACGCATGTCCCGGGACCTGGGGATTCCACTACTGGAGCGTCGCGCATGAACCGAGGGGAAACGCCGGGAAAGGCCGTGGCCCTATCCTATCCGTCCGGCGCGGATGCGCCCATTGTCGTGGCGAAGGGGGAGGGCGATCTGTGCGGGACGATCCTTCGTCTTGCCGGGGAGTACGGGATCCCCGTCCACAACGATCCGATTCTCGCCGAGGCCTTGTGCCGCTTCCCCGAGGGGGATCCGATCCCCCCCGAACTGTACCTGGCCGTGGCCGAGGTGTACGCCTTCCTCATCCGCACGCGCCGGTACCTGGTCAAGGAGGAAAAAATTGCCGGGCGATGACGGCGGAGGTGCAGAAAATGCCGGGACGCCGGCGCCCGCGGAGTCGTTGACCCCGGATCGGATCGCCGGAATCCCCTGAAAGGGCGGAGGATACCGGTCATCGTGCTTCGGGCACCGCAATTGCAGTAATAGGGCAGGACGAATCCGGAAGGAGGGTGAACCTTGCAGGCAGGCTTGTATATCGCGTACACGGGGGCACGGACCGCCGAGCGGAAATTGGAGCAGGTTGCGCATAACCTGGCCAACGCCTCGTCCGCCGGTTACAAGCAGGACAAGTCCGTCGACAAGGGCGTCGTCCCCATGGCGTTCTTCGTCGGTAAGGACCAGGTCTCCATCACCGGAGAAGTGTCGGACGCCGCGCTCCTGTACAGCACGCCGGCGGTCGAATACGTCGATTTCTCCCCGGGGCCGATGCGGTCGACCGGGAATCCGCTCGACGTCGCCGTCGACGGCGACGCCTTCTTCACCGTTTCGACCCCCCTGGGCGAGCGGTTGACCCGGGCCGGCAACTTCCGGGTCGACGTCGCCGGGAACCTGGCTACCCCCTCCGGGGAGAAAGTCCTCGGGAACGGCGGCCCGATCCACGTCGGCGAAGGGGTGCTCGTCGTCGGGCGGGACGGGCAGGTGTCGGTCGGCGGCGCCGTGGTGGACACGCTGAAGCTGCGGAAAGTCTCCGACCCGCTTCGGCTCGTCAAGGCCGGGAACGGCCTCTTCGAGGCCCCGCCGGACCTGCCGCTCCTTCCCGCGGGGAAGGATGCGACCGTCCAGCAAGGTTTCCTCGAGGAGTCCAACGTCTCCCCGGTCCTGGGCATGACCGAAATGATCGAGGCGTCCCGCATGTTCGACGCCTACATGAAAATGATCTCCACCATCAGCGACCTCGCCGCCAAGGCCTCGAACGACCTCGGCCGCGTGTGAAAGGGGATAAACGATGATCCGATCGCTCATGATCGCGGCGTCCGGAATGGACGTGCAGCAGACCAACATGGACATCATCTCGAACAACCTGGCCAACGTGAACACGAGCGGCTTCAAGCGAAGCCGGGGCGACTTCCAGGACATGCTCTACCAGACGATGATCCCGCAGGGCGCTCCTTCCTCCTCCAGCACGGAGACGCCCACCGGGATCCAGATCGGCCTGGGGGCGAGGCTGGCGTCGGTCAACAAGATCTTCACGCAGGGGGAGTTCCGCCAGACGATGAACGAGTTGGACGTGGCGGTCGAGGGGGACGGGTTCCTCCAGATCCTGCTGCCGAGCGGGGAGCGCGCCTTCACGCGGGACGGCGCGTTGAAGAAGAATGTGCAGGGGCGCCTTGTGACCCCGCAGGGGTACGCGCTCGATCCGGGAATCACGATCCCCGACAACGCGAAGTCCGTGACGATCGCGCCGGACGGGACGGTCTCCGCACTCCTCGCGGGTTCGGTCACCCCCTCCATCATCGGCAATATCCAGCTTGCGCGGTTTTCCAACCCGACGGGCCTGCGCGCCCTCGGAAAGAACCTCCTCGCCGAGACCCCCTCTTCGGGCGCGCCCACGACGTCGACGCCCGGCCAGAACGGTGTCGGGACGCTGGCGCAGGGATTCCTCGAGGCGTCCAACGTCAACATCGTCGAGGAGATGGTCAACATGATCGTCGGGCAGCGGGCCTACGAGATCAACTCAAAGACGATCCAGACCGTCGACCAGATGCTGCGCACGGCCACCAACATCCGGTAAGGGGACACCATGAGCGATCGAACCGTCGGAAAACAGGCCCCCGCAGGGGAGGTCTCGTACTCCGGGCGCCACGTATCCGTAAAGAGCGTATTGCTTCCGGTCGTTCTGTTCGCGGCGGTGCTCGCGGCGGGGGCGGGGCCCTCGGCGGCGGCGCCGGCGAACCCCTCCCTTGCGTCCTCGGCGCAGACGGCGATCCGGGAACAGTTCCGCGACCAGGCGGGGATCCCCGGGACCGAGGTGTTCGTGGGGGAAGTGCGCCTCGCCGAACCCGCCGGCCTTCGTGGGCCGGTCGAGGTCGTGCGCGTCGCGACGGACGGGGCGATCCGTTCGGGACGCGGAATCCCGTTCTCGGTCTACGTGCGGGACGCCGGGGGGGAGACGCGCGAAGTGCGCGGATCGGTCGACGTATCGATCCAGGCGCCCGTGGTCGTCACGGCCAGGAACATGCCGGCCGGTTCGATCGTTTCCCGGCAGGATGTCACGGTCCGGATGCGGGAGTACACGGCGGGAAGCGACAGCTCGCTGCACACGGCCGAGGAGGCGTTGGGGAAGCGGGCCCGCTGGCAGCTGACCGGCGGAGTCCCGGTCCGGCGGGAGTACCTCGAGGACCCGGAAGCGCTGCGCCGCGGCGACGCGGTGACGATTGTCGCGGAGTCCGGGCCCGTGCGGATCACGGGAAAAGGGATCTCCCTGCAGGCGGCCGCTGTCGGAGACACGGTGCTGTTCCGGAACCTGAGCTCGGGGAAGGAGATGTCGGGGCGCCTGGCCGAAGGCCGGGTGGTCCGCGTCGACTGAGGGGGAACGGGATGAACAACAACGTTCGAGGATTCACGGCGATCGCGACGCTGATGGCGACGATCTCCCTGGCCGCGACGGGGTGCGCCCCGGCCTGGAAACGGGGGGAGGAGTACAAGGTGTCGACGTACCCCGAGGCCCCGGTCCGGTTGGCCTCCCTGTCGGGATCGTCGCTGTGGGACGACCGGACGGGCGCCATCTTCGCGGACCACCGGGCCCGGAAGGTGAACGACGTCGTGACGATCGTCGTGGACGAGTCGGCCAAGGCGTCCAAGGCCGCCGGTACCGCCCTTTCCCGCGATTCTTCCGCCGACCTGGGCATCTCCGCCTTTTTCGGCCTGGAGAAGTCGGTCGCAAAGCGGAACGGCAACATCGATCCGGCCGCCCTGGTGAAGGCCGACGGGAGTACCGCGTTCGACGGAACCGGAAAGACGACCCGGGAAGAGACGCTGACCACGACGGTGACGGCGATGGTGAAGGAGATCCTCTCCTCGGGAAACATGTTGATCGAGGCGCGCAGGGACGTGGGCGTCAACGGGGAGAAGCAGGTAATGGTCCTGCACGGCGTCATCCGGCCCGAGGACGTAGACGCGACCAATGCCGTCCTGTCGTCCCGCGTTGCTCAGGCCCGGATCGAGTATTACGGCGAGGGGGTCATCAGCGAGAAGCAGAACCCTGGGTGGATGATGAGGATCATCGACAAAATCTGGCCGTTCTGAACGAAGGGAGATTCCCGTGCGGAAGGATCGACGGAAACGGATCGGGGCGGCGTTCGTCGCGTTGTCGCTGGCGATGGGCGTGTCGGGGGTTGCGGATGCGGCGCGCCTCAAGGACATCGCGGCGATCGGGGGAACGCGGGCCAACCCCGTCATCGGGTACGGGCTGGTCGTCGGGCTCAACGGCACCGGCGACACCGACACGTCGACCTCCTTCACCATGCAGAGCATCATGAGCATGCTGCAGAAGTTCGGCATCTCGGTTCCGCTGAGCAAGATCAAGGTGAAAAACGCCGCGGCGGTCATGATCACCGGAGAACTGCCGTCGTTCGCGAAGAAAGGGTGGCGCATGGACGTGACGGTTTCCTCCTTGGGGGACGCGACCAGCCTGGAGGGCGGAACGCTGCTGATGACGCCGCTTCTCGCTCCCAACGGCGACGTCTACTCCGTGGCTCAGGGGCCGCTGCTCGTGGGCGGATTCGCCGCGTCCGGCCAGTCGGGCTCCTCGGTCCAGAAGAACCACCCGACGGTGGGCCGCATCCCCGGCGGCGCCGTGATCGAGAAGGAGATCCCGTTCGTGCCGGTGGGGGATACCGTGCAGGTGCTCCTGTCGCGCCCCGACTACGCCACGGCGTCCCGCGCGGCGGCGGCCGTCAACGCGAAACTGGGCGAAGGTGTGGCCGTGGCGCGGGACGGCTCCGAGATCCGCGTCCGGATTCCCGGGAGTGCGGCGCACCGCGCGGTCGAGTACCTCGCGGAGATCGGAGAGTGCGAGGTGGCGCCGGATACGACGGCGAAGGTCGTCGTGAACGAGCGGACCGGCACGGTGGTGATCGGGCAGAACGTGAAGATATCGACCGTGGCGCTCGCGCACGGAGCGTTGAACATCGTCATCCGCGAAAAGCCCGAGGTGTCGCAGCCGCAACCGATGGCGAGGGGGAAGACGGTCGTCGTGCCCACCACAGACGTCAACGTGCAGGAAGAGACGAGAAATGTCGCCCTGATGGATACCGGGGCGACCATCGCGGACCTGGTCGACGCGCTGAACAAGCTGGGGGTGACGCCCCGGGACCTGATCGCCATCCTGCAGGCGGTCAAAGAGGCCGGCGCCCTCCAGGCCGACCTTGCCCTGATGTGAGGGGGAGGCGATGCAGCCCGTCCGGATGTCCCCCGCGCCGCAGGCCGACGACCCGAAGGTCGTCCTCGAGGCGAGGAAGCGAAAAGAGGCGATCCGCGGTTTCGAGGAGATGTTCGTGGCCCAGATGCTGAAAACGATGCGACAGACCGTGCCGGAGGGGGAGGAAAGCCGCGCGAAGGCCCTGTGGAGGGAACAGTTCGACGCGGAGATCGCCAAACGGATCGCCGACGGGAGAGGCATCGGTCTTGCCCCTCTCCTGGAAAAGGGAATCGATTCGGCCGGGGGAAGAAACGGTCGAAAACGGTAAAGTGTTGTCACCGATCTTCCGATAAGCTTCTTGGCTGGATGCAACCATCGCGATATCGGGAGGGGAATCGGTCGTGAAGATCTCCGGACGGAAGGGGAAAGGGCCGGGCAATGTGGTCTTGCGGAAAGCCGGAGCCGTTCAGGGGAAGGGACCGGGGGAACCTGCCGGACCGGTCGCCGGAGTTCCCGCGGCCGGGACCCCTTCGCTGGCGATCTCCGACGAGGGCCGTCTCATTTCGGAGGCCCATCGGGCCATCGATGCCCTCCCCGAGGTCCGCGTCGAAAAGGTGGGGCGGATCCAGGCCGCCATGGACGACGGGACCTACCGGGTCGAAGGGGAGCAGGTGGCGGAAAAGATGGTTACGGACGCCGTCCGGGAACTTCGGAACCGGATCCGATGATGCGAGCGGCCAGGCCGCCCGTGCAGGAGGAGTCGGCCCCTATGCTCGATGAGTCCGTCGCCGATCGCTGGCTGTCCATCGCCGCGCGGGAAGAATCGATCCTCGGGGGTCTCGTCGAGGTCCTCCAGTCCGATCAGCGTGCCGTCGCCGCGGCGCGCGTCGAGGAGATCGAGGGGAACGTCGTACGGAAGGAAACGGCGATCACGGAAATGCGGATGATCGAGGAATCCAAGCGGAACCTCATCGCCTCGATTCCGGGGGGGGCGGAGAATTTCGCCGGGCTGCCGCGTCGGTTCCCGGTCTCCAGGCGCTCCCCGGCCGAGGCATCCCTCGCGCGCCTCCGCTCCCTGCGCGAAGCGGCGGCGGAACTGAACGAACTTTCCCGCCGCATCATGATCCACGGGCTGTTCCTGGTTCGCTCCACCCTCGGGGCGGTGGCGGGCGATGCCGGGGCCTCCGGCTACGCCGAAAACGGGGATCGCCGTCCGCCGACCGCAACGGGCAAGATCGTCCGTCAGAACGCCTGAAGGAACGGAGACTGGTTATGTCCGGCATCTACATGGCCATGGAGATCGCCCGCAAGGCGCTGATCGTCAACCAGGTGGGCATGCAGGTCACCGCCAACAACGTCGCCAACGTGAATACGCCGGGGTACTCCCGCCAGGAGGCGGTCATCACGGAGGCCGGCGCCTCCTCCTACAATTTCGGCCAGCTCGGGTTGGGGGCCGTCATCGGGGGGATCCGGCGGAACGTGGACGCGTTCACCGAGTCCCAGCTGACCTTCGAGAGCGGCGTCTACTCCTCCCTCGACTACACCGCCCGTTCCGTCGGGCAGGTCGAGGGGATCTTCAACGACACCAGCGGGGCGAGCCTGGCGGACCGGGTGACCGGGTTCTACAACGCCTGGGACGACCTTTCGTCGAACCCGCAGGGAACGGCGGAGCGCCAGACGGTGGCGTCCACGGCGGAACTCCTCGCCGCAGGGTTCCGGCAGATCGATTCCCGGCTCTCCACCCTGAAGAGCGACGCCAACAAGGATGTCGCGACCCTCGTGGGGGAGATCAACCAGACTGTCGCGCAGATCGCGGATCTCAACGGCAACATCAAGATCGCCACGGCCCAGGGTCGGCAGGCCAACGACTTGCTGGACCAGCGGGGCGTCCTGCTGAAATCGCTCGCCGGGAAGGTGGGCTACACCACGGTGACGGACTCCCTGGGGATGGTCAACGTGTACGTGGGGAACGGCCGCGTCCTCGTCGACGGGGAAACGGCGGGGAGCCTCGTGGCCGATGTGGACCCGACGAACCCGGAACCGGTTTTCGACGTCAAGATCCGGGTGCCGGGCCAGGACAGCCCCGCCTCGAGCCTCGACACCATCACGACGAGCATTTCCGGGGGCCAGCTCGCTTCCGCGATCCGGTTCCGCGACGGGTATCTCGAAACGGTCCGGGAGCGCGTGGACCGGCTCGCCTACGCCATCGGCACGCAGGCGAACGCCCAACACGCCGTCGGCTACGGACTCGCCGTCGGGTCCCCCCCGACCGTCCCCACGGGGATGAACTTCTTCTCCCCGCTCTCCTCCGTGACGGGTGCGTCCCGGGATTTCCGGGTGGATCCGGCGATCGCGGCGGACACGCGCAACATCGCGGCCGCCGAGACCCCGCTTCCGGGCGACAACCGGAACTCCCTCCTGATGGCGGGTTTGAGGAACATCCCCATGTCCGCCCTCGGGGACTCCGCCATTCCGGACTACATCGCGGGGATGCTCGGGCAGATCGGTTCGGAAACCAGGAGCGTCGACCTCGACATGAAGCACCAGAAGACCGTCGTCGATTACCTCGAAACCCGCCGCGAGGAAATCTCGGGCGTGTCGCTGGACGAGGAGATGACGAATCTCATCAAGTTCCAGAGGGCGTTCGAGGCGTCCACCAAGATGATCGCCGTCGTGGACCAGTTGCTGGACTCCATCATCCAGATGAGAGGGTAAGGGGCACCCCATGCGCGTCACCGAGAAGATCCTGAACGATTCCCTCCGGCGCTCCGTGATGGACAACCGGGAACGCCTGTTCAACGTCCAGACGAGGATCTCGGCGAACCGGAAGAACCTCACCCTCTCCGACGACCCGAGGGCGGCGGAAAAGGCGGCGCAGCTCAAGGCGAACCGCGCGGAGCTCGAACAGTTCCGCAGGAACATCTCCTTCGGGAAGTCCACGCTCGAACTCTCCGTCGATGCCCTGCGGGGGGTGGAGGAACAGCTGAGCCGGGCGAGGGAGCTCGCCGTCCAGTTCTCGAGCGGGGAATACACCGCCGAGGATCGCGGGCTGGCCGCCGCGGAGATGGGGGAGATCTACCGGCAGGTCCTGGCGTACGCCAACACCCGGAACGGTTCCGACTACGTCTTCTCCGGATTCGGCAGCAACACGCCGGCCTACTCGGCGGACGGGGTCTGGCAGGGGGACGCGGGATCCCGGCAGATACGGATCGGTCAGGTCGAGCGGATCGCCGTCAATGCGGTCGGCGCGGACGTCTTCGGGTCCAGCACCGCGGCGGGCGGCGTCCCCGCGGGCGGCGTCATGAGGGACCTCCGGGAGTTGAGGACGGCCCTCGAGAACAACGACCCGGCGGGTGTCCGGAACTCCATCGACACGATGGACGCGGGGATCCAGTCGGTCGTCTCCGGCCAGGCGACGCTGGGGACCCGTTTGAAACGGATGGAAGTGACCGAATCCTCCATCGGCGACCTGGTCATGACGATCGCGGAGCAGCTCTCCGGGATCGAGGACCTGGACATCGCGGAGATGGCCATGGAGCTGAAGAAGCAGGAGACCGCCTTCCAGGCGGCCGTGGAGGTCGCCGGACGGATCTCCTCGATGACCCTTCTGGATGCGGTGAAACGCTGACGACGCCAGACCGTTACTGACCGCGCATCGAGTCTCCACGGAGGGAGCCATGCTGGTGCTGACAAGGAAGTCCGGAGAGCGCCTGATGATCGGGGACGACGTCGTGATCACCGTTCTCGAAGTGGGCAGAGGGCAAGTTCGCCTCGGGATCTCGGCCCCGGGGGGATTAAGGGTGTACCGGGAGGAGATCCTCGTGAAGGTGGCCGAGGAGAACCGATGTGCCGCGGAGGTCCGCCGGGATTTCCTGGCGGATTGGGAGGGAACCGGCGATGAGGATTGAAAACACCAAGCTCGGGGACATCGAGATCGACGATGCACGCGTCGTGACGCTTCCCGAGGGGATCCTCGGCTTCTCCGAAGCTCGCCGGTACGTCGTCCTCGACGTCCGGGAGGGATCGAACCTCAAGTGGCTCCTCTCCATCGACCGGCCGGAACTTGCGCTGGTGGTGGCCGATCCCTTCAGCTGCTATCCGGAATACCAGGCGGTGCTGGCCGACTCCGACCTCGAGGAGATCTCCTTCCGGAAGACGGATGAACTGTCCGTCATGGCGATCGTCACGGTCCGGGGGCGGCGCAGGGAGGATACGACGGTGAACCTCCGCGCGCCGATCGCGGTGAACCTGCGGACGATGGTGGGGAAGCAGGTGATTCTTCCGGAGGAGCGGTGGGGAGTCCGGGTTCCCCTTCCCGTCAAGACTCCATCGCCTTCCGTCGCGAAAGATCGGCGAGCTGACGCTGTGCGATGAAGCGGGAGAGCCGTTTCCCGTTCCCCTCCGCGAACCGTGTGATGGTGAATCCGTACCGGTACCGGTACTTCGAGGTGTTCTCCGGCAGCGGGAATTCGTAGGCGCACCGGGCGGAGCAGTCGATCGGCAACAGGTCTTCCCCCTCGATCCTGCACGGATGAATCTCTTCCCCCGGCCGGAGGCGCGTGGACGTCGCCACCGCGAACCCCCCCATACCGATGTCGAGCACACCCATCGATGGAAGGTCCCGGTCCACCGCCCGGAAGGTGACCGGGGTGTCGAGGGACGGGTCGACACGGTAATGGTCCCGCCGCTGGGTGAACTGGATCCGTTTCGGGACGGACAGCAGGTGCACGAAGCTCCCCTGGTCCCCGCGCTCCTCGCTCCACGCCGTGGTGAAGTGATACGGCACCTTCTGGTGGAGGTACTCCACCCTCACGCGCTGCGATCCCCGCAGCATTTCGTTCCCGCTCGCAGGCGTCACGGGAAGGATCGAGAAGGTCCCCCCGCCGGCGGTGAGGTCGTCGGCGCGGGAGGAAAACTTGATGAAGTGGTCGCCGATCCAGAGGTACAGGGGGGTCCGGGCGGAGGTCACCCTCTGGAGGTGGTCCCGCACGGCTTCGGGGGTCATCAGGTGTTCGGTCAGATATTGCACGGCGATTTCCCGTTCGGACCGGTTCGCCCGGATCCGGGATACCGCAAGGCTGACGCCCGCAAGGAGTACGATCACCACGGCGACCGCCACGACCGAGCGGAAAAGGACGGACCGCTTCTCCGTGCCGGGAAGCTCCCCCCGGGAGTCCCGGACGACCTCCTCGCCCAGGGAGGTCTGGAACTTTCGCACCCGATCCTCCCGGTTGTCCGCCGAAAGGGGGCCGCAAGGAAGGGACGAGGCGAGGATGACCCCCGCAAGGAACGCGAGGAAGATCGTTCGTTTTGCCGCCATACGTCCCTTGTACCACACCTTTTTCCGGCGACAAATGCCCCGATCCGGAAATTCCCGGGGGCGAGCATTAAAGTTGCTGGTCCCTCGATCCGATACATTCCCTGAACGGAGGATGCGCAGGAGCAGGAGAAGGAAAGGGGGGATGAGAAGGGAAAGGTCGGTCGGAAAAGCGGTGCAGGGAACGGTGCAGAGCGCATTTCAACCCTCAGACCCCCGGGCAAGGACGCCCGGGAAAAACCATCAAGGAGGATGGAACCATGGGTATCACCATCAACAGCAACCTCGCTTCGTTGACCGCGCAGAGAAACCTCAACCTGTCCCAGGCGTCCCTCGCGACGTCGATCGCACGGCTCTCCTCGGGACTCCGGATCACCCGCGCGTCCGACGATGCGGCCGGCCTGGCCATTTCGGAGAAGTTGAACGCCCAGATCCGCAGCTTCGCGCAGGCGTCGCGCAACGCGGCGAACGGGATCTCCGTCGTGGCGACGGCGGAAGGGACTCTCAACGAAGTGACCAACCTGCTCGTGCGGATGCGCGAGCTGGCGACGCAGGCGGCTTCCGGCGACATGGGCACCGCCGAGCGCGGCAACCTGAACTCGGAGTACGTCGCTCTCCGGGATGAAATCGACCGGATGGTCGGCTCGACGCAGTTCAACGGCGCGACCCTGTTCAGCGCGGGCGGTACCGTCACGATGTCGTTCCAGATCGGGATCAACGCCGGGGACGCCCTCGCCGTCGGGATCAAGGATTCCCACGTCTCCGCCCTGGCAGGGGCCCTGTCCGGTTCCAACATCGCCGAGGTCAGCAGCGCGACCGCAATGCTGGCGCAGCTCGACACCGCGATCGGCGCCGTCACGACGAACCGTGGCGAGCTGGGCGCCGCGCAGAACCGGCTCGAGGCGATCATCCGCAACCTGTCCGTCACCATCGAGACCACCACGGCCGCGAACTCCCGGATCCGGGACGTGGACGTGGCGGAGGAGACCGCGGCGTACACGCGGAACCAGATCCTGGTCCAGGCCGGCGTTTCGGTCCTCGCCCAGGCGAACCAGATGCCGTCGGTCGCTCTTTCGCTCCTGAAGTAGTCGGGAAGTCGGGCGAAGACCGAGGAATCCTGAACCGTCCCGGGGCGGGGGCTCTCCCCCGCCCCGGGATATCGGGTGAGCGCAATGAAGATACAGGGGATCGTTGACGCCGTTGTCGATGTGCAAGCCGGCTGGATCCGCGAGCTTCCAACGGGTGCGCCCGGGAAGTCGAAGGGGAGCGAAGGACCGGCGGCCGCGAACCTTCCCTCGTCCCCGCCACCGGAGGGCCGTTCGAGGGAACTCGAGCGGGTCGCGGAGGCGATCAGGAAGTTCATCCAGGAGAACCGGACCACCGTCGATTTTACGGTCGACGCGGAACTGAAACAGATCGTCACCCGGGTGATCGAGGAAGACTCGGGGAAGGTCATCCGCCAGTATCCCGACGACGTGGCTCTGGCGATCATGAAGCACCTCAAGGACCTCCGGGGAATACTCCTCAACAAGGAAGGGTAGGGAATGGCGGACATCACGTTTTCGGGCCTGGGCTCCGGCATCGACACGAGCTCCCTGATCAAGGCGCTGGTCGAAGCGAAGCGGCAGCCCATCCTCACGCTCCAGAAGCAGTCGGACGGATTCCAGTCCCGGCTGACCCTGTTGAACGACTTCGCGGGGAAAGTCGCCGCGCTGCGGTCCGCCGTCTCCTCCCTCGCGCTGCAGGCCACCTTCGCCGCGTTCGACGCCGCTTCGAGCAACAGCGATGTGGTCGCCGCCGCCGCTTCCTCGAACGCCTCCGAGGGAAACCACACGATCGCCGTCACAAGCCTGGCGACGTCGCAAACCACCCGGGGGGACCAGACGTTCGCGGCTTTCAACACCGCGCTGGGACTGTCCGGGACACTGGGGCTTTCGCCGACGGGCAATCCCGCGGCGGCGGATACGATCACCGTGTCCGCCTCGGACACCCTCGAAGGGATCCGGAACAAGATCAACGGATCCGGAAGAGGGACGGGGACGATCACGTTCTCGGCGGTTCCCGCCGCCGGGACGACCGTCACGGTCGACGGGGTCGTCTACGAGTTCACATCGGGCACGCCGTCCGGGAACAACGTGATGGTCGACATCTCTTCTCTCGCCACGGCCGCAGATGCCGCCGCGGCGCTGGCCGCCGCGGCCACCGGTGCGAACCAGGGGCCCAACTCCACCATGACGGCCGCCGGCGCCGTCGTCACCGTGGGGGCCAATGCGGGGGGGGTCGGAGGGAACGCCGTTGGGCTCTCCCTTGGGAACGACACCGGGAACGCGGTCGCCCTGTCGGGATCGACGGTCTCCGGCGGAGGGAGCCCGGCGTACGCCGCATCCATCGTGAACATCGGGACGTCGTCGGTCCCCCAGTACGCCTTGATCTTCACGGCCCGCAAGACCGGGACCGCGGGCGCCTACGCAGTGACCCCCGGAGGGGGCCTGGGGATGTCGTTCACCACCGTTCAGGAAGCGCAGGATGCCTCGATGACGGTGGACGGGATCAGCGGGATCACCCGCTCCTCGAACGTCGTGGGAGACGTGATCTCCGGGGTGACGTTCACCCTCGTGAAGGACACGTCCGTCTCGGGTCCCGTTTCCGTGACCGTCAGCAAGGATTCCTCCAGCGTGAAGGCGAAGATCCAGTCGTTCCTTTCCGCCTATAACGATCTCCGGTCTTACGTCGGCGCGAAGACGAAGTACGATACGGTCGCCAAGGTCGGGGGGCCGTTGATGGGCGAAGTGGCGGTCGACACGGTGTCCCGCGGCCTGGTTTCCATCCTCGGGAACGCGGTGAGCGGATTGGCCGGAGCCTACACGAACCTCTCGCGCGTCGGCATCACGACCCAGCGCGACGGGACGCTCTCGATGGATGCCACGAAAATGGACGCTGCCCTGGGGACCGACTTCCAGGGAGTGGTCAACCTCTTCGCGAAGAACATGTCCACCGGCACGGAGGGGGTCGCCTACAAGATCCAGGCGAGGATCGACCAGTGGATGACCCCCTCGGGCGGGGTCCTGTCGGCGCGCAAGGACGGGCTGAACTCCGCGATCCGCCGGATCGCCGGCCAGGTGGCCGAAAAGGAATCGGCCGTGGCCGCCTACGAGAAGGCGATGAAGGAGAAGTACGCGCGGATGGAACAGCTCGTAAACCGGTTGAGGGACCAGTCCGGCGCACTCAGTTCCCTGTCCTCCATGTTGAAGTAGAACGATCATTCCGCATCTTCGAGAGGGAAAGCCCATGATCGGTACGCATGCGACGGCGCAATACCGCAGGAGCAACGTCCAGACGGTCTCCCGGGAGCGGCTTCTGCTGATGCTGTTCGACGGCGCGATCGGGTTCGCGAAGGCGTCGAAGGGTCGCCTGGACGCGGTCGACCCGGTCGGTTTCCGCGAATACCTCGGCAGATCCCAGGCGATCGTCTCGGAGTTCCTCAGCACGCTGAACATGGAGGCGGGCGGGGAGATCGCCGTGAACCTCCGGCAGCTGTACCTGTTTCTCCTCGACCATATGAACCAGGCGAACCTGCAGCTCCGTGGGGATAACATGGAGGACGTCGCGCGAATCCTCGGGACGATCCGGGAGGGGTTCGACGACGCGATCCGCTCCCTGGCGGCTCCCGGGAAAACGGGGAGGTCGGCGTAGGGTGGGCGGGATCGCGCGGGACTGCTCCGCCGGGATGGAGGGGATCCTGGCCGACTACCGGCGCGCAACGGAGGAATTGCGCGGGGCGATCGACCGGATGGACGAAGTCGCCGTGCCGGCGGCGCTTGCCGCACGGGAGAAGTGCATCGCCGCCTTCGCTGCCGGGATCGACCGCTGGTTCGCGTGCCCGCCGGAGGAGCGGGATCCTGCCCGGATCGAGTCCCTTCGCAGGCACTGTCTTTGCATTAACCATTCCGATGCCGAAATCATCCGGCACATCGAATCACTGAAAGACGAGGTGGGTGACGCCCTTGTCCGCATCGGCCTGGCCGGCAAAGTGGAACGCAGCTATCACCCCCCTTCCTCCGGGGACGCCGGGATCCTGCGGGGGGAAGGGTAAGCCCCGGGTCGCGATCGCCTCCTCCCTCCCGGGCGGGTGTCGGATATGCCCGTGAAATCAGTTACTTCAGAGAACTTCTCCGCCATCGCGCGGGCGCTTCCTCCCGACGCCTGCCGGCTCGACCAGGTCCTCGCTTCCCGAAAGGATGCTCTTCCCGTCCCGCGTCTCCGGGGGAAAACGATCCACAGCGCTTTCGATCCGCGGCAGGAGGCGGTCCGTTTCGTTGACGCCTTCCGTCAACGGTCCGATGTCGTGCCGGGGGACACGGTGGCGGTCGCAGGGAACGGGTACGGGTACGTCGCGGAGGCGTTCCTCGAGCAGGGGTATCGCCCCGTCGTGTTCGAACCTTCCGCGGCCCTGTTCCACGGGATGACGCAGGGGCGGGATATGGGGGCGTTCCTGCGCTCCGTCCGATATTACCTCGTCGACGACCCCGCCGACCTGCTCCGGCCGGGGGAACACCGGTCGGATCTCGCCTCGGCGAAGGCGATCGTCTCCCTCCCGTACGTGCAATGGCTCTTCCCGGCGTTTTCGGAAGGGCTGGCCGGAAAAGCCGCCGCGATCCGGGCCGCCGACGGGGCGTTCTACCGCGTGTCGGTGATCTCCCCCCTTTCCGGCGGTTCCTGGGAGATCGCCCGGTACGCCGCCAGGGGATTGGCGGCGATCGGCCACGCGGTAGACTTCGTGGACGTGTCCGGATTCGGGTCCGCCTTCGCCGCGATCCGGGAGTTCCACCAGGGAGATAAGGACGACGTCGTCACGAAAGGCATGGTGGCGTACCAGGAGTGGGCTTCGGGGCGGATCGTCGAACGCGTCAACGCCTTCGACCCGGCGGTTGTCCTCGTGCTGGCCCAGGCCCCGATCACGGCGGAGCATCTCCGGATCCTCCGGGAAGCGGGGAGGCGGGTCGTCTTCTGGTTCGTCGAGGATTTCCGCCTGTTCCGTTCCTGGGAGCGGGACGCCCGTCACTACGACCTGTTCTTCCCGATCCAGAAGGGGGAGTTCTTCCGGGAACTCGAACTGTGCGGACAACCGAGGCGCCACTACCTTCCGCTGGGGGCGGACGAGACGATCTTCTTTCCGTCGCCCCCTTCCGTGGAGGAGGAAAAGCGTTTCGGGGCGCTCCTGTCGTTCATGGGGGCGGGCTACCACAACCGCCGACAGTTCTTCAACGCGCTGCTCGGACGCGATTTCCGGATCTGGGGGACGGATTGGCCGGCCAGGGAGCCGCTGTTCCGGCACGTTCAGGAGGGGGGGCGCCGGGTGACCGCCGTGGAAACCGCGAAGATCTTCAACGCGACCCGCGTCAACCTGAACCTCCATTCGTCGACCAGCCACGAGGGGGTGAATCCATTCGGCGACTTCGTCAACCCCCGCACCTTCGAGATCGCCGCCTGCGGCGCCTTCCAGCTCGTGGATCGCCGGGCGCTGCTGCCGGACCTGTTCGACGAGGGCGGAGAGATCGTCTGCTTCGGGTCCCGCTCCGAATTCCACGAGCGGCTGGACCATTTCCTCGAACACCCCCGGGAACGTGCGGAAATCTCCCGGAAGGGGAGGGAACGCGTCCTTCGCGAACACACCTATGCGGGCCGGATGCGGGAACTGGTGGAGGCCGTCCACGAGGTTTGCCCTCCGGAGGCGGGGCGGCGTCTGCACCCCGTGAGCGCGATGTCGTCGCGACTGGCGGACCCCGGGTGGGAAAAGCTGCTGGGGGGATTTCCCGGCGATCGGCCGCTGGAGTTCGACGCGCTGCTCGCGTCCGTCACCGGCGGGTCGCGGGAAGCCCCCTTCACACGCCAGGAGACGCTCACGCTCCTCCTGGGCGGATTGCGCCGTGGCGATGCCTGACGACATCCTGCTCCTCAATCTGACACGGCTGGGGGACCTGGTGCAGAGCACGCCGCTGGCCGTCGGCCTGAAGAAAGCGCACCCCGGGGCGCGGCTGGTCGTCTGCGCGCAGAAACGGTTCCTGTCCGCCGCCCAGCTGATGGGCGGCGTCGACGAGGTCCTCCCGATCGACTACGACGCGTTGAAGGACGTCTCCTCGGATCCGTCGTCCGACATCCCCTCGATGGTTTCGAAGACGGAGGATCTGCTCGCCCCCCTCCTGCGCAGGAAGTTCAGGATGGCGGTCAACCTCACCCACACGCGCACCAGCGCCTACCTCATGTATCTGATCGACGCCCGGGAGAAATCCGGCGTGCAGATGTCCCCCGAGGGAGAGCGGATGATCCGCCACCCCTGGATGCTCTTCCTGCACAACTTCGGGGCGAACAAGCAGATCACCCCCTTCAACCTGGTGGATATCTACGCCGAGGGCGGAGGCGTCGCGATCCACCGGGAGCGGATCCCGCTTTCCCTGCGTCTCTCCGGAGCGGGGGAAGGATGGGCGGACCGTTTCCTGCGGGAGCGGGCCCCGGGAGGTGGGCCGCTGATCGCGGTGCAGACGACGGCGAGCGACGCCCGCAAGATGTGGCACCCCTCTTCCTTCATCCGGATGTGCCGCATCCTGAAAGAAACCGCCCGGGCGCGGTTCCTCTTCATCGGCGGCCGGGAAGAGCGCGAACTGGTGGAGAAGATCCACGCCGCCGTCGACGCGCCGGGGAGCGCGGTCGTCGCGGGGGAGACGGACCTCCGGCAGCTGTGCGCGCTGCTTCGACGCGCGGACCTGATGGTCACCAACGACACCGGACCGATGCATCTGGCCGCCGCCGTGGGAACGCCCGTCGTCTCCCTCGCCATCGGACCGGTCTACTACTGCAACACCGCCCCCTACGGAGAGGGGCACGTCGTTTTCCAGCCCAAGCTGCCGTGCGCCCCCTGCTCGTTCCACGTGCGGTGCGTTCATCCCGAGTGCAAGAGCCTGGTCACGCCGGAGGCGGTGGCCGCCATCGCCCTCCTCCGCCTTCGCCCGGAAAAGCTCTCGCCGGGAACCGTCCCGGACGGCCCGGAGTTCGCCGGTTGCGAGGCGTATCTCACCGGGTGGGGCGAGGACGGGCTGATGGATTGCCTTCCCCTTCTCGACCGGGCCCCGACGGAGAGGTTCCGTCTGGAGAGGGGATACCGGACATTGTGGGCGGAAGTGCTGTTGACGGGAAGACGGCCCACGGGATCGGACAGGCCGATCTCCCCCGAGGGAAACGGGATCCTCGAAGCGTTGCGCGGGCTCGAGGCGCTGGCGTCGAAGGGGATCGCCGCCTCGAACGACATCCTCCGCCACGCCGGTGCGCCGGCGGCGCACCTTTCCCTGCTGAACCGGCGCCTTGAAGAGATCCGGTCCTGTTCCCGATCCATCCGGGATCTCGGAACGGCGGTCCCCGACGCGAACGGACTGTCGCTGATGTTCATCCTGGAGGAGGAAAACCTCCGGGAAGGAGACCTCGCCGGGAGCGCGCGGGAAAACGCCGCGCTCTTCGGAAATCTGTTGCTCCGGACCCGAAGCCTGGCGTATCTTCTGACCGAGGGACGTGCCGGTCAAATCGCCGGGGAGAAGAGGGAGCCAGCCGATGCGGTTGCGAGTCGACGGTAAGGAGGTCCCGTGGGACCTTTCCCGGTGCGCAAGCCTTGGGGCGGTCCTCGAGGAGATCTACCGGAAGGTGGGGGAGACGGGCCGCGTCGTGGGCCGCGTCGATGTCGATGGCCAGGAGTTGACCCACCAGGCGGAAAAGGAACTCGGGGAGCGGTCTCTGGAAGGCGTGGGGGAGATCTCTCTTGCGACCGGAACGCCGGAGGAAATGCTGCGCAGCGGTCTCCAGGGCGCCCTGTCCCTCGCGGAAGCGATCGAAAAGGACATCGCGAGGGCGGTGCAGTCGTTCCGCGGGGGCGACGCGGCCCGGGGCCGGTCGCTCTATGCGGCGTGCGTCGAGGCGCTGGGTACCTTCTTCCAGCTCGCGGGCGGGATCCTGGACGGGATCCGGTCCGGCTACTTCCATGTTCCTCCGGGTCCGGATTCCGCCGCCTTGCCCCCTTCCACGGAAACCGCGGGGATCCTCGAGAGGCTCCTCGACCATCAGAAGCGGGAGGACTGGACCGCGATGGCGGACGCGCTGGAATACGAGGTGGCGCCCAACCTGAAAACGTGGGTCGCGTTCCTGGG